>JACCDI010917765.1_pt1 | contig 31823 bp, 38 predicted proteins | sample 7442791 | NCBI WGS metagenome assembly JACCDI01 (sample SAMN15323434, study PRJNA562643) | freshwater metagenome | isolation source: river surface water | place: USA:Blue River Watershed | collected 2017-08-15
ATTGAAAGCACCAACACAAACCCAGAAATTGAGCCAAGTTCGTAGCGACTATTACCACTCAAGGAATTCTCCATTCATCTATGACTTCTATAGACGAAGCATGCACTTGATCTGGAAGCAGCCCAAGTAATTCTGTGCCATCAATACGAACTTCACAATCAACTTGAACTTGCACAGCATTTGTCAAACCGGTTGAGACAAGACCAACTTCAACGTAAACATTTGTGCATGAGACTCCTGCAAGTTTCAAGTCATTCTCTGCAGCAATCGTCGCTGCAGAAACCATTTTTGACTTAGCCACTTGCGAACCTGCACGGGCACCTTGATCGGCAGCATGTTGAACTTGTACTTTTGCTTCACTGAGACGACCAACGTGAACCCCAAAAAGCACCATAAACATAAGAACGGGAGCGAGAATTACCATCTCGACCGTCAAACTTCCTCGTTCAAACTTCATCTATCAACTTCCAAAACAAATCGCTCCAAGGGTTCAGACGCCGATCGGGCAACAGAGGGGGTGAAGAATGGGACAACTGAGGGAACGCGCAGAATCACTTTCACTTCAATCACCCCATTGTCTATTCGTACATCTGGGGTTTTCGCCTCTGATGCTCTTTGCTCTGCCGTGGTTTTTATGGCAGCTGCAATCGCAAGAGTTTCGCTTCCCCCGTGAACTGATCCTGCGATTGCCCCATCCTGTGCGGCAATCGCAGCTAGTTGAGCAGCATTAAAGAACATTGACACCTGAACTCCAAGAAGCAAGAACAGCAACAGCACAGGCACTGCTAGCACCGCCTGTGCTGTTGTCTCGCCACGTTCCATCCTGGATTTATCCAAGATCTAAAGAATTTGCTTTGTCACGTACTCGTGAAGTGATTGTCGCTCCAACGGTGATCGCTAGAGCAATTAGCGCTGCGGCCATGACAACAGTCGTAGCGCTCACTTCTCCAGACTCGGTGTCTTGCTCCCGTGAAGCAAGAAGCCTGGTCCACAAATACTGGAATTGCATTTTCTGAATTGACATCATTTTCTCCTTAATTAAGTAGGTTCGGTTAGATCAAATCAAATGTGTTGCGTTAGAGGCCTCCGATCACCTGAGATACCGCGGGATATCCGATGAGGACAATGAACGAAATAAAGAGCAAGACCATTGGAAGCCCCATACGCTCCGTTGCCGAATTTGCCGAGGATTCAACTTCGCTCATTTGCCGATAACGCAATGATTCCGCACGTGCCGCCAGCGAGGTTCTAATGCGAGCTCCATGTTCTCCGGCAAGTTGGATAGATCCAGCAATTTCCTTGATTTGAGGTAATGAATACATTTCCCCCAACCGAGAAAGTTCAGCCCATGGTGAAGTTCTCGCGCTTTTTGCAATGGTCAGCGCTCGACGAATTTGTTCAAATGACCAACCATCTCCTGATTCTGCTGCCGCAATGAGCGCTGTTTCCGTGCCAGCACCGCCTGCGAGCAAGATATTGGTGAGATCAAGAAAGCTGGAAAAAGAGTGCAGGAATGAACGACGTCTCGCCTTCGACATCTGGCGAATCTTGTGTTCTGGGAATACGAAACCAAAAGTTCCTGCAACAAATGGAGTAATCAATTTCATTCCACCCGAAACTGCTACTCCAGCAGACTCCAACAGAACCAAACAAGATACTGACACGCCAAAGCCAATCACCGCTCCAATTAGTTTGCTTGCCACTAATGATGAAGTGTCAATGTCGCAGATAACAAGGTCAGAATTCAAGCGAACACCTGTGTTCAGTCGAATCACGTTTATGCTCCTGCGAATCATGGCTTTGATCGCAGAATGAACTTGGGTTGCAAGCGAAGAAACAACACAGAGGGCAACCCCGATTGAAAGAATGATTCCGAAAAGGACAGATCTGATCATTTGCTTGTGACCGTGCGTCGGCGAACAAATCGCTCGGGTTCAATAATCTTCGCCATGCTTTGCATGAGCGAAAGCGACGATGCAAAGACCGCAAGGATTACTGAAAGAACAATTTGGCCCTGGATGGAAGAATACGGTTGCAGATATGTTCTGTTAAATGTGAGCAAACCTGCGATGAATACTGCAATGACAGTTGCAATAATCTTTACTGCACTTCTGGTTCTTGCTCTCCCAACCCAGACTCGGCTGCGCATTTTGCTCTCATCTCGGGCACATTGGGAAATCTGTGTAAGAAGCAATCCAAGATCACGAGCTTGATGTTGAGAAGCGGTGACTAGTGCTGCAACCACGAAGTCGCCAGTCGAGTTATTCACGTCGTCCCCAAATCGACGAAGTCCGTCCTCTACCGGTCCATAACCAATGAATGATGCGAGTTTCTTTACATGGGTCTGAAGTACAAGCGGGGCGTGGATTGATGTTGCAACAATTGCTTGTTCAAGTCCATGTGCCCCAGCCAACGTGTCTCGCAATTGCTCGGTCCAGGTAGCTATGCCATCTACAAGTTCTTGTTCGTTTCGGGTCTGAACGTATGGTCTTCCAATTCCTGGAATCGCAGAAACAAGTACTGCAACCGAAACCGAAACCACTATCCAGCCAGTAACCATCAGAGTGACACCAAAGGCAGCTGGGACTGCAATTTGTGCCAATCGAAACTGATACGACCTAACTGCCATGAGTATCGGCCAAGTTGACCGATTTCCGTGCTCGGAGAGGAGCAGAAAAACCCCTAATCCAAACATTGCTCCACTCAAGAGCACAAGCAACCCCGTCATCGCAGCATCTCCTCGCGGAAACCGAATTCCTCAAATAACTCTCGCGTTTCTTCACGTAACGGATACCCAATTCCAACTGTTCCATTGAGGTTTCTCACTACTTCGTTTGACATGATGGTCAAGCCATCTGAGTCAACTACCTCTCGTATAGAGCTCACTCTTCGTTGACCGCGCACAACTTCAATGTGAACTACAAAGTGCACTGAACTCGCTATGAGCAGATTGGTTGTTTCAATTGGTAGCGAAATTGATGACATCGACACATACGCAGCAAGTTTCGGGAATACTGACCGCGTGCTATCAGCATGCAACGTGCACATTGAGCCGTTATTACCTTGGCTCATTGCCATCAGCATTGGAAACGCTTCGGCGCCACGTACTTCTCCAACAATCACTCTGTCGGGGTCCATGCGCAGGGCCATTTTCGTGAGATCAGCGAGAGTTATTTCTCCCTGACCTTCGATATTGGCCGGGCGAGACTGAAGCGAGTCATGATCTGGATGCAAGTGCTCAAACCTTTCAAGGCCAAGTTCATACGCGTCTTCAATCGTCACAATTCTCTCTTCGGTTGGTACTTCGTTAATTAATGCACGCATCAAAGTGGTTTTTCCGGATCCAGTTCCCCCAGCGATGATCACATTGCGCCGCGAACGAACCATGGCTCTAAACATCTCGGCTATTCCATACGACATCATTCCGCGCGCCTCCAGGTCTTCAAGAGACGAAATTTCAAATTGGTGTTTACGAATGACAAGACTTGGTCGCGCTGAAATATCCATCGTTGCAAATAGACGCGAACCATCTGCAAGTTGCAGATTCAGTTCTGGCGACCCTGCGTCAAATCGACGCTCGCTACGTCCCATCCGAACTGCGGTACGTCTAATCAGATCTACGAGTTCGTCATCGTGATCAACAATTGGCGAACGGCACTCTCTTGCACCACTCCTTAGCTTCACCCATATCGGAGAATTACCCCGAACGTGGATGTCGCTCACTTCGGGGTCATCAAGAGTTTGTTGAAGTAGCCCCATGCCAAGCACTTGATCAATTGCTCCGCTGGTGAGTAACTGCTCTTCGATATCAGTTAACGCAGGCAGGCCTTCCTGCCTGCGGGATGCCGACAAACGAGCGCACTCCATTGCTGAAACCTGGCGCGCAAAATCCATTTCAGATTTGCTACTGAGATACGCATCTCCTCTGTTTTGCCGATCTAATCGCTCATCAGCCAGTGCTTCTCCAATGCGAGTAGCTAATGCATCGCGTATCCGTCTATTTGCAAGGTCAGATGCGGAATGTGTGCTTGCACTCACAGCGTTACCTGGCTATTCGCTGACCAACGAAATTCGCACATTACCCGCGCCTGCAATTGCAAGCGATAACCGAAGTGGTCCGCGGAAGGTAACAATCACCGCACTGTTCAATTCATCTGATTGCTCAATTGCTGAAATTGTGACCGCTTCATCAAACAGTAAAGGAGGTGAAGCGTTAGTGATTGTCGCATCTGGCGTAAGCACCAGCCGTACCTTGTCGTTTACCGCAAGATTCGCTGGAATGTTTCCCGCTGGTACTGCGGCAGAAGTCAAAGCCTCATCAGGTCCGAGTGGTGATGCGCTGCTCACCATGCTTTCCGAAAGTGGAGTTCCGCCTTTTATGGAAACAGTGAGGCTTTTGCCAAGCAATGAACCTGCGTTGCTTGCATCGACAAAAAATTGCGCAGCCTCGGGTGAAATTCGAATTGCCCTTAAGTCACTATCTTTAATCACCTGCCCGCGGCCCAAATCACTAACCACCCCAACTACTGAGACAGTCGCTGACGCAGAGCGATACACGGCCATGGATCCAATAACCCCAATAGCAATTAGCGCAATGCCAACCGCCATATCTGGTACGCGCTTCTTCTTCCGTTCACCTTGATCGAGATCACGAGATATCTCAACATTGTCCGAACTGTTGAGCACCCTTGATCTCGTCAAGGAGTCAATCATCCGTTGTGACACGGTTGCCCCCTTGATCGCTATCAATCCGCCGATGGTGCGATGTGTATTTGCAACGATCATTGCGGAAATGCAATCCAAATTTCAAATTGAATTGAAAAAGGATCAAATGACATAAGGGTTATTTGGTCGCTTTGCTTGCCAGATATAGCCCGTAGCCTTGTAAGCGTGAATAACCCAGCCGCCGCTCAGCCGCCCGCAGTCCTGCCCGCAGCTAACGATGCGTGCTGGTGTGGCAGTGGCCGCAAGTACAAGCGTTGCCACAAAGCAACCGAAGGTCGTATTGAACCGGGTGTTGTCAGCCCAATGTTGACTGTGCCTGACCACATTGTGAAGCCGCCGTACGCAGAGACCGGCAAGGTCACGCGTTGGCAAGAATCTGCAGTGAAGTCTCCAGAAATCATTGAACGCATGCGCATTGCATGTTCTGCTGCTGCAGAAGTACTACGTCTTGCAGGAGAGTTTGTTCGTCCAGGAATTACAACAGACGAAATTGACGTATACGTGCACAACTTGTGCATCGAGCGTGGTGCGTATCCAAGTCCGTTGAACTATTCGGGTTATCCAAAGAGCGTGTGTACATCAGTAAACGAAGTGATTTGCCATGGCATTCCCGATTCACGAGTACTGCAAGAAGGCGACATCATCAACCTTGATGTCACGTGCTACATGAATGGCGTTCACGGCGACACCAATGCAACATTTGCAGTTGGCGAAATTGATAAAGAGAATCGCGATCTCATTTCCATTACCGAAGAATGCATTTGGCGTGGAATTGAAGCTGTTGTGCCTGGCCGCCCACTGAGCGACATTGGAAAAGCCATTGAAACACGAGCAAAACAAGACCAAATGGGCGTTATTCGCGCATTTATTGGTCATGGAATCGGCGAGCAATTTCACACCGATATTCAGGTGTTGCACTACTACGACAAGAGCAACAACACCATCATGCGACCTGGCATGACATTCACGATCGAGCCGATGATTTCTCTTGGCACCTACCAGCACCGCATGTGGAAGGACGACTGGACTGCAGTAACTGCAGACGGCAAACGAACTGCACAATTTGAACACACCGTGTTGGTTACTGAAACTGGTGTTGATGTATTAACTGGTGGCCCTGGCGCCGCTTCACCGTTTGCACCCTGGAATCGTTAATAGTCTCGAGGTAACTCACTCATGATTGACGCAATTGACGTAGACCGATATTTGCGATTTGATCGCCACGATTGGGCAGAGTTGCGTGCACAAACACCGCTTACATTGCACGAACGCGACCTTGAAGCGCTTCGCGGAATCAATGACCGAATTGACCTTGACGAAGTGGTTGCTGTGTACTTGCCACTCACTCGCCTCTTGAACTTGTATGTCAGCGCTACGCAAAACCTGCATCGCGTTTCTGCAACATTCTTAGGTGCCATTGCGCCAAAGATGCCTTACGTCATTGGAATTGCGGGCAGCGTGGCCGTAGGAAAGAGCACTTCTGCCCGTATTTTGCAGGCTCTTCTTACCCGTTGGCCAGAACACCCACGCGTAGAACTGATCACCACCGACGGGTTTCTACACCCCAACGCCGTTTTGAACGAGCGCGGAATCATGAATCGCAAAGGGTTCCCTGAAAGTTATGACACCAAGCGCCTGGTGCAGTTTTTACGCGAAGTGAAGGCCGGCTCTAGTGATGTAGCTGCACCTGTATACAGCCACGTGGTGTACGACATTGTTCAAGGCGACAGCGTGATTATCAATCGTCCCGACATTTTGATTGTTGAAGGATTGAACGTATTGCAAGTTGGCACCGACTCGGCAGAGTTCGTGAGCGACTATTTCGACTTTTCTATTTACATTGATGCAAACGAGCAAGACGTAGAGAACTGGTATGTCGAACGATTCTTTGCATTGCGCCAAACCGTGTTCCAGAACCCAGAGAGCTTCTTCAATAACTTTGCTGCACTCAGCGACGATGAAGCTGAAGCAATGGCCCGGGGAATTTGGCGAGAGATCAACGGCAAGAACTTGCGCGAGAATATTGCGCCAACTCGTTCGCGTGCATCACTGGTAATGCAAAAAGGTGCTGATCACCGCGTGACCGAAGTGCACCTCAGAAAGCTGTAAATACTGGCTATTTGCGCTGTTGCGCCAACCACTCAGGCACCAGGCTGAGCGATTCCAGTTCCACATACCGATCTGTGTTTGCCGTCGGATGTTCAGCATGATCGAGTTCCCACAAAATTTCGTACGGTACGTACACGCCGAATCCGCCAATGGCGAGCACTGGAAGAATGTCGCTCTTCATCGAGTTGCCCACCATGCAAAAACTTTCCGGATTGATGTCGAGGCTCTTCAACACGTGTGCGTACGTAGCAGGGTCTTTTTCCAACACAATTTCAACGTGTTCAAAATGATGGCTCAATCCGCTGGTTTCAACTTTTCGTGTTTGATGCGCAAGATCACCTTTAGTAATCAAAATGGTGCGAAATTGTGAACTCACTTGAGCGAGCACTTCTGCGACTCCCTCAAACACTCGAACCGGTTCGGTGAGATGCTCGCGAACTCCGTGCAGAATCTTTTGTAGTTCAAATGCAGGTATCTCACCATTGGTCAGCGTGATTGCCGCTTCCATAGATGAAAGTCCAAACGATTTCACCCCATAGCCATAAGCGTCGATGTTTTTGCGTTCCGTGGCAACAAGTGCTGCCTTGATATCGACTCCTACTGAAACATAGGGCGTCAATATTTCAACGAATTGTGTTTCGTACTTGCGAAACGAATCTTCGCTAAACCACAGCGTGTCATCGGCATCAAATGCAACAACATCAAACATGGTTAGCGATGCAATGCGTTCAAGTAGTTGTACACCGTAATGCGCGACACCTTCATTGCGTCTGCGACATCTTCAACCGCACGACGCAGAATGAACGCCCCTTGTTCGTCAAGCAGACGGATGGCTTTTTGCTTGTCATTGCGCGAAAGCTCTGACAGCTTGCTTCCCAATTCGCGTTCAACAACTTCAATGATGCGATCAAGTGCACCGTGCAGTGGCGGAAGTCTGATTCCGGCAACAACCGCGCCCTCCCACTTCAGCTCAATGTCACCCGCAGAAATACTGTCGAGGGCAACCAGCGATGCCCCAACAGCATCAATGAGTGGTTGCGCGGCAACGACTACTGGATGATCATGAGGAACTGTCATGCGTGTGAGTCCTCAATGGACCCAACGTCAACACTGACAAAGGTTGCCCCATTTGCGTATGCAGCGCGCATTAAGTCGGCTATGGCTTCTGGCAACTCCGATTTCGGAACGGAAAACGAAGAGCCAAACGGCCCGAATTCAACGATGAGACCTCGTTTTTCGACTGCTGCAACTGCCGCTGTCACATGCGCCCCTGGCGCACCCTCGATGAATGGTTCAATGGTGAATTCCACGGTGAGCATGCACCCATCGTAAACAATTCGCCTTAGTTGCGTACCATTGCCTTATGGCTACAACACCACTTTCACAGCCGGCAATTGAGCGTCATGGCAAAGCAACTGGCGTTCAACAGCAGGCCGCGGGAATGCTCGAATATGCACGATCAATTCGCCGCGACCTCCACGTGTGGCCAGAAATTGGTCTTGATCTTCCGAAAACTCGCGAGCGTGTTCTAGAAGCACTTGACGGACTTCCGCTCGACATCACGTTGCACAAAACAACCAGTGGCATCGCCGCAATGTTGACTGGCGACAAGCCTGGCCCAACGGTGATGTTGCGTGGCGATATGGATGCTCTTCCAATGCCAGAAGACACCGGGCTTGATTTCGCATCAAAAGTCGACAACGTGATGCACGCATGTGGCCACGACACACACGTAGCCATGCTCGCTGGAGCAGCAAAAATGTTGAGCGAACGCAAAGCAACACTTCCTGGTCGAGTGCTGTTTATGTTTCAACCTGGCGAAGAAGGATACGGCGGTGCCGAGTACATGCTTGATGAAGGCATTCTCGATGTTGGCCCGAATCGCGATGGAAGCGAGTCCCCACTTACTGCTGCATATGCATTACACATCACGTCCTCGCTACCTGCTGGATTCATTGGCACCAAGGGCGGCCCGATCATGGCGTCGAGCGATGTGTTGCGCATTGAAGTGAAAGGTAAAGGTGGTCACGCCTCAGAACCATTCCGCACACTTGACCCCGTTCCAGTTGCCTGCGAAATTGTGACCGCACTGCAAGCATTCATTACTCGACGCATCGAAATTTGGGACCCAGCGGTCATCACTGTCACCAAATTGATTGCAGGAACAGCAACAAACGTAATTCCTGAAGTTGCCCGAGTTGAAGGAACAATTCGCGCAATGAGCGCAGCAACTCGCAAGAAAGTGCACGACGGCATTAAGCGCGTTGCAGAGGGCATTGCTGCGGCACACGACATGGAAGCAACTGTTGAAGTTGATCTTGGTTATCCAGTAACGGTGAACGACGGACCATCCGCAGATTTTGCACTCGATGTTGCTGAAGCAATTGTGGGTAGCAATGCAGCGCTGCGAATGCCACACGCGGTAATGGGTGCAGAAGATTTCAGTTACGTATTGGAAAAGAAGCCTGGTGCAATGGTGTTCCTTGGCGGAACGCCACACAACAAAGACTTCCGCACGGCTGCACCAAACCACTCGAACCGCGTGATGTTTGAAGAAGATGCCATGGTCACCGGCATGTCGGTGTACACATCTCTTGCTCTACGCACTCTTGGCGTCACCCTTGACTAGAGGCACAAATACCCAGCAAACAGGGGGCAAACGCCCACTTGAGGGTATTCGCGTGCTTGACTTCACGCGCGTGCTCTCGGGGCCACATGCCACGCGCATGCTGTCCGACCTGGGTGCCGAAGTAATCAAGGTTGAGCCACCAGAAGGCGACCTCACTCGTTTTGCTCAACCACGGGTGAATTCGTTGTCGAGTTATTTCATTCAGCAAAACATCGGTAAGCAAAACGTTTCGCTCGACTTGTCAAAACCTGAGGCGGCATCGCTCATCATGCGCCTTATTCCGTTTTGTGATGTTGTAGTAGAAAACTTTCGTCCTGGCGTCATGAGCCGGCTTGGTCTCAGCACTGAGCGCATGATGGAAGCAAACAGTCGCCTCATCGTTGCATCAATTAGTGGCTACGGCGCTTCTGGTCCGTGGCAAAGTCGCCGAGCATACGCTCCGGTAGTTAATGCAGAAACGGGAATTACTAAACATCAAGGCGATGCGCAGCGGCGCGAACATGCAAACGACCCGCATAGTCACGGCGACGTGTACACCGCACTCGAAGCATCGTCGGCAATTCTTGCTGCGCTGTATCAGCGCGAGCACACAGGTGTTGGTCAATACATTGACATCTCCATGGCTGAAACCATGTTGTATGTAAATGAACACGCACATAATCAGTTGTGGGACAAACCAGTGCCACCAGGGTCAATACGTTCGTTTCAACCTGCCGACTACCCCGTGCTCACCGTTGCCGATGGTTCACAAGTCGTAGTCAGCGGTCATCCAGCAGAACGTGGAACGTTTGACTACTTCGTTGCAGCAATGGAACAGCCACAGTTATTGAATGACCCGCGCTTCACCGACATTCCTGAGCGACTAGAAAACTTTGCAGCACTAATGGACTTGTTACGCGCATGGGCACTTACCGTTCCCGACGCTGACGAAATTGAACGACGATTGGCAAAGAATCAGTTGGCTGTCGGTCGATTGCGCAGTGTTGCCGAAGTTGCAGCTACCGATTGGGCTGCAGAACGAAACGCAATCATCAACGTGAGCGACCGCGGTGATTCAACGGTGCGCATTCCAAACAGTCCGTGGCATTTTTCGGGTTCAGACACCACCACGCAAGGCATTGTGAAATATCGCGGCGAAGATAACCATCACGTGTTTCACAACATTGCCGGCGTTGATATGGCAGAGATTATTCAGTGTGAATCAACTGGTGTTTTGCTTAGTCGCGGGCCTTCTGCGCGCTAATTAGCGACCAGAGTGGCCAAACCCACCGCCACGATCAAACCCGCTGAGTTCGGTTACTTCAGTCCACGTCACATTGTCGTAACGAGAAATGATCAACTGTGCCACGCGGTCTCCACGTTTCACTTCATAATCAAGTTCTGGGTCGGTGTTGATCATGACTACTTTCAATTCACCTCGATAACCGCTGTCAATAATTCCTGGTGTGTTCACCAACGTGATGCCGTGCTTTAGTGCAAGGCCACTGCGCGGAACTGCAAGACCCATGTATCCGTGTGGAATTGCAACAGCGACTCCCGTTGGCATGAGTAATCTGCCGCCACGCGCAGGAATGACTGCGTCTTCGCGCGCATATAAATCGAGTCCGGCATCGCCAAGATGTGCTGGCACTGGTAACGGCAAATCGGGATCTAACCGTTGGATCTGGACACCAATCTCACTTTTAGACATTGCACGAGATTACGCCTAGATTGCATGGCGTGCTGGTGTGGATGGACCTCGAAATGACTGGCCTAGAGCCTGAAACCGACGTCATCGTGGAAATCGCCACACTCATTACCGATGACGACTTGAACATCATTGCCGAAGGCCCCGATCTGGTGATTCACCAATCAGATGAAGTGCTAGCACGAATGAACCAAGTCGTGATCGATATGCACACCAAGTCAGGTTTGCTTGAAGCCATCAAGTCCAGCACCATCACCTTGGAAGAAGCTGGCGCAGCAACACTTGAATTCATTCGTCAACACATTCCAGAGGCTCGCACGATTCCACTGTGTGGAAACTCCATCGGCACCGATCGCCGTTTCCTTGCGAAGTACCTTCCTGAGATCGAAAACTATTTGCATTATCGATCAGTAGATGTTTCAACGATTAAAGAACTTGCTCGTCGCTGGTACCCAAAGCTGGGATCCGATCGTCCAAATAAGGGTGGAACGCACCGAGCATTAGATGACATTCGCGCAAGTGTGAATGAGTTGGCGTTTTACCGTGAGCGTGTGTTCACTCCGCTAAAACCTGAGTAGTCCAACTACTGTGGACAGCGATGTCCAAACCAACGTTCACCAAGCAGGAACAAGTTCCTGCAACGGATGAAATCACCGAAGTCGCGACGGGCATCTACCGCACACAATTACCCATCGATATGCCCGGCCTTGGCCACGTGAATATGTACGTGCTGGAAGACGAACGAGGCGTTGCCGTGGTTGACCCTGGACTGCCCGGAAAGGCCAACTGGAGGGCAATAAACGCCCGTTTACAGGCCTTAGGAGTGCCTCTGAAGCGCGTTCACTCCATAGTGGTCACCCATAGCCATCCCGACCATTTTGGGGGTGCCGCCCGCCTGCGCGCTGCCACGGGGGCCGACATCATTACCCACCAAAGCTTCCGTCTGTGGTTCGACCCGAACGAACCCGACGATGTTGATGTGGAAATCGCTGCACGTCACAAACGAGGAACAGGTGAAACACCGTGGGGCGGACCTGGATACCAACTGCCACTTCGTCGCAAAATGTATTACAACGCATTTCGCGTGTTGCCGCAACTGTTTAAAGTTCCACAACCAACTGTGCGACTTGCTGAGGGCGAATACATCTCGCTTGCACGTCGTAAGTGGATGGCCATTCACACTCCTGGACACACTGAAGATCACTTGTGTTTGTTTGATGCAGACACGGGAGTCATGTTGTGCGGCGACCATGTGTTGCCAACTATTACTCCGCACATTTCTGGCATGAGCAAGTACCCCGACCCGCTCGCAGGTTTTTTCAACTCGCTCGACAAAGTTGGCGCGTTTGGTTCACAAGTTGGCATTTGTTTGCCTGCACATGGAAAGCCGTTTGCCGATATTGCCACTCGCTGCGAACAAATCAAAGAACATCATCAGGGTCGGCTTGAAAAGCTGCGCACTGCTGCAGCAGAGCTCGACCGACCGACAACCGTTACCGAATTTTCAGGCCACCTCTTCTCGCCCCGCGCACAAGGCACCATGGCAGATAGTGAGACATTTGCTCACCTTGAGCACTTGCGTATTGCTGGTGAGTTTTCATTTACTGTTCGCGATGGTGTGCGCGAATACGTTCGCATCTCGTAACTACTGAGGCAACTTCACTAACTGCGTCACCGCAGCAACTGCATCACCACCCAATACATGACGAATGATCACTCGATCATCAATGTGTTGTGTGACTAAGCGAATGTCATTCCCCGGGTCAACCGACAGATGATGCTCAACTGCCGCGTGCATTGGTGCGCGAAGTTCGCCGTGTTTCGACAAATACTCTTCGGCTGCAATCCAGTAGGAAGCATTATTCATGTGGCCAACTGCATCCATGTCTGCAAATCGAACTGGCCATGACTCACTTGTTGCGTCTAGTGCCGTTAATTCAGGTAGTGATTTTCCAACAACAAAGTTTGAGCGCACTTTTCGGCCACCACTCGACTCTGCAATTAAGGGAATAAAGCCTTCTGGAAGCGGCTCTGGCTTCAACGTCTGCATGTTCACGTGTACCCACAACGCAGCAGTTTCAATGCGGGCGCCATCTGCGCCAACAATGTGCGTTCGACGTTCTGCCCAATGCGACCCATAGCCACCACACCATGTGGTCAGTGAAATATCGGTCATGTACGTTGGAAATTGATACACCCACATTTCGGTGCGACGCACCACCCAACCATGAATGTCTGGGTAATTGCCATCCACTGCATCGTCATTGGCAATGTCTTGCAAGTACCGAGCAGTGGCATCGAGGCGCAGCCGGCCTTTTGGCGTGACATCGCCTAATCGCACACGGCGGCTGGTGGAGAAAGTCCTGCCCGCTTGCGGCAAAGGTACGGGTTCTTGAGGCCTCCACATGCTCTCTGACCCTATCCAGCATTGGACTTGGTGGCACTCGCGTTAAATCGCTTGCTATTTGCAATTTGGCATGGTTGGCTACAAGTCCATGTTGTTACGCAATCTCGCTTCACGTTTGTCGGCAGTCAATGCTGACTCGCGCGCGTACGCGACCGTGGCAACCGTGAACGCGAATGCGTCACGCTGGTTTTATATGCAGGCCGGATTCGCGAAATTTACAAAAGGTTTCACGAAGCGTCCGGCCAAAGGCCTCTTAGGAGTCCCGACGTAAACAGATTTCACGTCGGAGAACGCCAAGAGGCCGCTGGGAGAAATCCCAGCGGCTTTTTTATTTCCCCCCTGAGCGTTTTCCGACGTGAAGCCAATCCAAACAACACAGAAAGGCAAGAGCAATGACCACCATCACACTCGAACACGAAGACGACATCATCATGTTGTCTGCACAGCGCTGCAGCGACGGCAATGGCACATTGTCGTACTTGTTCTTCTCGGAAGAGTTCGTAGACATTCAGCGTGCGAAAGCAATTTGTTCAACATGCACATCAAAGGTTGACTGTCTTAACGGTGCACTCGAGCGCAACGAGCCGTGGGGCGTCTGGGGTGGTGAGCTACTCGAAGAAGGTCGGGTATGTGCCACCAAGCGTCCGCGTGGTCGACCGGTAACCAAGTCAGTACGAGTCACCGCTGTGCAGGAAGTTCCTATTCCCGCACATCTCGTTGCATAACCCCCACATTCGTTCAAACGGTCAGAAGGCACAGGAGCAGCGCCCCGAAGCGGTTCAACACCATCGGTAACCTGCTTCTGTGCCTTTTGTTCGTTCCCGCCTTCGTATCGCTGTCGCGGTGCTCGCTATCAGCGCAGTGGGTGGATGGGTATGGAGTGCGAGCAGCGAACCAAAAATAGATGCCCAAATGACCACTCCGGGCGAAGTCCCCTACCCATCGCTCGACACCAATGATCCCGTTGTGGGCAAACAACTACCCAGTGTTGACGTAACCGATCTCGACGGCAACACCATCGCTTTACAAAGCTTTGTTGGCTCGCCCATCATTCTCAACTTTTGGTACTCCACATGCGAACCCTGTCGACGCGAGATTCCTGCCTTTGCACAGGCACAGCAAACTCACAGCAAAGTTCGATTTATCGGTTTAAACATGAACGACACTCCAGAAATGGCCAAGGCTTTTGGCGAGAAGTACGGGATTAATTACCCCATCGTGTTTGATCAGTCTGGAACAGTCGTCCGCGAACTTGGCGTGGTTACCGCACCAAGCACACTCTTCATCGACAGCAGCGGAAACATTGTTGATCAAGTCGCAGGTGAAATCAGTTCCGACAAACTTGAGTCGCTGATTGCTCAATGGTTTGCATCATGATCTTTGCTGACATCGTGATTGAAGGAAACTTTGCTTACAGCTTCATGCTGGGCATGCTTGCAGCGGTGAACCCTTGCGGATTCGTATTGCTACCCGCATATTTGTTGTACTTCTTGGGTATTGACGGCGCCAACCAGAGCGTCACCAAAGCCCCATTGCAACGCGCGTTGCGTGTCAGTGCTGCAGTTTCCGCAGGATTTCTTGTTGTGTTTCTCATTGTTGGTTCAATCTCGCGACTGTTTACCCAATGGATTGAGCTCAACGCAAAATATGCAGGGTTTGTAATTGGAGTTGCACTTATTGGTTTAGGTATCGCCATGTTGTTTGGGTGGAAGCCATCATTTGCCACGTCTCTCCCAAGTGCGAAAAAAGACCACTCCACTCGAGCAATGTTCATTTTCGGAGTTGGTTATGCGGTCGCCAGCATTGGCTGCACCATTGGTTTGCTCACCACAGCAATTCTGGGTTCTATCAGCACTAATGGCTTCGCTTCTGGTGTCATCAGCATCGTGATGTACGGGCTTGGCATGTCGCTCTTGGTCACTGCACTTACTGTCACCCTTGCAGCTGCAAAAACAGGAATGTCGCGAGTGTTGAAGCGCAGCCTCCGCTATATCGACAAAGTTGCTGCTGGGTTCATTGCCATCACCGGCGCGTATCTCACCTGGTATTGGTATGGAGCAATCAGTGAGCGCAGTTCACTTGGCAACGTCGTGTCCAATGTGGAGAATTGGCAAAACTCTGTTTCGTTGTGGCTGCAAGAACAAGGCGCATCTCGTCTTGCGCTCATTTGTGCCCTCATCATTGGCGTAGCGCTGTTGATCGTTGGACTGAATCGCATCAAGCAACTTGCGCGTAGGTCTCGCCGATAATGCTTGCCGACCTGCTTGCTCACCCCGATGTTGAAGAAGTGTGCCAACTGCGCGGAACCTTTGGTTTCATGGCATTTCACGGGGGCGGGTTAGAAGAAGCAACCGACATCATCGCCCAACACGCTGCCGAAGCAACAGGAAGTTCGTACTACGGAATCCACCAGCCAGCAGATTTGAAGTGGCATGTTCCGTCTCATCGCATTGACCCACAGCATTCAGAAACGCTGTCTCAATTCATTAATCACGTCGACACCGTCATCACTATTCACGGCTTTGGTCGACAAGGTTTTTTCACGAGCCTGCTACTTGGTGGCAGAAACCGTGGACTAGCAACGCACGTTGCACAACACTTGCGAGTAGCGCTTCCTGCTTACAACGTTGTTGATGATCTGGGTCGCATTCCGGTCGATCTTGCAGGACAACACATGGATAATCCTGTTAACCGCGTTCGCAACCATGGAGTGCAAATTGAGCTGCCTCCGCGCGTGCGCGGTGCAAGTCCGTTGTGGTGGGATTGGGAAGGTCCACATCTCACACCGCATACTCAATCACTCATTAATGGACTCGTGAGCGCAGTGCACACGTGGAATGCGTCAGCAAGTTTTACGGGGCCAAACGCTCAATAATCCACGAAGCATCTGGTTGCAACGCATAGCGAAAGCGGTCATGCAAGCGACTTGGTCGTCCCTGCCAAAACTCAATTTCGCGTGGCGCCAACACCCAACCACCCCAATGTGGCGGTCGCTCAACATCGCGCCCCAAAAAACGTTGTTCTGCCTCGGCCAATCGGCTTATCAGCTCGTCGCGACTCGCAATCGGTTGCGACTGCGGTGAAGCCCATGCACCCAATTGAGACTCACGTGGTCGTGACGCAAAGTACTCATCGCTTACTCGGTCCGACAGCCTGGTAACTCTTCCACGCACACGTACCTGACGATGCAAATCCAACCAACCAAAAACTGCTGAGGCTTGTGCGTGTTCGACTAACTGCTTGCTTTTGGCGCTGTTGTAGTTGGTATAAAAAGCAAAACCCGTTTCATCTACACCGCGAACCAACACGATGCGCGAATCTGGTCCACCGTCAACGCCAATTGTCGACAACGTCATGGCGTTTGGTTCTGCAACAGCAGCTTCTGCGGCTTGGTCATACCAACGTTGCCATTGAACAAGTGGATTGTTGTCTAGATCATTTCGTTCAAGACCCGCAGTTTCGTACTGCACACGGCGGTCACGTAAAGACATGGCGCTTATTTAGGGTGAATGACGGTTGTGCCACGCATGTACGGATGGAGCACTGCAGGAATAACAACTGAGCCGTCCTCTTGGCGGAAGTTCTCCATAATTGCAGCCCACACACGCGGGACGGCTAGCGCAGACGCGTTCAGCGTGTGTGCAAACTCGGTTCCCTTTTGGCCTGTGCGCTTCATGCGAATGTCGCCACGACGTGCCTGGTAATCACTAAACCAACTAACAGAACTGACTTCAAGCCACGCATCGCAGCCCGGCGCATAGACCTCGACGTCGAAACTTCGGTGATGACTTTGACCCATGTCGCCAGTGCAAATTTCAATAATTCGATACGGCAGACCGAGGTTCGCAATAACACGCTCAACGCGAGTAATGAGTTCGCTCAACATTGCCGGCGCACCCTCGGGGGTGGCAATTGCAAAAATCTCTACTTTGTCAAATTCATGACTGCGCAGCATGCCGCGTGTGTCTCTACCGGCAGAACCAGCTTCGCGTCGATAACACGCTGAATGCGCCATGTATCGAATTGGTAACTCGGCCTCGGCAAGCACTTCGCCAGCGTGAATTGATGTGAGCGGTGCTTCTGCGGTGGGAATGCACCACAGATCGTCTTTGCTCATTGAATATGCGTCGTCGGCAAACTTGGGAAGCTGACCTGTAGCGGTCAATGTTGCGGTGCTGACAAGTGATGGTGGACGAATTTCCTCAAACGCATCTGCATTGCAATCGAGCGCGTACTGGCACAGAGCACGAGCAAGCGTTGCTCCCGCTCCACGTTGCATCGTAAACATCGCGCCACTGATTTTCACTGCGCGTTCGTTGTCGAGAATGCCAAGCGCGGTCGCCGTGTCCCAGTGCGCAACACGTTGATGCTCAGGAAATGTTGCTGGCAAATTGTTTGGTCCCGTAATGGTTGGGTTCTGCGAATCATCTGACCCCACCACAACATCTGCATGAGGAATATTCGGCAGGCGAAGAAGCACGTCCTTAAGCTGTGCAGTCACTTCATCGGTCTCTGCTGCGAGCGCTTGTTCTTTCTCGCCAAGTGACCTACTTTGCGCCTGTAGACCTTCAGCAGCCTTGTCGTCCCCACTTCGGCGAAGCGCGCCAACCTGTTTCGATAACTCATTTACCTGCTGGCGGATCGCGTCACGCTCAGCGGTAATTTCTCGCATCCTGCCGTCAAAGCCCAAAGCCTCGTCGAGCAAGCCCAGCAATTCAGGCTTATTCCTCCGAGCCATCAGCTCACGAACGGTGTCGGGCTCACTGCGGAGGAAACGAATGTCAATCACGGTGACACAAGGTTAGCCGTGTGATCCTGTGCCACTGCCCTGCTTTGCGTACTGTTGAACCGTGAGTTCTGCGCTGAATACGTCTATGAGTGTTGGGCTTTCGGTTTCGCAACTCGTCATCAAATACGGCAATGTCACTGCCGTAGACCACGTCTCATTTTCCGCTCAACCTGGTCGAGTCACCGTGATCCTTGGGCCAAATGGCGCGGGCAAGACCTCCACCATCGAAGCGTGTGAAGGCTTTCTTTCGCCAACCGCAGGTTCAATTCAGGTACTCGGGCTCAATCCATTTCTGCAACGTAAGCAGCTCAATCGTTTAATGGGAATCATGTTGCAAGATGGTGGTATCTATCCGTCAGCGCGAGTTGGCGAATTGGTTCAGCAATACTGCGCGTTGTATGGAAATGGTGTCGATGCCAGTGCGCTAATTACCCGTGTTGGACTGCGTGATGTTGCAACCACGACATACCGAAGGTTGTCTGGTGGGGAAAAACAGCGGCTCTCATTAGCGCTTGCACTTGCTGCACTTCCCAAAATTATTTTTCTTGATGAACCAACATCGGGAATTGACGTGAACGGCCGCGATCTCGTTCGCTCTATCATCCGCGAATTGCGAGATGCCGGTTGCTGCGTCATTGTTGCTACACACGAACTTGACGAAGCTGAACGCATTGCCGATGATGTACTCGTGTTCCATCGCGGGAGTGTTGTCGCTTCGGGAACATTGCATGAATTGCGTTCGGGCCGTGAAGAAATTCGATTCCGATCAAGTTCGCTGATTGACATGCACTCTCTTTCAACAACTCTTGGATTTACGGTTGAACAAACCCGACAGCACGAATTCACCATTGCTGGCACGAGTGACGCACGAGTCATCGTTCAACTCACTGACTGGGCAAAAGCCAACAATGTCGAGATAGGTGACATTGGCGCCGGATCACAACGCCTAGACGACGTGTTCAGGCGACTTACAACGGAGCCTGCATCATGAAATTACTTCGTGTTCAATTGGCTTGTGAACTACGGGTACTTGCTCGCAACGGTGAGCAGTTACTACTCATTCTTGGTATCCCTGTGTTGCTGCTTGCATTTTTTGGCAATGTCGACATTCTTCCTACAGGCGATCAAACCAGCATCAACTTTTTGCTACCCGGAATCATTGCCTTGGCAATCATGTCAACCGCCATGGTCAGCCTTGGTATTGCAACGGGTTTTGAACGTTCGTACCTCGTCCTCAAACGCCTAGGCGCAACCCCACTTGGCGTTCCTCGGCTGGTGTTGGCAAAAGCACTCTCTGTTCTCGTTGTCGAAATTGTGCAAGTGATTCTGCTCGTTGGACTCGCCTCCCTCTTTGGTGCAGACCTCGGTGCGCTCAACTTTGCCAAGTTGGTGCTTGCAATTGCGCTCGGAACACTCGCCTTTTCGGGCATTGGACTTTCTCTTGCCGGACGGTTGCGTGGCGAGGTAAACCTGGCAGCACAAAATGCCCTGTATTTAGTGCTGCTCTTAGTTGGCGGAATCGTGTTTCCTCTGCAGGATCTCCCGGCATGGTTGCAGTGGGTGGGACGCATTACTCCATCTGGTGCACTTGCCGATGTGATGCGAGATGTCTTTTCAGCGACATCGACTTATGGCGCATCCTCTTTAGTGGTGTTACTTGGTTGGGCAATCGTGGCCCAACTGGGCGCATTCAAGTTGTTCCGCTGGAACTAGCTACTACTGCTGCTTCCTTTTGCTTTAGCCGCATAATTCGCTTCAGCAAAGAAATTGCCAATAAACCGCCTAAAGAAGATCACCACAACAACAGTCCACAGGAAAATTGATCCACCGAGTTTCATAATGGCACCCGCAAGTTGCTGATCGGTCGTCACCGATAGCCCCCACACACGTACAGCAATGTCGTAATGCTTGTACACCGTGCCTTCGGCAAATGTAAGCCACGCTGCAGGAACGGTAGGAACCACCGACATGAGGAAGAGGTAGATCATCTTTCCGCCATACCCAATACGGCGAGTTGGATCAGGACTACAAATTGGGGACCACATCAACAGTGCAGAAACCACCACAAGGATGTGCAGCGAGTAGTGCAGTGGGCCATTGGACACGCTTCTATTCACCATCTGCGGAATATGCGTAATCATGATTACGCAGTTGAACAACAGGCCGGCAATTACTGGCTTAGTTAAAAAGTTCACTGCTCTGCGCGAGCGATCACTTGCAAAAATGAGATCGTAGAGCCACTTCGGTGTTGCAATCAGCATCAGCGCTGGCATGAAGTACGAATACAGCATGTGTTGAAACATGTGCATTGAGTACAAATACTCTTCTGAAATGTCATGAACTGGCCAATCTGAAGCCAGCCACAGCAATATCGCTCCGGCGATAAAGGCCCACAGTTGCTTTCGTGTAATTACTTTTCCGTCTGTAACTACGCGGGGTCCAATGACTCGAACGGCATAGATATAACTCGCCACAACCGCAATGACTAACACCCAAACTTCAACATGGAGTTGGAATCTCCAAGGATCAGGGTTTACCAACGCGAACATATGTGGTTCGCCATTCACATTTTCGGGTTATGAGAAAAAATGGAAGGTCGCGAGGAAAATTGCATACACGATCATTGCCAAAAACAAACCTGCGTAGAACACCCATGAGAACAGTTTGTTTTCGTATCTGAGGTGCATGAAAAAACTCACCACGATGTAAAACTTCACTGCCATCATGATTAACAGGGATGGCAAAAACAGTGCGCCGAAGTCGACGTAGTACGTAGCTACTTCAAGTGCGGTGATCGCGGCAAGAATTGCAGCAATTCGCACATATCCCGCGTTGGACATGCCGTGCTCAGTTGATGAATGTGTTTCAGTTGTCATGTTTATGCCGGAATTAGGTAAATGAGAGTGAAAATGATGATCCAAACAACGTCCACAAAGTGCCAATACAGGCCGATCATTTCTACGGTTTCGGCCTTGCTGCCAGGCACCTTGGAACGCTTCAGAATGCCAACGGTAGACATGAGCATGATGATTCCGACGGTCACGTGAACTCCGTGGAATCCCGTGAGTACGTAGAAACTTGAGGAGAACAGGCTGGTTGTGAAGCCCATTCCCTCGTTATAGAACGCGGTGAATTCATATACCTGACCACCAACGAATGTTGCTCCAAGCAATGCGGTAACTGTGACCCACAGGTGCGTATTGCGATCGTCACCCTTGTGCGCTGCTGATACAGCAAGCACCATCGTGAGTGAGCTCATCAACAACACGAAGCTGCTGACCGAGGTAAATGGAATGTCAAAGACTTGTGATGGACGAGGACCCTCGCCTACACGACCGCGATACAACATGTATGTCGAAATCAGACCACCAAACAACAGGCACTCTGAGCCAAGGAACAACCACATGCCCAGTTTGTTGTTTGACAAACCCGTGCTTGTGTGCGCCGCGCCATGCGAATCTGCGTGGCTATCTGCTGTCACTACTGCGTTCTCAGCCAACGTGAACCACATCCTTTGTTGTTACCGGTGGATCAAAATCGTCATCAGGTGCAGTGGATGGCTCAATAGCCCATCCGTAGCAACCGAATAACACAATCACACCACCAAAAATTGCGATTGGAATGGAATAGATCACGCCGAAAGCGATAACTGGCAAGCCAGCGGCAAGCACAATTGGCCAATATGAAGGCGATGGCATATGAATGTGAGCGTCGGCGTTATCTTCCAACTCTTTCAACACTTGTTCACCGGTCTTCACTTTCACCATTTGACCATTGGCGTCTTCTTCATACTTGCGGTGGAAGAATTCATCCAGGTGCGAAACCGTAGGAATGCTGTCGAAGTTGTGTTCTTTTGGAGGATTGGTGGTCATCCACTCCAAGCTTCGAGCATCCCACGGGTCAAGTGGTGCAACCTTGCCGTTGCGGGCGGTGATCACGATGTTGATGAGGAACAACAACACGCCAATGGTGAGCACGAGTGAACCAATTGAGGCGAACATGTTCCAGAATGCCAAGTTGAAGAAACCTTCACCTGCGCGTGCTTCTGTCCACTGGTACATACGACGTGGCTGACCTTGCAGGCCAAGAATGTGCATCGGACCGAAAGTCATGTTCATACCAATGACCATCAACCAGAAGTTCCACGTGCCCAACTTTTCATTCAGCAATTTGCCGAACACCTTTGGCCACCAGTAGTAGAAGCCAGAGAACAAACCAAAGATTGCTCCACCAAACAGCACGTAGTGGAAGTGCGCAACGATGTAGTACGTATCGGTCTGCTGCGTGTCAGACGGAGCAACGGAGTGCGTTACACCTGACAGACCACCGATGGTGAACAACACAATGAGTCCAACGGCGAACTTCATGGCAACTGTGAACTGAAGTTTTCCGCCCCAAATAGTCATCGTCCAGTTCACGATTTTTACACCCGTCGGAACTGCGATCGCCATGGTTGAAATGGAGAACACCGCAACAGAAACTGGTCCGAGTCCAGAAGCGAACATGTGGTGGGCCCACACACCCCAACCCACAAACCCGATCGCTGCACCCGAGAACACCACAAACGGATATCCGAATAGTGGCTTGCGCGAAAACACCGGCAACACTTCAGAAATAACGCCGAAGCTAGGCAGGATCAAGATGTACACCTCAGGGTGACCGAAAATCCAGAAGAGGTGCTGCCAGAGCAATGGGTCGGCACCTGCAGCAACGTCGAAGAATGTCGCACCAAAGTTGCGCTGGAATGACAACAGGAACAATGCAACGGTGATAACCGGAACTGCAAACAACAAGAGGAACTGCACCACCAACTGCATCCAGGTGAAGATCGGCATGCGCATCAACTTCATTCCCGGTGCACGCATATTGAGCACCGTCGTAATGAGGTTTACTGCACCAACCAGCGATGCGATACCGGTGATCTGAAGACCTAGAGCCCAGAAGTCAATTCCGTGGCTTGGAGAAAAAATTGGTCCCGAGTTTGGTGCATACATGAACCAACCGCCGTCTGCTGCACCACCGAGGAACCATGCAAGGTTGAGGAAGATTCCACCAAACAGAAACGCCCAGAAACTGAAGGCATTCAGACGAGGGAACGCAACGTCACGTGCACCGATTTGCAATGGAATGAAATAGTTGGCAAGACCAGCCGCCATAGGCATGACGAACAAGAACACCATGGTGGTGGCATGCATGGTGAACATTTGGTTGTACAAGTCTGCGTTCAGCACTTTTCCATTCGGTGCAGCAAGTTGCAAACGAATGAGAACTGCTTCCAGTCCACCAACAATGAAGAAGAACAGCGCTGCAGCTGAGTACATAATGCCGAGCTTCTTGTGATCCACGGTGAACAACCACGACTTCCAACCCGTTGTGGCAACTGGACGCTTCAGTGCACCAAGCGAAGTGCTTGGTGTTGCAACTGTTGCTACTTCTTCAGTTGTTACAGGACGCTCGATAATGGCCATGATTCTCCCTAATTACTTCAGCGTCAACAGGTAGGCGACAAGCTTTTCAATGTCGGCTTCCGTGAGTCCAAGATTTGGCATACCGCGATACTTGCCACCGGTGCTGGTGAGCAATGCTGGGTTTGCATACATTGGCTTCATCGCCGGAGCATTGCGCAACCAGCCACGCAAATCCTTCTGATTCAAACATTCTTCGCTCACACCACTCAGATACTTGGCACCAAATGACTCGGAGTCGGCATTCCATACATCTTCGCGGCATGACTTGTTCAACAAATCAAATGTGGCGCCGGCAAATGTGTTGCGTGTCATGAGGTGCGACAGGTTTGGGGCGGCACCAGAAACAACGCTTTCATCAGGCGCTGCGATAACCGGTGTGCCGTCTGCACGCTTCATGCCGTTCACCTGATGGCATCGAACACACTGGTTCATGAACACGGTTTCGCCTTCTTTGGCAAGTGTGTTCTCGGCAGGTGGCGTGTATGGCTTCAGCTGGTTTGCCACCCACTTTGCGAAATCTTCTTTGCTCAGTGCAACAGCTTCCATGCGCATGTTGGCATGCGACAGACCGCAGAACTCGGTGCATTGACCTGCATAAATTCCGGGCTTATCTGCTTCAATTCGGTTGAGGTGCACACGTCCAGGAACAGCGTCACGCTTACCGTTCAAGGCTGGAATCCAATATGAGTGAATGACGTCGCGACTGGTTTGACGCAGCAATACTTTCGTGCCAGCAGGAATAACCAATTGACCCGAGGTAATAATCGGTTTTGTGATTCCGTATTCAGTTTGCACTGGATAGTCGTATTCCCACCACCACTGTTGACCTGTGACGTTAATAATCATTTCCGTGTCATCGGTCTTTGCAAGATCAAACACCGTGCGGAATGTGAACACACCAACAACGGTCAAAATGAGTGCAGGAATAATCGTCAGTGTGATTTCCAACGCAGGGTTGCCGTGCGACTGATGTGGAATTGGCTGACCCTTGTCGCGGAACTTAATGACCGCCATGATCACCGCGACGGTAACGATGACACCAATAATTCCTGCTACCGCGAAAACTGGCTTCTGTAGATCGTCAATGATCTTTGCGTTTGGTCCTTTTGGCTGGAACGTGTCTTGCGGTGCATTCGTTGCACAACCAGCGAGGAACATTGCACTCGCAATACCCGATACCGCTCCAACTACTCGACGACGCATACCCGCAAGCCTATTGACGCCACTGGTTACGTGTTCAGTTGTGTTTTGGTGTCTCACGGCACAATCACCTCAATGCTTTGTCCGGCAAGTCCTGGAACGGTGAGCGTGAAAGGCTTTCCGGCTTCTGCTGGCTTAGGGATATTGAGAATCAGCAATTGTTCAAAGCCTTTTTCAATGAGCTGGGTGCATTGCACCACATCTTCCTTCACGCCATCGGCAACCATCTTGCTGCCCAAATTTGCAACCAATCGATATTCTCCATCGGTTTTGTTCCGGAACACGATGTTGGTTGGATTGGAACGTGGAACGGTGATCGTTTCTTGATCCCCTGCGATTCCGTGTACCGATGCAACAAGCTTTCCATCAATGAGGTCAATGTGTGTGTCCACACTGGATGTTGCCGACACGCCTTCTAACGGAAGTTTGTCAAAGTATTTTGATTTCTCTGCACCACACTCTTGATGCATGTAGTGGCCCTCTTCTTTTGCGTGAACAAGTTCTTCGCGCATTCCCACTCCTGCACCTGCGATACCAGCGGCCACAATTCCAACTGCTCCTACTACACAGATTCCTGTAACCAGGCCGCGCTTCAAGCCTGGCCGAACAGAAAACAACACGCCAGCTGCAAGCACAAGCGATCCAAGAACAATGAATGCAATTGCGCCGGTGCTCTTTTCAACAGCAAGCGTTATTTGAGCAAACGAAAGAATGACGACCCCAAGACCCACTGCTGCAATAACAGGGAACTCAATTGGATTCAGCAGGCGCTTGCGCAACGCAGCATTGAATGCCACATCGCTTGAGGCGCGCTCTGACCAACTCAGAACTGACCATTCAACAAGTGCTGCGAGCAATAACACCACACCAAGCAGCGTCACCACCGTAGAAGTGATCGTTCCAACGAGCAACAATGTTGCGCCTACAGCAGCAATCAGTGGCCAAATGGAACTTGTTGGAGTTGCAGTAGATGCGGCAACGCCATCTTCGCCGCTCGAACCATCGCGAGTAAATAGAACCAAACCGGTGAGCAGGGCAGTTGCACTTACGAGACCAAGTAGTGCCGTGCCACCAATTGCGGACTCGCCAATGAGAAGCATGTACACAGCAAATGCAATCGCTCCAAGAAGCGTGATTCCGAAGAAATATTTGGATCCGGTTGAAAACATTGCGCTACCTATTTCTGCACGTACACGACGAACCACAACGCAATAAACGCTGTGGAGAGGAAGTACCAATACATGGCGTGTGCGGTGACTACTGCACGATCAGCAACTCGGCCACCCAACACGCGGAACGCTGCAACAAGCGAGAACGCAATACCAGTGCACATGAGCACGAGCATTGTTCCAGTAATTGCATAAAACATTGTTTGATAAGCGCCATCAGCAAGCACAGCACCCATCTGCTTGTAAATCGCTACTTGTGCGTTAACCGCTGCAACACCAATCACTCCAGTAATGAACAATGCAAGTGTGGTGTGCTGTGAATCTTTGCGGGCTGCCGAGTACACCGCCCATTGACCCATAATTGCCGCAATCACCATGGTGATCGCAAGTGTGTTTGCTGCAACTTCTGGAATCTTCAAATCAGCAGGAAGCCAGTCATGAATCATTTTGTTGTTCCTGCCAACACGCAATGGTGATGCGTCTCGGAACTTGAACCACACGGCCAACATGCCGAACATCAACATGGTGCCAGCAGCAACCACCGCACCTGTAGCAATAAACAGTGGGTGGCGTGCAGCAGTTGCAGGACCTGCTGGCAATACGCGATCAACTGCGGCGGTCATTGTGCACCCCCATCAATCCAAGGATTTCCTGCAACACGTTCACCTGTTGCAAAACTCTTAATGGCAGTAACTATTGCTACGACTACACATAGCGCAAACAAAGCATGGCCTGCTGTCGATACTGCATTCCACAAACTTGCTGGACCTGAATAATCAAAATCCTTAACTGAGTCGGCTGGCTGATCAGCAAAACCGGCGATGTACATTGGCAGCGCTGCAAGCACTGTTGCAACAAAACCAAGGGCGCCGATTCCTGCAACAGCCGTTGCGGGCAACATGCGACCCCACAACGTTGGTCCCCAAAACGCAATTGCGCTCCAGGCAACGAGCACGGTTCCGTAACTGATGTACACCAGTACACCCTCTTCGAAAACGGTTCCAGCAAGGTTTGCGCTTGAAATCAATTGCAACGCATTTCCGAGCATTGCAGTGAGAATCATTCCGCCACCAAGAAACGCTGGGATAAATGGTGCGATCATTTTGATGGAATCAGATTTCAATGCAAACAATGCAAGTGCGAGAACAATGACAACACCAAGAATTGGAAGCAAGTTAAACAATGCGTACGGCACAAAGCTCTTTACTTTGTCGGTCAGTGTTCCCGTCCAGGCAAGACCATGCACTGTTTGTGTTACCGAACCAAGAAGCGCTACCGAAATAAGTCCCACTCCAACAAAAATGCCTCCGCGGAGTGGCTGTGTTCTGCGCGCAACAGCAGGTGCTAGCTCGGCGAGAATTCCAATTGCAGGAATGACATACAAAAATGTTTGTGGTTGCGACATTGACCAGCCGAGCCACTTCATAATGCCCACATTCGCCTCAAAGGCAACACGTGTGTAGTGGTGATCAACAGCAACATAAATCAATGTTCCAAGCGCAACGGGGAGCGTAAGAACAAGACTGATTGACCCAATCATTGAAGACCAGGCAAATGATGGGACATCTGCGAGATCTGTTCCGGCGGTTCGCGCACTCAATACTGTTGCAACAACGCTGACTGCTGCCGCGAGCAGGCCAAGCATCACCAGTCCAAGACCCAATAGATATAGGTCAACCATTTGTGCGTTTCCGCCACCTGGTCCGCCATTACCAATGAGAGAAGCAACGACGACTGCGCTTCCAATTGCCCACAAATAGAAGCCCAACATGGCATTGCGCGCGAACATGACCGAGCGTGAACCAACTTGTGTTGGTGCAAGTGCAAGGGAAAGACCAAGCATGAGAGGAACCATGACACCAAACGATGCGAGTGTCTTTGACGCCGCAAACAACTGCGTCATCATTCCCTCATTGAGCGTGAGTGACGTGCTGTCGATTCTCTCGAATCCCAACAAGGATGCAACTCCAACGAATGCAAGTAGCCAAAGTGCGGCAGTACCAATGAAGAGTCGACCGATTCGTTTGTGATCGGTGGTGGTGAGCCAAGCAGCCACCGATCCCAGAAAACCTGAGTCGGCAGTGGCCTCGGCACCCAACGTGGATGGCAGATTGACCGTGGTCATAACGAACTAGACACTAACAATGGCAGGGGCTTGCGCCCGACTTCCCCTCGTTTGTGCAATTGTTCCTAACGCAGAAGCACGTCCACGGTCAGTGCAACGAAAACTGCCGTGACGTAAGTAATGGAGAAGGTAAACAGTCGCATCGAACGCTTGGGGGAAGGATCACTTCCCAGCCGAACCGACCCAATGACAAAAGCCACCCCAAATACCATTGCTGTAATTCCATAAACCCAACCAAGGTCGGCAACGGGCACAAGAACAAGGGTGGACAGGGTAAGTAGGACTGCATACGTTGTCATCGAGCGAATGGTTCGCTCCAACGAAACCACTACCGGCATCATCGGCACCCCTGCCGCCTTGTAATCGTCTGCATGTCGAATGGCAAGCGCCCAAAAGTGTGGTGGTGTCCACAGAAAAATGACGACGAATAACACCACTGGCGCCCAGCCAAGCGAGTTCGTTACTGCCGCCCAACCAACCAACACCGGCATTGCGCCGGCAGCACCACCAATCACGATGTTTTGCTTACTCGTTCGCTTCAGCCATAACGAATAGACAAACACATAAAACAATGTCGCCGACACGGCTAACACTGCAGCGAGCAAATTGGCTCCAGCCCACAACACCAGAAAGGCCACGATTTCAAGCGCAATGGCAAAAATCATCGCTGCTCGAGGGGTCAACGCACCCGTAACTAGTGGGCGATTTTGCGTTCGCACCATGAGTTTGTCGATATCACGATCGATGTACATATTGATTGCATTCGCTCCGCCAGCTGCCAGCGTTCCGCCAATAAGAGTGATCGCCATGAGTTGAATAGATGGCCAACCTCCTTCGGCCAGCACCATCGTCGGAACCGTGGTTACGAGCAATAGTTCGACAACACGAAGTTTCATCAATGCGATGTATGCCCCAATACGCGAGGAAGGAGCAGCACCACGGGACTTATGGCCAAAAAACCGTGATGGAATAACTGGTCGAACGTCGAGGGCCACGGACTTAGGCTACGGCTCATACCGAGTGGCTACCAATCGGAGCGGCCATACACGAGCGAAACGCACCGTGTTTCACGGCAGAATGTCGGTGTGCCATTACATCGTCCGTTGAGTACTGATGTACGACCAGCAGAGGTTATTGATGCGGGCACAGATACTTCCCCCGATGCTGACCGTCCATGGATCGTTCTGGTGTGGAACGACCCGATCAATTTGATGTCGTATGTGACTTTGGTCTTACAGAAACTTTTTGGCTACAGCCTGGAAAAAGCAACTGAGTTGATGCTCGATGTTCACAACAAGGGACGCGCAGTGGTTTCTTCCGGTACTCGAGAACACGCAGAGTTCGATGTGTACCGACTTCACGAACATGGTTTATGGGCAACCATGCAACGAGAAGATGCTTAGTCGTGGCTCGAAAAAATAAAGGCCCAGTAACTCGACTTGACGCAACGTCGTATTCGTTGAACATCGATGCAAGTGATCGAACAACGCTCAATGGACTTCTTGATCAATTACGAGACATATTGATGCACGACTCTTCAAGCGACATTGCTCGACGACTCTTCCCTGCTGCATATCACCAAGATGAACAACACGAACAGGAATACCAGCGACTGATGCGCGATGAATTGTTGTCGTCGCGGCTTGCATCACTCTCGCTCACGACTTCGTTACTTGAGCGCGAAACGAACTCCGACAGCATTGTGCTGTCGGCAGATGAGCTTGATGCACTCATGCGGTCGATCAACAGTCTGCGCCTTGTCCTCGGCACCCTGCTCGATGTTGATGAGGACGAGTTTGAAGCTCACCTTGCCGAAGACGATCCTGCCTATGGCCAGTACCAGTTGTACTCATATTTGGGTTGGCTTTTAGACTGGATTGTGACAGTCCAAACGGAAATCAATTAGCGGGGGGAATTCACAGAGTCACTGGTAGATTTCTATGGCTCTTCCAACTAAATATTCGTCCATGCCCCCATCGTCTAGTGGCCTAGGACACCACCCTTTCAAGGTGGCGGCACGGGTTCGAATCCCGTTGGGGGTGCAAAAGTAAGCAGTAGCAGTACATACATAAACACGATCAATCGTGAAGCGTTCATCACGAACACATCACAACATTGGTCCCGTGGTGAAGTTGGAGTTCACGCCGCCCTGTCAAGGCGGAGGTCGCGGGTTCGAGTCCCGTCGGGACCGCTGAGTAGTGCTTGCACTTCTCAAGGTCGGGTAGCTCAGTAGGCAGAGCATGCGCCTGAAAAGCGCAGGGTCACCGGATCGACGCCGGTCCCGACCACAAGAGTTTGTTTAGTTGGAAGAGCAGTTATTCAGGGCGTATGCGCACGAGTGTTTCTTGCGCGATTGTTGCAATATGTGTTCCGTCTTGTGCGAATACATATCCAGACGTAAGACCGCGCGCACCATTGAAGTTCACACAACTCATCTCGTAGAGATGCCATTGCGATGCAATCGATGGACGATGAAACCACACGGTGTGATCAAGACTTGCGCTAAACCTGCGTCCTTCATTGCTCGCGCGCGTGATTTCAGGAATACCTTCGATCACGCTTTCGTTTGGTAAATCATCCGAAAGATACGCAATCGCACAACGATTCAACAATTCATTTCCGAGTGGCAAATCTTTTGCACGCAACCACGCAGCAACATGACCCGTTCCCAGTCTGTTCACTCCGCGAAGTGCTGCCGACGGAATGGTTCGGCGTTCTAAAAACGTGCTCCATGAAGATTCCTCAATGGTTTCCGGAGTTGGAAGACCTGGATGTGGCTGCACTAATTGTTCATCAAGTGAATCTTCGTGCACCTGAAACGAGGCCTCAAGATTCAAGATTGCGCCATCTTGTTGTCGAGCAACAACTCGACGAGTCGTAAAGCTTTTGCCATCTCGGATTCGATCTACTTCGTATCGAACTGGTTGAGTGTTGTCTCCACGGCGAATGAAATATGCGCGTAGCGAATGCGGAAGAAGGTCGTCACTTACGGTGTATGCGGCTGCGCGAAGTGCCTGCGCCACGATGTGTCCACCGAACAAGCCTCCCCATGGATATTCATGTCCTTCACCCACAAACACATCTGGCCCATGCGGGGCTAAATCAAAGAGTTGTTCGAGGTTCACAACGTGTAGCGGCTGAGACTATTCAACAGTCAAGACAAACACGACTTCTTCAGAGACGTGGCTCTCAATGTCGAATGTTCCAGCATTTGAAGCAACGAATTCAATTACGGCTTCCTGGCCTTGTTCCATTTCACCGGTGGAGATGTCGTATCCATGAACATGTATCTCGTCTGCTCCGTTGGGGTTTACCACGGTGATTCGCACCGAGGAGCCAACTGGCACGGTCTGCATCATGTCAGCACCCGTGTTTTCTCCAACAATCAAATTGATTTCAACAACTGCAGTGGTAATCGCTGCGGTATCTGTCGTCTCTAGCGCAATGGTGGTGTCGGTTGATGACGAAGATGAACAACCGGCAAGGAGAGCAGTTGTTACTGATAGTCCAATAAG
>JACCDI011019026.1_pt1 | contig 31803 bp, 27 predicted proteins | sample 7442791 | NCBI WGS metagenome assembly JACCDI01 (sample SAMN15323434, study PRJNA562643) | freshwater metagenome | isolation source: river surface water | place: USA:Blue River Watershed | collected 2017-08-15
AGGCCTTCGATTCGCGGACCACGTTGCGGGCGATGAATTCCGGCGTGTCCTCGAACATGTGGATGAAGCCGTGCAGCTCGCGCAGGATGTCGTTCGGGATGTGGCGCGAGGTGCGGGTCTCGCCGTACAGGTAGATCGGGATGTCGGCGTTCTTGTAGCGGATCTCCTCGACGAAGGCGCGCAGCGACCTCAGCGCCGATTCGGTCTCTTCATGCGAGCCGCCGCCGAACTCCTCGTCGTCGATCGACAGGATGAAGGCCGACGCGCGCGACTGCTGCTGCGCGAACTGCGACAGGTCGCCGTAGCTGGTGACGCCGACGACTTCCATTCCTTCTTCCTCCAGCGCCTTCGCAAGCGCGCGGATGCCAAGGCCCGAGGTGTTCTCGGAGCGGAAGTCCTCGTCGATGATGACGATGGGGAAGCGGAATTTCATGGAGTTCTCCCGGTGCGGATGGGGTGCGGCCGGCCCTGGGCCGAGGGGCCGAAAAAAAGAAAGCGCGATTGTCGCAGATATGGGGGCGGGGCGGGAAAATACGGGACTTTGCCGCCCTCGGGCTGCCCCGGCGCGGGGCGTCAGCGCCGCTGGTAGATAACAAAAGAATAATTCCAGCCGTTGTCGTCCGAGCGATGCGGCTCGCGCGAAACTTCTTGCCAGAGCGCCGGGTCGATCGCGGGGAAGAACGCGTCGCATTCGTAGTTCGCGTCTATCTCGGTGACGATCAGGCGCTCCGCGACCCGGATCGCCTCGACATAGATCTGCGCGCCGCCGATCACGAACACCTCGCCGTCGCCGGCCAGCCGCACCGCCTCGTCCAGCGAACCGGCGCGCTGCACGCCTTCATGCGTCCAGTCCGGATTGCGGGTGACGACGATATTGCGCCGGTTCGGCAGCGGCCGTCCGATCGAGTCGAAGGTCTTGCGGCCCATGATGATCGCGTGGCCCGAGGTGGTGCGCTTGAAGAAAGCGAGATCCTCCGGCAGCCGCCAGGGCAGGGTGTTGTTGATGCCGATGCCGTTGCGGCGGTCGGTGGCGACGATCAGTGACAGGGAGGCGGGCATGGAAGCGAAAAAAGAGATTGGTAGACGCTATCTTAAATCATCCGCTTGCGCCGTCCGGGAGTATGATCCAGAGGGAACGAAACCATTTTGTCTCGCTCCAATTGGCGCACCCATTCTTGCGCGAAACAAATGTCGACACGCTCACGTCCGCTGAAGGCAGGCAATCCGCCCGCCACACCCGAAGAACTCGGCAACGAGCGCTTCCGGCTGGTGGTCGAGGCAGCGCCGAACGCCATCGTCGTCACCAATGCGGCCGGCCGCATCGAGCTGGTGAACAAGGAAGCGGAAAAGCTGTTCAGCTACTCGCGCGATGAGCTGCTCGGGCGCAGCGTCGAGATGCTGATCCCGAATCGTTTCCGCACCCACCATCCTTCCTTGCGCGAAAGCTTCATCTCTGATCCGACCACGCGCCCGATGGGCGCTGGCCGCGACCTGTACGCGCAGACGCGCGACGGACGCGAGGTGCCGATCGAGATCGGCCTGAACCCCATTCATACCGACCATGGCGTGCTGGTGCTGGCATCCATCATCGACATCAGCGAGCGCAAGGCGGCCGAGGAACGCTCCCGGCAGCAGGCCGAGCAGATCGCCGCCGCCAGCCGCTACAAGTCAGAGTTCCTCGCGAACATGTCCCATGAATTGCGCACGCCCTTGAACAGCATCCTCGTGCTGTCCGAGCAGTTGAAGAACAACCTTCATGGCAACCTGAGCGCGAAGCAGGTCACGCATGCGGACATCATCCACCGCTCCGGCAGCGACTTGCTGGCGCTGATCAATGACATCCTGGATTTGTCGAAGATCGAGGCGGGGCGGATGACGGTGCTGTATGAAAACATACCGCTGCTCGAATTCGTCGCCAGCATAGAGCGCAGCTTCCGTCCGATGGCAGAGGCCAAGCACCTGCGCTTCACGGTCGAGGTCGACCCGGGCGCGCCATTGACGATCTTCAGCGACCACCAGCGTATCTTCCAGATCATCCGTAACCTGTTCTCGAATGCGCTGAAATTCACCAACGACGGCGAGATACGCATCCGCTTCTTGCCCGCGCGGGCCTCGCATTCCGATGAGCCGATGCTGGCGATCGCGGTCAGCGACACCGGCATCGGCATTCCGCCGGACAAGCACGACATGATCTTCGAGGCCTTCCGCCAGGTCGATGGCTCGACCAGCCGCCGTTTCGGCGGCACCGGGCTCGGGCTGTCGATCTCGCGCTCGCTGGCGCAATTGCTCGATGGCGAGCTGACGATGCAAAGTGCGTCGGGCAAGGGCAGCACCTTCACGTTGCTGTTGCCGCGTGGCATCGAACAGCCCGAGGCCGTGCCGGTTGCGATGACACCCGGCGCGGCGGCCGGCGAGCTCGCGCAATGGCCTGAATTTTCGGCCGACGTCACCGCACCGGCAGTGCAACCGCCGGAACCGTCCGAAGCGCCGCAGGCGGCGGCCGAGTTCACCGGGCGCCGCATCCTGCTGGTCGACGATGACGTCAGGAATATCTATGCAATGTCCAGCATCCTCGAAGAACTCGGCTTCGAAAGCGAGGTCGCAAAGAATGGCCGGCAGGCGCTGGATTTTCTGGCGACGCATCGCGACATCGACGTGGTGCTGATGGACATGATGATGCCGGTAATGGATGGATACCAGGCCACGCATGAGCTCAAGCACCAGCTCGGATTCGCGACTCCCGTGATCGCGCTGACCGCGCATGCCATGAAAGGCGACAGAGAAAAATGCCTGGCCGCCGGCGCCGACGACTACCTTGCCAAGCCAGTATCGCATGCGGATCTGGTGGCAATGCTGCACAAATGGGTGCGATAGGCGGCGATATGGACCTGTCACATAAAAACTTGCTCGATACCGATTTCCAGCAAACCCTGCTGCTGGTGGACGATCGTCCGGAAAACCTTGCCAGCCTCGAAGCCATTCTCGACGATGGCCATCGCCGGCTGCTGAAGGCCGGCAGCGGCGAGGAAGCATTGCAGCAGCTGCTCGACCATGACGTGGCGCTGGTGCTGCTCGACGTGCAGATGCCGGTGATGAACGGCTATGAAGTCGCGCGGCTGATGCGCGGCAACCGCAAGACGCGCAACATCCCCATCATCTTCATCACCGCGATCGAGCGCGAGGAAGCGGCGGCGATCCGTGGCTACCAGTCGGGGGCGATCGATTACATCACCAAGCCGGTCAATTCCGTCGTCCTGCAGAGCAAGGTCGCGCTGTTCCTCGAGCTCGACCTCGCGCGGCGCAAGCTGCAGCAGGCGTACATGCGGGTGGAGCATACCAAGGCGTATTACGAGTCGATGCTGAACGCGGCCGGCGAAGGCGTGATCGGCCTCGACGGGCAGGGCCACGTGAAATTCGTGAACCCGGCCGCGCTGGGCTTGCTGGGCGCCGGCGCCGACGGCGTGATCGGTAAGGAGCTGCGGCATTTCCATCCTGCCGCGCCGGCGGACGATCCGGGCAGCGTGTTCATACCGACTGGCGGCCCACAGGGCAGCGCGCTGGAAGAGACGCTGTTCCAGCGCAAGGATGGCAGCCGTTTCCTGGTGTCGTATTGCTGCTCGCCGCTGGCCGGGCGCATCGACGGCGTGGTGGTTGTGTTCCAGGACATCACCGCGCGCCGCGCGCTCGAAGATGAGCTGCGCCAGCAGTCCATCACCGATCACCTGACCGGGCTGACCAACCGCAACGGTTTCAAGAGCGCGCTGCAGGTCGCGCTGGAGCGCGCGCGTCGCTCCTCCAGCCATGTCGCGCTGATGTTCCTCGACCTCGATCATTTCAAGCGCATCAACGACACGCTGGGCCATGACGTCGGCGATGAGCTGCTGCGCAGCCTCGCGTACCGGCTGCGCGAGGTGGTGCGCGCCTATGACACGGTGTCGCGCATCGGCGGCGACGAGTTCACCGTCGTGCTGGGCGACCTCGACGCGCCGGAAGATGCGGCGACGGTCGCGCGCAAGATCCTCAATTCGCTGCGCTCGCCGCTGACGATCAATGGCGAGCTGCGCGTGATCGTCACGGCCAGCATAGGCATCGCGACCTTCCCGTCCTGTGGCAATGACATCGACACGCTGATGCGCTCGGCCGATGTCGCGATGTACCAGGCCAAGCGCGATGGCCGCAACCTGTATGCGTTCTACCTGCCCGAGATGAACGCGCGCGACCGCTCGCTCTTGCAGCTGGAGCAGTCCTTGCGCGAGGCGGTCGAGGCAGCGGCACTGTCGCTGCACTATCAGCCGCAGGTGGATTTGAAGAGCGGTCGGGTGGTCGGGCTCGAGGGCTTGTTGCGCTGGACGCATGACGGCAAGTTCATCGAGCCAGCGGTGTTCGTGCCGATGCTGGAGGACGCCGGCCTGATCATCCGCGCCGGACAGTGGGTGCTGGAAACCGGCTGCTTGCATCGGGTCGCCTGGAAGGACTTGCTGCCGCCGGACTGCGTGATGGCGCTGAATGTGTCGCCGCGACAGTTTGCGGATCGCCACCTGCCCGATGCGGTGCGCGTGGCGCTGCAGTCGAACGACATGCGCCCCGAGCAGCTGGAGCTGGAGCTCACCGAGAGCATGCTGATGGCCGACACCGAGCAGACCAGGACCATGCTGAGCGAGCTGAAGGCGATGGGCGTGCGTATCGCCATCGACGATTTCGGCACCGGCTATTCGTCGCTGGCCTACCTGCGGCAATTTCCCATCGATGCGCTGAAGATCGACAAGCAATTCGTGCAGCACCTCGACAGCCCGGAGCGCGACGACGCGATCGCAACCTCGATCATCCAGCTTGCGCACAACCTCGGCATGACGGTGATTGCTGAGGGGATAGAGAACGAGGCGCAGGCGCAGCGCCTCATCGAGCTCGGCTGCGACATCGGCCAGGGCTATTATTTCAGCCGGCCGATACCGCCGGAGGCGATCGCGGTGGTCACGCAGATCGGCTTGTGACGCTGTAGTTCCGCCGGCTGGCACCACAGCAGTAACGCCATTGCCGGCAGCCCGACGGAGGACTATACCGCGACCGGCGCCTTGATCGCAGCGTGCGACTGGTAGCCGATCACTTCGACATCGTCGAAGCGGTAGTCGAAGATCGAATCCGGCCTGCGCTTCAGCTGCAGCTTCGGCAGCGGCAGCGGATCGCGCGACAACTGCTCGTTCACCTGTTCGAAGTGATTCGAGTAGATGTGGCAGTCGCCGCCTGTCCAGACAAAATCGCCGACGTCGAGGCCGGTCTGCTCGGCCACCATGTGCGTCAGCAGTGCATAGGATGCGATGTTGAACGGCACGCCGAGGAAGATGTCGGCGCTGCGCTGGTACAGCTGGCAGGACAGCTTGCCGTCGGCCACATAGAACTGGAAGAACGCGTGGCAGGGCGGCAGCTTCATGCGCGGAATGTCCGACACGTTCCAGGCCGACACGATCAGGCGGCGGGAATCCGGATTTGATTTGATCTGCTGGATCAGCTGCGCGATCTGGTCGATGTGTTCGCCATTCGGCGCCGGCCATGAGCGCCACTGATAGCCATAGACCGGACCGAGGTCGCCGTTGGCATCGGCCCACTCGTCCCAGATCGTCACGCCGTTGTCCTTCAGGTAGCCGATGTTCGTCGAGCCCTGCAGGAACCAGATCAGTTCATGGATGATGGACTTCAGGTGCAGCTTCTTGGTCGTGACCATCGGAAAACCTTCCTGAAGGTCGAAACGCATCTGATAGCCGAACACAGAACGCGTACCGGTGCCGGTACGGTCGGTCTTTTCGGTGCCATGTTCGAAAACATGGCGCATGAAATCAAGGTATTGGCGCATGGTCAGGAATCCGTCGAGGGTGTCATTTTAACCTGTGCGAGTTGCTGTTCTTGATCCCGGTTGATCTTGCCGGTTTAAGAACGGTCGTTCGCGGAACCACGCCGAGGGCCGGGTCACTGCCAATGAAGCAGCGTCATGTGCCGCTGGCATCGCTGCCCTCAGCGACAGGAGCCGAACCATGAGCGTCAAATTCAACCCTACCCCGACGATTGCCGAGGCCATGACGCCTGCACAGGCGGCCGGCATCGGCTCGCTGTCCGGCCTGATGATGGCACCGGTCAGCCTGACGCCGCTGGCGCCGCCTGCGTCGCAGCCAGCCGGCGCACCCTTGCCGCCGGCCCGGAACGACAGCATCGCGGCCGAGCGTCGGCAGGCCTTCTTCGCCGGCAAGCAGCAAGCGCTGCTGCACCGGCAGGCGCAGGCGCCGGAATCGACGCAGGGCAGCGCGCTTTCGGCCGCGCAGCGTCATGCCTGTGTCGCGGTGCTGACTACGGTCGCCGCCGCGGTCGCTTCGCATGGCAATGAGTGAACGAGGCCACCATGAAGCCCTTTCATGCAGCGGCGGTGGATGAGGAAGTGCGCACGATGATGGCGCTGGTCAATGCCAGCTTCAGCGAATTGCCAGACAAGATGTCTCAGCTGCAGCATAACCTCGGCATAGGCATGCAGAAGGCGCTGGTCGACGGCTGGCCGGATGACGAGGTCGAGCAGGTTTACGCGGATGCCTACCGTTTGTACCAGGAGCAGCGCTATGCGGAGGCCTTGCCGCTGGCCTTGCACCTGTCGGTCAATCGTCCGCTGGACCAGCGTTTCATGTTCATGTCCGGGATGATCCTGCAACTGCTCGGCGACCCCTTGCTCGGTTCGGTATTTTTCGCGACCCTGTTGAGCCTCGACCCGAACTTCGTGCCGGCCGCGTTCAGGCTGGCCGAATGCTATGCGGCAATCGGCGAGACGAAGGAAGCGCGCGAGATTTTCGAAGTCGCGATCGACATGGGGCGCGAAACGCTGGGGGCCGCCGATGAGTTTTATGCGCTGCAACGCTTGATCGTGGAAAAGCTGCGCGTGGCGAACTGATTCTGGCTCAGCTGTCGAATTGCAGCGCCGCGAGGCTCGCATACAAGCCGCCGGCATCGACCAGCTCCGCGTGGGTGCCGGTTTCCACGATCCTGCCATGCTCCATCACGATGATGCGCGTCGCACGCTGCACGGTCGCAAGTCGGTGCGCGATCACCAGCGTGGTACGGCCTTCCATCGCCGCTTCCAGCGCGCGCTGCACCAGCCGCTCGGATTCCGCGTCCAGTGCGCTGGTAGCCTCGTCCAGCAGCAGCAGCGGCGGGTTCTTCAGCAAGGCGCGCGCAATCGCGATGCGCTGCCGCTGCCCGCCTGACAGCCGCACGCCGCGATCGCCGAGGAAGGACTGATAGCCCTCCGGCAGCCGCTCGATGAATTCATGCGCGGCCGCCAGCCTTGCCGCCGCCATCACTTCGTCATCCGTCGCATCGGGCCGGCCATAGCGGATGTTCTCCATCGCGTTCGCGGAGAACACCACCGTGTCCTGCGGCACTATCCCGATCGCATTCCTCAGGTCGGCCAGCGCCAGCTCGCGCAGGTCAATACCGTCGAGCCGTATGCTGCCCTGTTCCGGGTCGTAGAAGCGCTGCAGCAGCTGGAACAGCGTGGTCTTGCCAGCGCCGGACGGGCCGACGATAGCCACCGTCTCGCCGGGATTCACGGCGATAGACAGACCGGACAGCGCCAGCGAGTCCGGACGTGACGGATAACGAAAGTCGATATGCTCGATGCGCAGCGCTGCGCCATTGGCCGCACGTGGCGGCAATGCGCGCGGAAGCGCCGGCGACATGATCGGTGACTGCTCGGCAAGCAGCTCGAGCAAGCGCTCGCTCGCGCCGGCAGCGCGCTGCGCATCGCCGATCACTTCGGACAGCGCGCCGATCGCGCCGGCAACGATCATCGCGTACAGGATGAATTGGCCGAGCTCGCCGGCGCTCATCGTGCCTTCGAGCACCGCATGCGCGCCCAGCCACAGCACGAACACGATCGCGCCGAACACCAGCAGGATGGCGATCACGGTCAGCAGCGAGCGTGCGCGTATGCGCGCGATCGCGGTTTTGAACGCGGTCTCGACCGCGTCCCCGAAGCGCCGTGCCTCGCGCGCCTCCTGCGCATACGCCTGCACGACGCCGACGGCGTTCAGCATCTCGCCGGCCAGTCCCGACGCGTCGGCAATGCGGTCCTGCGACGCGCGCGACAGCTTGCGCACGCGGCGGCCGAACACGACGATGGGCAGGATCACCATCACCAGCATCACCAGGATGATCGAAGACAGCTTCGCGCTGGTGAGGAACATCATCAGCAGTCCGCCGGTCAGCAGCAGTACATTGCGCAGCGCCATCGAGATGCTGGTGCCGACCACGGTCTGGATCAGCGTGGTGTCGGTGGTCAGCCGCGACAGCACCTCGCCGGTCTGCGTGGTTTCGAAGAACACCGGACTTTGCTTCAGCACGTGCGCATACACTGCGCTGCGTATGTCCGAGGTCACGCGCTCGCCCAGCCAGGACACGAAATAGAAGCGCGTTGCGGTCGCGACCGCCAGCACGCAGGCGATCAGGAACAGCGCGACGAAGTACAGGTTCACGTTCGCCGCCTGCGCGCTGCCGGCGGTGGTGAAGCCGAGGTCGATCAGGTTGCGGAAGCCATAGGGCAAGGCCAGCGTGGCCGACGCGGCGACCAGCAGTGCGATGGCGGCGGCGGCAATGCGCGCGCGGTACGGCGCGAGGAAGGGCAGCAGCCCGGCGAGGGTCTTCAACCCGTTGCGCGACTTCGGTCGGTCGCTTTGCGTCTTCATAGTTTCATTGCCTTCAGGTAGCCTGTCATTTCGAGATAGCCGCTTCCGGCCCGTTTGCCGTCGCGCTCCAGCGTGACTGCGCCCTCCCAGTACACCGCGCCGGTCGATTGCCGCGAGTCGAGTTCCTGGTCATCCTGCAGCGGCTTCAGCCGCCAGCGCTGCGTGCCGGCCGCGACTTCGACCTCGACCGGATAGCCAGCCTTCGTACGTGGCGATGTCCAGCGGCGCAGCGGCGTGAAGCTTACCTCGCCCTTGCCGAAGCTGTGGGTTTTTCCGTTCCGCTCGCGCAGCATCGCATGCTGCCACAGGCTGCCACCGTCGGCAGTGCGGATGCGGAAGGCCATCAGTGCGCTGCCGTCGTCGAGGTTCGCGCCGACCCAGTCCCAGCCGACCGCGCGCGCATCCAGCACCGTGCTCGACCATTCATGATCGAGCCACGCGCTGCCGTTCACCGCAACCGGCTTGCCGTTGCGCGTGATGCTGCCGCTGACCTTCAGCTGTGGCTCGCTGTAGTAGTAGCTGGCCTGTTCCGGCCTCGGGCCCTTGCGCGAATAGCCTTGCTCGCCCTGCAGCAGCACGGGCTGCGTGGGCTGCAGCGTTAGCGCCAGCGTGAAGTCGCGCGCGGGCAGGCTGACCGCGTAGCTGCCGTTGGCCGCGCGGTGCATGCGCCATTGGCCGAGCTTCACGTCGGTGGTCGACTCCGACGCCTGAGCGAGGCCGAAGCCGGCACGTGCGATCTTCTGGTCATGCTGCAGCTTGCCAGTCGCAGGATCGGACAGCGCTGCATGCGCGACGATCAACTGCCTCGGTGCGAAGCGGCTGGGATTCGCGCGGTCATGCTCAGTGGCCGAGCGGAAGAAGGTGACCTGGAAGCCGAGCGGTTTCCCTTCAGGTGTCTGCAGCCAGCCGGTCGCGTACCACCACTCGGTGCGGAAGTCGGGGTGGGCACCGAAGTCGCGCGGCAAGGAGAGCCGGGTGTCAGGACGTACCTGTGCAAACTGCGGCGCGCCTGCGGCTGCAAGCGGCGGTAACGCCAGCAAGGCAGCGCAGGCCAGAGCGAGGACAGGTAAGCGCATTACCAATCCTCCCTGACCGCGCGCACCGCACTACCCGCCACCGCCATCCGGCCTGCCAGCAGCGCCGTCAATGAAGCCGACGCCAGCAATACTGCGGCCACCGTCGCCAGCAATCCCCACGGCATATGCATCTGCATCGTCCAGTGAAATGATTGCGGGTTCACGATGAACACCAGGATCAGGCTGATCGCATAACCCAGCGCGAAGCCGGCGACGATGGCCAGCGCCGCCAACGGTGCGCCCTCACCGGCCAGCAGCGCAAGTATCTGCCGGCGCGTGATGCCGACATGGCGCAGCATGCCGAATTCCTTCGCGCGCGACAGCACCTGCGCGGAGAAGGTCGCGGCGACGCCGAACAGGCCGATCAGGATCGCGACGCCTTCGAGCAGGTAGGTGATTGCGAAGCTGCGGTCGAAGATGTTCAGGCTGATCGCGCGTATCTCTGCCGGCTCGGCGAACTCGAGCGAGGCGGCGAACGGCAAGGCCTTCAGCTGCGCGCGCAATGCTTCGATGTCACTGCCGCGCACAAGCCATAGCGACATGTCGCTGACGTCGTCATCGCCGCTCAGTCGCCGGTAGTCTGACAGTCGCACCTGCACGGCGCCGGTCTGTCGCGCATAGTCGCGCCAGACGCCGGCCACGGTGAACGCCTGCGGCTTGCCGGCCAGCGGCAAGCTCACCTGTTGCCCGACCTGCCAGCCGTACAGGTCGACCATCGCTTCCGAAATCCAGGCCGGACGGTCGATATTTTTCAGGGTCTCGCCGACCATGGGCAGCGCGCGTTCGGGGTCGTCCGAATTGATCGAGCGAGCAATCAGCGCGACATTGGGCCTGGCCGGATCCAGCGCGAACTGCAGCCAGCGTGTGCTTTCTGCGCGAGCGACGGCCGGCAGCGTGGCGATCGCCTGCTGCTCGGCCGGGGTCAGCCGCGCCGATTCATTGCCGCCGGCCACACGCACATACAGGTCGGCCGACAGCAATTGCTGCAGCCAGTCATCGACTGACACGCGAAAGCTCGACACCATGATCGCCATCGCGACCATCAGCGAAAAGCTCGCCAGCACCCCGCCCAGCGCGATCGCGGCCTGGTTGGGCGCATTCGCCAGCCGCGCCAGCGCGAGGCCGCCGGTTACGCTGCGCCACTTCGGCGCCAGCCAGCCGAACAGCCGGCCGGCCGCGCGCGGCATCAGCGCGATGCTGCCGACCAGCAGCAGCACGATGGCCAGGTACCCGAAGACCGGCAGGCCATCGACGGCGGGCATTTGCGTGAACACGATGCCCAGCGCCATTGCCAGCAGCGCCGGCCATGGCGTGGACAGCGGCGCGAGCGCGAGGTCTTCGCTGCCGGCCTTCAATGCGGCGGCGGGTTTTGCGCGCGAAGCCTCGAGCGCGGGTGCGAGACTGCCGAGCAGCGCGACGCCGGCGCCGGCGGCGAAGAACGCCAGCGCGGCCAGCGGGCTGAACGAAACGCTGGGTTGTATGCCGGGGAAATAGCCGCCGCCGAGGTCGCCGCCGAACATCGCCAGCGCCGCGCTGGCGAGCGCGAAGCCGAGTGCGACGCCGAGCGCCGCGCCGATCACGCCGAGCAGCGTTCCCTCCGCAAGCACCTGCGAGATCAGCTGCCGGCGCGTCACGCCCAGCGTGCGCAGCAGCGCGAACTGAGGACGGCGGCGCAGTACCGACAGCGCCTGCGTCGAGAACACCAGGAAGGCGCCGGTGAACAGCGCGACCATCGCGAGCACGTTCAGGTTCACCCGGTACGCGCGCGACATCGTCGCGCTGCGCCTGTCCTGGTCGTCGCTCTCGGTCACGAGCAGCGCGTTGCCGAATTGCGCCACGAGCCGATCGCGAAGGACTGCGCGGTCCGCGCCGGCCGCCAGCTTCAGGTCAATGCGCGACAACTGGCCTATGCGACCGAACCGCCATTGCGCCGCACCGATGTCCATCACCGCCAGCCGCTGCCCGGCGCGCGCGCGTAGCAGCGTGCCAGCCACGCGCAGGCTCACCAGCTGCGTACCGTTCATCACGCGCAGCGTGTCGCCGCTCGTGAGCCGCAGGCCTTCCATCGCAGCCGGCGACAGGAACACGGTATCGGCCATCAGCGTGTCGAAAGGCCGGTCCTGCGCAGGCACGCCGAGCAGGTCGGGCGCGATGGCGGCGGCGGCAAAGGCGTCGATGCCGAGCAGCTTCAGCGGGCTGCGCTGTCCGGGCACCGGCAGGTCGAGTTCCAGCACCGGCGATGCGGCGTCAACCTCGGGCAGTGCAGCCAGCTGCGGATACAGGGACTCGTCGAAGAATCCCGACTTCGCGCGCGCCTGCAGGTCCGCGCTGCCGGACAGGCTGCGCGCGGCGGCCGAGAATTCATTGAACGCGGCGCTGTTGACGAGATGGATGCCGAAGCCGAGCGCAACGCCGATCGCGATCGCCAGCAGCGCGACGGCCGCGCGCAGCGGATGCGCGCGCCATTCGCCGACCAGCAGCCAGCGCAGCAGGCTCATCGCGCGCGCAGCTCGTCGGCCGCCATCTCGCGCAGGCCGTCGCGCGTCAGCAGCAGGATGCGGTCGGCGCCGCTGGCCGCCAGCGGCGAGTGGGTGACGATGACCGCCGATGCGTGGTTCGCGCGGATCTCGGCCTTCAGCAGGCGCAGGATCTCGTCGGCGGTGTCGGGGTCAAGGTTGCCGGTCGGCTCGTCGGCCAGCAGCAAGCGCGGCCTGTGCACCAGCGCGCGCGCGATCGCGACGCGCTGCATCTCGCCGCCGGACAACTGGCGCGGAAAGTCGTGCTCGCGTCCTGCAAGCCCGACCGCCGCCAGCATCTCGCGCGCGCGGTCTATGGGCATGCCGTTGAGCAGCAGCGGCAGCGCGACGTTCTGCAAAAGGTTCAGGTGCGGCAGCAGGTGGAAGGCTTGAAAAATGAAGCCAAGCTTCTGCCGACGCAATTGCGTAGCCGCATCGTCATCGAGAGCGTCTAGCGCAATGCCGTCGATCAGCAGCTCGCCGCTGTCGGCCGCGTCAAGCCCGGCGACCAGGTTGAGCAGGGTCGACTTGCCGACCCCGGACTCGCCCATGATCGCCACATATTCACCGGGCCGAAGGCAAAGGTCGATGTCGCGCAGCACCACGCGCGAACCATAGTCCTTGCGGAGGTGTCGTCATTCCAGTGCGTAAGGAGGGCGGTCGTTTGGCTTCATCGCTTGCCAGTGTATCAATCGCCGGCAAGGCTTGCCCGGCGCTGCCGCGGGAGATATCGCTTTGCTACGATTCATCGAAGACCAGCGCGGGCAGCGGCAACAGGAGGATCCGCCGCAAGGCTTTCGCGAAACGCCCCCGCGGCTGTCGCCGCGATACTTTTACGATAGCCTGGGCTCCCACCTGTTCGCCGCGATCACCGAGCTTGACGAGTATTACCCGACGCGGCTGGAGCGCTCGATACTTGTAGGGCAGGGCGACGCCATTGCGCGCTCGGTCGGGCCGGGGCGCACGATGGTCGATCTTGGCGCCGGCGACTGCGTGAAAGCCGAGCTGCTGCTGCATCGATTGCAGCCGGCCCATTACGTCGCGATCGATGTCGCCGGCGATTTCCTGAAGTCTTCGCTGCGTCGCATCGAGGCCGGCTTTCCGCGACTGAAGATTACCGGCGTGGCTGCGGATTTTTCCGCAGGCCTGCAATGGCCGGAAGATCTCGAGTGCCGGCGGCCGCTGTTCTTCTATCCCGGTTCGTCGATAGGGAATTTTTCGCTGCCGGACGCGCGCGCGCTGCTGCGCAGCCTGTGGCAGGCTTGCGCGCAGTCAGACGAAGGATGTGGCGACTTGCTGATCGGCGTCGACCTGCTGAAGTCTGCCGCGCGCATGCAGGACGCATATGACGACGCGCTGGGCGTGACGGCCAGCTTCAACCTGAACCTGCTGCGCCACCTGAGCCATCTGACCGGGGCCCGCTTCGACGTGCGCAAGTTTCGCCACCACGCGCAGTTCAATGCGAGCAAGGGTCGGATGGAGATGTGGCTGGTGTCGAACTGTGCGCAGTGCATAGCCTGGCCGGGCGGCGAACTCGTGCTGCGCGACGGCGACGCCATACTCAGCGAGTGCAGCTACAAATACGCGCCGGACGACTTCCATCGGCTGCTGAATTCGTCCGGCTTCCGGGTCGTACAGGAATGGTTTGACGCCACTCACGGCTTCATGGTGTGCCATGCGCGCAGCGACCTCCATTGAGGCGCCGGTCGCGCAGCGCTATCGCGCGGTGCGCCGGCAGAGCCTGTCGCTGCTCGAGCACCTGTCCGAAGAGGATTGCGGGGCGCAGGCGATGCCGGATGCGAGCCCGCTCAAGTGGCATCTCGCGCACACGACCTGGTTCTTCGAGACCTTCGTGCTGGAGCGTTTCGAGGCCGGCTTCAAGCCATTCAACCCGGCATTCCGGATGCTGTTCAACTCGTATTACCACGGCATAGGCAGGCAGTATCCGCGAGCGCAGCGCGGGATGCTGACGCGGCCTGCGCTGCGCGAGGTGCTGGACTGGCGCGAACAGGTTGACGAGCGCATGGCGCGGCTGCTGCAGCACGAGCCACCCTGCGAGGGTTTGATCGAACTCGGCCTGCAGCATGAGCAGCAGCATCAGGAATTGATGCATACCGACCTGCTCGCGCTGCTGGCATTGAATCCGCTGAAGCCGGCAGTGCTGCCTGAACTGCCTTCATCGGCACCCGCGTCGACCGCGGCATGGCTGCGTTGCGAGGGTGGGCTGGTGCATGTCGGCCACGCAGGCAGCGAGTTCGGCTTCGACAATGAAATGCCCAGGCATCCACAATGGCTGGAACCCTTCGACATCGCGTCGCGGCTGGTGACGAACCGCGAGTACGCGGAATTCATCGACGACGGCGGCTATCGCGATCCCTTGCTCTGGCTTTCCGATGGCTGGTGCTGGTTGCAGGCGTCGGTGCGCAGCGCGCCGCTCTACTGGCGGCATGACGAGAACGGCGACTGGATGGAATTCTCGCTGCATGGCGAGCGGGCGCCGGATCCGCATGCGCCTGTGCGTCACCTGTCGCTGTACGAGGCCGATGCGTTTGCGCGCTGGGCCGGCGCGAGGTTGCCGACCGAAGCCGAGTGGGAGCATGCGGTGCGCACGCACAGGCCGGACGACGCGTTCGGCTCATGCTGGCAGTGGACCTCGAGCAGCTACGCGCCGTATCCCGGATACCGGCCGGTCGCTGGCGCAGTCGGCGAGTACAACGGGAAGTTCATGGTGAACCAGTACGTGCTGCGCGGCTCGTCGGCCTTTACGCCTGACGGGCATGCGCGGGTCAGTTACCGGAATTTCTTTCCGGCGTCGGCGTGCTGGCAGGGGACGGGAATCAGGCTCGCAAGGTGAAATGGTGGGTTTCGCTGCGCTCTACCCACCCTATGAATTTCTGGCATTGGCATAGGGTGGGTAGAGCGTAGCGAAACCCACCATCAAACTCACACGACCTCGATGCCGGGCGTCCCTGCCACCATTTCTCCGACCACGGCCGCGCCATCGAAACCATTCTTGCGGAACACGTCGAGCACCGCATCAACCGCATCTGGCGAACATGCCACCAGCAGTCCGCCCGAGGTCTGCGGATCGCACAGCAGCGACTGCTGTACCGTCGTAATGTGGTCGGCGAGTTTCACGTCCTTGCCATAGCCTGCCCAGTTGCGGCCGGATGCGCCGGTCACGAAGCCTTGTGCTGCCAGCGCCTCGACGCCGGACAGGAAAGGCACGGCATTCATATCGATGTGCGCGCGCAGCTTTGCGCCCAGTGCCATTTCGCGCGCGTGGCCGAGCAGGCCGAAGCCGGTCACGTCGGTCAGCGCGTGCACGCCGGCGAGTTCCGACAATGCCTTGCCCGGCGTGTTCAGCTTGGTCGTGCTGGCGATCATTGCGTCATAGCCGGCCGCATCGAGCGCGCCTTTCTTCAACGCGGCCGACAGGATGCCGACGCCGAGCGGCTTGCCGAGGATCAGCTTGTCGCCGGGCTTCGCATCGGCATTGCGTTTCAGCTTCTTCGGGTGCACGAGGCCCATCACGACCAGGCCATAGATAGGCTCGACCGAATCGATCGTATGGCCGCCGGCCACCGGAATGCCGGCCGCCGCGCACACCGATTCGCCGCCGGCGAGTATCTTGCCTATGGTCTCGACCGGAAGCTTGTCGATCGGCATGCCGACCAGCGCCAGAGCCATGATCGGCGTGCCGCCCATTGCGTACACGTCGGAGATCGCGTTGGTCGCCGCGATGCGGCCGAAGTCGAACGGGTCGTCGACGATGGGCATGAAGAAATCTGTAGTCGCGATCAGCGCCTGCTCGTTATTCAGCTGGTACACCGCCGCGTCGTCCGCGGTCTCGATGCCGACCAGCAGTTGCGGCGGCACCGGGAAGCCTTGCGACTGCTTCAGGATGTCCGACAGCACGCCCGGCGCGATCTTGCAGCCGCAGCCGCCGCCGTGCGAGAAAGAAGTCAAACGTAGTGCGGGTGTTTCAGGGGCGCCCATCTGCTGCTCCAAGTGCAATCCAATATCGCGATTATCTCATCACCAAAAAAACAAGGCTCCCTCAGGAGCCTTGTTCACCAGAAGTGCGGCGATCAGCCGCGACGGCCTTCGCTGCGGCCGCCTTCGCGGTTGCCGCGATAGCCGCCGCCATCCTTGCGCGGCGCGCCCGGCTTGGAGAACGTACGCTGGCCCGGCTTGGCGCCATTGCCCGGCTTGCGGCCGTCGCCCGGCTTCCAGCCCGGACGCGCACGCGGCGCGGCAGCTCTCTTCGGCTCGAAGCCTTCGATCACGTCGACCGGGATCGGTTGTTTCGTGAAGCGCTCGATCTTTTTCACGTGCATGCCTTCCGCGTGGTTGACCAGCGACACGGCAATGCCGTTGCGGCCCGCGCGGCCGGTGCGGCCGATGCGGTGCACGTAGTCTTCCGCGAACTTCGGCAGGTCGAAGTTGAACACGTGCGTGATGCCCGGCACGTCGATGCCGCGCGCGGCGACGTCGGTCGCCACCAGCACGCGGACCTGGCCGCGGCGCAGCGCGTTCAGCGTGCGGTTGCGCGCGCCCTGGTTCATGTCGCCATGCAGCGCGGCGGCCGAGAAGCCGGCGATGTTCAGGCGGTCGGCGATCACGTCGGCGTCACGCTTGGTCGCGGTGAACACCACGGCCTGTTCGATCGCGGTATCGCGCAGCAGGTGGTCGAGCAGACGGTTCTTGTGCAGCAGGTCATCGACGAAGTGCACGCGCTGCTGGATGTTCTCGTGCTTGGTCGACGAGCCGGCGATCTGAATCAGCTGCGGATCTTTCGTGATGCGGCGCGCGATGTTGCCGACCATGCCGTCGAGCGTGGCCGAGAACAGCATCGTCTGGCGCGTCTCGGGCGTACGCGACACGATCAGTTCGATGTCCTCGACGAAGCCCATGTCGAGCATGCGGTCGGCTTCGTCGAGCACCAGGACCTCAAGCTTGGAGAAATCGATCTTGCCCGATTCCATGTGGTCGATCAGGCGGCCCGGGGTCGCGACCAGGATTTCCGGATTGCGCGACAGCAGCTGCATCTGCTTCGGATAAGGCATGCCGCCGAGGATGGACACGGCCTTCACGCGGCGCATGTGAATGCCGTATTTGTCGGTGGCGGTAGTGACCTGCAGCGCGAGTTCGCGCGTCGGCGTCAGCACCAGCATCTTCGGCTGCGCCGCCGCGAAGCGCGGACGGTCGCCGCGCGCGCGCGCTGCCTGTGCCTGCTGGTTCGGGGTCTTGCCGGCCGGTGCTTCGACCGGCGCGCTGGCGAACTTGTGCAGTGCCGGCAGCATGAAGGCCGCGGTCTTGCCGGAGCCGGTCTGCGACGAGACCAGCAGGTCACGGCCTGCGATGGCGGCCGCCACGGCCTGTTCCTGTACCGGGGTCGGTTGGGTGTAACCGGCGTCAGCCAGTGCTTTCAGGATATGCGGGTGCAGGCCAAGGGATTCAAACGTCATCTGTGTCTTTCAAAAGGCGTCCGCTGCCCCGGATAAGGGCAGGAACAATGCAAAAGCAACGCGGACCGGTGAAACCAGCGACAACAACAGTTCAATGCGAAACCATCATGGTTTCGATAGAAAACTTGCCAGAAGAGTTACGGCACAAAAGCTTTGCGCCGGATAGGTGCTCGGTAGTTCGGCACCAGGAGGCGGGAGGGCTTCAGGTAATGCTGCTATTCGGGGTATGCGGTGCAACCAGGGCGCTGTTTGTTGCAGCGCGGGACGAATTGTACAGGAAAACGGCAGCTTGTGCCGGTAACCGCGTGCGTCAGCGGATCGCATGCACTCGTCTACGAAGAAAGTAGGTGGATCCCGGCGAAGGCCGGGATCCACCTACTTTGGTTATTACTCCTCGCCGCCCATGCCCGCGACAACCTGCGAGAAGCCGCCGTCGACATAGGTGATTTCGCCGGTGATGCCGCCGGCCAGGTCCGACAGCAGGAAGGCTGACGCATTGCCGACGTCTTCGATGGTCACGTTGCGGCGCAGCGGCGCGTTCGACTTCACGAAGTTCAGGATCTTCCCGAAATCCTTGATGCCGGAAGCTGCCAGCGTCTTGATCGGGCCGGCCGAAATGCCATTGACGCGCGTGCCGCGCTTGCCCAGCGATTCGGCGAGGTAGCGCACGCTGGCTTCCAGCGATGCCTTAGCGAGGCCCATCGTGTTGTAGTTCGGCAGCGCGCGGATCGCGCCGAGGTAGGACAGGGTCAGCAGCGCCGAATTCGGCGACAACAGCGGCAGCGCGGCCTTGGCCATCGCGGCGAAGCTGTAGGCCGAAATGTCGTGCGCGATGCGGAAGTTCTCGCGTGTCATGCCGTCGAGGAAGTCGCCGGCGATTGCTTCGCGCGGCGCGAAGCCGATTGCGTGCACGAGGCCGTCAAGCTGGCTCCAGTGCTGGCCGAGGTCCTTGAACAAGGCATCGATCTGCTCGTCGCTGGAGACGTCGCAGTCGAAGATCAGGCTGCTGTTGAATTCCTTGGCGAAGTCGGTGATGCGGTCCTTGAAGCGCTCGCCGACATAGGTGAACGCCAGCTCGGCACCCTCGCGATGGCAGGCTTGCGCGATGCCGTACGCGATCGAGCGGTTGGACAGCACGCCGGTGATCAGGATTTTTTTGCCTTGCAAGAATGCCATTCGTGGACTCCCGTATGTTCTCGACAGCCGGACCGGGTCCGGCCAAACGCGACATTGTAGGCCGTCCGGTAGGCCGGCGGCAAATCCGGGGCTGCGCCGTTCGCAGATCGGCTGTACGGAACCGCGACTGCGCAGCAGCGTCCGAAACCCGCTATCCTTGACGCGTTTTGCGCCTACCGACCGGGGTTCATGAAGAAAACTTTCGCCAGCGTCGTCCTTGCCATCACATCGTTCGCGCCTGCGGCCTGGGCCGCGCATGCGTTCTCGATGTATGACACGCCGAAATACCCGCCGGATTTCACGCACTTCGCGTATCACGACCCGAACGCGGCCAAGGGCGGCGACATCTATCTCGCCAATCCGGGCGCGGCCACCAGCTTCGACAAGTTCAATCCTTTCTCGATGAAAGGCGTGGCCGCCGCCGGCGTATCGACCTTGATGTTCGAGTCGCTCGCCATCGGCTCCGAGGACGAGATCGCGACCATGTACGGCCTCTTGGCCGAGGACATGGCGCTTGCGCCGGACCGCATGGCGATGAGCTTCCGTATCCATCCGAAGGCGCGCTTTTCGAATGGCGACCCGGTGACCGCAGCCGACGTGAAGTATTCGTTCGACACGCTGGTCGCGAAGGGCGCGCCGCAGTTCAAGATGATCTATGCGGACGTGAAGCAGGCGGTCGCGCTGGACGAGCGCACGATACGTTTCGATTTCAAGACCGCGAACCGCGAGTTGCCGCTGATCGTTGGCGGCATGCCGGTGTTCTCGCGCAAATGGGCAGCCGGCACGCCGTTCGACCAGATACAGCTGGTGCCGCCGGTCGCGAGCGGCCCTTACCTGATCGATCGCTTTGACGTTGGCCGCTCGATCAACTTCCGTCGCAATCCGGCTTACTGGGGTGCCGACCTGCCGGTACGCAAGGGCTCGTTCAACTTCGATCGCATCGTCTACCGCTTCTACAAGGACGACGTCGCGCGCCTCGAAGCCTTCATGGCCGGCGAATTCGACGTGGTCGTCGAGTACCGCGCGAAGAACTGGGCGCGCATGTACAAGGGGCCGAAGTTCGACAACGGCGAATTGATCAAGAAAACGCTGCAGCACCAGAACGGCGCCGGCATGCAGGCCTTCGTGATGAACCTGCGACGCCCGCAATTCCAGGACAAGCGCGTGCGCGAGGCGCTGGGCCTGGCGCTCGATTTCGAGTGGATGAACCGTCAGCTTTTCTACGGACAGTACCGGCGCATCGATTCCTTCTTCAGCAATTCGGAGCTGGGCGCGCACGGCAAGCCGTCGGCCGCCGAGCTTGCCCTGCTGGAGAGCATGCGCGATGAGCTAGACCCGGCCGTGTTCGGCCCGGCGCCTCTGCCGCCATCGACCGAGCCGCCGTCATCATTGCGCGCGAACTTGCTGAAGGCGCGCGAATTGCTGAAGCAGGCGGGCTGGGAGTATCGCGACGGCGCGCTGCGCAATGCGAAGGGCGAGCCTTTCGTGTTCGAGATCCTCGACGACCAGTCGGCGCTGTCGCGCATCATCGCGGTCTATGTGCGCAACCTCGAAAAGCTGGGCATCGAGGTCAGGCAGCGCACCGCCGACTTCGCGCTGGTGCAAAAGCGCATGGAGGAGTTCGACTTCGACATGACCAGCCAGCGCTTCCCCGATGTGACCAGTCCCGGCAACGAGATGTTCGACATGCTCGGCTCGAAGGCCGCGGACGAGAAGGGTTCCAGCAATTACTGGGGGCTGAAAGATCCGGCGGTCGACAGGCTGGTGACGGCGCTGGTGCGCGCGAACACGCGCGCCGAGCTGGTCACGACTGCGCGCGCGCTGGATCGCGTGCTGCTGCACAAGCACATCGTGGTGCCGCACTGGTACTCGGCCACGCATCGCGTCGCTTACCGCAATCGTTTCGGGATGCCGGCGGTGATGCCCAAGTATTATCAGGCGGATCCTTATGTCATTTCGAAGTGGTGGCAGCTCAGGCCGCGGAAGCAGGATTGATGCTGTTTGGCATAACGACGATGGATCCCAGCTTGCGCTGGGATGACGGAGTTGAGTGTATCGCCCTGTAAAACGTCATCCCAGCGAAAGCTGGGATCCACGGACTTTGAAAAGTACCCGGAACCATGAACCTCTGGTCCTACATCCTGAAACGCACGCTGCTGATGATCCCCACCCTGCTGGGCGTGATCGGCATCACCTTCGCGGTGATCCAGTTCGTGCCCGGCGGCCCGGTCGAGCAGGCACTGATTGAATTGAAGCGGGGACAGGTCGGCGCCGGCGAGTCGTCCGGCGGCGGGCGCTCCGAGTACCGCGGCCGGCAGGGCGTCGACGCCGAGCGCGTCGCCGAGATCAAGGCGCTGTACGGTTTTGACAAACCGCCGGTCGAGCGTTTCTGGCAGATGCTCAAGGGCTTCGCGAAATTCGATCTCGGGCAGAGCTTCTATCACCACCAGGACGTGTGGGAACTGGTGAAGTCGAAACTGCCGGTATCGATCTCGATCGGGCTGTGGACCTTTTTCCTGACCTACCTGATATCGATACCGCTCGGCATAGCGAAAGCGGTGCGCGAAGGCTCGCGCTTCGACCATCTGACCAGCATGGCGGTGCTGGTCGGTTACTCGATACCGGGCTTCGTGCTCGGCGTGGCGCTGCTGGTGCTGTTCGCGGGATCGAGCTTCGTGCAGTGGTTCCCGCTGCGCGGCCTGACCTCGGACGACTGGGAAAACTTGTCCACGTTCGGCAAGATCAAGGATTACCTGTGGCACATCACGCTGCCGGTCACGGCCTCGGTTGCAGGCTCCTTCGCGGTGATGACGATGCTGACCAAGAACACCTTCCTCGAGGAGATCCGCAAGCAGTACGTGATGACCGCGCGCGCCAAAGGCCTGTCCGAGCGCACCGTGCTGTACAAGCACGTATTCCGCAATGCGCTGATCCCGCTGGTGACGGGTTTCCCGGCGGCCTTCATCGGCGCCTTCTTCGCCGGCAGCCTGCTGATCGAGACGCTGTTCTCGCTCGACGGGCTTGGCCTGCTGTCGTATGAGTCGGTGGTGCGGCGTGACTATCCGGTGGTGCTCGGCACGCTGTACCTGTTCACGCTGATCGGGCTGGTGGTGAAGCTGCTCGGCGACCTCTGCTATGTGTGGGCCGACCCGCGCGTCCAATTCGAGAGCCTGTCGCGATGAAGACCGAGACCGAATTCAATCTTGCGCCGTCGGTGTCGCCGGGGCGCCGCGTGTGGCAGCGCTTCCGCAGCGACCGGCGCGGCTACGTCAGCCTGCTCATCTTCATCGTGCTGTTCGCGATCAGCCTGCTGGCCGAGCTGGTGTCGAATGACCGCCCGCTGGTCGCGCGCTACGACGGGCAGCTGATGTTCCCCATCGTGCGCGATTATTCGGAGAAGGCCTTCGGCGGCGATTTCGACTCGCCGGCCGATTACCTCGACCCCTTCATACAGCAGCAGTTCATGAAGGACGGTAACTGGGCCATCTATCCGCTGAACCATTATCGCTACGACACGCTGAACTATTTTGCGAAGTCGCCGAACCCGGCGCCGCCGTCCGGCGACAACTGGCTCGGCACCGATGATCGTGGCCGCGACGTGTTCGCGCGGCTGCTGTATGGCTTCCGCGTGTCGATACTGTTCGGCCTCGCACTGACCATCAGTGGCACGATACTGGGCGTGCTCACCGGCGCGATCCAGGGCTATTTCGCAGGCCGCACCGACCTGCTGTTCCAGCGCTTCATGGAGATCTGGGGCTCGATGCCGGAGCTGTACCTGCTGATCATCTTCGCGTCCATCTTCGAGCCCAGCATAGGCTTGCTGCTGGTGCTGCTGTCGTTGTTCGGCTGGATGGGCCTGTCCGACTATGTGCGCGCCGACTTCCTGCGCAACCGCAACCTCGATTACGTGCAGGCGGCGCGCGCGCTCGGCCTGTCGAACTGGCAGATCATCTGGCGCCATGTGCTGCCGAACAGCCTGACGCCGGTCGTCACCTTCCTGCCTTTCCGCATGAGTGCTGCGATCCTCGCGCTGACCAGCCTCGATTTCCTCGGCCTCGGCGTGCCGCCGTCGACGCCCAGCCTTGGCGAACTGCTCGCGCAGGGAAAGAACAATCTCGATGCATGGTGGATCGCGCTGTCGACCTTCCTGGTGCTGACCATCACGCTGCTGCTGCTGACCAATATCGGCGACGCGCTGCGCAACTCGCTGGACGTGCGGAGGAAGGCATGACGCTATTGTCCGTGCAAGACCTGTCGGTGCGCTTCGGCGACGCGACCGTGGTCGACAAGGTGAGTTTCGAGATCGCGGCCGGCGAGAAATTCGCGCTGGTCGGCGAGTCCGGCTCCGGCAAGACCGTCAGCGCCTTGCAGTTGATGGGGATGACGCCTGAAGCGACAAGCAGCGGCAGTGTGCTGTTCGAGGGACGGCAGATCCTGACGATGTCGGACGCGCAGCTGCGCCGGCTGCGCGGCAAGGACGTCGCGATGATCTTTCAGGAGCCGATGACGGCGTTGAACCCGCTGTTCACGATCGGCAACCAGATCGCCGAAGTGCTGATGCTGCATGAGGGCCTGAACGCGCGCGCGGCCGCGTTGCGGGCGGTCGAGCTGCTGGACAAGACCGGAATACCGGAACCGGCGCGGCGCGCGCTGTCGTATCCGCACCAGCTGTCCGGCGGGCAGCGGCAGCGCGCGATGATCGCGATGGCGCTCGCGTGCAGACCCAAGTTGCTGATCGCCGACGAACCGACCACCGCGCTCGACGTGACGATACAGGTGCAGATACTCGAATTGCTGAACCAGCTGCAGCGCGACGAGGGGATGGCGGTGCTGATGATCACGCACGACCTGAACCTCGTGAAGAGCTTCGCCGACCGCGTCGGCGTGATGCAGCAGGGCCGGCTGATCGAGACCGCCGACACTGCGACGCTTTTTTCTGCGCCGCGCGAGGACTACACGAAGCGCCTGCTGTCCAGTCACGCGAAGCGGATGGTCGAGGAAGTCGCTGATCCGCAGCCGCTGCTCGATGCGAAGGACGTGCGCTGCCGCTTCTTCATCAAGCAGGGCTGGTTCGGCCAGCGTGAGTTCGTTGCGGTCGATCGCATGGACCTGTCGCTTGCGCGCGGCGAGACGCTGGGCATCGTCGGCGAGTCGGGCTCCGGCAAGTCGACGCTGGGCATGGCGCTGCTGCGGCTGTCGGTCGCGCAGACCGATGGCAGTGTCACCTTTGACGGTCACCCGATCAGCGAGATGGAGTCCGCGCAACTGCGCCCGCTGCGCGCGAAAATGCAGGTGGTATTCCAGGATCCGTTCGCGTCCCTGTCTCCGCGCCGGACCATCGAGCAGATCGTTGTCGAGGGGCTGGAGCTGCACCAGCCGCAGCTCGGTCGGGCGCAGTTGCGCGAAGCGGTGGCCGGCGCATTGACCGAGGTCGGCCTGTCGCCGTCGATGATGTCGCGCTATCCGCATGAATTCTCCGGCGGCCAGCGGCAGCGCATCGCGATCGCGCGCGCGCTGGTGCTCAAGCCGGCGCTGATCCTGCTGGACGAGCCCACCTCGTCGCTGGACGTGTCGGTGCAGTACCAGGTGCTCGAACTGCTGGCCGGCCTGCAGCGGAAGCACGGCATCGCCTACCTGTTCATCAGCCATGACCTCGCGGTGATACGCGCGATGGCGCACCGCGTGATCGTGATGAAGGACGGGAAGGTGGTGGAGGGCGGCAGGACGGCCGAGGTGCTGTCGTCGCCGCGCGAACCCTACACGCAGCGGCTATTGGCGGCCGCCACGTTCGCGACGGCGGCCTGACAGGCCGTTCGGAGGATCAGTCGGGTCGCTTGCGGTGGCGCGGCTCGACCTTCTTCACTGTGCGCTCGCGATGTGCCGATTTTTCCGGCTTGCCGGCCTTATCCACCTTCGCTGCCGTCGAGCGGACGGTCTTGGACGGCTTGCCGGTCTCGTCCTTCGATGACACCGGCTTGCCCTTGGCCTTCTTGCCGGCCTTGACCTCGAGCTTGAGCTCCTGGCCCGGCTTCAGCTTGTCGTTCTTCAGATCGTTCCAGTCGCGCACTTCGGACGCCGTGACTTTGTAGCGCGCAGTGATGCTTGCCATCGTGTCGCGCTTGCCGACCCTGACCTTGATCTTCCTGCGCGGCGGCTCGTCCGGCGCGACGGCCAGCGTCGCGTTGTCAGCGATCTCTTGCCCGATGTCCCTGTTCGATTCGCCTGCCGTCCGCGGCACCAGCACCACCGAACCGGCCGTCGGGTGCATGTTTGGCGGAATTGCGTTCGCCTCGCGGATCACCTGCGGCGTGGTCTTGAATTTCGCGGCGATGGTCTCGATGCGCTCGCGCGCGGCCGTCACCTTGTGCGCGGTCCAGCTCGACAGCGAATGCGTCCACTTCGACAGGTTTTCCTTGAATTTCTCCGCGTTGAGCTGCGGCAGCAGGATGCGGGTGTTCGGGCTGCCGGTAATCACCGGCTTGTTGAACTGCGGGTTCAGCGCCTTGAATTCGTCCATTGGCAGCTCGGCCAGCTGCGCGGCCAGCTTGACGTCGATGTCGCGCGTCTTGCTGACCGATACGAAGTAGGGCTGGTTCTCGACCGTCGGCAGCGTGATGCCGTACTGGCCCGGCGCGGCGATCAGGTTCTTCACCGCCTGCAGCTTCGGATAATAGTTGCGCGTCTCGGCCGGCATGAAGGCCGACAGACTGTTGAAATCGGTGTCGCGGCCGGCGGCCTGCGCCTTGACGATCGCGCGCGACACCGAGCCTTCGCCCCAGTTGTACGCGGCCAGCGCCAGTTGCCAGTCGCCGAACATGCCGTACAGCCGCTGCAGGTAGGTCAGCGCCGCATTGGTCGATGCGACCACGTCGCGCCGCTCGTCACGGAAGATGTTCTGCTTCAGGTTGTAGTCGCGGCCCGTGCTCGGGATGAACTGCCACATGCCCGCCGCCTTCGCGCTCGAATAAGCCTGCGGGTTGAACGCGGACTCGATGAAAGGCAGCAGCGCGAGTTCCATCGGCATGTTGCGCTTTTCGAGCTCCTGCACCACATGGAACAGGTAGCGCGAGGCGCGCTGCGTGGTGCGCTGTATGTATTCGGGACGCGAGCTGTACCAGGTCACGTGGGTCGCGACCAGCGGATTGTTCAGGTCCGGAATCGCGAAGCCCTTGCGGATCCGTTCCCACAAGTCGACGTCGGTGGCGGTGATGTCATCGAACCTGGCGTCGAATTCCGCAGGTCCAAGGCGCGGCACGTCCGGCAGCTTCACATCGCGCGGGTCGGCCGGTGACGGCGACGGGTCGATGCTCAGGTCGTTTGCTTGTGCTGCGGGAAGCGTCAGGCTGGCAAGTAGCGCGATGAATGCCAGCCGGTTCAGTCTGGATTGCTGCATTGGCCTGTTCGTCGCACGTCAGGCGGGGAAATTGCCGGACGTGCAAATTGAGTTCGCGCAAGTGTAAGTAAGAGCACGAAAGGCCGTCAAGGAAAATTACACGCAGATATCTGTTATTTGCGGGCTGTTTGGCAAGGATGAAAGCAATTTCGGCATCATCGGTCAACGATAGCTGTTTTTCCACTCGCGCAGCGCCGCAAACGCATCGACCGGGTCGTCGCCCGTCAGGCGGCCTTCGGCGTGCAGCGTGCGCAGCACGCCTGCTTCGGTATTGCGCAGGAAGGGATTGGTACGCTTTTCGATGCCCATCGTCGAAGGCACGGTGGCTTCGCCGCGCTCGCGCCTTTGCTGCTCCTGCGCGAGCCGCGCAGCGACCTCGGGATTGCCGGGCTCGGCTGCCACCGCAAAGCGCATGTTGGACACCGTGTATTCATGCGCGCAATAGACTTTCGTGTCGTCCGGCAGCGCGGCCAGCTTCGCGAGCGACGCAGCCATCTGTGCCGGCGTACCCTCGAACAGGCGGCCGCAGCCGCCGGCGAACAGTGTGTCGCCGCAGAACAGCCAGTGCTGGTCGGCAGCCACGTAGGCGATATGGCCGGCGGTATGGCCCGGCACGTCGAGTACCGACAGGCTCAGGCCCAGCGACGGCAGGCCGACCCTGTCGCCTTCAGTCAACGGGTGCGACAGGCCGGCGATCTTCTCGCGCGCCGGCCCATATACCGGCACTTGACGGCGCGCCAGCAGTTCGGCCACGCCGCCCGCATGGTCGCCGTGGTGGTGAGTGAGTAGAATAGCGTCCAGTTTCAGGTTCAGTGACGCCAGCGCCGCCTCGATGGGGGCGGCATCGCCGGGGTCCACGACCGCCGCATGCTGCTGATCATGGATCAGCCACAGGTAGTTGTCGGCAAACGCCGGGATGGCGGTGACTTGCAGGGACGGTTTCACTGACATGGACATGGACCAAGACGTTTCGGACAAATCGATTATATCGCTCGACCCCTGGTTCGATACGCCGGCCGGCACGTACGCGCGCGCGTGGGAACAAGCGAGGCTCGACGAGCTGACGGCCGACATCTTCGGCTTCAACGCGGTGCAGGTCGGCCTGCCACGGCTCGACGCGCTGGCTGCGAACAGGATGCCGAACCGCTGGGTCACCGATTCGGCCGTGCCGGGCGCGGGCGTTCACGGCGATCGGCAGGTCGTCGTCGTGCACGATTTCACCGAGCTGCCGTTCGCGACGCAGAGTCTCGACCTCGTGGTGCTGCCGCATGTGCTCGAATTTTCCGCCGAGCCGCACCAGGTGCTGCGCGAGGTCGAGCGCGTGCTGATCCCCGAAGGGCAGGTGATCGTCTGCGGCTTCAACCCGATCAGCATGTGGGGCATGCGGCAGGCGGCCGGCCGCATGACCGGTGCGCACTTCCTGCCGCTGCACGGCGAGTTCATCAGCGTGCCGCGGCTGAAGGACTGGCTGAAACTGCTGAACATGGAAATCAATCGCGGCCACTTCGGCTGCTACGCGCCGCCGTGCGAAACGGACAAATGGCTGCAGCGCTTCGCCTTCCTCGAGAAGGCCGGCAACCGCTGGTGGCCATATCTGGGCGCGCTGTACATCGTGCAGGCGATCAAGCGCGTGAAAGGCATGCGCCTGATCGGTCCGGCGTGGGAAAGAAAGCGGGCGGTGGTGCCCGGCGCAGTGCCGGTGGCGAACCGCATGAAAGGCAAACAGGAAACGAATGGATAAGGTAGAGATCTTCACCGACGGCGCGTGCAAGGGCAATCCCGGCCCCGGCGGCTGGGGCGCATGGATGATTGCCGGCGGTATGGACGAATGGATTGCGGCAGGCCGTCCGGTCGCGAAAACAAAGGAATTGTTCGGCGGCGAGCGCGACACGACGAACAACCGCATGGAACTGCAGGCGGTGATCGAGGCCTTGAATGCGCTCAAGCGCCCGTGCGAACTGATCGTGCATACCGACAGCCAGTACGTGCACAAGGGCATCAGCGAATGGCTGGCCGGCTGGAAGGCGAAGGGCTGGAAGACCGCGAGCAAGGCGCCGGTGAAGAACGTCGACCTGTGGCAGGCGCTGGACGAGGCGCGACTGCGGCACACGGTAGACTGGCGCTGGGTGAAAGGACATGCGGGCCACGAAGGCAACGAGAAGGCCGACGAGCTGGCCAATCGCGGCGTAGAGATTGCGATGCGCGGCGCGCGCGCGGCCTGAGCATCAAGATTACAGGAACGGATTCATGCGACAGATCATCCTCGATACCGAAACCACTGGCCTGAACGCGAAGAGCGGCGACCGCATCATCGAGATCGGTTGCGTGGAGATGGTGAACCGCCGACTGACCGGCAACAACTTCCACTACTACATCAACCCGGAGCGCGACTCCGACCCCGGAGCGCTCGCGGTGCACGGGCTGACCACCGACTTCCTGAGCGACAAGCCGAAGTTTGCGGAGATTGTCGACGAGCTGTGTGAATTCATTCGCGACGCCGAGATCATCATCCACAACGCGCCGTTCGACATCGGCTTCCTCGACGTCGAGCTGGAGCGCGCGGGCAAGCCGAAGTTTGCGCAGCATGTGCATTCTGTCACCGACACGCTGGTGCGGGCCAAGGAAATTTTCCCCGGCAAGCGCAACTCGCTCGACGCGCTGTGCGAACGCTATGGCGTATCGAACGCGCACCGCACGCTGCACGGCGCGCTGCTCGACTCCGAGCTGCTGGCCGAGGTGTATCTGGCGATGACGCGCGGGCAGGACAGCCTGACGATGGACCTGCAGGTCGATGCGAATGGCGGCGCTGCCGGCGGCACGGGCGCGGCCATGGCCGAGATCTTCGTGCTGGGACCGAGCGACGAGGAACTGGCCGAGCACGAGTCACTGCTGCAGGGGCTGGACAAGGATGCGAAGGGGGCTTGCGTGTGGCGGCAGCTGGAAGCGACCAGTAAAAGCTAGACAAGGTTCTTCCAGTCTTTGAGTCTCTGATCCAAATCGTAGCGTACGGACTACGTCGCAAGAATATGGTGCTTGACGCCATTTTCGAAATATGGCCAGATACGCCATATGAAAGCCCGGAGGATTTTCCACGACAAAGCCATATTTCCGGATGGTTCGATAGTGGAAATGACGATCTGGCAGCTGCCGGAGGCGACTCCTGAACGTCCGCATGGCCTGAAATACAGTTTGTACTTCGGTCATCAAGGAGTACGCATCGTTGGCTACGATAACGAACGAGGCAAGAGCGACCACAAGCACATCGGCGATGCGGAGTTTCCGTATCAGTTCGTCGATGTGGATACGCTGGTAGCTGATTTCATTGCCGATATCGAGAGGATCAGAAATGAAATCCACTAGCAAGATGAGGATACATGTCGGCAGCGTTGCCGACATGGGCGAGCGCTTCAGCAGCGCCTGGAAGCGGGCAGCCGCAGGCAAGCAGGTCGAAGAAGCGCATGTGACCTTCCTCGACATGCAGACCCTGCTCGAAGCGCTGTCGCCGCGCCGGCTGGACTTGCTGAAGCATGTGCACCGGCATGGCGCGGAAAGCGTGAAGGCGTTGGCGGAACAGCTGGAACGCGACTACAAGAACGTGCATCAGGACGTGACCGTGCTCGAAAACGCCGGCTTGCTCGTTCGCGATGGCCGCAAGCTCGCCGCGCCGTGGGATGAACTGCAGGCGAGCGTGTCGCTCAATCATTGAAGAAATGGCAGCAAATCGCGCAGTCGGCAGGCGGGATTGATCTGTCGGCAAGCTTGTGCCATAATCTCGCCTCTTTCGGGGAGGTTAGCTCAGGGGTAGAGCGATCGCCTCACACGCGATAGGTCGCTGGTTCGAAGCCAGCACTTCCCACCACCGAATGAAAAAAGCCGACCAGCGATGGTCGGCTTTTTGTTTTGGCGCTCCGATCGCAGGATTCAGCGGGACGCTTCCGCCTGCCGGGTCGCCTCGAGTTTCGCCGTATCCAGCCCCATCGCCTGCAGCCTTACAAGCAGCGCCTTGTAACGCTCGGGATCGACCTGCGGCGTGCGCGACAGCACCCACAGATATTCGCGCTTCGGTTCGCTGACGGCTGCCAGCTGATAAGAGGGATCGAGATCCACGACCCAGTAGTCGCCCCAGACGAAAGGCACGAACGACAGCCAGCTCGGCGCGAACCTGACCTTCAGTTTCGCCGACGACGGGCCATCGACCTGGCGCGCAAGCCCGATCGCCTCGTCGACCTTGCCATCAGCCCTGCGGCAGCGGTTGGTCACGCGCACCTGCTGGCCTTCGAGCGCCTGATAGTCGGCGGTCGTGTCGCCCACGCATTGCTTCTGGAAGCGGTTCGGGAATTTCGCGATCTCGTACCAGCGCCCCGTGTAGCGCGGCACGTCCAGCGAAGGTATCGCCTGCACTTCGCGCGCCCCGTCGGCTTGCGCGGCATTCGCGAGCAGCAGCGTGAACGAAAAAATCAGGCAGGCAGTCTTCTTCATTTGCGACCTCGCCGATGTCAACCCGCGCGCTTGCGCTGAATAGCAGCGCCCGGCCGCAATTTTTTCTGTCCGAACTTGCGTGCGACCGTCTTCAGCGGCGGCGTCTCGTCGCGGCGCGGACGGCGGGTAGTCATTGCAGCGGCATCGGAGCGCGGCACCAGGTGCTGCGGGCCGTTGCCGATCAGGTCACTGCGGCCCATGCGCTTCAGGCCTTCACGCAGGACTTCCCAGTTGTTCGGATCGTGATAGCGCAATAGCGCCTTGTGGAAGCGGCGTATCTTTGCAAGGCGCGGCGTCTCGACGGCTTCGGAGTCCTTCGAGATCTTGCGCAGCGGGTTCTTGCGCGTGTGGTACATCGTGGTCGCCATCGCCATTGGCGTCGGCAGGAAGGTCTGCACCTGGTCGAGGCGGAAGTCGTTCTGCTTCAGCCACAGCGCGAGGTTCAGCATGTCGTCGTCGGTCGTGCCCGGATGCGCAGCGATGAAGTATGGAATCAGGTATTGCTCCTTGCCCGCTTCCTTCGAGTACTTGTCGAACAGTTCCTTGAACTTGTAGTACGAGCCCATGCCGGGCTTCATCATCTTCGACAGCGGACCATCTTCCGAATGCTCCGGCGCGATCTTCAGCAGGCCGCCGACATGGTGCGTGACCAGTTCCTTCACATACTCGGGCGAGCGCACGGCGAGGTCGTAGCGCAGGCCGGAGCCGATCATGATCCGCTTGATGCCCTTGATCGCGCGCGCCTTGCGGTACAACTGGATCAGCTTGCCGTGGTCGGTGTTCAGGTTGCTGCAGATGGTCGGGTACACGCAGGACAGGCGTCGGCAGCTTTCCTCGACTTCCTTGTCCTTGCAGTTCAGGCGGTACATGTTCGCGGTCGGCCCGCCGAGGTCGGAGATGGTGCCGGTGAAGCCCTTGGTCTTGTCGCGTATCAGCTCGATCTCGCGCAGGATCGAGGGCTCGGAACGGCTCTGG
>JACCDI010247382.1_pt1 | contig 31797 bp, 36 predicted proteins | sample 7442791 | NCBI WGS metagenome assembly JACCDI01 (sample SAMN15323434, study PRJNA562643) | freshwater metagenome | isolation source: river surface water | place: USA:Blue River Watershed | collected 2017-08-15
AGAATCCACCCACTACGGAAATCAGTTTCACGTCTCCGGCGCCCATCAGCCCGCTGGCATACACCGGCACCAGGATGATCAACGCCACCAGTACCCCCATTGCCATGCGTCCGATTCCCGTAAAGCCAGATGTCGCTGCGAATGCCAACGCCATCGAGAGTCCTCCAATAATTAACGCGTTCGGTACCTTACGCTGAGCAATGTCAAATCCCGCCGCCAGAAACAGCACCGTCAATAACGCCGCCGTGGCCATGGGGGCCAGGCTCGATGGCAAACGGAAAGCAACCAGATCGAATGCCATGCGAGCGACCTTTCTCAATGTGGGAATCAGTTAGCGACTGCAGTGCCCAAGTTGGTATTAATGGTCTCAAATGCGGTTTTGATCTTGGCACCAATGCCATCGACCGCGGTAATGATTCCAACCGCAATCAACGCGGCGATGAGTCCATACTCAATCGCGGTCACACCGCTTTCGTCCTGCCAAAATCGTTTTGCTGCACTCATGATTTTTTCCATTTCAATCTCCTTGTGAGTTAAACGATTCACGTCACTTCACGTGAACGCCCTGAACACCAACGAGTGTTCAGACGGCATTCTCTGGGTTAGCAATCAATGAAATGCTCCTGGGATGTGCGAATCACACCTTGGGCTGCACGCGTCACGGCACAATCGCCACGAAACGGTTCAAATGCGCGAGGCGTGAGAATGCGATTGCGGGACCAATTCGCAATTAAACGGCCGATACGTTTCGCGGCCTGTCCGTCGCCCACGCTGTGTGCCCACTCCGGAAGTTCCCCATTGCCCGCATGTCGACGTCGACTGAGCCACTGCACCGCGTCCACCACCGTATCGCCCGTGATGCCAATCTCATAAAAGGGAAATCCGTCGCTGCGCAAGGCAGTAGCATCCGAGCTGTTTGTCACACAGTGAAACGCTGATAATGCGGATAACATCCGCGCGTTCGCGGCATCACGGCCCAACGCCCCTCCATTGGCTGTAAAGAGTGGGCCTTGCACATGGACTATCGGGATTCGACGAATAAACGCTTGTTGGGCCGCCAGGACCGCCGTGCTGGAATCCCCCTGGATAATCAGCAGGTCGGGGCGACTGCCATCGATCTCTTGGGCAAATCCCTTCGACAATGCCCATGAACGATCCACGGGGGGCATGTCCGGTCGAGGTTCCGGCAATTCCCCATCCGGACTCAGGTCAAACAATGCTCCAGCGGACCAGATCTGGTCCGGCTGGTCAGCGGCATGGATCCAACGGGTGGCCACCACACCGGAGTAGTCATCGCGAAGCGTACGAATAATCGGTGCCAGTCTCACCAACTCGGCACGGGATCCTGCAATCGTGAGCACTTGTTTCATATCGACCCCTCTCTCGCCCCACACAAGATTTGCGAAGCGAGAGTTTGGTCGGGAAGCGGCTAGCGGTCTCCACGCACCGTTTGCAATGCATCCACGCGCGGTGTGGATTGCGGTGGACCGGATTTTGGAGAGGACGAGGGCAAGCTTTGATCAAAGACCGCGTCAATACGGGCCGTACTCACCGTCAAGGTAGCCCAAGCCTGAGCAAACTCCATCATCTCTGTCGCACGGCGTTGTCGTGCCATGAGAAATTCCGCCTCCGCCCTTGCCAGATCGCTATAAGTTCCCGTGCCCGCCGACAATCCTCGTCGGATAGCCTCCGCTCGTAATCCTGTTGCTTCGATATGCATCTTACTGGCCTCAATCTTGAGTAAGGCGGACTGTAAGGTCGCGTAGGCCACTCCCGCCTGAGCCTTGAGTCGGAGCTCGGCAGCATGGGTCAATGCCTGCATCTTGCGATACTCCGCCTCGGCTTGCTGCACGGCCGCCGTAAGTGCTCCCGAGGTATAGAGCGGCACAGACACCTGCAACCCGATGCGTTGCTCATCCCGAATATACGAAGCCGTATCGTTATCTCCCTTGCTTGCCGTCGCATAGATATCGACGGTCGGATAATGATCTGCATCACGCTTATCCCGCTCGAGTCGTGCGGCTTGTTCACTGAATCGTGCCGCGATTAGCTCTGGATTCTTCTGCTCAACATACTCATAAATCTGTTCGCGCGAGACATGCGGCATCGGGTTAGGAACGGCGGACTCCAAAGTAAAGCCAACTGGAACGACCGCATCCGATCCCGCTAAGTCGTAGAGCGCGCGTTCAGCTACATCCTGGCGAAGTTGCGCCTGAACGACTTCTGCCTGACGTTGACGCTGTCGTGACACCTCTAGACCAACCTGATCAATGGTGATGTCTCCTGCCTTGAAGCGCCGCTCCGCTTCAATTCGTACCACTGTTGCACGATCAAGGGCATCGCGAGCAATATGCATGAGATCTCGCGCTGTAAGGATCTCGATCCAGGCCAGAAAGACCCGGCCAAATAGCGCGTTTTCTGCTGATGATAAGAGCGCATCTGCCCCCTGAAACTGGACATGCGCCTGATCAATCGCTGCGATCTCTCTGGGACGATAGAGAGGCTTTTTCGCGGTGATATACAGCTGATTTCCTGTGAAGCTGCGCTGGACCTCGGATACACCCATCACACCCCTCGACTCCTCGGTGCGATCGGAATAAAACGTGGTGGCCGAGGCCGTCACCTTGATGCCAAGCGCCGCTGCGGCGGACTGATATGCCTGCCATGCCGCCTCTTTCGAGGCTGCAGCGGCCCGATACGTACCGTCGAAGTGGCGCGCTTGTGCAACATGCCACGACAATAGACGCACCATCTCATCAGTCTTATCGGGGGTAGTCGCTGCCGCACTTGCGATACCACACGATGTGATCACCACGACTTGAAGGATCAAGTGAACAAGTCCTTGCATTGGCATGATCAGTGCTCCCGAGCCGCTTTAGCAATACGATCGGAGAGTGGCTTGATTAAATACTGAAAAAACGTTCGCTCACCTGTTTTTATAATGACGTCTGCTGGCATACCGGGAATCACTCTTAATCCATTTACCTTTGCAATTTCATCGGTACTCACGATGACCTTTGCAAGGTAATACCCCTCCGGATTCGATGAGTCCTCGTGATTCAAGAACCGATCAGGTGATATCCACTCAACGCGCCCTTCAATGACCGGTGTGCGGGAAGCTTCGAGCGCACTAAAGCGCACCTGAGCCATGGCACCCGCAGATACCTTATCAATCAAGTGTGGACGCACTTGGGTCTCAATCGCGACCTGATTCTCATCCGGCACCACGTCCATCAACTTGGCGCCTGCGATCACTACAGCGCCCTCTGTATTCACACCGACTCCCATCACACGCCCATCTATAGGGGCACGTATGAGCGTACGCTGGAATTCTTTTTCCGCAGCGGTTAACTGGTCAAGAAGCCCTCTTTGCACGGCCTGAGCCTCCTGAAGTTTTCGCTCCATTTCGATCAGTTGATTTCGTGGGTAAAAGCCATCCTCTACCAGATCGCGCAATCCGGGCAGCATCTCCTCCAGGGCAGAGGATTGAGCCCGTGATGCCTGCAACTGGGAGGTAATCTGCGATCGATTAGCGCGCTCCAGGCTATCGTCGAGTTGAATCAATACATCTCCTTGATGTACCGAGTCCCCCTCCTTTACTGCGACCTTCAGAATTACACCGCCACGGGGGTGTTGGACTACTTTACGGCGCCCGTCTACCGATACCATTCCATGGGCGGGAACCCCGGCATCCAACGGCACGAATACCGCCCATAAAGTAAACCCGATAAGCAACATCAGCAGAATCCATACGCCTTTCTTAATGGTGGCTTGCATGTTCATGCCCCTTTTTTATTGGCCGAAGTGACGTCAATACCTCTGCGGTCGGCCCGAGCTTTCGAATCTGTCCCTCGTGCATCACTAACAAACGATCGGTTTGGCGCAGTACCAAGGGTTGATGGCTGATCACCATCACCGTGCTGTCCCAGGACTTCATTACAGTCAATGCCTGCAACAGACAATGCTGACCCACCTCATCAAGATTGGAACTGGGTTCATCCAACACAATTAAGGACGGTTTTCCATAGACTGCACGGGCCAACCCCACCAACTGGCGCTGGCCGGCCGATAACATGACACCGGCCTCGCCAATGGGCGTGTCGTAGCCTTTCGGTAGTCCAAGTAATGTTCCATGAATGCCGCAGGTGTTCGCCGCCGCAATCACCGCGGCGGAATCCAGTGGTCCGAATCGGGCGATGTTCTCGCCCACCGTTCCACTGAATAACTCGATGTCTTGAGGCAAATAACCAATGGCCGGCCCGATGGCAGTTCGATCCAGATTGCGAATGTCCGATCCATCGAGCCTTACCTTACCCAGCTGTACCGGCCACACACCAATGACCGCCCGGGCCAGTGTGGATTTGCCCGCAGCGGAGGGCCCCAGAACACCTAACACCTCGCCCGGATGCATCTGAAAGGTCAGTCCTTTCAGAATGAAATGCTTATTAATTGGTGAAGAGACGAAGATATTTTCCACCGACACTTTACCGGCTGGCCGTGGAATGTCCATGCCTTTCACCGCGACCGGATAATCAGCAAGCAGCTGAGTCAATCGGCGTGCGCTGATGAGCGTTGAGAGGAAGGATTTCCAGTGGGCAATCACAGACTCCAGAGGCGAAAGCGCGCGCGTTGCCAAAATAGTGGCGGCGATCATGGCTCCAGGTGTAACCTCTCCGCGAATGGCCAACCAAGCCCCTAATCCCAAGGTCCCGGATTGCAGTACCATGCGCAGCACCCGTGTAATGCCACCGGTCGTGCGAATGCGGCCGATGGCCTTCTGCTGAAGATCACGGGCTTTAGCCTGCAATGAGCGCCACCGGCCCGATAGCTGGGGCAACATGCCCAGGGCTTCGATCACTTCCGTATTGCGCAGATGGCTGGTGACCAGGCCACTTGCCGCCATGGAGAGTTCATTGGCCTGTCCCATGGGCTCGCGGGCAAGCCGCTCTGAAATCCATGCCGTAGCAAACAGCACCATCGACCCCAGCAATACAAATCCACCCAACAACGGATGCAGCAGAAACGTGGTCAGGATAAAAATCGGGAGCCAAGGCAGATCCAAAAAGGCATAGAGGCCACCGCCTGAAAAGAATTGGCGGATCTGGCTCATATCCCATATCGGCTGATTACCATGACCGTTAGTGGCTCGAAGTTGTTGGGCGAACATGGCTGGATAGACGCGCGGTGAGACATCTTCTTCCAACGCATCACCAAGGCGTGCCATCACTGCACTGCGCACGCCCTCTAGCATTCCCGTGACCACAAAGAGCCCCACCACCAACACGGTAAGCGCAATCAGGGTATTTTCACTCTGACTAGTGAGCACCCGATCGTAGATCTGTAGCATGTAAATGGCAGGCGCCAGATACAGCAGATTAATGACTCCCGAAAATAAGGCCACCGAGACAAGACTGGCACGATGTCTTTTAAATGCGGAAAAAATCTCTCCTGAGGCAAGTTCCCGAAGAGTAGGAACCGCCGCCCCTTTCGGGGCGGCGAGTTGGTCCGACGTGACCATTCTTAGACAAGCTCAAGGTTGTTGTTGTAGTCCAGCAACTCCTTAACGCCCTGAATGGCTGCCGATCCAGCGGCGAACTCAATCGTTCCATCGTTTTCCAGATCAACCGGCTGACCGCTTAACGCCTCGGTCACCCATTCCTTGATCTGGCTTTCGGTGAATCGATAGGTTACGTCCTCATCGCGGGTATTCAAGACTGCAGCAACCGCCTGACGGGCCAATGCTGCCGAATCGCCTCCGGTTAACTCCAGAGCTTCCATTAGCGTGACGTCTTGACGGGTTACGAACGTCTCCTTACCCCCACCATTGACCAACTTCACTTTCCAGTTCAGCCCAGGCTGTGCGCTGCCAAAGAAGAACTGCTCAAAGCTCATGCTGGTGGCCACACCATCCCAATCTTCAGGGTGATTTTTCCAATAGCCCGGGCTGAGTCCCTCGTACATCATCTGAACCGATAATTCCACGTCCTCGGAATCAGTCTCCGGATCAGTCTCTTTGCTATCGGCCGTAGCGGTGTTACGGATGAAGTAGGGATCCATAGAGGCCATAGCTGCCTCAATGTCTGCCGATGTGACTTGATACTGGCCAGTCCAATACCAGGTCTCACCCACATCCATTTCACCATCGGCATCGGTATCACCGTCGATCACGCCATTGGTGTCCTCGTCACGGGGGGCCAGAGTGTCTTGAATCAGCGTATCGGTCACGTCCACGCCGGTTAAAGTGATGTTTCCGGTATTGGAAACAGCAATCGTGTAGTGGATCAGATCACCCACCTCATCGACCATATCCACGTCGGCGGTCTTCATGATCATCAGATCGGGATCATAGATCAGCGGCACCGCCACATCATCACTGACCGGGCTGGTCTGTGCCGAGTCGGCCGTGGCCGTGTTGTCCATGTCCCCATCGCCACCGCCCTGGCCATCCAGATCCGACTGCTTCAGTGTGTAGCTGGTCAGGTACTCCTCGCTGGCGCCCGGAGCCAATGTCACACCGCTGATGTTCTGGCCCGTCAACGGATCCGTCACCGTGACATCGGTCAGGGTCACATTGCCGTTGTTGGTCACCACGACACGGTAGTTCAGCACATCGCCTTCGGCATCAGCCAGCCCGTTACCATTACCTTCAGTCACATTCAAAAAGACCTTGTCGATGGAGAGTGATGGGGCATAGGTAATTCGGGTATCGACAAACGTATCCCGAGTAATTTGTTGGCCATCTGTCGAGAGTGACGTAGCACCCGCGAAGTTTCTCAGCACGTTATCGCTAATGGAATCCGGATCTGGCCCGTCGTAGTTTCCACGCGCGTTAATGTCACTCTGAGTCACCGTATACTGGCCAGAAAACAACCAGGTCTCACCGACACTCAAAATACCATCCGCATTAGTGTCGCCACTGTCAGCGTCCTGATAATCAATGACACCATTACCGTCTTTATCCATTGACGCCGCAATCATTGGGTCTACCACAGCAATATCGGATAGCGTTACATTACCGCCGTTGCTCACCGCCAGAATATACTTAATGACCTCTCCTGCAGAATCGATCGCACCATTTTCATCCAGCGATCCATCAGCGTTGTATAGCGTGCCCGTCTTCTGGAGCAGAATCACCGGCCGGTAATCCATCTCGGTAAAGGCATCATCACTGCCGTTAATCGGCTGATCCAGAGACTGCGTGGTGACCGACACCAGATTGCGAATCACGTTATCGTTCGCGGTATCCCCATCGGGGCCGTCATAGTTTCCACGGCTATCGATCTCCTCTTGACTCACCGAGTAGGCCTCTTGGAATACCCAGGTCTCCCCCACATCGAGCACGCCATTTCCATCGTCACCACTCACTACATCAGCGGCATCGGTCACGCCGTCACCGGTACGGTCAAACGTCACGCCCACCAAAGTATCCGTTAGCTGCACATTGTTCAGGGTCACGTTACCGATATTTGCCACGGTAGCGGTGTACTGCACCACGTCGCCCGCTGTATCGACGACATCATCAAGATCGTCACTGCCATCGGCATTAAACACATCAGCCGTCTTAGTCACACGAATCTGAGGATCGTAGTCAAGCGTCGTATCAACTGCCGCGTCATCCGATGCCTCTTCGAACGAACTCACATAAGCGACGTTACGAATAAGGTTGTCGTTGATCTCATCGGGATCGACTGGGCTGTCGTAATTACCCCGCTGATTGATGTCCGACTGAGTCACTTGGTACTCGCCCGTCCAGATCCAAGTCTCACCGACGTCCAATAAGCCGTTTCCATTGTCATCGCCACTCACGATATCCTCGACGTTAATAACCGTGTCAGCATTCCTGTCCATAGAAGCCGCGATGAACGGATCGATTACGGTCACCTCGGAAAGGGTAGTGTCCCCGGTATTCGTCGCCGAGAGCGTATAAGTAATCGTGTCACCCGCAGAATCGATCACATCATCCAGATCGTCACTACCATCGGCATTAAGCACATCTGCTGTTTTAGTAAGGGTAACCCCAGGATCCACGCCAACCGCCTGCTGCACTACGATCTCTTGCGTCACTTGATCTTCGTCATTCATGTCAGACTCCTTAAAAGTAAGTGAATGTCTTCGCTACTTCGCGATGTAAGTCACCGCAGGAACAGTCTGAAAAGAACCGGGTGTCGAAGGTGCTCGCTTTTCTTGGAAAGCAGAAACTTCAGCGCTTTTGCACCCCTGTCAGATTTTCTGACACCTCACGAAGAATCAATGGGTTATGATTAAATCTTCCAAATACACATTAAACGTGGAGATAACTTGCAGCCCGGCCTTGCTTCACACATTCAATTTGGAGGTTTGCCGTGCCGGCCCACTATCGTGCCCTGCATGGCTAAATCAAACGACATCAAAGAAAACTTCTCCGCGCTTTTGCGTGATTCCTTGCGAGCCCGCTTTGGTCGCATTCCGTCCGCTGCGGTCGTGGCGAGGGAATTCAATCTACGCGCCTACGACACGGCCCCCGTGTCCCAGGAGAGCGCCCGTCGATGGCTTCGCGGCGTTTCTCTGCCGGAGGAAGAGCGCCTGCGGGTTCTCGTGAACTGGCTCAATCTTGACTTTAATGAAGCGTTAAAGACGCGGCCACGCAGCCTGATGGCACGGCCGGTAGACCACAGCGGCCACGGGCTTCACGCCACGGCGGAACCCCTGAGCAGTCGACGTCAAGACACCACCGAACATCCCACACCAGCCGCTACGCCCTCCAATGGTGCTGCTCATATCGGTAATGGTGTAGCAAAGGAAGAGGCTGATCTGATTCGCATGATGATGCGGCTCGATTCGAATCAGCGCACCGCCCTGCTCAACCTATTAAAACTCAACTTCAGCACTCAGAAGCCCCCCCTTTGATCGAAATCTAAGGGCGCAGAGGGGCAACGCTGCGGCCGCCCCCTTTGTGATCAGTCGTCCTTCAAATCGGCATAACCCACACTCAAGGCGAATTGATTCAGAAGCAGGTCATAGCTGATTAAGCCGGCGGCGTCATTTCCCTGATACCCCACGCCCACATCCACGCCGTAACGGGCTCCTCCGGCTCCGGGATAAACGCTTAACCCAAGCGCGGCCGCTGGTCGATCATCACGCCGCGTCGCCAGCGCCTTCACGGTAAATCCCAGGCCATCCCGCTCACCAAAGACATAGGTTATTCCTGCAAAGAATCCAGCGTCTGCATGGGCAAGCGATGTCAGCGATACCAGACAAGCAGCGGCAGCGAGTTTCAGTTTCATTTTGGACTCCTTTTGGTGAATAAGCGCTAACCATAGAGACCCTCTCAACGATACGGCGCACGACGCTTGTGCAAGCGTACGTGGATTAGATTCAGATCACTTAGAATGAATCTATTGTCGTCGTCACAATTCCGCCGACAACCGCCGTCCCGCGGCCTACCTATTGGAAATGTTCGATCATGCTTGATCATCTATTACAGAAAAACAGGGAGTGGGCTACCCACGTGACCGGGCAAGACCCCCAGTTCTTCTCGAAACTCGCCAGTCAACAGAACCCCGAGTACCTCTGGATTGGATGTGCCGACTCCCGTGTGCCGGCTAATGAGATTACCGGCCTTGCCCCAGGTGAACTTTTCGTCCATCGCAATATCGCCAACGTGGTCGTGCATACGGATCTCAACGCGCTATCCGTGATCCAATTCGCGATCGATCTGCTGCGGGTGAAACACATCATCGTGGTGGGGCATTATGGCTGCTCCGGAGTGCGCGCTGCCATGGACAATGCCCGCGTGGGACTGGCCGATAACTGGATTCGCCACGTAAAGGATGTCAACGACAAACATGGCCGCTATCTTGGCAGCGTGATCGGCACCGGAGCCCGAAATGACGCACTGTGCGAACTAAATGTTATTGAACAGGTCGTCAACGTCTGCCAGACCACGAGCGTGCAAGATGCGTGGAAGCGTGAGCAACCGTTAACGGTGCACGGCTGGGTCTATGGACTTAAAGACGGACTGGTGCGCGACTTGGACATTAGTATCGGCAATAACGAGGAATTGTCCGAGAAGTACCTGACCGCAATCTCACATCGATCTATAGCCTAAACGTGAATTATGACTTTCGCAGACCTTTATAGTTCATCACTAATTCACGAATGGCCTGCTGACCCTTCGAACCTAACTCTACATATTTGAATCGCCGATCCTCTGAAGATGGCTTCAAGGAAATCCAGTTTCGTTTTACCAGCCAGTTAAACGTCCGCCGCAGACTCGATGGGCTACTCGGGAAGGATGCAAACAGACTTTTTACAAATACGGCCTCACCCGTGACCGTTTGACTTGCAATATGGATTAGCATTTGCGCGCCCAGGCGCGAAACCCGGGGATTAGGCCACCTCTCCAGCAATGCCGAGATCGCGCCAATCTCTAAAATGATGGTTGAAACGTGGTCGCGTGCCATGTGCCGCCTTCAAAGTCGGCACAGTGTGATCAAAAATAATCATGCGCACTACACTTATTAAGTGTCTTTTTGAACGGTAATGGTCTTTGCAGGAGCGGTTCAACTATATAGTGGAGTTCCGTCTCGTTTCATGGGTTCAAAGCCCCATCTAAAATGCCCCGATATTTTCTATGCAGCCACTCGGAAGAGGATCTTTTTAAAGAGCTTCAACAATCAGGGTTGATTGATCCCGTATCCCAACGCTGCCGTGACACGGCCCGTCTACGGATTGACATTTTGGGAACCTTGTTTGAACGCACCGGACTGGTGCTGATCGATGAATCGGAAGGCCGTCACCCTCACTTTCGAGCCTTGCCGGGTTACTGGGCCATGATCACTGGGCCCTTAACGGAAGAAGAGAAACAGGGGTTGCCCCTCACCACGGGCCCAGAGGAAGTCATTCGGTTTTCGTTTTAAGCGGCGGGATCTGGTTTTTGGCATATCCGCCTTCCGCAATCGGACAGTCTTCACACCAAAAGCCCCTCTTGTTGGAATCCAAAATGTCCGGAATAATCCGGCGGTTATGCCACCCCTTGCCCTTGGAGTCCTGACATGCCCATCGAACTGATTCTTGGCCTTCTGCTCATTCTGGTCACGCCATTCATCCACCAGCTCTATCTGGAACGGGTGAAAAAGATGCCCGAGGCGCAACGCACCGACAATAGTGCGTTGTTTATCCTGCTATACGGATTTCTCGGGGTAGTGTTGGTAATTGCCGTCACCCGCTGATCAGTTCTTGGAATTGGTGAGTGACCAACCTTTTTTAATCAGACAGTCGTTCCGGGCTTGGATGTAGTTCAACCCGAAGAGGTTGCGGGCGGTGAATGCCTCATCCTCGCAAGCCGTTTTATCTTTATGGAAATCGGCCTCCGAAGCCCCCTCTTTACCGAACCGATATTCCTGGGTCGTGGCACAGCCCGTGAGCGCGGCGACGGCAAATAGCGTGGCAATGACAAGTTTTACTTGCATAAGGTCTCCTGTAAAGACGTGAGGTGAGTGGGTCTGTCAGTTTAAACAGATTCCTATCCCATTTGCAGAAAACCCCGCACTAGCGCTTTTTAGGCCGCCAGCTCGGACTGAAAGATCAAGCCGGCATGTTCACGCAGGGCGTGGAACTGTATCTGCGGCCAGCGCTCCATCACAACATCAAGCTCTGACCGATGGGCGGTCAGCAACACCGGTGCGCCCACCACATCCTCGGCGGTCCGATGGGCGTTTTCCTCGAGAAACTGGCCTAGCTTCTTCGAATCTTCGGACGTGACCCAACGGGCGACCTGGAATCGCGAGCCCATCAGACGAACCTCGGCACCATATTCGGTTTTCAGACGATGGGCCACCACCTCGAACTGCAACTGACCCACCGCCCCGAGCAACATGGCGCCTCCGGCATGGGGTCGAAAGACCTGGATTGCGCCTTCCTCCCCTAACTGCATGAGCCCCGTACGCAGCTGCTTATTACGCATCGGATCCGCAGTCTCCACCGCGCGAAACATTTCTGGAGCAAAAAACGGCAATCCTTTAAATTGAAGTACTTCCCCCTCGGTCAATGTGTCTCCTAATCGCAATAATCCGTGATTGGGCAAACCGATAATGTCTCCCGCAAATGCCTCATCAAGAATATCGCGACGCTGAGATAAAAACGACAGTGCATTATTTGTACGAATCTCTTTCTTGTTGCGACTGATCACGAGTTTCATGCCTCGCTCAAATCGTCCGGAACAGATCCGTAAAAATGCGACCCGATCCCGATGGGCAGGATCCATATTGGCCTGCACTTTAAACACCAGTGCCGTGAATTTGGACTCTTTCGGCTGCACCTCTCGCTGGACAGCGGCGCGCGACCCTGGGGCAGGCGCAAGATCGGCCAGTGCGTCCAGAACTTCCTGCACGCCAAAGTTATTAATGGCAGAGCCGAAAAATACCGGGGACTGACGGCCGGACAAAAAGGCATCCCGATCAAAGGCAGGCATCGCCCCCTGCACCAGGTCGACCTCGGCCAATGCATTTTCCAGGTCGGAACCGAGCCGCGCTGTGAGTTCAGGCTGATCGACCGGGACAATGTCTTGAGCATCACGCCCAATACGATCCTCTCCGGGGCGAAACAAACGCATTTGTGAGCGCGCCACATCAATGACACCGGCAAACGACTTGCCCATGCCCACCGGCCAGGTAAACGGGACCACGGGCATGCCCAACTCGGCCTCAATCTCATCCATCAGATCGAGCGGTTTTCTCACTTCCCGGTCCAGCTTGTTGATAAACGTGATCAGCGGGGTATTGCGTGCCCGGCATACCTCGATTAATCGCCGAGTCTGGGGCTCCACGCCATTGGCGGCATCAATCACCATCAACGCGGAATCAACGGCGGTCAGTACGCGATACGTGTCTTCGGAAAAGTCCTGGTGGCCCGGTGTGTCGAGCAGATTAATAATGCAATCCCGATATTCCATCTGCATCACGGAACTGGCCACGGAGATCCCCCGTTGCTTTTCGATCTCCATCCAGTCGGACGTCGCATGCCGACTGGCCTTACGCGCCTTGACACTGCCAGCGATCTGAATCGCACCGGCGTACAGCAGGAGCTTCTCGGTCAGCGTGGTCTTCCCCGCATCGGGGTGAGAAATAATGGCAAAACTTCTGCGACGGGAGACTTCTTGTACTCCCGAAAATCCGTCAGTCACGGTTTAGGCCCTGGTTTTTTCAAACCGGGAGTGTACTGAATTCACCCTCTAATTCGATGGCGGCGGTGTCTTGCAGGTCTTAAAACCGAACAGGCTATACGCCGGGCAACTGCCCAGGGCTCCCGTGATCACGGGAACGACTCCAATATAGGCCCATGGGCCAAGGGCCCCCACCGAAGCCGACGCAATCAGCGCCAGCCCGAGTCCAATGCGCGACATCCGGTCCACTGCGCCCATATTTTTTTTCAACATGGCATTCACTCCCTTTATATGCGCTACGATGCATATTACCAAGAAGCCCTCGCCCTCGGTCTACACTTCGTTGATGTCCATCAAACTCCTGTCCGTTTTTGCGATCAGCCTCGGTGCAAGCATCGGCGCACTGACGCGCTGGCAACTCTCGGAGCATCTCAATCACCGGCTTGCCCATCTCCCCTTAGGCACACTTGCCGCCAACTGGGTCGGCGCTTACCTGATCGGACTGGCCGTGGCGTATTTCAGCGACAACCCAAAACTTTCAGAGGAGTGGCGACTGTTCATGGTGACGGGACTGCTCGGGGGATTGACCACGTTTTCTGCGTTTTCTGCAGAGGTCACCCAACTCGTCCAAGAAGGGCGATGGATGTGGGTGATCACCGAGATCCTGACCCACGTTGGCGGATCCGTCGTACTCACCGTGCTGGGCATCGCCACATACAGCCTGATGCGCTAAATTAGTTGAAAATACGCATCTCAAAACTATTGGCGGATCGCGGACTTTGCTCGCGCCGCGAGGCCGATCGCTACATTGAGCAGGGCCTGGTCACGGTGGATGGACAGGTGGTCACGGAGCTTGGGTCACGGGCTTATCCCACCCAGCGCATCGAGCTGGCGGCTGCCGCCAAAGTACAACAATCTTCGCAATTAACGGTGCTCGTACATAAGCCGATCGGAATCATTTCCCACTTTGACGATGAGCGACAGTACACGCCTGCCGTCAGTCTCATTACCCCTGACCGGTTATGGCGTCACGCCTCGGTGAGAGCGGCGATTGATAAATTGCCTGTGCGCTTGTCCACCCGCGGACTCGCCCCAGCCGGTCGACTGGACATTGACTCGACGGGTCTCTTAGTGCTTACCCAAGACGGCCGGATCGCACGTCTGTTAATTGGCGAAGACTCCCCCATCGAAAAGGAGTATCTGGTGCGAGTGCAAGGCCGATGCTCCGATCGGGAACTCAAGCTGCTGAATCATGGGTTGAGCTTGGATGGAGTGCCACTAAAACCCGCCAAGGTCTCCTGGCAGAACGAGGATCAATTGAGATTTGTGCTGCGCGAGGGGAAAAAGCGCCAGATTCGCCGCATGTGTGAATTAGTCAACCTAAAAGTCATTGGACTAAAGCGGATCCGAATCGGTAAGATTGTGCTCGGACAGTTGCCGGTCGGCAGCTGGCGGCCGCTCGGTGAGTTTGAGCGGTTTTAGAACCGGACATCTGTCTCACAAATTCAATCGGGGAGGATTGATATGAACGCACTGAAATCAGGTCTTGCGGCGATTGCCGTCACGCTGTCGATGACGGCAGCGGCCAGCGAGGGCACCAAAGTGGTCTATCACGTCAATGAAGGCGTACAGCAGGCCAGTCGCGCCATTGGAAATATCCGTAACCATTTAAGCGCCGATCCAAAGGCCAAGATTGTGGTCGTTACTCATGGGCCTGGTATCGACTTCTTACTCGAGGGCGCCGAGAATATGGCCGGCGCCAAATTCACGGGCGCCATTGCGGAGCTCTCCGGCCGGGGCGTGGAGTTTCGTGTCTGCAACAACACGCTGGTGTCACGCAAGATCAATAAAGATCAAGTCATACAGGAAGCGAAAATAGTGCCTTCGGGTGTTGCCGAAGTGGCCAATCTGCAAGCCAAAGAGAAATACGTTTATCTCCGCCCATAGGCGGTAACCCGGTGCATGCATGATGCATGCACCATCTATTTTTTTCAGATGTCGCCCACCACGACGATTGCCATCACGACCGGCCTATTAATCGCCTCAAACGTATTCATGACGTTTGCGTGGTATGGCCACCTGAAGAATCTGACCACATCACCGCTGTGGATTGCCGTCCTGGTCAGCTGGAGCATTGCGTTTTTTGAGTACGCGCTTCAGGTGCCGGCCAACCGCATCGGATTTACCGTGATGGATTTGGCTCAGTTAAAGATTCTCCAGGAGGTCATTACGCTGGGGGTCTTCATTCCGTTTTCGATTCACTACATGCATCAACCCTTTAAAACCGATTTCATATGGGCAGGTCTATGCCTACTCGGAGCGGTGTACTTTATTTTCCGCAATTAAGTCGTATCATCAAAGGATGAAAAAGCATGAACCCGTGCGCCGCAGCCCCGCCGGTCTGGAGTGGGCTTTGTTTAAGAAGCTTCCGCTGCTGACACTGGCAGGATTTCTGGTAATTGCGGCGCTCTGGGGTGGCGCCCACTATTGGCCCTGGGCCGGAGATTCAAAAGCCGCCGCCAGTGCCTTAGGTGCATTTGAGTTTGCTCTCATCGGTGCTGCCATTTTTCACATCACCATGATGGTGACCGTGGCCATCGGCTGCGTGGTGGTGCTGATCATGAAGGGGCCGAGCTACTCGGCCGATTCCTATCCTGTCGAGGACTCGGAGCGGCCAAAGCCCTAACCTTCAGCAGACTATGTCGCAGTCCCTTTCGCCAGTGTCATCCCGCGCATGAGATCCGCCACGCCAATGCTAAATCGTGCTGATCTGGGCCTGTTGGCACTGCTCACGCTATTTTGGGGGGTGAACTGGCCCGTGATGAAATTTGCGGTGCTGGACTACCCGCCACTGGCCTTTCGCTCGCTATCGATTCTCTTGGGCATTGTGGCCTTGGGGTGCTACATGCTCGCCCGCGGAGAGCAGTTTTTTGTGCCACCCCATGAACGCCTTCGGGTGGCGCAACTGGCCGTGGGCAACATGATGATCTGGCACCTCTTTGCCATTTACGCGATTAAATTCCTGACCTCCGGGCGTGCCGCCATCCTGGGTTACACCATGCCGGTCTGGGCGTTACTGGCCAGCGTACTGTTTTTCAAAGATCGATTTACCTGGCGCGGCAGCGTCGGTGTGGTCTTGGCCCTATCGGCCACCGTGTTACTCGCTATCGAAGAGTTTTCTTCTTTGGTAGGTCAACCCCTTGGGCTCGGGCTCATGATGGTGGCCGCAGTGGGTTGGGGATTGGGTACCGCCATGATGAAGCACCTGCATGTGAGCATCTCCAATGCGGCGCTCACATTCTGGATGATGCTGATCACCAGCATCGCGGTGGTGATCTCTTCGCTTCTTTTAGAACACAATGCGTATCGCTGGCCAGACACCGGCCAGTGGCTCACCATTATTTATAACGCGATCATCGTGTTCGGTTTTTGCCACATTGCATGGTTTCGTTTGGCCCGAAAACTGCCTCCAGTGGCCAGCAGTCTATCCATCATGCTCATCCCACCGCTTGGCGTGTTCACGGGGGCCTGGGCCCTGGATGAGACGATCGGGCCGTTTGACATCGCAGCCTTGGTGCTCATTTTGCTGTCCATGGCGGTCGTGTTGCTCCCCCGACGCCGAGCCGAGCCGGCATCGGGGCCCACTGAGCCCCAGTAGCCCGCGCGGCAGCCTCCGACTCGGCGCGTGAGTTTAATAGGTTTTATAGGGAAGAAACTTGCCGGAGAGCACCACGTTCACCCGATCGCCTTTTGGATCTGGCTCGCGCACGATATCCATCGAGAAATCAATAGCGCTCATGATGCCATCGCCAAATTCCTCGTGGATCAATTCCTTAATGGTCGTGCCGTAGACACTCACAATCTCATACCAACGGTAGATGAGCGGATCCGTGGGCACGGCGGTGGGCAATGACCCTTTGTAAGGAACCACGGTGAGCAACGTCACCGCTTCTTTTGGGAGGCCAAAAATTTTTCCTACGGTATCGGCTTGCGCCTTGGTCAACGTCATCTGACCCATACAGGCGGCCGTAGTCCACTCCTTAGACAGCTTGAGTTTCTTGGCCACATCGGCCCACTTGATCCCCTTTTGCACTTTCGCAGAGTAGATCAAGTCAGTCACATCTTCACGGGTCATGGGTTTGGTAACAGTCATGGCAATACGCTCCTTGTAATGGAAATTTAGGCCGCCTTCGGTAGAAGTCCCGGGCGAACCAGCTGCGGGTTAGAGGGTTTGGCCTCTGCGCCAGAGGCAATAGCCTTAGCACGCTTGACCAGAAAATCAATCAAATGATTACGAATGCTATAGAACTGTGGATCGTGATGCATCGTCGAGCGGGTTCGATTACGCGGCATTGTGTTTTCCACGATTTCCGCGATCACGGCGCGTGGGCCATTACTCATTAAAAAGATTTTGTCCGCCAAAAGAATGGCCTCATCGACATCATGAGTGATCATAAAGACGGTCTGTTTTGTTTCCTGAACGATCTCCAGAAGCTCGTCCTGAATATTGCCTCTGGTCAGCGCATCAAGCGCGCCAAATGGCTCATCCAAAAGCAGCATCTTAGGCTGGATGGCAAATGCGCGGGCAATACCTACCCGCTGTTTCATACCACCAGAAAGTTGCGATGGCTTTTTGTCCTCTGACCCTTGAAGATGCACCAGGTCAATAAATTTCTGAACATGCCCATCCACCTGTGCCCTTGACCAATCCGGCCACTTGGATCTCACGGCAAATGCGATATTGCCGCGCACCGTCAACCATGGCATTAATGCATGGGATTGGAACACCACGCCACGATCCAGACTTGGCCCCGCCACTTCGCGCCCATCGATGAACGCATGGCCATCGGTGGGTCGCTCCAGGCCGGCCAGCACGTTCAAAATCGTGGTCTTACCGCAGCCAGAGTGGCCAATAATGCAAACAAACTCTCCCCGAGTAATCTCAAAGTTGACATCTTCAAAGACCACCAAGTCACCACCGCCACCTATGCCTGGAAACGACTTTTTCAAACCCTGCACCTGAAGAAAATTACTCATGAAGGATTCTCCTTAAGAGTCAGTCGCGGTAGGTCACGGTTTTTTGTAACCGGGCAAACAACAAATCCAGCAGCATGCCAACTAATCCGATCGCAAGAATGGCCGTTAAAATATTACTGATCGACAGATTGTTCCATTCATTCCACACGAAATATCCGATACCAGTACCACCAACTAACATCTCGGCCGCAACGATGACTAGCCACGCGATACCAATCGAGATCCGCATGCCGGTCATGATCGTAGGCGCGGCAGCCGGCAGGATCACCAGAAGCGCCTTGCGCACAGGTCGCACTTCCAGAGTGCGGGAGACATCAATCCACTCTTTGCGAACGGAGGCCACACCGAACGCTGTATTGATCAGCATGGGCCATATCGAGCAGACAAAGATGACAAAAATCGCCGAAACGCCGGAGTCTTTTAGCGTGAATAGGGCCAGAGGCATCCACGCCAGCGGCGAGATGGGTTTTAGCACCTGAATGAACGGGTCCAAGGCCTGAAACACCACACGTGACATTCCAATGACAAACCCCAAAGGAATCGCCACCAACGCCGCAAGCGAAAATCCGGCAAGCACTCGAGCGATCGAATAGGCGAGTTGAATACCAATGCCTTTGTCATTTGGTCCGCGGTCATAGAAGGGATCCGACAGATGACCCGCCAGCTTGCTCAGAAAATCCGATGGCGTTGGAAAGGCCGACTTTTGCCCGGCCGCCGCCGCAGATCCCACGAGCTTGGCATACTCATCATCCACCACCTGGCCACCACCCGACGATAAAGTGCCTAACTGCCAAATGCCCAACAGCAAGGCCAGCATCAGCACAGACAGAAATAATGCGCGTAATCGTTCTGAAGCAAACATCGATTGGCTCCTAGAAAATGAACATTACGTGCGCTTGATCTTGAAGCTCGCCAGATAGTCCTCGGGCTTGGCAGGATCGAAGACCTTACCCATGACCGAGAACGACTTGGTGGTGGTCTTGGGCGGCGTTAAGCCCGCCTGGGCCATTAACTTCGTGGCGTCCGTGGCCAGAAACACCTCCCGGGCGATCTTTTGATAATCGATATCCCCCTTAATCTGACCCCATCGCTTCATTTGCGTGAGAATCCAGACCGCAAACGAATGCCATGGAAAGGGATCAAAGCCTATCCGATCGGGAACTTTCCGAACGTTACCTAACCCATCTGCGAATGTGCCCGTCAGCACTTGCTCCACGACAGTAACCGGCTGATTCAGGTAATTCGCGGGCGCGATCGCAGCGGCAATCTCTCTCCGATGATCGGGCTTTTGGGCGTAGGCCGTGGCCTCGATGATGGCGCGCAACAAAGCAGCATAAGTATTTGGCATGGTCGTCACAAACTCCTTGCTCGCCGCAAACGCACAGCATGGATGACCATCCCAGAGTTCTTTGGACAACATGTGAATGAATCCGACGCCATCAAAAACGGCGCGCTGATTCACGGGATCAGGAGCCAGGAATCCATCAATATTGTCCGCCCGCATATTCGCCACCATCTCGGGTGGCGGCACGGAGCGAATCTGGATGTCTTTATCAGGATCTAAGCCAGCCTCCGCTACGTAGTAACGCAACAGATAATTGTGCATAGAGTAATCAAACGGGACTGCAAACCGAAAGCCCTTCCACTGTTTCGGGTCGCGCTTGTCCTTGTGTTTCATGGCTAACGTAATGGCCTGGCCATTGATGTTTTCGACCGCAGGCATGGTGTAGGGCACTGGACTGGCGCCCGCACCAATGCTGATGGCCAGCGGCATTGGCGAGAGCATATGAGCAGCGTCGTACTCCTTATTCAGGGTTTTATCTCGAATAACGGCCCAACCGGCTGTTTTCACGACACTCACATCGAGGCCCTGCTTCTTATAAAACCCCATGGGCTCAGCCATGATGATGGGCGTGGCACAGGTAATGGGAATAAACCCCACGTTAAGTTTTTGCTTTTCTGGCTTGGCGCCTTGCGCAAAGGCATCCTTCACGGCCGCCAAGGGGAAGATTGCCGAGACCGCTGCCATGGCCGTCGGGGTGCCCACCGCTTGAAGAAACTTGCGTCGCACACTGTCCAGCGGAAATAAGGCGCGCATCACCGCCTGCTCGACCACATTGGATGTGATCTGATCGGAACTCGATTGCATGGCGTCGGAGACGGCCACCTCGTGCTCGGCCTGTGAAGTGTGCTGACCGCAGGTACAGCGTAAGCGTGTGTTGGAATCGAAAGGATTCGAGAAAATAGACATGGCAGCGCACCTCCTAGGTAGTCGTGGCCTCCACCATTTAGCAGGTTCCGTGCCAACCCTGAGATGCCGCTGAATGACTTGAAAACACGAGCGCAAAGCGCCTCGCGATCCTCCGCGGCGTCAAAAAGAGCCTTTTAGCGCACCGGCAGTGTGCGGCTATGCACCAGACTGAAGATCGTCCGGGGCATCGTATGCACCAAGACCACGATCAAAGATCGCTTCTGAATAGTCAGCCGAACAAGGCCTCCATCTCCTTTCGCTGACGATACGCCGTAAGCGTGGTGTCCATCTGCACGTCCGCCCAGGTCAGGCTCTGCCCTGCCGGGACATCGCGCAGCAGTTGGACATCGTGGGCCAGGCCCAGTGGCAACCCACCCATCGCCAATGAAGCGGTGGCGGGCAGTAACTTGCCGTGCACCGTGTAGCCCCCCTCGCCATCGAGCATCTCCCCGGCCTTCAACGCACGCTTCGCGGTGGCCACCACATCGGCATTAAATCCAATCGCCGCACCCGTGGGTTCGCCGCGCAAAGCGACCGATGCCACCGAGATGCCCACCTCCAGCCCAATTAAGTGCCAGCGTTTATACAGGCAGGCGTAGCGGCCGCTCGGATCCGTGCGCACCATGTATTCCTTGAAGCAGTTGCGGATGTATTCGGTCTCGCCTTCAAACACCACGAATACACCGAACCGGATGTCATAGGGAATCACCCGACCATCTTTTTCCAACGACGAAACCACTTCGACCTGGCCTTTTTGATGCAAGACGCCGCCCTCAGAGATCGGCCGACAGACGAACGGGATGTCATCGACCGACGCAGGGGGATAACTCAGGCCATTGGGAGGCGCCACCAATCCGGTCGCATTGCAAATGGCGGTGCATTCGATCGCCGGTTTTGAACCATCGAGAAACGAGTTAAACATTTTGGGATTCAGGCCGCCAATACGGGCCTGTTCTTCGGTAAGCCCGTAATTGCCCCAGACCGTCTCCGGCGTGGACTGCGCAAAGTGGGGCAGCCATTTATGGCCGCGCCCGGCGCAGACCACCTGAAATCCTGCCGCACGGGCCCAGTCCACCAGATCACACACCAGCGCCGGCTGATCACCATAGGCGAGGCTGTACACCACATGATTCTGGGCCGCCCGTTTGGCCAGTAAGGGGCCACAAAACGCATCGGCTTCCACGGTCACGTTTACCACATGCTTGCCGTGGTCGATTGCCATCAGACAGTGATCCACCGCCGCAATCGGATGGCCCGTGCACTCGACCACCACATCGATGGACGGATGCACGGCTAATGCCTGCCAGTCATCCCCAATATAGGTATTGCCCTTGGCCAGCGCATCGTCCATGGATGTTGCCGAGAACTGCCCCTCGGCCCAACCCACCCGGCGCAGATTCCGCTTTGCGGAGTCGGGGGACAGATCCGCAATGGCCACCAGATGCAGACCGGGTGTTTTAGGCACCTGGGCCAGGTACATGGACCCAAATTTCCCGGCACCAATTAAGCCAACCCGGATGGGATTCTGGTTTGCGGCGCGCTGGCGCAATTTAGCGTAGAGATTCATAAGCGAAACAGTGGTTTCAAAGGAGTGAACGAAGACGAAAGCCCCTATTTTCGCCGATTCGCGTAGGTGCTCGTCTTGTGAGATAGGTTTAAGTCTGATACACATAACGAATGCGTACGACAGCTCGTCCGGACAAACCGCGGATCCTGGTGGTAGAAGACCAATCTGAAATGAGAGCGATGTTGCGCCGGCTGATTGAAGAGATGGGCTTTGACGTGGACGAGGCCACCAATCGCCAGGATGGTTTGGCGATGTTAGCCGAGGATCGCGATATCGGTGTGGTGCTGCTGGACCTGGGTCTGCCGCCCGCCAGCCACGATTTCTCCGAAGGCATTGCACTGCTCAAGGAAGTCATCAAACACAGTGCGCTTCTTCAGTGCATCGTGCTGACCGGTCAGACCTCATCCGAGGCCACACTGCGGGCCATTGAGTTTGGTGCGACGGATTTCCTGAGTAAACCGATCTTACCGGCGCAACTGCACTACTCCATTGAACGTGCCGTGCTTTACTACCAACAATCGCTTCAACTCTTTCGGAACGACAAGATCCCGCTCCATATCGTCGCCGATGCGGCATCGGAAAACTCGGCCAAGGATCTTCGTGGGCAGACCATGGAGCTGTTACTGCGCACGGTGTTAACCGAGACAAACCATAATGTGTCCGAGTCCGCCCGCCGGTTGAACATTACCCGTGAGCAGATGTACTACTACATCACCAAACACCAGATCCAGCGCTAGGCCGTCTTCCTAAATCCAGCAACCCCCTAACGCGATGGTGTCAGATTCTCTGACACCGTTGAAATTTTCGACAGCGTCGGAAATTTCGACTGTGCAAATGGTGTGCGAAGACGCACGATGCCTCCTCATTCAATTCTGAAGAGGCCAATCATGGAATCCCTTTCGTTTTATAAGTGCCGTCTGATTGCAGGCGCCCTGCTCTGCAGCGTCACCGCCCCCCTTTGGGCCGCCAGCGGCACATCCAGTTTCGACGTCAGTATTCAGGTCTTGGCAACATGCTCCATCAGCGCGAGCAACATGACCTTCAGCAGCATTACCACCGGCACGACCAGCAACACCGATGCCACGTCCTCGCTGACCGTGAACTGCTCAAATGGAACGCCTTACACGGTTGCATTGGATAACGGAACAAATTACTCGGCTGGCAGAAGACTAGCGAGCGGCGCAAGTTACATCAACTATTACTTGTACTCTGACAGCGGAAGATCTACTCAATGGAACACAACTACAACTAAAAACGGTACGGGTAACGGAAGCGATCAAACGCTCACAGTTTTTGGAAGAGTACCGTCTGGCCAAAATATTACGAATACAGCTGCATATGCCGACACCATCATCGCCACCGTCACCTACTGATCATGGGTCCGCGCATTCTGTTTGCAATCGCAATCGTCGCCCTCATTTCATCGGCCTCCGCTGCACTGAACATCACACCGCCGCAACTGGCCCCCGATGAACAGGGCGTGATCGCGACCGAGGTGCGGTCGAGCCTGGCGACGTCCTCACGCTGGTCAGTACGCCTGGTGGTCTGGGATCCGAATGCCCCAGAGGCCGCGCCCTCCGGCGCGATGCCGGTCTCGGCCCTGGCCGCGCCACCCTATCTCAACGGTGTCGAGGTCTCGCCCCGATTCTTTTCCTTGGCGAGTTCCGGGCGGCAAGTGATCCGAGCCCGGGTCAGCGATCGTTCGAAGTACTACCGACTCCTGATTGAACAGATTCCGGAAGATACCCTGTCCGCCCAGGGCGTGAATTTCCGGTTCCGATTCAGTCTTCCGGTCTACCGCTCCGCACAAGACCCCTTGATTCCTCGCGGCATCGTGATTCAGTAAATGATCGAGGCCGCTTGGCTGTTCGCGGCCGTCGAACTCAACGGTGCAGTGCTCTCCCGCGGCGCCCATGTGCATCTGGATGAACGGGAGTGTGCCGTCGAGTTGCGCGTGATCGCACCTGCACTCACTATCGAAGCGCAGCGTCACGGCACCCGCGCCCGCGTCTGGGTCACGCCCGCCCAGCACTGCAGCTTCGATGAACCCGATCAACTGCTGCGCATCCGATTGCCCCAACATCAGCTGGCCACCCAGACCCTGACGCTGGGCGAGTCGGGCAACACGATGAGCATTTCGCTACTGCATCACCCCGAGGGTTTAGCCCAGTCCGCAGACTACGCCGCCCAAGCGCCCACGCGCACCATTCCTGCATTGGCGGTGGATGCGGTCACCGGTTCCGGGCTTCACGGCCTGGGCGCCATGTGGACCTGGGGACCCTGGAGTCTTCAAGCGCTGCATCAACGTCCCGTTGCCAGTGCATCCAGCACGCGGGCCACCGGCGAATACTTTTTTACGGGCGGTGGCCATATTCGGGCGGGTGACTTTCGCACGGACCATGGTCCAGAGCAACGGTTTGGCGAGTTTCGTGGTCTGGTGATTACGAACCGGGCGGCACCACTACGCGGGGATGGCAAAGCCGAAGCCGATCTGGCCATTCAGAGCCCGTCGCGGGTGCAGTTCTTTGATCGCAATGGCATCGCCGTCTACTCCAGTGAGATCCTTCCACCCGGCAATTACCGCGTCCAAGGATTTGGTGCCAGTACGGTGCCAGGGTTTTTAGAGGCGCGACTCGTCGACATCAATGGCGTGACGCAATCGATCGCCCTGCCATGGTCCGCCGACCGCAAACTCTTGTCGCATCAACTCAGCGAATGGGAAGTGTTCAGCGGAGAGCCGCGTGCGATCACCGGAGCACTTCGCCCACCACCCTTGCACGCGGCCCGCTGGCGTTACGGATTCCATCACCATGTCACGGCGGGACTGCATGTAGAGGCACTCCACCAACGGCATCGTGAGTCCATTGAGATCAGTACACGTGCCATTCCCAACACCATCACCACTGCCGCCATCGGTCAATCCTGCACCTCCGGCTGCTCCACCACCTGGTTGACCGAAGCGCGCCTGACCCTCGGCTCGCGTATGAGTACGACCTGGAGCGCCAGTCAAACGGAATCATTGACTGAACCTGGCCTGCAAAGGGCCATGCAGCTCAGTCTCTCGGGCTCACTGCATCCACGGCTCTCGGGCACGGTGCACCTGTCTTCGCTTCGCACCCCCCTTACCGATGCGCAATACGCGGCGACGGTATCGGGTCATTTGCGACTTGATCACAGCACCAGTCTGGTGATGCAGGCACGTCACCACGTGCTGCCCCAGGAGGCCTCGCGGTGGTCCGGATTTTTTGGTGTGACCATGCAGTTCGGAAAGCACAACGCCTCGGTATCCAGTGTGGCGTCCTTTCGGTCCGGTGATGCCACCGGTCATCCGGTCGGCGTGAACGTTCAAGCCTCCCTTGGAGGCGGCACGCTCTACGGTCCACATCTGAGCCTGGCCCACAGTCAGGACGGAGCCGCCCGATCAGACGGATTTTTTCGCTACGCAACCCCCTATGGAGACGCCTCCTTGCGTGCCGACTCCTTCTCCCGGCGTCTGAACTGGTCCGCGGCCACACGTCTGTGGATCACCGATGAGACCATCACCTTTGGGCCCGTCGGGGAAGACAACCTGGTCATACAGCAACTTGGAGCGGCGAATATTCGTGTCCAACACTCCGGGCGTGATGCCCAGACCTCCAATGCCGATGGCATTGTCGTGTTTCGCAAAGCGCCGCCATGGACCGACACCGCCTATAGCGTCGATGCCAAAACACTGCCGTTTGGCGCCCAGTTGGCCAGCACCCGAGTGCGCATCCCCTTGGCGAGTAACCGTGCCTACCTCGTGGACTATCGGGGTCTCTGGTCGCAGGTTCAATCCTGGCGCTTAAGCGCCGCGACGCTCGCAGAGTTGACGGAACCGATCGCCGCAAGTGATCGGTTCGGCAAGCGGGTGTTCGTCGCCGCCGATGGTTTTGTGGACATCACATCGCCGGCGCAGTTGCCATTGAACATCGTCGGTGCAGGGCGCACAATGATCTGCACCCAGGGTCTGCCGTCACGCAGTGCCTCCGTTGGCGGGCAAGACATGGCGCTCGACTGTAGCACTACCCCATCGCTGTAAAAGGAGAAGATCATGAACGACTTGGTCGCCATCCGCGAATCACTTCACCACATCCGCAACCAACTCAGTCTGATTACGGGTTATTCCAGCCTGATGAAGGAAAGCCCCAATCTCAGCGATCGGGAGCGCAAGGACATACAGTCCATCACCACCGCCGCCTTCGTGATTCGCGATCACCTGATCACCATTGAATCCCTGTGCGCGACCGACGCACCGCCCTCACCCTAACGGGGTGTTACCCGACAGACTACCCGCGCCCAATAAACGGCATGGCCGAGGCCATCACGGTCATGAACTGCACATTGGCCGATAACGGCAACCCCGCCATGTACGCGACACCGTCGGCCACATCGGCGATTGCCATGCGCGGTTCTGCCATCCGCGTGCCATTGGCCTGAAGCGCACCTGCACCAAATCCAGTGGTCATCTCCGAAGCGGCATTGCCAATATCTATTTGACCGCAGGCGATGTTAAAGGCACGGCCATCCAAGGACAGGGATTTGGTGAGCCCGGTAATAGCATGCTTTGTCGCGGTATAGCCCACGGATTGCGGCCGTGGCGCATGCGCAGAGATAGAGCCATTGTTAATGATCCGGCCTCCCTGCGGTGTTTGATGTCGCATCTGTGCAAATGCGGCGCGCGCGCACAGAAACGCACCGGTCAGATTAATGTCCACCGATTCGCGCCAGCTGGCCACCGACAGCTCATCAATCAATTGACCCGGCGGGAAGATGCCCGCATTGTTAAAGAGCAGATCCACACGGGACCAATTCGCTACAATTTCGGAAAACAGGCGATCCACGTCGGCCTCCTGGGAGACATCGGCCGACACCACCAGCGATCGGTCTGCAAAGCCTTGCACCGTCTCCACCAAGGGGTCCCGACGTCGACCGGTCACGGCCACCTTCCAGCCCTGTGCCAATAATTTCTGCGCCACCGCCCGACCGATGCCACTGCCGGCTCCGGTCACCACGGCGATTCCGGGTTCTGACAATGTCGATGCGGTGATCTCGGCCATGATGATCTGCTCCCTGAAGTAAGATGAAGACTCAGTGCGTTAGTGTAGATCGAAGAGTGCAAGGGCCTGATGATGACACCCACAACGGTTATTTATCTGCATGGTTTCCGCAGTTCACCGCAGTCCTCTAAAGCGGTGCGGGTGGGACAGGATCTCGCCACACGGGGGGTCGGCTACGCCTGCCCCGCACTGGACATTGCCCCGCTCACTGCAATGGCTCAGATTCATACTGCGATTGACCACGCCTTATCCCAGGGGGATCGGGTGCGCCTGATCGGAAGCTCGCTCGGAGGCTTTTTTGCCAGTGCCGTCATGGAGAGCCATCCGCAACGTGCACAGTTCAAGGCCGCACTGCTGAATCCCGCGCCGTGGCCGGCCCGCGATCTGGCCCCGTATGTAGGGGAGTTACCGGCCTGGCACACCCAGGAGGTATTGAACTTTCGGCGCGAGTACATCGACGATCTCAAGGCCCTCGAAGTGGGCATCACCATGCCCGAACGCTATCTGTTAGTGGCGGCGAAGGGCGATGAGCTTTTGGACTGGAAGGAAATGGTCGCGCGCTATCCCGGTGCCCATCGGCATGTGATCGAGGGATCCGATCACGGGCTGTCGGACTTCGATGATCACTGGCCCATCATTCGCACGTTTTTACTCGCAGCCTGACCCACTACCCTGCCGTGGACAGTGACGGTCGGCTCACTCGGTGACCGCGGTCAAAATCCACGCGCAGTAATAACAGTAGCCCGATCAGAAAAAAACCTCCGGTGACCAACATCGCCACGCGATGGGCGTTGTTCGTGATCCAGGTGACCCCTCCATAGGTCATGGGTCCCAAAATCGCCGATAGGTTCACCGCCACTCCCCACAGTCCGAAGGTCTCGGCCTCGCGCCCGGGGCGTGCCAGATAGGCCACCGCCGCGCGCGCACCACTCTGAGACGCCCCCATGGCCAAGCCGGCGAAGTTTGCGGCCACCCAGAATAAAAGAGGCGTCGTGGCTTGCCAGGCCACCACCACCATCACCAGCCAAAAGATCAATGCCGCGATCAGGCTGCGCCGATGCCCCACGCGATCCTGGAAAAAACCAAACGCCCAGGCGCCCACGGCCGCCGTGATGTTCACCACCAAAATTAAGGTGATGGTCTGGGACATCGAAAACCCCATCACCTCTTGGGCATAGACCGCCGCCAACGCAATCACGGTCTGAACGCCGGCGTGATACACGACCACGCACACCAGAAAGCGACGCAGATCCGTTTGCGCCTGCGCCGCTTGCCATGTGGCAATCAGTCGCCCCCAACTCAGATCCCACCACTGATCCGCGCCACGTTGCGGCGATGCCGTTTCGGGTGCGGCACGCTCACGCAACACACGCAACGCCCACCACGCCGAGAGTCCAAACAATCCCGCTGTGATCAGCATGGTGCCACCGACCACCCCCTGGGCATCGTGACCACGGGCCTGCGCCCAGGTGACCCATGCCAGTGCTAATCCCAATGCCGTGAGCCCCCCGATATAGCCCCAGGCCCAGCCGTAACCGGAGATCCGGCCCAGATGTTCATCCTGCGCCAATTCCGGCAGAAAGGCCGCCGACATATCCTGGTGCGTGGCAAAGCAGAGATTTGAGATCACCAACAAAAATCCTGCCCAGACCATCATGCCCGGCCCCACGCTGGCCAAGAGCCCTGTGCTCACCACACAACCGATCGTGGTGATGATCAAGACCGATTTCTTTTTCGCCCGACGATCCGCATAAACGCCCAGGATCGGCGCACTCAGCATCACCAGCCCGTAGCTGATGGCCAGTACGAGCGTCCAGACCAAGGTGGCATGCGGCGCGCCCTGCATCACCGTGGCCACGAAATACGCGTTAAACACCGCCGTGAGCACGACCGTGGTGTAGCCTGAGTTGGCAAAGTCCAGGCTTGCCCACGCCCAGACTTCCCGCGGTGCGACGCCCGGTTTCAATAATGCGGATGCCCGATGCCCCATAGACCCTTCACCATTTCCCGTAAGCCGTCATGATGAGGCAAAATCCGACTTCGCGTCCTCCAGTTCAACCCCTGGCACGACCACTCTTATGAACCACGATCGCCCTGTCACGACCGCTGCCCCTGCGGCACCTAAAAAAGTCTATGTGCGCACCTTCGGGTGCCAGATGAACGAATACGACTCCGACAAGATGGTCGATATTCTTCACGCCTCACACGGCATGGAATCCACCAACTCCCCCGAAGAGGCCGATGTGATTCTCTTCAATACCTGTTCGGTGAGGGAAAAGGCACAGGCGAAAGTCTTTTCGGATCTTGGGCGTGCACGGGAATTAAAGAAGCTAAAACCCGAACTGATCATTGGCGTGGGCGGTTGTGTGGCTTCTCAGGAAGGGCAGGCCATCGTGCAGCGCGCCCCGTATGTGGATGTGGTGTTCGGGCCGCAGACCTTGCACCGCCTTCCCGACCTGATCGAAGCACGTCGCCGCACGCACAAACCGCAAGTGGATATCCGTTTCCCGGAAATCGAAAAGTTTGATCATCTGCCACCGGCCCGGGTCGAGGGCCCCACCGCCTTTGTCTCCATCATGGAAGGGTGCAGTAAATACTGCAGCTTCTGTGTCGTGCCGTACACCCGCGGCACCGAAGTGTCCCGGCCGCTCGAAGACGTTCTCGCCGAGATCGCTGAACTTGCAGAGCGGGGTGTTCGGGAAGTCACACTGCTTGGTCAAAACGTCAACGCCTACCAAGGGGCGATCGATAAACAGCAGTCCGACGGGGATACTGCCGACTTTGCAACCCTATTGGAGCTGGTGAGCGCCATGGAGGGCATCGCGCGCATTCGGTACACGACCTCCCACCCCCGGGAGTTCACACCGAGGCTTATCGATGCCTATGCACGATTGCCAAAACTTGTTGATCACGTTCACCTGCCCGTGCAGTCCGGTTCGGACAAAATCCTGTCGGCAATGAAGCGCGGCTACACGGCGCTGGAGTACAAATCCATCATCCGTCGTCTGCGGACCGTGCGCCCGGATATTTCTATTTCCACCGACATCATCGTGGGGTTTCCTGGCGAGACCGAATCCGATTTCAACGCCACCATGGCCCTGATTGACGCCATCGGTTTTGATACATCCTTTAGCTTCATCTACAGCCCGCGGCCGGGCACTCCCGCCGCCGATCTGACGGATGACACCCCCAAAGCCTTGAAACTCGAACGCCTGCAGACACTTCAGGCCACCATCGAGGCCAACGCCACCAGGATTTCACAGCGCATGGTCAATACCGTTCAGACCATCCTGGTGGAGGGCCCCTCGCGCAAAGATCCCAACGAGGTTCAGGGCCGAACAGAAAACAATCGTGTCGTGAATCTGCAGGGGCATCCCCGACTCATCGGGCAGCTGATTCCTGTGCACATCACTCAAGCTCACCCCCACTCCTTGCGTGGAGAAGCGCTATAAGACTTACGCTCTCGTTAGTGTTCGGTAAAGGCGTTCGGGCAACGTCACTGCCGCTATCGCGTCCACGACTGCGACGCCTGATCATGGCGAGTCTGCCGGTACGTTGCGCCGGTGCAGAGATCACGCTCGTGGTGCTCGGGGCAGCCGAGGCCAAGCAGCTGAACAAAGAATTTCGTCAAAAGGATTACGCCACCAATATCCTGACGTTTGATTACCGTGGACTGCCTCACGTGAAGGCCGATCTGGTGATCTGTCACCCGGTCGTGGTGCGCGAAGCCAACGCAGCCGGCAAACCCTTGGATCATCACTACGCCCATCTGATCGTGCATGGTGTGCTTCACGCCTGCGGAATGGATCATCAGTCCGATCGTGACGCGCAACGCATGGAAGCCCTTGAAATCACGCTGTTGCAACGATTCCGAATTCCCAACCCCTATACACCTGTGGCAAGATAAGGGCTTCGCAACTCGACCCACGCTGCATGAGCGACCCACTCCCCGGAAACGGGACCCCCGGTCTAAAAGCACAACTGGACCGCCTGATCGCCCGCCTCTTTCGGCGAACCGATGACAAAGAAGACCTGATCGAGCAGCTGCGCGAAGCGCAGGAGCACTCCGTGATCGACGCGGATGCGGTCTCCATGATGGAAGGCGTCATGCAGGTGGCCGATCTCCAGGTCCGTGATCTGATGATTCCGCGCTCGCAGATGGACGTCATCGATATTGATGACCCTCTGGAAAAGATCCTGGAGGTTGTGGTCAAAACTGCCCACTCGCGTTTTCCGGTGATGGAAGGCAAACGGGACAACATCATCGGCATTCTTTTGGCCAAGGATCTCCTGAAGTGCCTCGCCGAACACGATGATGACCTGCGTGGAATGCTTCGCCCCGCGGTGTTCGTGCCGGAGTCCAAGCGGCTTAACGTGATGCTCCGCGACTTTCGTTTGAATCGCAATCACATTGCCATCGTCGTGGATGAATACGGTGGCGTGGCCGGTATGATCACCATCGAAGATGTGCTCGAACAAATCGTGGGCGACATTGAAGACGAACACGATATTGAGGAAGACGATGACAACATCGTGCCGATGCCGCGCCAAACGGGGCGGTTCCGGGTGCGCGCACTCACCACACTGGAACAGTTCAACGCGAGTTTTTCCTCTGACTTGACCGATGAACAGGTCGATACCATCGGGGGCGACGTCACCGATGCCTTTGGCCGCGTGCCCCACCGCGGAGAGCGGATCGAACTGAAAGGGTTTCGGTTTGAAG
>JACCDI010855313.1_pt1 | contig 31782 bp, 28 predicted proteins | sample 7442791 | NCBI WGS metagenome assembly JACCDI01 (sample SAMN15323434, study PRJNA562643) | freshwater metagenome | isolation source: river surface water | place: USA:Blue River Watershed | collected 2017-08-15
TAGCGTGGATAGAAAAAGGACAGAAATTCGCAGAAAGCTACCCAGCAACTACTGTACCTGGAGCAAGCTGGTCTTTATCTACAAATAGAAAATTTGCTTCATCAGGCGGAAAAAATCCAAATGGAGTTGGTATTATGAAAGAAAAGCAATTCATAAACCAGTATACAAAAGGTATGCACCACGGAGGAAGTAAATCACCACACCTTGCTTTGAGATCAGTCTCAGGACAATCTGCGCATAGAGATAAAAACTATAGCGACAACTGGCTTACTTTAGCAGTATCACCAGTAGGTTCATTAGGTAAAAATCTAGCAGGTCTATTTAGTGATGGAGGTGGTATGCAACTACACAACTCAGGAGCATCAACTGCAGCAAACAAGACGGTTGATAACTGGTCAGCAGGTTGCCAAGTATTTGCAAATTTAAAACAACATAACAGGTTAATGGAGTTAGTACTTAAGAGCGAAAAAGCAACAAAATCAAATAAGTTTTCTTATGTCCTTCTCAATAATAAAGAAATAAGAATATAAGATGGCAGATATTAAAAGCGACATATTAAGTTACGTACCAGGATCTCAGTACGTTATTGAAGCACTTGGACAAGCTACAGGAGAAGCTTCTAATGAGTATGCTAAATATACTGATTTGTTAAACCAACCGGTAGAGGATTTAGTCGGTGTAGCAACCTCCTGGGGGAGTAAATATAAATTAGCTTTTGAAGATCTAAAAAAAGGAAATTTTGCGAAAGCTACATTACTTCTTGAAAATGTAGGCTCGAATCCTGCATACAATATGGTACCTCCGGGTATTAAGAATAAATCTACAGAATTTTTCTACTACCCTAAACCAACTGAAGAAGATTACATACAGGGAACTTTTAGAAGATACTTTTTACAAGATGTAAGAAGCGGCGAAATAAAAGAGATAAACTCAGAAACATATAAAAATATTGCAAATAAAGGATACTACAGAAGAACTAAGTTAGAGTGGAACCTCTTAGGACCCTCCGAAGATGAAACAGTTAATGGATACATTTATCCTGGAGCGGTAGCTAGGAATAGAGACGTTGTATCACAGGCAGAAGAAGTTATTCCTGGAATGACTGAATTCCTTTCTGACTTAAAACAGTTTGTAGTAGAAGAAGCTTCTAAATTTAAGCAATTAAAGAAAGAAAAAAGCGAAGTAACTACATTAGAGTCACAAGGACTTACAATAACCGGAGTGACTAATAAGAAAGTAATAGAAGAAGAACAGCTACCTCCATTACCACCACTTCCAGACTCTGAAGTAAGTGCAGGAGAAGCCGCAGCTACTGAAGGAAGTCAAAGTGCAGATTCTACATCAGCATATGCGAAGTCATTAACATGGTACCAAGCACAAGTAGGTAACCCTAGTGCGGAAAGATCTTGTGGTTCATTTGTACCGGTAAGTATGAAACTCTACAATCAAGAAGGACCATTACTAGATGATGAAGGTAATCCTAAAAAGGATGTTGTATATTACAGAACTAAAAATGCCGTTAAAGGTAATATCTACCAACCTGTTAGAAGAATACCTAGCCTTAATCCAAAAATTCAATCTCCAGAATCTTTCAACCTCTTTTACACTATTCGCGTAGAAGGATACGGGGATTACACAGCAAGAATTGATAGAGAAGGAAAACTTTATGATATAAAGCAATGTTAAGTTTGATCTTAACAGATTAGTTCGTATCTTAAGTAAAAGGTTATAAGAAATGTTTTATATAGTAGAGAATAAACAGCAGCTAGATAGGCTCCGTAGTTACCCGGATGTAGACGTATATGTAGATGTAATTTCATCTAACGACTACTTTCATCCTAAATTCACAACAACCGTAGCAGTTTACATAAGACCCCTAGATGAATCTGGAGGGTATATTATTCCTATTAACCATGACGAAGGTTTAAATGTAAATAAAGAAGAAGTATTTGAGTTACTAAAAGCATACCAAAGAGTTTACGTACTAGATAAGAAGAACTTATTGTATCATTTTCCTCTTATAGATGCAATAGATATAAACTTATGGAGAGCTTTTTGGTACTATGATAAGATAGAACTTCCGAGTAAATTATCAACAGTAAACTGGTTCTATAATAAGTTTAAAGATTTTGATAATATTAATCAGATAGTACCTTTGTCTAAATTGCACGAACAAAGTGAAAAGGTATTTGATGCAATCGAAAAATATATAGAAGAACCTAAAGATGTTACTTTTAAATTCTATAACGACATTGCTGTAAAAGTCTTTTACTTACTAGAACAACACGGACTTAGAGTAGTATACCAGCCATTTGTAGACTTATTTAAGCCAAATACACCAAAGTATAACATAAAAGATAATATTACCTACACATATTACAATCTATATAATAGTACATCAAGACCAACTAATGCTTTTAATAGTGTGAACTTTGCCGCAATACCAAAAGGAGAAGAGTTTAGAAAAGCTATTATACCACAGTATGATTGCTTTGTAGAATTTGACTTTGATGGATATCATTTAAGATTACTATCAGAACAGATTAACTTTAAGATAGAAGGAGAATCTGCTCACAAAGCTTTAGGTAAGTATTACTTTGGTAAAGAGGATTTAACAGAAGAAGAGTATACACAAGCTAAGCAGATAAACTTTCAAGCTATATACGGAAGAATACCTGAAGGGTATAAGAACTTAGAGATCTTTGTTAAGCTAACCAGGTATATAGATCAGTTATGGGACGAGTTTTCTAAAGGAGAGGTACGAACTCCTATTAGTAATAAACCCTTCAATAAACACTTGAAGGAAATGCATCCGCAGAAACTTATGAATTATATCATGCAATCGTTGGAAACTGCAAGAAATGTTCTTATATTGAAAGAAGTGTTAAAGTATCTTAGAGATAAGAAGACAAAAATAGCTTTATACACCTACGATGCAATACTTTTTGATTATGCTAAAGAAGATGGAGAGCATATACTTACAGAGTTAGCCTCAATATTAAGCGAAAATAAAAAATACCCAGTTAAAATAAAAACATCAGAAAACCTGGTTTTGTAAAACCTATTAATATTTATAATTATACAATGGAAAATGTTATGTCTCAAAATCGATTCGACTACGATATCGATCAAATATATTTAACTGAGGATATGAGTAACAAGCTGTTTTGCACCTTCTCGACAGGAGAGGAATTGGATGCGACAATAGAAAATATAGTACAAAAATATAGAATTATCTATAATAAAATATTCGTTTTGTATTCTAAAAGTCAAGACGAGTACATCTGCACCTACAATGTAGATTTTGGTAATGTTTCTAACTTTATTGATAACACTATCTTAGTGCATCGAAAGAAAGAAGCGAATACCTTATATACGATTAATGCCCTGAATACCCTAATCAAAGAACTTAACAACGGAGTATTAGATACTTCTTTTAAAATTAACTGGACTGACTACAAAAACTGTATTCTGTTAACGAAAGGTCCGGAATTAAAAAGAGTAAATACGAAATTATTTAAGATCGTAGAGTTGGATAATTGAGAGTAATTTCGTATATTTAATAAGTTATAAACAATTAAAGTTATATTATGAATCTAGATGCAATCAAAGCAAAGCTGTCTGCGTTAAACAACGGCGGACAAGAAAGAGAGAAAGTAGACTATTCAGCTACCTTCTGGAAACCCGAAATCGGTAAAAGCACTATTCGTATTGTACCTTCTATGTATGATCCTAATCTTCCATTTAAGGAAGTGAAGTTTCACTATGGAATTGGTAAATACCCTATGGCCGCTTTATCTAACTTCGGAAAACAAGATCCTATTGAAGAGTTCATTAAAGAATTAAAGAAAACTTCAGATAAGGATAACTGGACATTAGCCGGTAAACTTAACCCCAAGACACGTATTTTCGCACCTGTAATTGTAAAAGGTGAAGAAGATAAAGGTGTTCGTTTATGGGGATTTGGTGTAACAATCTACAAAGCGTTATTAGCATTAGCTCAAGACGAAGAAGTAGGAGATTACACAGACGTAATGAATGGATGGGACTTAGTAGTAGAAGTTGCTGCAGGTAACCCATACCCAACTACATCGGTTCGTATTCGACCTAAACAAACTCCATTATCGACAGATGCAGCACAAGTTGATTTATGGTTAAAGAACCAACCACACCCTGTTGAGATTCATACTCAATACGATTATGAGTTCATTAAAAAGCAGTTACAAAATTACTTAACACCAGGTTCAGCAGAGGATGAAACTCCAACAGCTCCAGCACCTGAAACAACTAATTCTTTAACTCAGACTTTAGGAAGCCATGCAACTGACTTTTCCTTAGAGACTGCAGCTCCAGGATTGAAAGACACGGTAAGTAAATTTGATGACCTTTTTAACGAATAAAATAAATGGCAAAAAGCGCAACAGCAGAAAAAGCATCTGCTATAGTAAAGGGTGGATTTAATTTAGGTAATTTCAAGAAGAAGAAAGGATTTGCTAATGCTTCGGTAAAGTTTAAAGAGCAAGGGTGGATTCCTTTGTCAAAAGCTTTCCAAGACATTACTTCTATCCCGGGTATTCCGACAGGACACATTACCTTGTTAAGAGGTCATAGTGATACAGGTAAGACAACTGCCTTGTTAGAAGCAGCAGTAGCAGCACAAAAGCAAGGTATATTACCGGTATTAATTATTACCGAGATGAAATGGTCATGGCAACATGCTAAAGAGATGGGCTTACAATTCGAAGAAGTTATAGACGAATCAACTGGAGAAATTACAGACTACGAAGGATTCTTCCTGTATGCAGATAGAGGTACGTTGAACACTATCGAAGATGTAGCATCTTATATAGCAGACCTTTTAGACGAACAAGCAAAAGGTAACCTACCTCACGATCTATGTTTCTTTTGGGACTCAGTAGGCTCAGTACCTTGCGATTTATCAGTACGTTCTAATAAGAATAATAATGAATGGAATGCAGGTGCAATGTCTACTCAGTTTGGAAATAACTTGAATCAAAAGATCTTGTTATCTCGAAAAGAAGGAAGTCCATATACTAATACGTTAGTAGCTATTAACAAAGTATGGACACAGAAACCAGACTCTCCGATGTCACAACCTAAGTTACAAAATAAAGGTGGAATGTCGATGTGGTATGATGCAACATTAGTAATCACTTTTGGAAACATTACTAACCCAGGTACCTCTAAGATTAAAGCTATAAAAAGCGGATTACAGGTTGAATTTGCTAAAAGAACAAATATACAGATTGAAAAGAACCATATTGAAGGAGTACAAACAAGAGGAAGAATTGTAATGACCCCTCACGGTTTTATTGCTGACGATAAGAAAGCAATCGATAAGTATAAAGACCAGCATAAAGAACACTGGTTAAAGCTTTTAGGATCTATTGATTTTAGTTTAGTCGAGGAAGGTGATATGGAAGAAGATGAAATCCTACCAAACCTACTAGACGACTAATGACAGACTATAGCAAAATTATAAACAACCTTAAAGAATCCCCGCCTAGAGAGTTAAACGATCATATCTTGATCATAGATTCTATGAATACTTTTATTCGTAGCTTCTCAACTCTAAGAGCGATGAACCCTCAAGGCCACCATATCGGTGGTCTTGTAGGCTTCTTAAGATCATTAGGATACCTAGTACGTACAATTGACCCTACAAGAGTAGTTTGTGTATTTGATGGGAAAGGATCTTCTATTAATAGAAAGAATATAGACCCTAACTACAAAGCACAGAGACAACATACTAGAATCACCAACTGGGGCATGTACGAAAATAAACAAGAAGAGTATGAATCACTATCTGCTCAGTTAGATAGATTAAGAGACTACCTTGAATGTTTACCAGTACAGAGTCTAACAATGGAGAAGTTAGAAGCAGATGATATTATTGCTGACTTGGCATTAGGAGCATCAGCATCAGGTAAAGGAGTAACAATTGTATCTTCTGATAAAGATTTCCTACAGTTAATAGACGGATGTATCTCAGTGTACTCTCCTATCAAGAAAACACTTTATACTAAAGATAATATTGTACAAGAACTTGAAGTACTCCCTCAGAATTATAATATCGTAAAAGCATTACTAGGAGATAACTCAGATAATCTTTCCGGAGTAAAAGGTCTAGGTTTAAAAACCTTAACTAAAGAATTCCCAGGCTTATTAACCAACCCTAACTACGAGCTAGAAGATATCTATTCAATATGTGAACAAAACCTAGACGGTAAGTCAATTTTTGCTAAGATAATCCACAGTTGGGATCGGGTAAAAACAAATTACCAATTGATGAATTTGCATGAAGGTCAGTTGGATGATAAAGAAGTTCTTCATATATTAAGTGTATTAAAAGAGCCTATTCCACCTCTACAAACAGGAGCCTTTTTACATCTACTAGACGTAGATAAGATCGAAGGTATTACTAAGAACACAGAAGGATGGTTAGAAAATTTTAGAACATTAACGGTTTTTAAACAATAAGTTATATGACATTGCAGAAGTTAACGCAATATGGAAAACCCTTCCAAATTAAAGTAATAGGTGCCCTACTTACAGATAAAGGTTTCTTATTAACAGTGAGAGATGTATTAAGAGAAGAATACTTCGATTCAGATACACATAAGTGGATCATCGGACAGATCTTAAAATATTTCGATAAGTACCACACAACTGTTACTATGGACGTACTAAAAGTAGAACTTCAGAAGATTGAAAACGAAGTTTTACAGGTAGCAGTAAAAGAAGAACTAAGAAACTCATACGCCGCTTCTCAAGACGATTTGGATTATGTAGAAGAAGAATTTACTACGTTTTGTAAGAATCAAGAAATGAAAGCAGCTATTCTATCCTCAGCAGACTTATTAAAGCAGAGCGATTTTGAAGGCATTCGTAACCTGATTGAGAAAGCTATGAAAGCTGCAATGGATAAGAATATCGGACACGAGTATGATAAGGATGTTGAGTCTCGATATAGAACAGATTACAGACCTACAATACCTACTCCATGGCCGTTATTAAACGAGTCTATTCAAGGAGGCTGGGGACCTGGTGACTTGATTATTGTATTTGGTAACCCAGGTGGTGGTAAATCTTGGACGATGGTAGCAGCAGCAGCACATGCTGTAAAGCTAGGCTTCAAAGTAAACTACTATACTCTAGAATTAGGAGAAGATTATGTAGGTAAGCGATTTGATTGTTACTTCACAGGGTACTCTATTGATGAAGTAAATAAGCACCGAAAAGACGTAGAATCTCAAATCAATAACCTTAAAGGTAAGTTGATAGTAAAGGAATATGCTCCAAAAGCAGCGACAGTAAATAACATTAAGAGCCATGTTCAAAAATGTATTGACATGGGACACAAACCAGACTTAATTGTTATTGACTATGTGGACTACCTTAAAGCACCTTCTAGAGGTAAATTCTCAGAGCGTAAAGATGAAATTGATGATGTATTCATCGCTACTAAGAGTTTAGCTAAGGAGTTAAAAATACCGGTACTAACACCTTCGCAGGTTAACCGTATGGGTGCTAAAGACTCGGTTATTGAAGGCGATAAAGCAGCCGGTTCTTACGATAAGATGATGGTAGCAGATATTTGTCTTTCATTATCAAGACAGAAAGAAGATAAAGTACTAGGTACAGGACGCTTACACGTTATGAAGAACAGATATGGCCAAGACGGTATGACATATAATGTAAAAATGGATACAAATAACGGGCATATTGAGATTGAAGGCAAAGCAAGCATAGATGACGAAAGTAGTAGTCCGCAAGGTACTCACTTTGAAATTGCTAAGAAATTTTTCGAGCAAAATCAATAACAAATAGTAGTAGAAGCTATTTATTTCTACATCCCCGAAAGCAAAATAATGCTTAGAACCTCGGGGATTTTATTATTTAACACATTAAAAATATACTATGGGACTAAGAGATGAAAGAGTTGTTTACAAGCCGTTTGAATACCCTAAGGCGTATGACTATTGGTTAAAGCAGCAACAGGCACATTGGCTTCATACAGAAGTTCCAATGGCTCAAGATGTAACAGATTGGAAATCTAACCTAAAAGATCATGAGAAGAATGTAGTCGGTGGTATATTAAAAGGATTCGCTCAAACAGAAACAGTAGTAAATGATTACTGGACAGGATTAGTAACCAGCTGGTTTAGAAAACCGGAAATTATTATGATGGGTGTTACTTTCGGATCTTTTGAAACTATACATGCAGAGGCTTATTCACTACTTAACGAACAGTTAGGTTTAGATAACTTCGCAGAATTCTTAGAAGACGAAGCTACAAAAGCAAAGATTGAATCTTTGATGAATGTTAGAGACAGTCATGACGGTACTCCTGATTGGCATGAACGAGCTAAATCATTAGCTATATTCTCAGCATTTACAGAAGGAGTGAACCTATTCTCATCTTTTGCAGTACTATTGTCGTTTAAGATGAGAAATAAATTAAAAGGAATCGGACAGATTGTTGAATGGTCTGTACGTGATGAATCTCTTCACTCAGAGGCAGGTTGTTGGTTATTTAGACAATTGCTTTCAGAGTACCCAGAGATTAATACAGAAAAGTTACAAAGTGAAATCGAAGAAGCAGCTCACTTAGCTCTTAAATTAGAATTCGATTTTATTGATAAAGTTTTTGAATTAGGAGATTTAGAAAACCTTTCTAAAGAAGATCTTAAGAATTTTATCAAACATAGGGTTAATACTAAAATGGGTGATCTAGGTTTAAAACCTTTGATCCCTTCTGACCAGATTGATACAGGAGCACTAAAGACTATGAAGTGGTTTGATGCAGTAATTGCAGGTAAACAACATACAGACTTTTTTGCAAGTAGAGTAACAAACTACTCTAAAGGTCATATGGATTGGTCAACAGCATTTTAATAAAATTTAATTAGATTATATAATGGCACTACAAGTAGATACTTCCACCTGGGAAGCAGGAAAAGATTATCCTGAATGGATGAATGAAATTTCTTTATCAACAATCTCTAAAGGATACCTCCTACCAGGAGAGACTCCTCGAAAAGCATATAAACGAGTATCAGATACAGTAGCAGCACGATTAGATCGACCAGATTTAGCTGCTAAGTTTTTTAAGTATATGTGGAAGGGTTGGTTAAATTTAGCTTCACCCGTTTTATCTAATACAGGTACAGATAAAGGATTACCTATTTCATGCTTTGGTATTGATACTCCGGACTCTATTAGGGGTATTGGATTAACAAATGCTGAGTTAATGAGATTGACTTCATTAGGAGGGGGTGTTGGTATTGGTCTTTCTAAAATTAGAGGAAGAGGATCTAAAATCGGTAATGGAGACTTAGGACAATCAGAAGGAGTTATCCCTTGGGCTAAGATTTACGACTCTACTATTATTGCGACTAATCAAGGAGCAGTTCGTAGAGGTGCCGCTTCCGTAAACTTAGATATTAATCACCCAGACATTAAGGAATTTTTACAGATTAGACGTCCTAAGGGAGATCCTAATAGACAGTGTCTAAACCTACACCAATGCGTTGTAGTGGATGATACCTTTATGCAAAAGATTGAGCGTAGAGACCCTGAGGCAATGGAAGTCTGGGTAGAAATACTAAAGGCTAGAGTAGAGACTGGAGAGCCTTATATTATGTTTAAGGATAATGTAAATAACGCTAACCCTCCCGCTTATATTAAGAATAACTTAGAAGTGACTATGACAAATATCTGTTCGGAAATCACTTTACATACTGACGAAGAACATAGTTTTATTTGCTGCTTAAGCTCAGTTAATTTAGCTAAATGGGATGAATGGAAAAACACAGACTTAGTTGAAACTGCAATCTACTTCTTAGACGGAGTAATGGAAGAGTTCTTAGTTAAAACTAACGGAAAAGAGTCTTTAATTAGAGCTCACCGTTCTGCTAAAAAAGGTAGAGCAATTGGTTTAGGAGTATTAGGATGGCATACGTTATTGCAAGAAAAGAAAATACCTTTCATTAGTATTGCAGCAAATAGCTTAACACATCAGATCTTTTCTCAAATTAAATCACAAGCAGAAGCCGCTTCTAGAAAGTTAGCAGATGAATACGGAGAACCAGTCTGGTGTAAAGGTACAGGTATGAGAAATACCCACTTATTAGCAATTGCACCTACAGTATCTAACTCAACAATCTCAGGAGGAGTATCAGCAGGTATTGAACCATTACCGGCAAATATTTACACATTTAACTCAGGAAAAGGAACATTTATTCGTAAAAATCCTGAACTAGAAAACTATTTATTAGAAAGAGGTCACAATACAGAAGAAGTATGGGATCAGATTATGAAAGATAGAGGTTCTATTGCAAATCTACCAGAAGATGTAATGCCTGCAGAGGATAAACCAATCTTCTTAACGTTTGCTGAAATCAATCAACTACAGTTAGTAGAACAAGCAGCAATACGTCAACAGTATATTGACCAGACTCAGTCTTTAAATTTAGCTTTCGACCCGACAGATAGTCCTAGATTTATCAATTTAGTTCACCAAACGGCTTGGAAGTTAGGAATAAAAACCTTATATTATTTAAGAACAGATTCTGTAATCAACGGAGATATTGGTAGTAGAACAGCAGAAGACTGTGTAGCTTGTGACGGATAAAAAAATAAACTATATGGAAAGATTGTACGTAGGAAATGAGTACGGATTAGAAATGTTTACTATTCCACAATTCCTAACTAACGAAGAATGTGATCATATTGTCAGGTTAACAGAAAATGGCAGTACCCGATCAAGTGTAGCTGGGACTGGAGCTCAGTCTATTAAGTACGATGAAGGTCGTACTAGTTCTACAGCTGTGTTACTTGACTCAGACCCAATTGTAAGCCAAGTTAATCAGAAAATGTATACAGAGTTAGGTATTGAAGCTGCGTACTCAGAACCTACTCAAGGACAGATCTACGAAGTAGGTCAGGAATTTAGACACCATCAAGATGCTTTCGGAAAAGAAGCATACCACAACCATTGTTTATCTAGCGGACAAAGAACTTGGACGTTTATGATATACCTTAATGATGTAGAAGAGGGTGGTGAGACAGATTTCCCTACACTTAAACAAACTTTCACACCTCAGAAAGGAATGGCAGTAGTTTGGAAGAACTCAAACGGTACAGGGACTGAAAACTCTGCTGCTTTACATGCAGGCTTACCTGTAAAAAGAGGTAGAAAGGTTATTATTACTAAATGGTTTAGAGAAAATGTATTTAATAGCTCGGAAGATGCTAGATTAGCAAAAGAGTACTTAGAAATGACACAGCCACAACAACCTACTGAAAAAGTATTTTCTAGAAGTGAAGATTTACCAAGATTATCTGAGTTAGGATTTAAAGTAGTAAAAGTACCTCAAAAAACCTTCCAACTAATCACAGAAGCTTATAACTTATTAAAACCTAGTGTTAGACCAGAAGAGTGGGGCGGTATTACAGACTTTATACATGATAGCCAAGGTAATGCACCGGTAGAGATCTTCCCTATGGATTCTTTTACTCGAATAAGAGAGATAATCGCAGAAGAACTACAACCACTACATGAAGAGTTTATAGGTAATAAAGAAAGATTAATCCCTAAATGGATTTACGGTATTAGATCTTACAAAAGAGGAGCTATCTTAGAACCACACACAGATACTTTAGTAACTCATCATATTTCCTCTATAGTAATTGTAGATAAGCAAGTAGATAGAGATTGGCCTCTAGATATACAAGACCACTTAGGTAGGTGGCATAAAGTTTATGCTGAACCAGGAGAAATGATTTTATACGAATCTGCTACAAACAAGCACGGTCGAATTGAACCTTTCGAAGGTGAGTATTTTAGAAACTTCTTCTTACATTATACATTTGCAGATTATAAATTTGTACCTTAATAAATGGACTATATTGTTGTCGGAACTAGTAAGTGTGAGTATCAAGCATGGCAGATAAAGTTATTACATTGGTCTTTAAAGAAAGTAAATCAAAAGGGTAAATTAGTAGTTTTAATTTCCGGAGATTACGGACATAGAAATGAAAACCCAGATTTTAGTTTTTTATCAGATGCAATAGTAATAGATCAACCAGACTATGCACACCTATGGCAGACAACTAATGATGATTGGTGGGGAGGAATACCTAACAAATATAAATCAGTAGAATGGTTATGTGATAATAACTACTTCCAAGAAGAAGACAAGCTTCTATTTTTAGACCCCGATATGCTGTTTACCAAAGCAGTAGATTTTGAATTAGAAGATGATCACATAGTAGGGCAAGACTTTATACATTTTACACCTCTTAACGGATGGGAGGATCGAGAAAAAGATCCTACAAACGCAAAAGGAATAATGTACCCTTTTGCTCTAAAATTTAAAACCTTAAAGAAGTTTTATAAAAAGTATACGGAGTACTGTGAACATATTCGTAAAAAAGAAGGTAGATGGGAAGCTGAAATGTGGGGATTAGATTATGCGATAAAAGACTCTAATATAAAAGTAGATCTTATACAAGACATGGGTACCTGTACCGCATGGAACGATAAAGAAAGACGCATACTAGGCCCAATCATACATTACCCAAACGTTATACCAGATAAAGAAGGTAATAAACTTTTCTTTAAACAAGATCACACTTTTGATCAAACTAGTAAATATAATTTATCTAACATAATCAGCGAAGCAGGCAATAAGATGGTTACCGGAGTTGATCAATACAGAACAGACTACATATACTACAACAAATGGGACTTTAGTAGTATATTAAAATTTTACGACGGAAGTAAAGGTTACATAATATTTAGGCCATGGCCGGGAGGTTTTAATAACATTAGGATGTCATTAGAACTTGCTGTCTGTATAGCTTACTTAACAAACCGTAAATTAGTACTAACTCCAGAATACAACATGTACCTACTACAGGGACATTCTAGTATGGAGTCATTCTTTGATACATCAGATTTAGGAGTAACTTCTGTTTCGTTTGATACATTCTGCAAAGAAAGAGGGTTAGAAGTAAGTTACGACAGCGTAAAAGCTATCTCTAAAGTTCTAGACTACGATGCAGTAAAGCATGTAATGAACTTTGAGAAGGTACCCGTACCTTATAAGTTTACAAAATACCGTCCAGTACTAAACAAAGAAGACTACTTTACAGATGAAGAGTATCTCTTTTTAGAATCGAACTTACTAGGAGTAACACACCAGACTTTATATACAAGTTTAGATGTAGAGATTAAGAAGCTTATTGCAAAGCATGTACATTACCGAACAGATATTTTTGATTTAGCTTGGCAATTTATTAACAAGTTAGGAGATAGAGAATACTACTCTATACACATTAGACGAAACGACTTCCAGTATAAAGAATTATTTATTTCCTGTGAGCAAATATTAGAGAACATAAAGGACATAATTCCACAAGGAAGTAAACTTTATATAGCAACAGATCATAGAGATAAAGAATTTTTTAATCCTCTTGCTGCTTACTATAATATATGTTTCTACGAGGATGTAAGAAAAGAGGTAAGTATTTTTAACGAGTTTGATGTTAACTGGATTCCAATTATAGAGCAGTTTATCTGTACTAGAAGTATTAAGTTCATCGGTAATAGCCACTCAACTCTATCTTCTTATATTTTTAGAATGAGAGGATATATGTCAGACATTAAGGATAAAAACTACTACCTTAACACAGAAAAGTTTGATCCTAATAAGCAAATACCTTTCGCAGCAGAGAATCAGTTCCACGGAAATTGGTTTAGAGAATATAACGATAGCTGGAGCTTTGGTAACGGAAGTATTTTCGTATCAATTGCGAGCTACTGTGATACTCAACTTATACCTACTTTAAAAAGTTTATACTCCGAAGCAATAGACCCAAGTAGGGTTTATGTAGGGGTTAACTTACAAGACACAGAAGAAGCGTATGAAGAGTTAAAAACATACAACTTTCCAAACTTACAGATAATATTTACTCCTAAGAAAGAAGCAAAAGGAGTAGTACATGCTAGAAACAGAATTAAGAATGAGCTAGTAACCACCCAAGACTATTTCTTACAAGTAGATTCACATAGTAGATTCAGACAAGCGTGGGATGCAATACTTATACACCAGTACAACAGTATAGAGCAAGATAAAGTAATATTAACAACATACCCTAACCACTTTGATGTTCCGGACTATGAAAAGAAGTATTTGGAAAAACCGAACAACACTCCTTTACGTATAAGAAAATTCTTACAAGATACTAGTCCTAAAGATAATAGACATATAGCAGAAAATTTACCTACGTTAGGTGATTATGAAACAGTAGATACACGATGGGCAGCAGCAGGATTTCTATTTACCCGAAGACAGTGGTTAGAGGAAGTAAAGATACCAGATAATATTAGATTTAATGGAGAAGAAGACTTTCAGACATTCCTTAGTTACTTAAAAGGGTGGAATTTAAAGATAACTTCTCTAGCAACAGTGTGGCATAATTATGACTTTAAAGTAGCTAATACAGATGTACCATACAGGGAACATAACGGTAAGTACTTCATAGAAGATTTTGCAACAGAATTAGTTAATGATTTCCTATTTAATCAAACTCATGTACGAACATTAGATGATTTAGAAAATTATTTTAATATAAAATTAAGAAGGTAGTATGTTTAATTTAGGTTTTTTTGGATCACATAACGGTAGCTTAGCTATCTCATACAAAGGTGAGGTTTTAGAGGTAGTAGAGTTAGAAAGGTTAATTAACGTAAAAAACGCTGCTTTTTTCTATTGGGGTCATCACGAGAATGTAGTAGAGATTCTTACTGAGATAAAAAATTACTTTGAGAAGAAATACGGAGTAGTTACATACGATAATGTTGTATACAACTCAGTAGATAAGGAAATGTGGAAAATCTTTCCTGCTAACAACTATTCATGGTTACCACATCATGAGACTCATGCCTACTCAGGTCTTTATCAATCAAGTTATAAAAAAGCTTTAATTATTTCGTTTGACGGAGGAAGTGATGAAGGATTTTTTAACATATATTTAGGAGACAAAGACAGCTTAAAGCCTATTCAAAAAATATATGTAGGTAAAAAAGATTATGCAGTCTCTTATATGATGCCTGCTCACTTCATCTCAGATATAAAACAAGAGTGGATCTATACAGGTAATCTGGTTTATGCCGGAAAGTTAATGGGTTTAGCCGGCTTCGGTAAAGTAGATAATTCCTTAGTAGAACCTTTCCGAGAATTCTATAACTCTAACACAACAGATAACATAAGTGAAGCATTGATTCGCTTTATGAAGATATTCAATATAGAATCGGAACAAACACGATTTGAAGGTACCTATGCAAAGGACTTAGCAGCCACTAATCAATATGTCTTTGAGCAGTTATTCGAAGAAGAAACAAAATATATCTTAGAATTACATAATAACCTTCCACTTATTATCACCGGCGGGTGTGGGTTAAATATACTACTTAATACTAAGTTAGCAAAGACTAGAGAGATCTTTGTTACTCCTAACCCAAACGATACTGGTTTAGCTGTCGGGTTAGTATGCAGTAAGATACGTCCTCACGTACCTGTAGACACTACCTACATAGGTCCGGAAGTATGGGATAGAAATCAATTAACTAAAATACTATACGAAAGAAAAGGTACTAAAATACAAGTTCAAGAACTTACTCAAAAGTTAATTAACGGAGAAATTATAGGAGTTGTTAGAGGTAGATCAGAACATGGACCAAGAGCGTTAGGGAATAGAAGTATTATATGTGATCCAACAATCGGAGAAATGAAAGATACTTTGAATGCTAAAGTAAAGGGTAGAGAGTATTATAGACCCTTTGCACCAGTAGTTAGACTAGAAGACGTTAATAAGTACTTTGACTGGAATAAAGAATCTAGATGGATGTCTTTCTGCCCAGAAGTAAGAGAAGAGTATAGAGATGCTTTAAAAGCTATTACCCACGTAGACGGAACAGCTAGAGTACAGACAGTTACAAGAGAGCAGAATGAGTTCTTATATGACTTGTTAACAGAAATGCATAACCAAAAAGGAATTGGTGTAATTTTGAATACATCTTTTAATATAGCAGGAAAACCTATCCTGAATACATACGAAGATGCACTTTGGGTTTTAGATAATAAACAAATGGATGCACTTTTATTAGAAGATTATTATATAAAGAAAAATGGATAATACAATTTTTATAGCTATTGCTAGTTATCTAGATTACGAGGTAAGACACACAATATTAGACTGTATACGTAATGCAAAGTATCCTGAAAATTTACACTTCTCAGTATGTCTACAGTATGACGATAACTCAAAAACAGGGCAAAACTGTATTGATGATTTAAAAGATTTTTATAATATACAGATAAGTAAATATCCCTATACAGAATCAAAAGGAGGTTGCTGGGCAAGACAAATAGCTCAATCAAACTATAATGGAGAAAAATACAGTATGCAGGTAGACTCTCATACACGTTTTGGAAAAGATTGGGATGAAACTCTTATTAAAGATTACGAAGCTTTAGCTTCAACAGGAATTAAACCTCTCCTTTCTTTCCTACCTCCACCTTATCATAGAGATGATGAAACCGGTGTAGATCATTCATACAGACATTTTGATAACCTAGATAGAATGAATATTCCTAAAATTGCAAATATATCTACGGAATATTGGCCTAACTATGGGGGATATGAAAATGAAATAAATATTGGATTTCAGCCAAAAAGTATTATATTGTTATATGGAGGGTTTATTTTTGCAGATGGTAAGTGGGTAGTAGATGTAGAACAAGATCCTGAGCACTACTATACAGGCGAAGAGTTTGCACTTGCTATAAGATCTTACACTCACGGATACGATATGTATACACCGTCTCAAATTGTAGCATGGCATAGAACACATAACGCAGTACCGAAAAAACATTATAACACTGCTCCAACAGAAGAAGCTTCTCAGAGACACCGAACAGCAATAGAACGTTTGAGGATGTTAATCGAAGGAGGAGATTTAGGTAAGTATGGATTAGGTTCTAAAAGAACATTAGAACAATACGGAGAGTATGCTGGTATTGACTTTAAAAATAAAAGATTGACAGATGTATAATTTAGCAATGTACTCAGGACATAATGCGTCCTTTACTCTTGAAAAAGACGGTAAAATACTAGAAGTACTAGAAGTAGAAAGATTCACAAATATTAAAAACGGAGGAATACTTTGGTACTTACCTGCACACGAACCTTTTAATGTTATACGAGATATCTTAAATTACTTTAAAGATAAGTACGGTGCTGAAGAATACGAACATTTAATTTGTAATCAAGAAGATACCCGAACATATATTAACTACTTAGGAACAGAAGAAAAGTTTCTTTCATTTTTTAATGCTAAAAAGTTAGTAGAAGTATTTCATCAGTTCGGACATGCATCAGGGGCTTTCTACCAATCCGATTTACAGGATGCTGTTATTATAACATATGACGGAGGAGGAAACGATGGATGTTTTAACTTTTATACAGCAACAAGAAAAGAAGGAGTTAAGTTTAGTTGGATGAACTACGATTATAACATCGGAGAGAAGTATGCAGAGATTGGCCACTACTGTTCATCTATTAAACAAGAGGATTGGGTGAAAGCTTATCTAGTTTATGCAGGTAAATTAATGGGATTATGCGGATACGGTAACATTAGAGAAGAGTTTATACCTGTAATGAGAGAATTCTATACAGGACACCATGGATCTAGAGAATTGAGAGAAGAAAACTATAAAAAAATGTGCAATGCTCTAGGCTTCCCAGAAAGACTAACAGGTCAACTGGAGCTTGATATTGCTACAACCTCTCAAAAAGTATTTGAAGATATTTTTTACGAAGTAAGTGAAAAAGATATAGCGAAAGCAACTAATAATTTAGCAATAGCAGGAGGATGTGGGTTAAATATTTTAAATAATACAAAGTTAAATAATATTACAAAGACTTTTGTACCACCTAATCCAAGTGACTGTGGTTTATCTTTAGGTTTTATGTTAGACTTTTTAAAACCAGAAAAAGCTTTTGATGCAACATATGCAGGACCGGAAGCATGGGATAAATTTCAACTACAAGATTACGTACAGACCTACAAAGCGCAGAAAGTCACAGAAGCTTTAGCTGATGATATTATTAAAGGACGAATTGTAGGGGTAGTAAGAGGTCGATCGGAGGTTGGACCACGTGCTTTAGGTAATAGAAGTATTCTATGTAACCCTTGCTTACCTGGAATGAAAGATACTTTAAATGCTAAGGTTAAGAATAGAGAATACTATAGACCTTTCGCACCAGTTGTAAGATTAGAAGATGTAAACAAGTTTTTTGAGTTTGATCAGGAGTCTAGATGGATGTCTTTCTGTCCAAAAGTAAGAGAAGAGTATAGAGACGTACTAAAAGCAGTAACCCACGTAGATGGGACAGCTAGAGTACAAACAGTTACAAAAGAACAGAATGCTTTCTTATATAACCTACTTACTTTAGTACATGAGAGAACAGGAGTAGGTGTATTACTAAACACTTCGTTCAACATAGGTGGAAAACCTATATTAAACAGTTATAAAGATGCTGTTTGGATGTTAAATAATACAGAAATGGACGGATTAGTATTAGAAGATTACTATATAAAAAAATAAACATATGAAAACAGCATTAGTACTTGGTGCCGGTGGTTTTATCGGTTCGCATTTAGTTACAAGATTAAAATCAGAAGGATATTGGGTAAGAGGTGTAGATATTAAGAAACCTGACTTCTCAGAATCAACAGCAGACGATTTTGTTATTGCAGACTTAAGAGATCCTTTAAAAACATCTCTAGTAATGTACTCGCCTCAACAAGTATCTGCAGCTAGAGCAGGAATGACTCATAGTTTTGATGAAGTTTATCAATTAGCGGCTGATATGGGTGGGGCTGGTTATATTAACACAGGAGAACACGACGCTGATGTAGTTCATAACTCAATGTTGATAAATCTTAACGTATTAGACCAAGCATACAAGAAAAACGTTAAAAAGATCTTCTATGCATCATCTGCATGCGTATATAACGAACATAACCAGTTAGATCCTGAAAATCCTAACTGTAAAGAAGACTCAGTCTACCCCGCTCAACCAGATTCAGAATACGGATGGGAAAAGCTATTTTCAGAGCGATTATATGCAACTTATAACCGTAACTATGGAATAGATGTACGAGTTGCTCGATTTCATAATATTTTTGGACCAGAAGGTACTTTTGATGGAGGTAAAGAGAAAGCTCCTGCAGCAATCTGCCGTAAAGTTGCAAGTACACCAACAAATGGAGAAATAGAAGTATGGGGTGATGGATTACAGACTCGTTCATTCTTGTATATTGATGAAGCAATAGAAGGTGTTCGTCGATTAATGAATTCAGATTATAAAGAACCAATTAATATAGGGTCAGAAGAGATTATATCAATGAATGGGTTAGCTAAGTTAGTATCTGATCTAGCAGGAAAGACTATTAATATCAAAAATATACCAGGACCTCAAGGAGTGAGAGGAAGAACATCTGACAATACTTTAATTAAGGAAAAGTTAGGGTGGGCACCATCGCAACCTTTACATGTAGGTTTAGCTGAAACTTATAAATGGATTGCTAGTAAAATAGAGTCTTAATTGCTATTTATAAAATATAATTAATTAGTAGAGGTAGATGCCAAGTTATCAGTTCCCCAATACCGGTAGTGGAATAAATGTAGACGATCACTTAAATGATTTTCTTGTAGAAAATGACCTACAAGGACTCCATTCATGGGTGTGGCCGGCTAGACAGGGTTCGTATACTATCGAAGACGATATGGATTATTTCCGTGGTAAATGGGGATTCTACTTCAATGCTTACGTAACAGGTTCAGATACAGACGGCTCTGCAGTAATGTTTCCAACCGGAGCAGTAAGATTTACAGGACCAGCTTTTACTTCTTCTTATGCTCAACAGTATCAAGGAGGTATAACAGGGTCAAATAAAGTCTTTATCTACGAACCTTATCCTTCTGCTAGTTTTTTAGCAACAGGATCAGCTGGATTTGTATTAGTTAGATGGGCTGCCGGTAATCAAAACAACAGACCACTCAGTCAAGGATATTCAGATTCAAATACAACATACTCTACTAACTACGATATAACAGTACCGTATAGCAGTAGTATTAATACCTTATATGCAGTCTTCGAAAGAGATTGTACGTTAGATATAACTGGAGCAGAATGTGATATTAAATTTATTGCATTACAAGTAACACCTGCTCCTACTCCAGCACCAACTTCAGCTCCTACTGCAGCACCGACACCTAGTCCAACACCTGCACCAACAAATGCTCCTACCGCCGCACCAACTAACGCACCAACACCAGCCCCTACCCCTGAACCGACAGCTGCTCCAACAGCCGCTCCGGTAACTCCGGCACCTACCGCTGCTCCAACAGCCGCTCCTGTAACACCAGCACCAACTGCTGAACCAACAGCCGCTCCTGTAACACCAGCACCAACTGCTGAACCAACAGCAGCTCCTACAAACGCACCAACGCCTGCACCGACTAATGCACCAACCGCAGCTCCTGTTTTAACAAACTATGAGTTTACAGTTTGCTACGATCCGTACGCAACTGCTTTACCTGTTGTTGTATTTACATACGCAGAATTAATAAATGCTGGATTTACCGGAGAGCCGTTATTTAGTGATACAGTTACAGTAAGTGGTTCACCTAACGTAGATGCTGTTTACCAATATACAGGTACGACATCTGCTACAGATACAACACCATTTATTACAGCAATCAACATGTATGATTGTTCAGGTAACTTAATAACACCCGCACCGGTAACACCAAGCCCGGCTTATGCAGCCCCAACAGCAGCACCAGTGGGAGAACCAGTAGCACCTGAGCCTACAGCAGCTCCAGTAACTCCTAGTCCGGTAACACCAGCACCAGGATATCCAGCTCCTGTAACACCTGCTCCGACTGAAATAACCCCGGCACCGGTAACTCCGGCACCTACAGCAGCTCCAACTACCCCAGCACCGGTAACACCTGCTCCAGGTTATCCAGCACCAGTTACACCAGCTCCAACTGAAATAACTCCTGCACCAACTGCTGAACCAACAGCAGCTCCTGTAACACCAGCACCAACAGCAGCATCCTTAGACTGGGATTGTGTTGACGGACAGTGTACATATATGGGACCAGGTGTAGGAACCTATACCTTTGAAGAGTGTGGTCTCTACTGTAACCCAACTCCAGCTCCTGTAACACCTGCTCCTGTAACACCTGCACCAACAACACCTGCACCGACTACCCCTAGTCCAGCTCCATACCCAGCACCGGTAACAGCTAGCCCTACAGCAGCTCCAACAGCCGCTCCTACTACTCCAGCTCCTACTGCTGAACCAACAGCAGCTCCAACTACTCCAGCTCCAACTGCTGAACCAACAGCAGCACCGGTGACCCCTAGTCCAACAGCAGCTCCAACAGCAGCTCCTGTAACACCAGCTCCAGTTACCCCTGCTCCAGTTACCCCTGCTCCATACCCAGCACCAACAGCTAGTCCAACAGCTAGTCCAACCACAGCACCAACTGCCGCCCCTGTAACACCAGCACCAACTGCTGAACCAACAGCAGCTCCTGTAACACCGGCACCAACTGCTAGTCCGACTGCTTCACCAACAGCTGCTCCTACACCAAGTCCAACCCCGGAACCAACAGCTAGTCCAACAGCAGCACCAGTTACTCCAGCTCCATACCCAGCTCCAACAGCGTCACCGGTAACTCCTAGTCCGACTGCAGAACCTACTGCAGCACCTGTAGAAGCACCACCTCCATTTGCAGCTCCTACATTCTCAGGATATAGTTGTGATTGTGGATTTGGATGTCAAGCCCAAATTGATCCATGTGACTACTATTGTATAAACTGTGGGGATGTACCTCAACCTTAAATTTAGATAAACTATGATACAATACTTAAAAGATTCAGATAGAGTAATAAAATTAGACGATGTTACAAAGACTTTAACAGTGTGTCTAGTTAAGAATGGACAAATGTTAATCAGACATGAAGAAGGTAATTCAACCTTATACGACAACGTATTAACACAAGGTCCTTTTATTACAGCAACAGAAGAAGAATATCTAGCTAAGAAGGCTGAGATTATCTCAGCAATTTAAAGTTTGACTATTTATTAGAAATCGTTATATTAAATAAAGACAGATGCCAATAACAGTAAACATAACAGGAACATCAATAGGAACAGATGCAGGACCATTTGCAATATACCATACTGCAGTAGATCCTTCATCTCAGCTTGCTTCTGGGGTAACAAGACCTCAGTTAGTAACTGGTCTTACTTTTTCTAATATACCAGATGGTACAAACGATTTCTATGTAGTGAGTTCCGGAATATGTGGAAACACAGGAACTGCTAATTTAACAGTGCCAACTAATGCACCTACAGCAGCCCCTACCCCTAGTCCGACTCCTAGTCCAACAGCAGCTCCTACAGCAGCACCGACAACACCGGCACCGGTAACACCTGAGCCAACAGCAGCTCCTGTAACACCTGCTCCAGTTACTCCAGCACCGACAACACCGGCACCGGTAACACCTGAGCCAACAGCAGCTCCTGTAACACCTGCTCCAGTTACTCCTGCTCCTGTAACACCAGCTCCAACAGCTGCACCAGTAACACCAGCCCCTGTAACACCAGAACCAACAGCTTCTCCTACAACAGCTCCTAACCCGGCTCCTACATATGCAGCTCCGGTTACTAGCCCAGTTACTCCATCTCCTACACCAACACCGACAGCATCTCCAGTAGTATCGTTTTATTACTACACAGCAAATGTTTGTCACACAGGTGAGAATATAACAGTAAGATCTTCAGTAGCTATGTCTACATCTTCAGTTTACGACTTAGACGCAACCGGATACTGTGCAACAATTACAGGAACTACAGGAGGCCCAGGATACGATATAGATGCAAATCCAGAATTAATAGGCGCAGGAGGTTGTGCGAACGGTCAATGTATACAAGCAACTCCAGCACCAATAACACCAGCACCACAAGCAGCAGCTACTTATAGAGTATGGGAAGTTTGTGCCGGAGCTAATTTTGGTCAACAATGGTACGCTGACGAATACTTCGGATACGGAACAAAAGGATACGTAAATCAGGACACTGGTCAATGTGCATACTCAATAGATCAAGGATTAACTCTTGCAGCAGTACAATCAACTTACCCATCAGCACAAGCACTTTATAATGGATTTACAAATAACAACTGTGCTTGCGAATAATCGTTACTAAATAAATGGCAACAAGAACACTTAAAATACAGATAACAACTGCAGGGTCCACAGTAGGACCTTTCAGTATTTATCATACCTCTATTGCCGCACCTAATTTATTAGTAAGTGGAGTTACAAGACAGGAATTAGCAGATGGGTACTATATTAACGTAGATACTCTATACCATATTTTACATGTAAAAAGCACAGGTAAATGTAGTACCGAAGATTCTTTTGTCTACTCTATAGTACCGACTCCGGCACCTACTGCTGCTCCAACAGCAGCACCAACTGCCGCTCCTGTAACACCTGCTCCGACTCCTAGTCCAACAGCAGCTCCTGTTACTCCAGCTCCTACAGCTCCACCATCAGAATCCCCTACACCTAGCCCAACAGCTAGTCCGACTGCTTCACCAACAGCTAGTCCGACTGCTTCACCAACAGCTAGTCCAACAGCCGCTCCTGTTACTCCGGAACCAACAGCTAGTCCAACAGCAGCTCCAACTGCCGCTCCAGTAACACCAGCTCCGACTCCTAGCCCAGTATCTTCACCTACATACCCAGCACCTACTTTAGGTTGTCAACTTTACCAATTAAACGGAGGAAGTTGCGGTGGATTTGTACAGTATACATCTTGTTTTGGTTCATTGTATAGTTACTACATTGGTCCATATCAATCTCAAACAGTATGTGCTAGAGTAGGAACTGTAACCGCATTCTCAGGCTGTTCATATATTTTAGGATACGGTACTAGCTGTAATTACTAAAGGATTAAATCCTACCGGTAAACTCAAATCCCCGATATTTATATTAGATTAAAAGTTTTGTAAGAATTGTTGTGTATTTACATTAAACTAAGACACACTTATGAAGCTTTTAATAGCAACCTTTTTACTTATTTTGAGTAATACTTTGTATGCTCAAGACCTAATTAAGGTTGAATCTGTAGAGAATAAAATCATAATGGGCCCACAGGCCGGAAATAAAGATTTATCTTTCGGGGTAAAGAATATTCTAGAAGAATTCCTACAGGATAACGGTTATAATTTATCTCCTATTGCTAAGAAAAGCATTCAAGTAGAACTTATCTTCTTTGATGTTAAGAAGGTTACTACAAACATAGCTGTTTATAGTAAGAATCAAGATATTACAGAGATAATAGCAAAAGGAACTTTATATGAAGATGGTAAGAAATTAAAAAGTGTTATTGTAAAAGAACAAGCAAAAACGGTTACAACTGCAACAGTTATTTTGGACAAAGGTGGGAAGATCTCTGAATCAGATATTTCAGTAGCTCTCAAAAAGGTTTGCGAAGGCATAATAACTAAACTTTTACAATGAAAAAATTAATGCTAAGTTTAGGGATACTACTTGTATCTCTTTCATCATTTGCACAATTAACAGTTAACCAAACCGTAAGCCCAACAACTAATTTAAAAGTTGGCGATACTTTAACTGTAAAATATACCGTAGCAAGAGGAACTACCACACCTCGTTATTTCTGGATGAGATACTCCTTTAATAATAAGGCATTGGCAATGGTGCCAAATAGCACGGTGTTCTTACAAGGTTCTTCTACCCAGACATTCTACACAGCATGGAATAACTACAAGTTCACACCAGCTGCAAACGTTGCTGAAACTCAACTATATACACAGTACCAGACTACACCTTGGGGGTATGCTGTAAATGCTGATTGGAATGTTGGGCAATTAACTGTTCAAAGAACCGATGCATCTATAGATGGTGATATAGCAACACAAAAGTTTGTACTAAAGGATCAGAACTTATACAACGATATACATAAATTAGATTTAGCATACTCAGTTAATGTAGACGGAACAAACATTACACCGGTTACTAGAAGTGCTACGAATATATCTTTAACCGGGATAACAGGTAATACATCTCAATTTAAAGTAAAAGTACTATTCCCACAAGGTTATACAATTACTGACCATAACGTTCAGTTAATGAAATTGAAAACAGACGGTAGCGGTGCTATTGACTGGTCACAAGCTCCTATTGCACAGTTACCATTAGACGGAAGTGGTGAAGCATTATTTACAACACAAGTTAAAGTTGGTGATTCAGTTGGTGTTTTTGTTGGACCGGCATTCCAAAAGAGCTGGATGAATAATATAGTAACTGTATCAGATGCTTACAAGGCATTCTTAGGACATTCACAAACTGACATTAATGGAACTGCTAACTTCTTTACTTATCCAAATTTAGAGAAGAAAGTTGGTTTAATCACAAAAAATAAACCTGAATTTGGTGAATCAGATTCATATTACCTATTTGCACACGTAATGGGAATCAATGTAGATACACCGGCTATGATTCCTTCAAGTACCTCAACATCAGTAAGATGGTACAGTGGTTTATTAAATCAAAGCTGGTTAGACGGTGTTGTTAAGAATAAAGTATTGATTGATTCTCCTACGAAAGAAGTTCATGCAGTATTTGCATGGGGTGGAGACTTAAACTGGTCTCATTCATCAGATCCAGCAGTAATAGCTAGTAGAATCAGCAGTGGATTATATACAAATGCAGTAAATAAAGGTGATGCATTAACTGTAAAGAGTATGTCAACATCTTCTAATATAGTAATGGCTTACCAAACTAAAGCAGCAGAGACTGCAAAGTTAAGTGTAACATCTACATTAGAAAACGGTAAAGTTATACTAACTACTACATTAACAAAAGAAGATCTAGCCGGATTAGAAGTTGTTATGAACTACGACGAATCAAAATTAACGTTAGAAAGTCTAATCTTTGACGCTGGTTCAACAATAACAAACTTTAAAACAAATAAAGACGGTAGATTAACATTTGGCTCTATTGACCAAGTTAAAACAGCTAGAATCAAAACAGGAACTCCATATAAATTAATATTCACTCCTAAAGTTCAATTAACAAACACAGCAGGATTATTCTACTTTGTTTTATCTGATGCAGTAGATGCTAAAGGAAATAAAATAGACTTAATAGTTGAATAATATGAAAAATTTATTAGTTACATTCTTATTTTTACTAACATCATTACTGGGGTTCGGACAGAGTGTATCTGCTCCGGACTCTAAGTCTTTTATACCGTCTACAACCGGGCAAGATGCAAGTGGGTTTTTATTAAGTGGATTTTCAACAACCGATGTTGTATTAGCATCAATTAGTTTAGTTGAATACCCAGCCGGTACAACATTCTACTTAAGTGCATTTTCTGGTTTAACTGCGGCAAGTGGATTTACATTAACAGGTAATAAAACCCGTCTAGTAGTAACAGGTTCGATGAATAGTGTTAACCAGGCATTGATAGGTTTGAAGGTAAATACCGGTGCAACAAAAGGTAATATAAAATTATCAGTAGCCGCAACAGTAAACCCAACAGGATACTACTACAATGGTGTAAACGGACACTTTTACAGACCGGTATCAACTGGGAATACATACACAGGTGCTAGAGCAGCTGCATTAAGTACTACATTTAAAGGACAGACTGGATACTTAGTAACAATCACTTCTGCTGATGAAGATTTATTCATTTACAACAACGTACCTCAAGGTAACATATGGTTTGCGCTAACTGATGAAGTAACAGAAGGGCAATGGGTGATCGATGCGGGACCTGAAAAAGGAACTTTGATTAAAACATCAAATGGACAGACTGCCGGAAATATACAAGGGAAGTATAACAACTGGGCAGGTGGTGAACCAAATAATAGCGGTAATGAAGATTATGCAGTAACTAAATGGAGTGGTGGCTCTCAGTGGAATGATTTACCAAATGGGTTTAGTTGTGCTTATGTAATTGAATACGGAACCTGGACTAACCCTGATGATGCAGTATTTACTGAATTCTACACAAACTCTACAACTCACTCAAACGGAGAAGTTTTAACTGCAAGATTCAATTTTGACTTTGGCGGTAATATAGATGAAACTAAATTTTCAGCAAAGGCAAACACTTATATAAATAATGTATGGGGTGTAACAACTAACACATCAAGAGCATTGAGTGGATTAGGAAAAGTTGATATCACAAACGATTTAGATACTACAAAAATAACAAACGGCGGTACCAAGGCATCAACAACCGCAGGACAAGCTGAATGGTGTGTAGTATATGAATACGATACATATAATCAAAGATACAGAATTGGAATTGACAGTAGAGAAGTAACAGGTATTCTTTCAGACCCATCTACGATAAGTAATTTACAGTTATTTGATCTATACAATGGACCAGTGACGTATGCCAGTTATGACCCGAACGGCTGGACAGAGGTATATGTCTATACGTCTACTCAATTTAACTTTGCAGGTTCGTCTTATTCAGCTAATATTAGAAATGGCGGAGGATACTATGCATTAACTGCTGAATTTACATTCTCACCAATACAGAGTTATAAACAGCATGGAATAGACCTAATTGCAAATAACCAGACCGAACTAAATACACTGTATAATAGCATTGTAAGCGTAACAGACGTATATTTAGCATTTAAAGAATTATCAAACGGTGGGTTATTTGGAAATGAAAGCGGATTAGAATTCACAAACGGTATTCAGTATATGAACGCAGATGTTGATGGTAATGGAATCTTTAATGAATCAGATACTTACAAACTACTACAACACCTAACAGGAGTTCAACCACTTACTCAGTATTCTGCACTAACCTACTTGATGAAACTGTATAGCAAAGCTGATTACGATGCTATAACTAAGTCTAACTGGAACACCCAGTTTAATTCAACGAGAAGCTTGTATCCGTTCAATCTGAATAGCGGAGTACTAAATAATACATATAATTTGAATGTAACCTGGTTAGGAGATGTAAATCTATCTCATTCAGCACAACAGACAGTAAGTAGTGTTGCTACTAATTCATATAGGAGTATGAGCCTAACAACTAACGCCGTTTCTAACCAAATCAACGCGTATCTGATGGGGGAAAACATTGGCGGTAAGTTAGTAGTAACAATATCGGTAGATCCGCTACAACACGAATTAGTTGGTACACAGTTTAACTTAAATTACGACAATACAGCACTAAAATTTGAAAAGGTAGAGTTTACTACAAAGGGAGCTCCTACTAATTTTGGAACCGATAGAGGAACATACGTAACATTAGGTTCTTTGATAACAGATGCTTCAACTACACTAGATAAGACAACTGAATATAAGATAATATTCTTACCAGTAATAGGATTAAACGGTACATTGGGTTTAACTTCAATTTCAAATACCGATGCAGTAAGTAAAAGCGGTACACAATTAAAAGTAAAGATAAACTAATGAAAAAGATAGTAGTAATATCGTTAATTTTGATGGTAGGATGTACTAAGCCTGAGCTACCAACTCCAACTCCACCTGTTGAGAAGATATTTAGTGTCGGTGAAAGTAAAGTAGTAAACGGACAGTCTATTTACTTTGATTTACCTTCAGCTGGAACATATACATTAACATTAATTGATAAAGAAACAGGACAAGTAGTTAGCAGAGAAAGGTTTATAGGTCAATATGGGGAGAATGTGAAGAAGATTTACACTAACTCGATACAATCTACATATTTATATTTGTTACTGGAAGATGTTACTAAAAAAGAAATAGGAAAAACAATAATTGTAAAAAACTAAACAAAATGAAAAAAATAATTTTAGTAGCAGTAGTAATGCTCGGTTTGGTAGGATGTTCTAAAGACGATTTCTTACCAGAACAACAAGTTAAAGAACAATTGCAAATTAAAGACGCAGTTGGCATTAAATTAGAGTCTGCATTCGTAACAACAGAAGTTGCAATGAATGTTAAGATGGAAGTTTCGCAATCGGTTACAATTAAAATCTTTGATATATCCAATAAGGTAGTATCTAAGGAAACAATGACTGTAAAAGCAGGTGATAATATACTAAAAGTATATACATCAGCATTACCTTCATCAGCTTACAGAATTGGATTATTTGATTCAACTAATAAGCAGTTAGGAATAACGGATTTTAACAAACTTTAAAAACTAAATAAAATGTCAGAAGAATTAGAACAAAACAATGACGGTACTTGGTCGGGATTAAAGAAGACCATTATCGGGGTAGCAACAACTGCAGTAATGGGTGTTGGTACATGGGGAGTAACACAGTTAACAGGTGGCGGTGATGAACCAGCTCCAGTTCAACAAGCAGCTCCAGTAATTAACATTACTAACTCTAACCAACAGTCTCAACAAGCAGCTGGAGGTGGAAAAACAGTAATTATTAAAGAAAAAGAAACTGTTAAAGAACCAGCAGCGAAACCAGCTCCAGCTAAAAAGAAAGAAGGAGATGAATTTAAAGAAGAAGCCCCTAAATGGTAATAAACTATGAATAATCAACCAAGCGGATTTAAAGATCTATTAAACTTAATGATGAAAAGGAGATGGCTAATGACCTTAGTTGTCTTAGTTACCTTTATGCTTACAACATTCGGAATTGTGTTATCTATACACATGGAAACGACAGTTGGACAGGAGTGGAAAGAACTTCTTTTATTGTTACTAGGTGCCTTTATTGGTAGCTACGGTAAGATTATAGATTACTGGTTCTCTGATACAGATAAAGATAAGATGTTAGTACAGAAGATGGACGAGGAAGATGGTGTTTCTTTATCAAACACAGGCGGAGCCGCAAAAGAAACAGAAGAGTAAACAATTAAAAAAATGTATATGAAAAAGATGTTATCGCAAATAGGCGATTTAAGTATAAAAGCCTTTTTGTTATTCGTAATGTGTTGGATAACTTTCGCACTTAGTTTCCAACTTTATTTCTTAACCGGAATGGCATTAGGCCAAGAAGAAAAGTTAAGAGTAGTAGAAGAAGAATTAACTGTTCGTATTGACGGACGCTACACCCACGACCCTCGTAACTGGGGATATGAAGGACCAGAAAAATAATAAAATGTATGAAAAGATTAAGTATCTTATTAAGCTGCTTTTTATTAAGCAGTGCTGCGGCTGTTGCTCAAACAGTAGGAAAAACTCAAACTGAGCAGTATAAAGCATCTTTTGAAACTGCAATCGATATTACTCGATTCTTAGATTACGAAGGTCCTCAAATACCTGTTCAGATATTAAAATGCGGTATTAGCGATGAAGTCTACGAAATGTATCCAGAATTGAAGGAAAAAAGAGTAGGTCTTGGTGTAGCTAATATTACAATGGAATATTTAGAGAATCTTAACCGATTTAAGTTTACAGAAGATAAAACTGAGATTAAAAACCGTATGGTTAAGCAATTTCAGGCTAGTCAAGCTGGTATATCTGAAAATAAGTTAGACGGAAGAGGTAAGATTAATTTAGCTAAGTACTTTGTTACCGTAGAAGTATATGATTACTCAATCTCTGAAGATGAGACAGTAAATTTAAAAGACGGTGTAAAGAATATGGTGGTAACCCGTTTGGGTTTACAGGTTCGTTTTACAGATGCAGAAACTGGGGTAATATTTAGTGCTTCTGGATTAGGTGAAGCTAAAACAACAAGAGAACTAACATTACTTTCAGACGCAGCAGTAGATGAAGTTAAATTTAACCAATCTACGATTTCTATCTCTACTAAAAAAGCTTTAGATATAGCTTGTAGCCGTATTTTAGATAGAATGGTTAAAAAAGGAATTTTTAAAAACTAAAGAATAAGTTTACGTTTAATATAGCTAAGTTGTAAAAAGTAAAAATGTTATACTAGTAAAAAGCTAGGTTTATGTGTTATTAATTTATTAACAGATAACAGCAACATAACTTCAGGGTTATGATAGTATACCATAATGAGACAATGGATCGCCAAGTTTACAATAATAGTTATAGTTTTACTAGCAGCTCAAACCGCTAATGGACAGGTTGTAGTACAAACTTACGTAGATAAATGCTCAGGAGAAGTAAAAACAGTAACAACTACTTATGTAAGCGGTACTGCTATTGTAGCTTTTTATGACCAGATAAGAACCTTTACAGCACAGGAAGTACAGCAAGGAATTGCTCAAGCTTGGATTAATCAAAAGATACTAGAGTATCAGAGTAGATCTTGTCCACCAAGTACGGTGATAGTACAGACTATTCAAAACACAGTAGCACAGGCTACTCAACAAGCATCTTCCGCCGCTTCAACAGCTGCTTCCGCAGCCGCCGCTGCCGCTGCAAGTACACCTCCACCGGCACCTCCTACAACAAGTACACCTCCGCCACCTCCACCACCTGCTTCAAGTAGTAATTCTTCAAGCAGTTCCTCTAGTTCCTCAAATAGCACTTCTAACTCTTCTAATACTACAGAAAAGAAGACAGAGCAAAAGACTGAAACTAAATCTGAACAGAAAACTGAAGAGAAAAAAGAAGAAACAAAGACGGAAAGTAAAGAAGAAAAGAAAGAAGAAACAAAAGAGGAGACAAAA
>JACCDI010655936.1_pt1 | contig 31743 bp, 23 predicted proteins | sample 7442791 | NCBI WGS metagenome assembly JACCDI01 (sample SAMN15323434, study PRJNA562643) | freshwater metagenome | isolation source: river surface water | place: USA:Blue River Watershed | collected 2017-08-15
ACTTAAATTCGGTTTTTTCATTATCGTAAATTAAATTAAAATACGATAAGCACTTTGCTTATCAAAACTTATTGTGTTTAGAAGTGAAGTTATAAGCTTTGATGTGGTAAATTTAAAAATAATATTTCAAATAACACAATATTTTTTTTGCAATTAATATTCTTTTTTGCAAAAATATTATTGCATAAACAAATGAATTTCAGCTATTTAGCTATCACTATTTCGTTGTAGTAGATTCTCTTATGATGAGATTGGTTTCAATAATTTCGGTAGTGTATTGTTCGTTTTCTTCGTCTTCTAATTCCAGACGATCAATTAGCATTTGTGCTGATTTTCTACCCATTTTAATACCGTTTTGACTCACGGTAGAAATACTTGGTGTTGAAAATTGCGAAATGATTCCATCGGTAAATCCAATAATCGAAATGTCATCTGGGACTTTGAGATTGTTTTGTGCGGCAATTTTAATGGCGGTAACAGCAAACAATTCGTTTACTGCAAATATAGCCTCACATTTTTTTGACTGGATTAGGTTTTCAATTTTGAGCGAACAGTTGTCTATATCTTCAATTTTAATGATGAGTTCGTCATCCAAAGTAAGTTGGTTTGATTTCAAGGCATCTTTGTAACCGTCGGTTCTTAATTTTCCCACACTTACATAATCTACAGTTGTAATCAAAGCGATTTTTTGAAAACCTTGTTCGATTAGAAACTGAACTGCATCAAAGGCTGCCTGCTTGTCATCAATAATTACTTTATCACAAAAAACATCATTGGTAACACGATCAAACAAGACTACAGGCATTCCTTGATTTATGACTTCTTGAATGTGGTGAAAGTCTTTTTTTTGTTGCGTTTCTTTGGATAGCGACATGATAAATCCATCGGTACTGCCATTGGCCAGCATTTCAAGATTGATGACTTCCTTGTCGAAAGATTCATCCGACAAACACACGATTACATTGTATCCGTTTTCGTTGGCAACCTGTTCGATTCCGCTAATTACTGTGGCAAAAAAATGGTGCACAATTTCTGGAATTATGATTCCAATAGTTTTTGTTTTTTTGTTTTTTAAACTTAGGGCAATATTATTGGGTTTGTAGTTGTATAGTTTGGCAAAAGCTTGCACTTTTAATCGCGTGTCTTCACTAATTTCATGGCTATCACGAAGCGATTTAGATACTGTTGAAATGGAAACGTCTAGTTCTTTAGCAATTTGTTTAAGCGTGACTTTTTTTCTCATTGGGAAAAAGCTAATTATTAATCTGCTTTAAAAGTAACTTTTTTTTTTGAAGTATCGCATTTTTATACCAAAAATATCGTGGAAACCACAAAGTTTTCAACACGAAAACGTTTTCGCAACCTCTTTTTCGGCTTTGAATTTTTTTATACCATATTTTTACATAAATTTAACATTAGAAGTAAAGTTATAAGCAATTAAAAACAATTTTAACCTAAACAATTTGTATGAAAACACTGCAAAAAAAGTTACTACTTTTCTTACTTATCTTTCCGATAGGGATGTTTGCACAAAACACACTTAAGGGTGTTGTTTTAGAGGGTAAAACGCAACAGCCATTGCCAAGCGTAACCGTAGCAATCGAAGGTACTAACACTATGACTGCGACTGATTTTGATGGTAATTTTACATTATCAAATCTAAAAAAAGGACAAAAAATCACGTTCTCTTTTATTGGATTTAAAAATCAAACATTGGTTTATGAAAATCAATCTTCTGTAACAATTAGATTAGAAGAAGATTTACAAGAATTAAAAGATGTTGTGGTAATTGGTTACGGAGCCGTTAAGAAAAAAGACGCTACCGGAACAGTTGACTTAATTACGTCTAAAGACTTTAACGAAGGACCCGTGTTATCACCACAACAATTGATCAGTGGAAAAGTAGCTGGGGTAAATATTTCTTCTAATGGAGGTTCTCCAGGTGAAGGCCAAAGCATCAAAATTAGAGGTATTGGTTCGTTATCATTAACAAGTGAGCCTTTATTTGTAATTGATGGAGTGCCAGTTGATAATGGTGGTGTTGGAGGATCTAGAAACCCATTAAACTTAATTAATCCTAGTGATATTGAGAGTATGTCGGTTTTAAAAGATGCTTCTGCTACTGCCATCTACGGTTCAAGAGGATCGAATGGGGTTGTAGTAATTACTACTAAAAAAGGAAAAAATAAAGAATTCAAATATACATTCAATTCTTCTACCACTATGTATGATGCGGTAAATAGAGTAGATGTAATGTCGGCCAATCAATTGCGCGATGTAATCGCATTGGATTCCAATTATGATGATACCACACCAAGTTTATTAGGAACTGCTAATACCGATTGGCAAGACGAAATTTATAGAACGGCTTTTGGTAGAAATCATAATTTTAGTGCAATTGGAAGTGCTTGGGGAGTTCCTATGAGAGCTTCTCTTTCGTATACAAACCACGACGGTATTTTAAGAACGGATAATTTTGAGCGCACAACAGCTGCCTTAACCTTTAGTCCAAGTTTCTTAAATGATGCTTTGAAAGTTGAAATTAATGCGAAAGGAAACTACGAAGAAAATCAATTTGCTAATAGAGGAGCTATTGGCTCAGCGGCTGTGTTTGATCCAACGCAATCAGTATATGATGCAAATTCACCATTTGGAGGTTATTTTGCTTGGATTGATCCTAATACTAATCAACAAGTTTCGTTAGCGCCAACCAATCCAGTTGCCTTGTTAAATTTAACAGATGACACATCTGAAGTAAGACGCTTTTTAGGTAATGTTAAAGCCGATTATAAATTGCCGTTTTTTGAAGCAGTTACTGCTACGGTAAATGTGGGTCTTGATAAATCAAATAGTAACGGAAGAAATATTACTTCTGATTTGATTCCAACTTCAGATCCAACTTGGAACGGTTCGCGTTTTGCTTATACAAATAATGCTACTAATAAATTGTTTGATGCGTATTTGACCTACACAGGTTCATTTAATGACAAACACAATTTAACAGCTGTGTTAGGTCATTCGTACCAATCATTCGAATACGACAATTACAGTTACAACAGTGAAAACGAAGAAGACGGTTTGCAATACGAGTTTATTGATAAATCTAAAAATGTATTGTTATCGTATTTTGGTCGTTTAAATTATGATTTCAATAAAAAGTATTTATTTACTGCTACTTTAAGAGCGGATGCTTCTTCAAAATTGAATCCAAAAGACCGTTGGGGCTACTTCCCATCTGTTGCTTTAGCATGGAACTTAATGGAAGAGTCGTTCATGAAGAATGTAAAAATGGACAACTTGAAATTGAGAGTAGGATATGGTGAAGTAGGAAACGTGAATGGTTTAGGAGATTATAAATTCTTAACCCGTTATGCAGGTAGTACGCAAACTGCTCAATACCAATTTGGTTATGCAAACGGATTGCCTTCTTTCTATCAAACTTACCGTCCAGATGCGGTAAATAAAGATTTGAAATGGGAAATCGGTCAATCGTTAAACGTTGGTTTAGACTACGGTTTCTGGAACAACCGTGTAAACGGATCGGTGAATGCTTATGTAAGAAGATCAAAAGATTTAATTGCTAATTCAACCGTGGATCCATTTACAAACTTCTCGAATCAAATTGAAAGAAATATTGGTGATATGGAAAACAGAGGTATCGAATTTGCCTTGAATTTTTCTCCAATCAAAACAGATAATTTTGAATGGAACATCAATTATAACATTGCCTTCAATCAAAATGAAGTTATTAAATTACCGGACAACCAACCTATTGGAGGAATTTCAACAGGTGTGGGTAACAATGTTCAAATGCACGCAGAAGGGGAACAACCTTATAGTTTCTTTGTGTACAAACAAATTTATGATGTAAACGGAATGCCAATTGAAGGTGCGTATGCCGATTTAAATGGTGATAATCAAATTAACGATAGCGATAAATATTTCTACAAAGATCCATTTGCAGATATTTTAATGGGTATCAATACCGATTTTAGATACAAAAACTGGGATATGGCTATTATTTCTAGAGTGAGTTTAGGAAATTACATTTACAATGACGTTAAAGCATCTAAAGGTATATTAGATTTAGCCGTACCATCTACTAACGATTATGTTACCAATTTACATACCGATTATTTGACTTCTGGTTTTACAACAATTTCTGATGTAACAGCATTAAGTGACCATTTTATTGAAGACGGATCGTTCTTCAAAATTGACAATATTGCTATTGGATATACTGCAAAACAAATTTCAAAAGGAGTAGATGCTCGTTTCTATGGATCTGTTCAAAATGTAGCGGTATTTTCTAAATACAGTGGAATAGATCCTGAAATTCCTTCTGGAATCGATAATAATTTCTATCCAAGACCTCGCTCATTTATGTTTGGAGTTAATTTCAATTTTTAAAATTTAGTTTATGAAAAATATTTTTATAACATTAACAACAGCATTAACATTACTTTTTACAGTAACAAGTTGTCATAGCGATTTAGATCAATCGCCTATTGATCCAGATAGTTTTACTGAAGAAGATGTATTTGCTAATGCTACTGAAGCAAAAAGTGCACTAGCTAAAGTATATGCTAGTTTGGCTTTGACAGGTCAGAATGGACCAGCGGGTCAGCCCGATTTAGGAAACATTGATGAAGGATTTTCGCAATTTTCGAGAATGTTGTTCAATTTAAATGAATTGACTACTGATAATGCTGTAGTAGCATGGGGAGACGCCGGATTGCAAGATTTACACGGAATGTATTGGACAGCAAGTAATGACTTTACTGATGCGATGTACAACCGTTTGGCTCAAACCGTATCGTTCTCTAATTCATTTATTGAAAATGCAGAACGTTTAAATGATCCTGTGGTAACGCAATACATTGCTGAAGCACGTTTCATTAGAGCTTATGCGTACTACAACTTAATTGATATGTATGGAAATGTTCCATTAGTAACGCGTATCGAAACTACATTGCCAATGCAAAGTACTCGTGCTGAAATTTTCAATTTCATTGAAGCTGAGTTGTTGGATATCCAAAATGATTTAGCGGCATCTGGTGCTAATGAATATGGACGTGTTGATCGTGTAGCTTCTTGGGCTTTATTGTCTAGATTGTATTTGAATGCAGAAGCTTGGACAGGAACAGCTCGTTACAACGACTGTATTACCTTCTCAAACAATGTAATGACTTCAACGTATGCTTTACATACTACAGATTTAAATGCTAATGGTACGGCTTATGATGAATTATTCTTAGCAGATAACGGTTCAAATGGAGCACAAAACGAATTTATTTTTGCTTTAAATTTTGACGGATTAAACAGTCAGACTTACGGTGGAAGTACTTTCTTAGTGCATGCTGCTGTTGGTGGTTCTATGAACCCAAATGATTTTGGTGTGAATGGAGGCTGGGGTGGTCTTAGAACGACAAGTGCTTTAGTAGGTAAAATGGGAGCAAATGATAAAAGAGCTATGTTTTATTCTAATGGACAAACTCTTGAGATTGCTAACATCAGAAGATTTACAGATGGGTATGCGGTTACTAAATTTAAAAACGTAACATCTACTGGACAAAGAGGTAGAGATGCTTCTGGTAACTTTGTGGATACGGATGTGCCTTTAATTAGATTGTCTGAAATTTATTTGAACTATGCTGAAGCTACATTAAGAGGTGGAAACGGTTCTTTAACTGAAGCTTTAAATAGAATCAACCAAATTAGAGCAAGAGCTTACGGAAATACTACAGGTAATATTGCAAGTAGTGCTTTAACGCTAAACTTTGTTTTAGACGAAAGAGCTAGAGAATTGTTTTGGGAAGGACAACGTCGTACCGATTTAGTTCGTTACAACTATTTCACAACGAATACTTACTTATGGCCATTTAAAGGAAATGCTCCTTCAGGATCAGCAGTAGGTAGTTTTAGAAATTTGTTCCCAATCCCTTCTAATACGCTTCAAGTAAATTCAAATTTAACACAAAATCCAGGATATTAATTTAATTCTAAATCAAAATGAAAAATTTTATAAAAATTTCAATATTGTTTTTATCATTGGCCACAAGTATAGTTTCTTGTGATGATGATTATGCTGTCTTTACAGCTACTCCTCAGGGAGAGTTCGATTTTACAAACACTTTTTTAAGTGAGTATGCTTTACCTGCAGAAAACATTACCGATAACAATATCGGAGCTGTTTTTGCATTCAATGCTGCAGATTTTGGTGTTCAAACCAATGTTTCGTATCGTTTAGAGTCTTCAATTCTTGGAGATTTTACAGATGCTGTAGTGGTTCCAACACTTTCTAATGCAAACAATCAAATTGAAGTATCTATCGGAACTTTAAAATCGTTGGCTACCGATTACGGTTTTACAGCGCCAGGTGCAGGGGTGTTAAACTTTAGAGTAAAAGCATATCCTGGTGATGGTCTTTCAACAACTTTAATGTATACACCTGTTCAAAGAATAAACGTAACACTTTTAGAAGCAATTTCTGGAGGTTCAGGTGTTGAAATTTCGCAATGGGGAGTTGTAGGATCTGGTTATAACAACTGGGGTGCCTTTGCTGATGCTCCTTTTTATACAACTACTCAAGCTAATGTATTCGTAGCTTACGTTACTTTAGTTGCTGGTGAAATCAAATTCAGAGCAAACAACGATTGGGGAACTAATTTTGGTGATAATGGAGCGAACGGTTCAATCGAAGCAGGAGGAGCAAATATTGTAGTGACTCCAGGTACGTACAAAATCACTCTTGATTTAAACAACAATACCTATACAAAAGAATTATTCTCATGGGGAATTGTAGGATCTGGTTACAACAACTGGGGAGCTACTCCAGATGCTAAATTTACCTACGACTATGTAACCGATACATTTAAAGTTGGTGTTAAATTAGTTGCTGGTGAAATCAAATTCAGAAAAAACAGCGACTGGGCTGATAATTTTGGAGATAATGGTGCTAATGGTTCATTAGAAGCAGGTGGAGCAAACATTGCTGTAACAGCTGGTTATTATATGGTAACGTTAGATTTAGTAAATTCAACTTACACTATTGAACAAGCAGATTTATACGGTGTTGTTGGTTCAGGGTACAACAACTGGGGGGCATCGCCAGACTTTACCTTTACGCCATTAAGCAACGGTGTATGGGTAGCTGAAATTGTGCCTTTAACAGTAGGTGAAATCAAATTTAGAGTAAATCAGGATTGGGCTGTTAACTTAGGTGATAATGGTGCTAACGGTACTTTAGAAGCAGGTGGAGCAAACATTGCAGTAACCACTGCTGGTAACTATAGAATTGTAGTAAATACTTCTGATTCAACTTACCAACTCAACCGAGTGAATTAATAATAACAAAACAAAAAAGGCTGGCCCAACGGTCAGCCTTTTTTTTATTTAAATAAAAATTTATGAAAAAAATAGTACTTTTTGCACTATTGTTATCCACCCTACATTCTTTTGCACAGCTAACTTGGCAAGGAGGAACAACACCCGAGCAAACTAGTTCGGCTACTTTATTGTTCAATAAAACAGGAACGCCACTAGCAAGTTATACGGGTATTATTTATGCCCACATAGGCGTAACACTAAATGGAGCTCCATGGCAAGGGGTTGTTGGTTCTTGGGGAAATAATGCCACCCAACCGGCTTTAACTTTGGTGTCTGGATCTACTTATAAATTGGATTTAACTCCTACGATTCAAAGTTATTTTGGCATCAGTTCGGGAACCATCAGTAAAATTAATGTGGTTTTTAGAGCAGCGGCTGGCAGTCCACAAACAACTGATTTAGAAATTAATGTTGGCGCTTTTCAGGTCAATTTAACGGCACCCGTGCAAAACAGTACCACCATTTTAACCAGTGGTGCTGCTCTCACGGTTGCGGCTAATAATACCAATGGAACCGCAAATTATGTTCTAAAAGGTAATGGTACAACATTAAATTCAGCGACGGGCGTTTCGACCTATACATTTACGCATTTAAATATTACAAGCAATCAATTTTATGCATTGGAAGTAACACAAGGCGCCATAACGACAACCAAAAATTTTAGAGTGTTGGTCAATCCAAATACGGTATCCCAAACCATGCCGACGGGTTTGTTCAATGGAATCAATTATAATGCATCTGACAATACCAAAGCGACACTAGTCTTAGATGCGCCCTTGAAAGATTTTGTTTATGTAGCAGGGAGTTTTAACAACTGGAATCCAACCAGCAGTTATGCTATGAAAAAAGATCCAAGTTCAGGAAAATATTGGCTAGAGCTTACCGGATTGGTACCTGGAACTAATTATTCGTATCAATATTGGGTCGTAGATCAAACACCTATTGCAAATTCACCTGCTTTAGTAAAAGTAGCTGATCCTTGTTCAACAACCGTTTTATCTCCTTTTGATGATCCCTACATTCCGAGTAGTACGTATCCAAATTTGCCACAGTATCCAGCCGGTCAAGATCGGGAGGTAACGCTGTTAAAAACCGGTCAATCTGCATATAATTGGCAAGTGACTAATTTTAATAAGCCCAATAAAGATAGATTGGTCGTTTACGAATTGTTAATTCGTGATTTTGACGCCAATAGAAATTTTCAAGATGTCATCAATCGCATCCAATATTTTAGAGATTTAGGAATCAATGCTATCGAATTGATGCCGGTAATGGAATTTGAAGGAAATGAGAGTTGGGGATACAATACCGCTTTCCACATGGCCTTAGATAAATTTTATGGAACTCCTGAAAAATTCAAAGAACTAGTAGATGTTTGCCATCAAAACGGAATAGCTGTTATTTTAGACATCGCATTCAATCATGCCTTTGGTAGAAACCCAATGATTAGAATGTGGATGAATGATCCTGACGGAGATGGATGGGGAGGTCCAAGTACTGAAAATCCTTATTTTAATACCGTTGCAAAACACAGTTATAGTGTTGGGGACGATTTTAACCATTCTTCTGTTTTGACTAAAAACTATGTAAAACAAACGATTAAGCATTGGATTACCGAATACAAAATTGATGGGTTTCGTTGGGATTTAACCAAAGGATTTACCCAAAATTGTACCGCAAGTGATCAAACCTGTACCAACAATTATCAGCAAGATCGTGTCAATGTGTTAAAAGAATATGCCGATTATTCTTGGAGTTTAGACGACAACCATTATGTGATTTTTGAACACCTTGGAGGTGATGTTGAAGAGCGCGAGTGGGCCAATTATCGTCTAAGTGAAGGAAAAGGAATTATGATGTGGGGTGAATTATTTACACAATACAAAGAGCTTGCTTTAGGTTTTTCCGGTCAAAATATTTCGAGAATGTCACATACGAGTCGTGGTTTTAATGGCAAAAGGTTATTAGGCTATCCCGAAAGCCATGATAAGGATCGATTAATGTATGAAGCGATTACTTTTGGAAATGCCACAGGCACAGCTCCAGTAAATGGAAATTTGACCAATGCATTAAGCCGTATGGGAGCAATAGGGGCTACTAGTATTTTAGTTCCTGGACCCAAAATGATTTGGCATTTTGCAGAATTAGGCAATAATCAATCGATTTACACTTGCGCAAACGGCACTGTTAATACTGAAATTGATGCAACAGCTGGTGATTGTAAATTGGATACAAAAACCCAAGTTCAATGGACGCAAAATTGGTTGGCCGATACCCGAAGAACAGCCATATTAAATGATTGGTCAAAATTGATTAAACTCAAAACCAGCGAACCTGTATTTGTAGGAGATCACATCATGAGTACAGATGGTAGCAATTTAAAGCAACGAATCCATATTTTTGATAACAATCTAGCATCAACTCAACTAAAAAATGTGGTAGTTATAGCTAATTTTGATACGAGTACTACTACAATTAATCCAAATTTTCCAACCACGGGTTATACCTATCCCATGACATGGTATGATTTAATGGATAATAATACTCCGGTAACTATTACTAGTGCAACAGCATTAATAACTGTGAATGCTGGTAAATTTAAAGTATTTGGTAACCGTCCTTCTACGCTAAGTTCAGATGATTATAATGCGTTTACACCGGATATAATACTTTATCCAAACCCTGTAAAAAATAGTTTTGCCATCAGTCAGGATGCTGCAGAGGTAGCCATTTATACCCTTACAGGTCAATTGGTGGGGAACTATGCATCCGTTGCAGCTGATCAATCCATTAGTATTGAACATTTGCAATTGGGGATTTATCTGGTAAAAATTAAAACAACTAGTGGTTTTATCCAAATGAAAAAAATTAGTAAAGAATAACTATTTTTGAGTTAGTACTTATAGTTAGTATTTATGCATACCCCAAAAAGAGGAAGTCCTTTTTTTGGGGTATTTTTATGGTCATTTTTTGTAACAATTTAAGGCTTTGCGCTACTTATAAAAATAGCTCATAATTTATGCTTTTATACATACGTTTACTTACAGAAAGTTTCAGTTTTGCACTCAATGCGCTTCGCAATAATAAATTGCGAACACTATTATCATTGTTAGGCGTAACAATTGGAATTTTTTCCATTATTGCCGTTTTAGCAGCAGTGGATTCAATGGATAAAAAAATCAAAGAAGACTTGAGTGATATGGATATGAATACCATTTACTTGATGAATTTTTCCTTTGGTCCCTCAGAAATCCCCAGATGGAAACGCGATCAATTTCCTAAAGTTACCTATGATGAATTTGAGTTTTTGAAAAAAAGTGTTCCCAGTATTGATAAGATTTCATTTAATTTTTTTGCGAGAAATGAAAGTGTAAAATTTGAATCAAAAACAGTAAATTCCATCCGTGTAAAACCTTCGACAGAAGATTTTTTTGATATAGAACCTATTAAAATTGAAACGGGTAGGTTGTTTAATGCTGCCGAGTCTAATTCTGGAAGTCCAGTTGTAGTAATTGGAAACGAAGTAGCAAAGGGATTGTTTGATACAACAGATCCAATAGGAAAAAAAATACGGTTATACGGACAAAAATTAACGGTTATTGGTGTGCTAAAAAAGCAAGGGCAAGGAATGTTTGGTGACAGTAACGATGTAGCTATTTTTTTTCCAGTTAATTTCTTGAGAAGAATGTATGGAGACGATAATGACGCATTGCGTGCAGCCATATTAATCAAACCACAAAAAGGAATTGACATTGAAGAGTTTAAAGCGGAGGTTTCTCAAAAACTGCGTGTACATAGAGGCGTTAAAACAGGCGAAATTGATAATTTCTTTATGAATGTGCTCTCCGGCTTTACCGATTTTATTGATAATATCGTGGGACAGATGAATGCTATTGGTTGGGGTATCAGTGCATTTTCATTATTAGTAGGTGGGTTTGGAATTGCCAATATCATGTTTGTTTCGGTAAAAGAACGCACCAATTTAATAGGAATTCAAAAAGCATTGGGCGCTAAAAATAAATTCATATTGTTTCAGTTCTTGTTTGAAGCGGTAATATTATCTTTAATTGGTGGTCTGATCGGAATGTTCTTGGTTTGGATTATTGCAATAATACTCTCCAACACCTTAGATTTTGAATTTGTATTAAGTGCATCAAACATGTTGCTGGGTTCTGGTTTAGCCGCTTTTATTGGATTAATTGCCGGAATTGTCCCTGCTATTTCTGCCTCCAAATTAGATCCTGTTGAAGCCATTCGAAGCGGAATGTAACCACTCAATTTTTTGTATATTTGAAAGTTAAATGATTCCAGTTATTTTGTACTACTCGAATGCATTTAATTTTAGTACATAACCATTAGTGCCTTCTGTCAATTTTTTTTCATGAGGGAGTTTCGTATTCATAGCATTAAGAATGAAAAATTACATATCCTTTTTTGTTTTATTGTTTTCTTTCTTTGCTTTTTCGCAAACTGCGCAAGATTCTATTTCATCCAGTAAAGAATTATCTGAAGTTATCATTTCTGCGAACCGCTGGAAACAAAATAGTAAAGAGGTACCTCAGAAAGTGAGTGTAATTACAACCCGTAACGTTGCTTTTCATAATCCTCAAACGGCTGCAGATTTATTAACGCTTTCGGGTAAAGTGTTTATGCAAAAGAGTCAGCAAGGCGGAGGAAGCCCTATGATTAGAGGTTTTGCTACGAACCGATTGGTGTATGCAGTTGATGGGGTTCGTATGAATACTGCTATTTTTCGTGGTGGAAACATTCAGAATGTCATTTCTTTAGACCCTTTTGCTACCGAAAGTACGGAGATCGTTTTTGGACCCGGTTCTGTGATGTATGGAAGCGATGCAATTGGTGGTGTCATGAGTTTTCAAACCGTATCGCCTCAATTTGCTACTTCAAAGAAAACTGCTGTTTCTGGCCATGCTGTTTCTCGATTTTCAACCGCTAATAATGAAAAAACAGGCCATTTTGATGTAAATGTGGGATGGACCAAGTGGGTTTCAGTTACCAGTATCAGTTCGAATGAGTTTGGGGATTTGAAAATGGGTTCGCACGGACCTGATGACTATTTACGACCTTTTTATGTGCAACGACAAAATGGGGTAGACGTGGTTGTAACGAATGAGGATCCATTAGTGCAAAAACCTACGGCTTATTCCCAAATTAATGTCATGCAAAAATTGCGTTATAAGCCAAATGAAAAGTGGGATTTTCAATATGGTTTGCATTTCTCAGAAACTTCAAGTTATTCCCGTTATGACAGGCATATTCGATACAATAGTTTAGGGTTGCCCAGGTATGGAGCGTTTAACTATGGCCCGCAAAAATGGACGATGAACAATTTGAATGTTACACATCAATCCAATTCGAAGTTCTTTGATGAAATGGTGCTTCGTTTGGCGCATCAGTTTTTTGAAGAAAGTAGAATAAGTAGGAATATAAATAGTCCCAACAGAGACATTCGAACCGAAAAAGTAAATGCTTATTCCATCAACATCGATTTTTCAAAAGCAATAGCACTTACTCATAAAGCCTACTATGGTGTTGAATATGTCCTCAATGATGTAAACTCTACGGGCATTAATCAGAATATAGTGGCAGGAACAAGTCAGGCAGGGCCTTCACGATACCCTCAAGCCACTTGGCAATCTATGGGAGTCTTTCTTAATAATCAATATTTAGTTACCGATAAGACAAGCCTTCAAGCCGGGTTACGATACAATAAATATATTTTGAAAGCCGATTTTGATACTACATTTTATCCTTTTCCATTTACAGAAGCCAATATTGATAATGGTTCTTTAACAGGAAGCGCGGGAATTGTTTTTCGACCAACAGATAAATGGTTGATTAGTTCAAATATAGCCACGGCTTTTCGTTCGCCCAATGTGGATGATGTAGGGAAAGTGTTTGATTCTGAACCAGGTTCGGTTGTTATACCAAATCCTAATTTAGAGGCAGAATATGCATACAATGTAGATTTGAATGTAGCGAAGATGTTCGGGAAAAGCGTAAAAGTTGATGTTTCAACGTATTATACTTTATTGGACAATGCATTAGTTCGTAGAGATTTTACTTTGAACGGTGCTTCTGAAATTGTTTACGATGGTGAGTTGAGCCAAGTACAAGCGATTCAGAATGCAGCGAAAGCTAATGTATATGGAATTCAGGCGGGTGTTGAGGTAAAATTACCTACTGGATTTCGATTTTCAACTGATTTGAATTTCCAAAAAGGAGAAGAAGAATTGGATAATGGCGATAAAAGTCCGTCACGCCATGCGGCACCCTTTTTTGGTATTTCTAGAGTGGCTTATGCAAATTCAAAGGTCGATTTGGAACTTAATTTTCAGTTTAGCGATAAGGTAGCTTTTAAGGATTTAGCCGAAGAGGAAAAAGGAAAAAAAGAAATTTATGCACTTGATCGAAATGGTAATCCGTATTCACCAAGTTGGTATACCTTAAATCTAAAATCGATGTATAAACTAACTGAAAATTTTATGCTTACAGCAGGCTTTGAAAACATAACCGATCAGCGGTACCGACCCTATAGTTCGGGAATTGTAGCTCCTGGTAAGAATTTTGTTTTGTCAGTTCGGGCTACATTATAAAAAAAATCCCGTTAGGTTACTAACGGGATTTTTTTATCTAATGGATTGATTTTGAATCAAATCGATATATAAGTTGATTTTATCTTTCAGCTCTTTTCTAGGGGCAATGAAATCTAAAAATCCATGTTCTAATAAAAATTCAGACGTTTGAAAACCTTCAGGTAGTTCTTTACCGGTGGTGTCTTTTACCACTCGAGGTCCCGCAAATCCAATCAATGCGCCCGGTTCTCCAATATTAATATCTCCAAGCATCGCATAGGATGCCGTGGTTCCACCCGTTGTAGGATCGGTACACAATGAAATATAGGGAATTTTAGCCTCCGCTAGTTGTGCTAATTTTGCCGAAGTTTTGGCCAACTGCATTAACGAATAAGCCGCTTCCATCATACGTGCTCCTCCCGATTTTGAAATCAAAACAAAAGGAACGTTATTTTTTATCGAATAATCAATAGCTCTTACAATTTTTTCACCTACAACAGCACCCATTGAACCACCAATAAAAGCAAAATCCATACAAGAAACCACTAATTCTTTTCCTTTTGATTTTCCTACAGCCGTACGAATTGCATCATTTAATTTGGTTTTACCCATTACATCTTTTAAACGATCACTGTACTTTTTAGTGTCTTCAAATTTCAAAGGGTCTTTGGAAGTTAATTTGGCATCAAGCTCTTTAAATTCGTTGTTGTCGAATAAAATTTCGAAATATTCTTTACTGCCAATGCGAACATGATAATCGTCTTCCGGACTGACCCATAAGTTTCTGGCCAATTCATCTTGGTCAATAATTTTTCCGGTTGGTGATTTGTACCACAATCCTTTTGGAACATCTTTTTTGTCTTCCGTTGCAGTGGTAATTCCTTTTTCTTTTCTTTTAAACCAAGCCATTATTATTTAGTTTAAGGTTATAATATTTCAAGTTTCAGGTTAATAACTTGAAACCTGAAACTTGAAACAAATTTTATAAAGTATTCACGTTATTTAAATCGGCAAAAGCTTGTTCCAATCGTGTGTTGAACGTAACTTCCCCTTCACGTACCCATTTTCTTGGGTCGTAGTGTTTTTTATTTGGACTGTCAGCTCCATCAGGGCTTCCAATTTGTGTTCTTAAATAGTCAACTTTAGTTACCATATAATCACGGATACCTTCTGTAAACGCAAATTGTAAATCGGTATCAATGTTCATTTTTATTACCCCGTAACCAATCGCTTCTCTAATTTCCTCAATCGTAGAGCCTGATCCACCGTGGAACACAAAATCAACAGGATTTGCTCCGGTGTTGAATTTATTTTGAACGTATTCTTGTGAATTTTTAAGAATTTTTGGCGTCAATTTCACATTCCCCGGTTTGTATACACCGTGAACGTTTCCAAAAGAAGCGGCAATGGTAAATCTCGGACTTACTTTCATCAACTCTTCATAGGCATAAGCTACTTCTTCAGGTTGGGTATATAATTTTGAGCTGTCTACATCGGAGTTGTCTACACCATCTTCTTCACCACCCGTGATGCCCAATTCAATTTCTAAGGTCATGCCCATTTTGCTCATTCTTTCTAAATATTTTTTAGAAATTTCAAGATTCTCTTCAATTGGCTCTTCTGATAAATCAATCATGTGCGAACTGAATAATGATTTTCCTGTTTCGGCAAAATGTTTTTCAGAGGCATCTAATAATCCATCAATCCAAGGCAATAAATTTTTAGCACAATGATCGGTATGTAAAATCACAGTTGCACCATAAGCTTCAGCTAGTGTGTGGATGTGTTTTGCACCTGCAACCGCTCCTAAAATAGCCGATTTTTGATGCTCATTTGACAATCCTTTACCAGCATTAAATTGGGCCCCACCATTTGAAAATTGAATGATAACTGGCGCATTTAATTTGGCTGCAGTTTCTAAAACTCCGTTAATAGTGCTCGATCCCACAACGTTAACTGCGGGCAATGCAAACCCTTTTTGTTTTGCATAGTTAAATATTTCTTGCACTTGATCTCCGGTAGCAACACCTGGCTTAATATTGTGACTCATAGTTGTATGTTTTTAGTTTAAGACAGCAAAAATAAGAATTTATAAAATTAGAATGGATAATTAATTCCAAAATTTAGCACTGTTTTGCTAAAGTTGATGCCTCGAAACCAACGCTCTTGGGTTTCTCGAGCCGGATCATACGTTTTGTAACCCAAATCAAATCGGAAGACAAAAAAATCAAAATCATAACGAAATCCGATACCCGAACCAATTGCAATGTCTTTCAAAGAGGCCAAACCATTAAAGGTGTAGTCTTTATCGCTTACATTATCCAGTACATTCCAAATGTTGCCGGCATCGACAAATAAAGCACTGTATAAATTACCGCCAATTCTAAATCGGTATTCGGTACTGAAGGCTAATTTTAAGTTGGCTTCGTTAAAATCTAGTATACCACCGCTTCGTCCCGGACCTAAACTATAGGCTTGCCAACCTCTGTTGTCGTTTGATCCCCCCGAAAAATAACTGCGTGAAAATGGAATTGAATTTCCATTGCCATACGGTATCGCAATTCCTGCAAATGATCGCATCGCTAGCGTATTTTTTTTGCCAAAATCCCAGTGTTTTACAAAATCAACTTCGGTTTTTATGTATTGCGAATATTCGATTCCAAATAATTTTTTAGCCCCAGACGCACTCGTTTGTTCGTTTAAATTGAGTCCTTTACCCAATAAAGACAATACATTTCCAGCTGATTCTATCTTGGCTTTAAAATTGTAATAATTTCGATCGTTGAGGTTGTTTTTGGTGGTTTTATTGAACACAAAACTTGAGGATACAATCATGTTGTCTTCGATCAATCGTGTTCTTCGCTCGCCTATACTCCGAATGATTTTATAATCTTCGTCGCCCGGACTTAAATTGGGATAGCCACCATTTTCAACAAAATCAATAAAGCTAACTGCCCCATCACTGGTTAAATTGTTATTGATGTCTATCCATTCCGTGTTGGTATTATATATTCGAGCCAATCGGTTTAACGTGTTGTACGAATTTAGATACACATTGAAATAATTGTCTGCATTTAGGTTTCGTACATAATTAACGCCAATCAATTCAAATTTAAAATTATTTTTTGCGTTGTTCGTAGTCCAACTGTAACTGATGCCTCCTGATAAACTTTGTTTGTCTAATCCAATGTTTCGTTGGTTGGTTATTCCGGTACTGATCTGCGTGCTCGGAAACATCTCTTTTTTAATGATGCTCTTTACATTAACGGGAAAGAAAATTCGAGGAAAGTTAAGTTTTACATCGGCACCATATTCTGAGATGTTGAAAAACACATTGTTTGGGTTGGCCAAATCTTGCGAGGATCCAAAATTACCGCGGGTCGAAATTTCTAAAATCTCAGCACGTTTGAATACGTTACGCCACGTTAAGGACATCGTTCCACTAATTCCAAATTCCTGAATATCTGAGGTTGCCAAATCGATAGAGGGTGTCCATTTAAATTTAGGCTTGTTGATTAAATAGATATTTGCTATCAATGAGGTGTTGGTTGAATCGCTCGGATCTTGCTGGTACTCAATATTCGGGTAATTGAACATATTCAAATTGCTCAATGCTTTTGAAGTTAAGGTGCGATCGGTATCGCTAAAGAGCTTTCCTTTTTCTATGAATATGGCATTGGTAAGCGCTTTTGGTTTGTAATCCAAACGTCCCGAGCTGTAGAGGTTGTAATTGTTGTAGACCGCACTATCTTGGGCTTTGTTTTTTTCTTTATTGGATGTAGTGTTGGTAAATATATTGACCTGACTGATCGTATAAATGGTAAACGGTTTCTTGATTAAGGTGTCGCCCACTTTTACATTTCGATCTTCAATTTTTAATACCACATTCATTTTTTGAACGGAATCATCTGTGATGGCTTCAAATTTCACATGATTTTCTTGAAAGTGGTAAACGCCATTGTTTCTAAATTGTTGGGTAATGCGTTTGCGCTCGGCATCAAAATTTAGGTAGGCATATTGTGTGCCGGTTTTAAGCACCGCTTTGTTTTGGTGTAAGGCATACAAACTATCCAATGCTGGGGTTTCAATAGCTCTCGAAATCGTATCGATAGTATAGGGTTTTCCTGTAGTCACACGATAGGTAATTTTACTTCTTTTATTGCCCAGAGTATCCAAAACATAGCTCACCTCATTTTTTAAATACCCGCTGTTGTAATAAAATCCAGACAGGCGTTCTTTTGAAAGTTGGGTTTTTTTAGCATCAACAATAACGGGGGCTTCTCCTGTTTTTTTCAAAAAATTATTTATTCCACCCACAAAAAACGATTGCCCTAAACGCGCCACTTGTTTGTCTGATAGCCACTTTTTTAGGTGTTTTCTGCGCTCAGGCTTTTTGTCTAGCCAAGCTTGGTATGAAGAATCGGTATTTTTTTTTGCCAAATTAAACAAATGCAAACGAAGAGGAAAACCCGCAATATTGGAGTTGGGTTGTTGAACGACTAAATTGGCTATACGTTCTTCACTCACCGATTCGTTGTTGACAATAATTTCGTTTTTGGTCAGTAATTGTTTTCCTGAGGGCACACGTTTTACCATGGAACACGAATAAATTATTGTTCCGATTACAAATAATAATGTTATTTTTGGTAAATTATTTCTCAAAGCACTTTTTAAAAGTTAGTCAAAAATACAATTTTTATGGTTAGTAAAAACCAAATTAAGCGAATAACCAGTCTACAACAAAAAAAATTCAGAAAACTGGAACAGCTTTTCTTTGTAGAAGGGGTTAAGGGAGTTCAAGAATTGCTCGATTCTAACGTTGAATTATTCGAATTATATACTACGAATACCCAATTATTTGCTGTAGATTCTAGCAAAGTGCATGCCATTACCAGTGCCGAATTGCAAAAAATAAGTGCTTTAACCACCCCCAATACCTGCTTGGCACTTTTCAAAATTCCTGAAGTTAAAGCTTTTGAAGAAAAAGGATTGATTTTGGCAGTTGATGATGTGCGCGATCCCGGAAATTTGGGAACGATTATTCGTTTGTGCGATTGGTTTGGCATCAAAACGTTGTATTGTTCAGAGGAATCGGTAGACGTGTATAACCCAAAAGTAGTTCAGGCCACTATGGGGTCTGTCAGCCGCGTAAATGTAGTATATGGCAATTTAGCTCAGTTCCTTTCGAAAACACAATTGCCTGTTTTTGGAACTTTTATGGATGGAAAAAATATCTACCAGGAAGCATTGCCAAGTGAAGGCATTATTGTGATGGGAAATGAAGCCAATGGAATTTCAGAACCTATAGAAGAATGCGTTTCGCATCGGATTGCTATTCCTCGATTTGGGGATTTACAAGCGACCGAAAGTTTAAATGTTGCTACAGCTACGGCGATTGTGTTGAGTGAATTTAAACGTTCCGCAATTTAGTGGAAGGTGAAATTCACAAAGAATCCACGTGTTTTCATGGCTTGCACATTTCCGGTCCATGGACTTCCGGGTGTGTTATCACGAATTAGTTCATCGTTCATTCCAAAAACACCTCTAATCGAAGGGGAAAACACAAAATATTCTAAGTAAATGTCTACGCCAAAGCCAACCTCATAAAAATTGGTCCATTCGTTCATGCGAAAACGCTCGTTGTAATTGTCGTCTTGTATTTTAGCATTGCTCCCTAAGTTTAAAGCGGAAGAGACGCCACCTACCAAATACGGACGCACATTTCCAGCGCGTAATGCCGAGTATTTTAACAGCAGTGGGAAAAAGATATAGGTCGATTTTACTTCGCGTAAACGATCATTTGCATCGTTAATCGCTGGATAGGTTAGATTGCGTTGGGTAATGTACAAACCGGGCTCAAAGCGCAAATCGAAATATTCGGTCAATCGCAAGTTGCCAACTAAACCCACATTGAAACCGGTAGTGGTTTCCACTTGAATGTCTTCAGCCACTGTTAAATAATCAAATTTAAAATCCAAGCTATTGAATCCCAAAAAGTAGCCCCAATGCACACGTTGTTTGTTCCAATTCTCCTTATTGATGATCGGATCTTTGCCAAACATGCCGCCTTGAGCCGCTGCAATTTGAGTAAAAAGCAATACGATAATCAGTTTTTTCATACTATTTTTTTGATGCTTTATAAAGGGTAGCCACACCCATAGTTTGTGGCATATGTATAACGTCTATAAACCCAATTTTTCGTAAAATATTGTTCAATGCTTCGCCGAATGGGAAATTTTGTGCCGAAGTAGAAAGGTATTGATAGGCTTTTTTGTCTTTTGAAAACAGTTTACCAATGGTAGGCATAATGAAATTAGTGTATACATAATACCCCTGTTTGAAAGGGAACGTTGTCGGTACAGACGTTTCTAAAATGATGAATTGCCCACCCGGTTTCAAGGTGCGTAAGATTTCCGATAGGCCTTTTTCTAGATGTTCAAAATTGCGCACGCCATATGCTACAGTTATGACATCAAAATAGTCATCGGCATACGGAATATTTTCCCCATCACCCAATACCATTTGTATTTTAGTATCTAATTTTTGGGCTTCAATTTTTTTCTTTCCGATGTCTAACATGCCCTGCGAAATATCCAAACCTATAATTTCTGTCGCCGAAGTTTCCGCAAATAAAATCGCTAAATCTCCTGTTCCTGTTGCAATATCTAAAACAGTCGAGGGTTGTTTTGCAGCAACCATTTTTAGAATTTTTTGCTTCCACTTGGCGTCTGTTCCAAAAGAAATCACTTTGTTTAATCCATCGTAATTTTCAGAAATGGCGTCAAACATTTGTGCCACCTGTTCTTTTTTACTTAAATCAGAATTTTGATATGGGGTAATGTTTTTGGACATGTTTTGATTTTTGAATGGCAAAAGTACGGATAAAATTTCAATGTGTCAATTGGTCAATGTGCCAATGAAGCAATTAGTTAATTAGTCAATGTGTCAATTTGAAAATGTGACAATTGGTTGAATTGGCGTTTAGTTTTTGACCAATCACCTTTTACCTTTTTACATACGTTAAAAAAGTAAAATCAAACGCATGTTTGGCGTCTTTTGGGTGGAATTCTTCAAAAACCATTTCCCATAGTGTCGGATCGATGGTTGGAAAAAAAGTATCGGCGTCAAGAGTCGTGTGCACACGAGTTACATCTATTTTATCGACTACGTCAAGCGCCTGTTGGTAAATTTCGCCTCCGCCAATCACAAAAGCTTCTTCGTTTTTCGGACATAATTCCATCGCTTTTTCCAAACTAGGCACAACAATACAGCCATCAGGTGCTTGATAATTGGGTTGTCTGGTAATAATGATGTGCGTGCGATTGGGCAAAGGTTTTGGAAAACTCTCGAAGGTTTTGCGCCCCATAATGATAAAATGTCCGGAAGTGAGCGTTTTAAAACGCTTAAAGTCTTCGGGCAAATGCCACAGGAGTTGGTTGTCTTTTCCTAAAGCATTATTCTCGGCTGCGGCTGCGATTATAGTGAACATAAATTATTATTTGAAGGGCTAAGATATGAAATTTGAATGAGAAACGGAGCACGCATCTTTTTAAAGAGGCAGATTAAAATATATTATAATGTGCCCAAACTAATCTTTAGGGTTCTATTATTAATCATCGGAAATTTGTAATTTTTCTATTGCGATAGTAGTATTGCCTTCAGTTAAATGAATAAAATAGAGCCCATTTTGAAGGTTTTCCCTGGAAATTTTGATGTTGTGCCCTGAAATATGAGTTACTTGTTTTACAGTTTGTCCGTGAGTATTATAAATCGTTAAGATTGCATTATTGATGGGATAATTCGTTTGTAAAGTTGCGGAGTTACTCATAGGATTTGGATAAATCGAACCACTATTTTTGTTTGCATTTTCAGCACTACTTAAGTTTGTCTGTCCCGCTTGTATACATGTGTTTGGCGTGCTTTGGTAAGCATAATCTTTTAATGTAAAAGATGAAGATGTTGGGACTACATCTATCCGTGCCCAGCCATAATATGTATTTGATCCAACGATTAGTTTTAATGCTAAATATTTGTCGGTTTCACCCACCCAGTATCCTAAGTTTGTTCCCCAACCCAAAGTACCCGGGTGGTTTGCATCATACCAAGTAGCTGTTGATGGACAAATAGTGCTGTTTGCTGCCAATGCCCATGGTAAATAGTTGCCTCCTAAAATAGTGCCGGCATAAGCATTGCTGTTTTGTGGGTGACAAATGACTCCAATCGTGTCAGAACTTCCTCCGTAATGAAGAAGAAAATCAATAATGGTATCATTGTTTAGATCCAAAGCATATGACGCATTGGGTGTTACGTCGGAGATATCAGTATGTATAATTTGTGCGTACAAATTGGTATTGAAAACATAAAAGAACAGCAAAGCGAACCATAATTTTGAGCTATACTTTACTGGGGATTTTATGTTCATGAATTAGCAATTAATTACCCTATAATATTACACCGCCACAGCGCCTTTAATATGTGGGTGTGGGTCATACCCTTCTAACGTAAAATCGTCAAAGGTGAAATCAAAAATATTTGTAACGTTTGGATTTAACTTCATCGTTGGTAGCGGTCTACACTCGCGAGACAATTGTAAATTCACTTGTTCCATATGGTTATTATAGATATGTGCATCACCAAAAGTATGTATGAAATCACCTACTTGTAAATTACACACTTGGGCAATCATCATCGTAAACAAGGCATACGAAGCAATGTTAAACGGTACACCTAAGAAAATATCGGCACTGCGTTGGTACAATTGGCAACTCAATCTGCCATCGGCTACATAAAATTGAAAAAACGCATGACACGGCGGTAAAGCGGCTTTTCCATTCGCTACATTTTCAGCAAAGGAAACAGAAGTATTAGGCAATACACTTGGGTTCCAGGCCGAAACCAACATTCTACGGCTGTTGGGATTGGTTTTTAGGGTTTCAATTAATTCGGTAATTTGGTCAATTTCTTCGCTGTTCCAGTTGCGCCATTGGTGGCCGTATACCGGACCCAGATCGCCATTTTCATCGGCCCATTCGTCCCAAATTTTCACCCCATTTTCTTGTAAATATTGGATATTGGTGTCGCCTTTTAAAAACCACAACAATTCATAAATAATGGATTTTAAATGTAATTTTTTGGTCGTTACCATAGGAAAGCCTTCGCTCAAATCGAACCGCATTTGGTAACCAAAAACACTAAGCGTTCCGGTGCCTGTTCGGTCGCCTTTTTGATTGCCGTTTTCTAAAACGTGTTTTACTAAGTCGTGGTATTGTTGCATACTTATTATTGGTAATAGGTCATTGGTTATAGGTGATGGGTTATTGTGTGGCTAAATAATTTATGAAAGATGTGATTTTCTTTTCGATGGTTTGTAAATGTATAATTTTATCTTCAATATTTTTTTCTGGAATTAAATCAACATCTGCACATAAAATTAATTGGGTTTCTAATTCATAACAAGAACCTAGACTAATTTCTAAGAATCTTGAAAAATCTTTATTTGATTTTTTTGCACAACCTTCTGCTATGTTTGAAGGAATAGAAATTACACTTCTTTTTATTTGAGAGGTTAATCCATATTTTTCTTCATCAGGCATTATTTTCAGTAAAAAATAAATTTCTTTAACTAGCCCTCTGGATAAATTCCAAATTTCTATATCTCTAAAATTTCTCATGTTTATTTTAATTATCAACTTTTACCAATTACCTATAACCCATGACCTTTTCCCATTTTAATGTTTAATCTCTTCTATTGCTTGAGGATCATGTTTGTGTTTGAATAGTATGGCAAAAGCTAGGGTAATTACTAAGGCGTAAATGGCAAAGGTAAGCCAAATGTTGTGCCAGTCTTTTCCTTCAGCGGTGGTGAAATATTTTTCGATAATATAACCGCTCGTAATACTTCCAAAAATGGCTCCAAATCCATTAGTCATCATCATGAACAAACCTTGTGCGGAAGAACGAATTTTAGAATCGGTTGAGGTTTCTACGAATAAAGAACCTGAAATATTAAAGAAGTCAAACGCCATTCCATAAACAATACACGATACAATAATCATCCATAAACCGTCGCCAGGGTTTCCATAAGCAAACAATCCAAAACGCAACACCCATGCCACCATACTAAACAACATCACTTGTTTGATGCCAAATCGTTTTAAGAAAAATGGAATGGCTAAAATGAATAAGGTTTCTGAAATTTGAGAAATGGACATAATTAAGGTTGAATATTTCACCACTAAAGAATCAGCATATTCGGGTAAGCGTTTAAAATCATCCAAATACACATCGCCATAGGCATTGGTCAACTGTAAAGCCGCTCCTAAAAACATACTGAACAAGAAAAACAACGCTAGTTTGTAATTGGCAAATAATTTAAACGAACTCAGTCCGATTAAATCAATGAACGATTTATTTTCTGCGGTTTTACCTTCTGGCGTACATTTTGGCAATGTAAAAGAATAAATGCCTAATGCAATAGCGGCAATGGCTGCAATGTAAAATTGGTTTTCGCTGGCTTTATTTCCGGTAAGATTGGTGATCCACATGGCAACAATAAATCCTACTGTTCCCCATACGCGAACCGGCGGAAAATCTTTAACAACGTCTAGACCTCCTTTTTTCAGGGCATTATAAGCCACAGAGTTGGAGAGGGCTATGGTAGGCATGTAGAAAATCATCGCTATTAAAATTACCCAAAAGAAATCTGCCGGATTATCCACTTGAGGGACATAAAAAAGCGTTAAACCCCCTAAAATATGTAGGGTGCCGTATAATTTTTCTGCGTTGATCCAACGATCGGCGATGATTCCACAAATAGTAGGCATAAAAACTGAGGCAATACCCATAGTAGAGAAAATGGCGCCAAATTGCGCTCCATCCCATTGTTTGGTTCCGAACCAATAATTGGCTACGGTAATCAGCCATGCTCCCCACACAAAAAATTGGAGGAAATTCATTATTGTCAATCTGAATTTTATATTCATAATAGCCTATTTTAGTGGATTAAGATTCTTTTTTTGAGATAGCATCTCGTATTTTGGCCGCTTTTTCGTAATCTTCGTTTTGAACTGCGGCTTCTAGTTGATCGTATAATTCTTTTATCGAATGTCTTGAATAGCTGTCGGATTGAACGTCAAGATCTTCGGTAGCTCCAAATGTTTCCGGTTCTGATAAAATGGCATCGGAATCTTCCATATCTTCGTTTTCTGCCGGATTGATGTTCAAATAAATGCCGGCTTTGTCTAGGATGTTTTTGTAGGTAAAAATTGGTGCCTGAAAGCGAATGGCTAATGCAATAGCATCCGAGGTTCTGGCATCAATAATTTCTTCGATTTTATCGCGCTCACAAATAATACTTGAGAAAAACACACCGTCTACCAATTTATGAATAATAACTTGTTTTACAACGATGTCAAATCGGTCGGCAAAACTTTTGAATAAGTCATGCGTCAACGGGCGAGGGGGTTTGATTTCTTTTTCCAAGGCAATGGCAATAGATTGTGCCTCAAAGGCGCCAATTACGATAGGTAATTGCCGGTCGCCCTCTGCTTCGTTTAAAATTAAGGCGTAGGCTCCATTTTGAGTTTGGCTGTAGGAAATGCCTTTGATATGTAATTTTACAAGACTCATTATTGGGGGTGGTAATTTTCTTATGATACTAATTTTGAAACGCATTCGTTTGTATGCGAACCATTCGCTTCAAAAATAAAAAAAAGAGCTATCTTAACAAAGATAACTCTCATTTTATTTAATTTAGTTATTAACCAAATCGTGTACTATGAATTGCTGGCTTTGAAAGCCTTTAATTTTTCAATTAATTGAGGGACTACTGTAAATGCATCTCCTACAACTCCATAATCGGCTACTTTAAAGAAAGGAGCTTCTGGGTCGGTGTTGATAACTACTTTTACTTTCGATGAATTGATACCAGCAATATGTTGGATGGCACCTGAAATTCCTACTGCAATATATAAGTTGGCAGCTACTGGTTTACCGGTTTGTCCTACGTGTTCGCTATGTGGTCTCCACCCGATGTCTGATACTGGTTTTGAACACGCCGTTGCAGCTCCTAGAACAGTAGCTAAGTCTTCAATCATGCCCCAGTTTTCTGGACCTTTCATTCCACGACCGGCAGAAACTACAATTTCGGCATCTGCTATGGTTACTTTTCCAGACACTTTTTCAACACTTTGTACTTTGATACCAAAATCTGCATCATTTAAAGATGGAGTAAAGCTTTCTTCCGTTAATGAAGATGCGTTTTCAATTAACCCGAATGAGTTTTTTGCAATCCCTAATACTTTTACAGCTGTATTGATTTCCGTTAAATTGAATGCTTTGTTTGAAAAAGCAGTTCTTTTAACTTGGAAAGGCGAAGTACTTTCTGGTAATGCTACTACATTGGATGCATAACCAGCTTCTAGAGCAACGGCTACTAATGGAGCAACATATAAGCTATCTGTTGAAGAAGAAATCAACACAATTTGTGCGCCTTCTTTTTTAGCCACTTGAGTGATAACATCGGCGTAAGCCTTTGCGCTAAAGTTGTTTAATTTGTCGTTTGAAACGGTTATCACTTTGTCAACGCCATAAGTTGCTAAAGCGCTATTGTCTGCATTGTTTATAGTTACTGCGGTAACTGTTGTGCCCATGGAAGAAGCCACTTTTTTTGCGTAAGAAGCCAATTCAAAAGCTACTTTTTTTATTTTTCCTTCTGCTGATTCAGCATATATGAGTATAGACATAATTATTACGTTTAAGAGTTTAAAATGTTGTAAAGTTTAAGTGTTAATGGAACACTTAAAACGGAACACTGAGTACTAAATAACTTTCGCTTCGTTATGTAATAGACTAATTAATTCATCCAAATTATCAGCATTTACTAATTTTACAGCTGATTTAGCAGCTGGTTTTTCAAATTTGATAGATTTGGTAGCTGCTGCATCACCGGTTGGCTCTACAATTGTAAGTACTTTTGTACGGGCCATCATGATGCCTCTCATGTTTGGAATTCGTAAATCTTTTTCTTCTACAATTCCTTTTTGACCACCAACAATTAACGGTAATCCGGCTGAAATAATTTCTTTTCCACCGTCAATTTCTCGGATTAACTTGGCTTCATTACCATTTAGATCAATTCCTACGCAAGCGTTTACAAAGTTGAAACCAAGAATACCCGCAAGCATACCGGGTACCATACCGCCATTATAATCTAAAGATTCTTTTCCAGCGATTACTAAGTCATACCCGCCGTCTTTTACTACAGCTGCCAGTTGTTTGGCTACAAATAAACCATCGGTTGGAGTTGCATTGATGCGAATGGCTTCGTCAGCCCCAATTGCTAATGCTTTTCGTAATGTAGCTTCGGCGTCGGCGCCACCTACATTCACAACTGTTACTGTTGCGCCTTGTTGTTCTTTAAACCAAATGGCACGGGTTAAACCGAATTCATCATTTGGATTGATAACAAATTGTACTCCATTGGTGTCAAACTCACTGTCACCATTGGTAAAATTAATTTTTGAAGTAGTATCAGGTACGTGACTGATGCAAACTAATATTTTCATTTGATACGAATTTAGTGTTCAATTAAACAGCTACGAAAATACAAAATAAAATGGAATAAAAAACTATGCACGCATAATAAATGCGAATTTCTTACCAAAAAATGATTTTTTCGACTTAATATGTAATTTAAAATCCTAATTTGACTTGTTTTTAAACATATTGTCAACTAAAACGATTTAGTAGAAAAAAAATGATTTTTTTAGATAACGCGAAAGGATAATGTAATTTTTCCTATTTTTGCGAATCATAATTCAATTAGAAATTAATTTCATGAGAACGATACAATTTAGAGAAGCAATTTGTGAAGCGATGAGCGAAGAAATGCGTCGCGATGAATCGATATATTTAATGGGTGAAGAAGTAGCAGAGTACAATGGGGCTTACAAGGCTTCCAAAGGTATGCTCGATGAATTCGGTCCCAAACGTGTCATTGATACGCCTATTGCAGAATTAGGTTTTGCAGGTATTGCAGTTGGGTCGGCCATGAATGGCAATCGTCCTATTGTAGAGTTTATGACGTTCAACTTTTCGTTGGTTGGGATTGATCAAATTATCAATAACGCTGCAAAAATGCGTCAAATGTCTGCTGGCCAATTTCCAATGCCTATGGTATTTAGAGGGCCAACAGCTTCTGCAGGGCAATTGGGGGCTACCCACTCGCAAGCTTTTGAGAATTGGTTTGCCAATACACCCGGATTAAAAGTTGTAGTTCCTTCTACAGTTTATGATGCAAAAGGGCTATTGAAAGCCGCTATACGAGATAATGATCCTGTGATTTTCATGGAATCAGAACAAATGTATGGTGATAAAGGAGAAGTGCCAGAAGGCGAGTATACCATTCCACTTGGAGTGGCAGATATAAAAAGAGAAGGTACGGATGTAACCATTGTATCTTTTGGAAAAATTATCAAAGAGGCCCATTTAGCAGCTGATGAATTGGCTAAAGAAGGGATTTCTTGTGAGATCATTGATTTAAGAACCGTGCGCCCTATGGATTACGATACGATATTAACATCTGTAAAGAAAACCAATCGATTGGTCGTGTTAGAAGAAGCGTGGCCATTTGCCTCTGTAGCCTCAGAAATCACATACATGGTGCAAGAAAAAGCATTTGATTTTTTAGATGCACCGGTACAAAGAATCACCACGGCAGATACCCCTGCGCCTTATTCACCAACTTTATTAAAAGAATGGTTGCCTAATGCACAAGATGTGATCAAAGCGGTAAGAAAAGTTACTTATAAATAACAAAAAACGTATTATATTTGAAACTTCATCAGTGCACAAACTGATGAAGTTTTTTGTTTGTAATTATGAAAAAGGAAATCTTATTTTTTGCGTTGTTTTTTACCAGTCTATTTTTTGGACAAACAAAAGTAGGCGGAAGAGTTGTGGACGAAAAAAATGAACCTATAGCTTTTGCAAATGTAATCCTAAAAGGATCTAAAGAAGGGGTTATTACAGATGACAATGGTAATTTTTATTTTGAATCGGAAGGAAATTATGAGTTGTTAATCGTCTCTTTTGTGGGCTATGATAGCGTCCAAATTAAGTTGGCCCCCGGATTAAATAAAGATCTTAAAATCGTATTGAAGTCGGGGGTGTCCTTAGATGAAGTAACGGTTTATACAGGTAAAACATCGAAAAAGAACAATCCTGCAATCGACATTCTGAGAAAAATTTGGGAGCGAAGAAGAAAGAACGGCCTTAAAATGTTCAAGCAATACCAATACGACAAATATGAAAAGGTTGAGTTTGATTTGAATACGATCGATTCTGCTTTCATGAAAAATAAGGTTTTCAAAGGAATGGAATTTGTGTTCAAACAGATCGATACCTCTAAAATTTCCGGAAAATCTTTCTTACCAATATTCATCAATGAGACGTTAAGTCAGGTTTATGGTGACAATCCATCAAAAAAAGTAAAAGAAATTACAACAGCCAATAAAAACTCAGGATTGGGTAGTGGTGAGGGCGTAAATACCTTTATCAAGGATTTGTATGCCGATTATGATATTTACAATAATTACTTGAAGTTTTTTGACAAAGATTTTGTGAGTCCGTTATCGCGAACCGGAATCAATGTGTATAACTATGTACTTGCCGACAGTATGTACATCGACAACAAATGGTGTTATAATATTATTTATTATCCCCGACGCAAAAACGAGTTAACATTTAAAGGTGATTTTTGGGTAAACGACAGCACTTTTGCCGTTAAAAAAATTAATTTGGAAGCCAGTAAAAGTGCTAACATCAACTGGGTAAAAGAAATCTATATCGAGCAAGAATTTGAAGTGATGAACGATTCTGTTTTTTTGCTTACACGCGATTATATGATGTCAGATTTTAGTTTTTCAAAAAAAGAAGAAGCAAAAGGCGTCTATGGCAAACGAACCACACTTTATAAAAATCATCAATTTGATCAACCAAAAGACGATAAATTTTACAAACAAGAAGTCAATTTTTACGACAACTCCGTGTACAATAAATCGGATGAATTTTGGGAAGAAAACCGATTCGAAAATTTAAATAAAAATGAAGCGGGAATCTATAAAATGTTAGATACGTTAAAAGAGGTCCCTCGATTTAAAAGAATTTATAGTTTGGCTTCTATTTTAGGAAGTGGATACATAGAAATCCCAAAATGGAAAATGGATTTTGGTCCCATCTTTTCCACCTTCGGTTATAATGATGTTGAAGGTCAGCGCATTCGTATAGGTGGTAGAACTTATTTCGGATCCAACGATACTTGGCGTATTCAAGGGTATACAGCCTATGGGTTTGAAGACGAGCAGTTCAAATATGGAATTTCTGGACGCTGGATGGTGAATCCAAATAAAAGAGTAATCCTATCTGCCGGAAACCGTCGAGATGTTGAACAAATGGGGGTAAGTTTGACGACTTCAAATGATGTATTGGGTAGAAGTTTTGCATCATCTGCATTATTTGCAAGTGGTGTAAACAATCAATTAACTTCAGTAAATCTAACAACTTTAGGTTTTGAAATGGAACCGTTTAAGAATTTTACTTTTCAAACTAATTTTACTTATAGAACATTAAAATCGGCATCGAGTGACTTTAGTTTGGATTATTACACAGACGCAACACAAACCAAAATTAACAACCAAGTAAGGCAATCTGAAATAAATATTATTGCAGAATTCACTCCAAATCGAAAAACCGTTGGATATGGTGTAGATCGTTTGGATGTTGATTTTAATTATGCGCGCTTTTTTGTGAGTTACAGCAACGGTATCAAAGGGGTGTTGCAAAGCGATTTCAACTATCAAAAATTACAGTTGTATTATCGCCAACCAACATTAATTGGTGGTTTTGGACGATTGTTTACTACGTTGGAAACAGGGAAAATTTTTGGAGCGGTACCCCTTGGATTAATGGGTGTAATTCCTGGAAATCAATCATGGTTTGTAATAGAAAATACCTACAATTTATTAGATTATTACGATTTTGTAGCCGATGAATATGCTTCCATGCATTTAGAACACCATTTTAATGGCCGATTGTTTTCGAGAATTCCATATTTGAGAAAATTAAATTTACGAGAAATTGTAGGGATTAAAGCAGTTTATGGTCGGGTTTCAGAAGACAATAAAATGCTAAATGCTTCCGGATTACAATATGTAGCTCCAGATAATGTTTATTGGGAATACAATGCAGGTATAGGCAATATTTTCAAAGTTTTACGACTTGATTGTGCTTGGCGTGGGAACTATTTAGAAATGCCAAATGCCAGAAAATTTGCGGTAAGGGCTTCCTTTGGATTTTATTTTTAGTAGGATTTCGGGAAGTAAGCGCTGGATCATATAAATGACCTACATATATAGGTTTAAAAACCCGATAGACGAAGCAATATTATTAATATGCTACTATAAGCATGCTTTTTTATTCTAAATCAACACCAATTTTTTCTAGCCTATCAAAAAGAGAATTTCTCAAAACCCAAATAATGTTCAAAATTAGAGCGATTGTAAGGGTTTCTTTTTGCAATTTTTAAGAAAACTATACAAATTTTGCACATTTGTTTTTATAAAACCGGACAATTTGTATAAGTTCTTAAAAAATTGTTATTTTTGCATCCGATAAAATTAAGAACAAAAATTATTTTTTATGGAATCAATGATGATTTATGTGCCAATAGTAATGGCGTTGATTGGTTTAGCTTTTATGG
>JACCDI012074397.1_pt1 | contig 31736 bp, 24 predicted proteins | sample 7442791 | NCBI WGS metagenome assembly JACCDI01 (sample SAMN15323434, study PRJNA562643) | freshwater metagenome | isolation source: river surface water | place: USA:Blue River Watershed | collected 2017-08-15
CCCATCCAGGTTAAGACCGACAGTGTCATCGTAACGGCCGTAAAGAGCGACGCGGTCCCACGCTGACGAAGCGCATCAAAGACGGCATCTTGAAGCGACATGCCATCATCCAGTGCATGACGAATCCGTTCAAACAGATAAATACCGTAGTCCACGCCAACGCCCACCCCCAGCGCAACCACCGGCAGGGTGTTCACCTTTAGGCCAATGCCCAACAGCGTCATCACCGCATTACACAGCACCGTGACGATCGCTAGGGGAATAATGATGCACAGCGTGATCCGGATCGAACGAAACGCCAGTAGACAGAGTAGCGATACCGACAGAAACAATGCGAGGTTGACCCACCGATCCGCCTCGCGCACCACCTGGTTTGTCGCCGCCATCACACTGAGATTGCCGAGTCCAATCTGAAAACGCAGATCATCCCGACCATAGGCTTTCGAAAATGCCTCAATGTCATCGACTAACGAGGCAATCGTCGCTGCCTGATGATCTTTGGTGTAGATCGAAATCGGCATGGCCGTGCACCCAGGATTCATGAATGCGTTACCCAGTCGGGTGGCGGCACCCGCCCCCTGTGCCATCTGCACCGGATCCTCTGGTAACGCGCGCCACTTCACATTGTTTTCTGCATAGGCCTGAGAGACTGCCATCGAAAAACCCGCCAGACTCGATACTGCAGATACGCCAGGATTCTGACGAATCTGCAGTTCAAACTCGCCGATCGGCTCCATCACCTTCGAGTCAACGCACGGCGACTCCTTCCCGTCGGCCTCGACGACCACCTGCATCACATCCACACCGATGGCAAATCGGCTGGTGATGACCTCTGTGTCCTGGTTGTAGCGGGAGTCTGCCCGAAGCTCCGGCACGCCCTTTCCAAGATCCCCAACCTGCAGATCCTTCGCAACCCAGAGTCCCGCAGCAAGAATGCCAACCGACAGCAATACCGTCACCGCTGCGGCCTTTGGCTCAGTAATCCGTGCAATCGCGCGCCAGAGCCGATCAAGTCCCGCTTCACTGCGCGGCTTTAGTCGAGCCCCTGATCGATACGACAGCAGCGCGGGGAGCAGTAGCTTATTGGAGATGATCATCACCGTCACACCCAGCGTGGCGGTCAAGGCAAGTTCCTGCACCATCTCGATTTCCACAAACGCGATCACCAGAAAACCAAGTCCATTGGCCAGTAGCGCCATGGTTCCCGGGATGAAGAGCTTGCGGAAACTCTTTCGTGAGGCCTCTTCAGAACTCTCCCCTGCGAGAATTTCGAGTCGCCAGGCGTTGGTCATCTGTACGGCATGAGAGACTGCTATCGAGAAGATCAAAAATGGCACCAGAATCGACATCGGGTCCAGACCAAGCCCCACCAGCGGCATGAGTCCCAAGAGCCAGACGACCGGCACAACCGAACAGCCCAGTGCGTAAAGCGTCAACATCCAAGACTTGCTGTACCAGAGCAGTAACACGGCCGTCACTAAGAACGCCAACCCAAAAAAGACTAGGACACCGGCTGCACCGGCTGCGATATCCCCGACAGCCTTAGCAAATCCAATGATCTGGAGTGAATGGCGATCCGATTCGTGCCGCGTTCTGATCTGTTCTAGTTCGTGAGCAATCCGACGCAGATCCACACGCCGACCTGTCTCGGGGTCCATCTCTTGGAGCGCCGCCACCACCATCACGGCACTGCCATCGCGAGCGACAATTCGCCCGATCCAATCGGACTTGGCGACATTCGCCTTCACTTGTTCGATCTGATCCGGACGACCTTGGAAATCAGCAGACACGATATTGCCGCCCCGAAAGCCCTCTTCAACCACCTCGTTGTAGCGAACATTCGGCGTGAAGAGCGAAGTCACTGAGCTTCGCTCAACCCCTTTGATATAAAAGACTTCCTCGGTAACCTGGCGAAGCAGCTGCAGCGTCTGGGCATCATAGATGTCGCCATCTTTCGGCGTAATCGACACCAGCACACGATTTGCACCACCGAAGACCGACTGGTACTTCATGAATACTTTCATGAATGGATGATCCAGCGGGATCATCTTGGTAAACCCAGCATCGGCTCGCAGCATGGTGGCCGACCAGGCCAACGCGATCGTGACAAGTACAAAAATGAGAATCAGGCTTCGACGGAACCGAATCAGTGCCCGTGCAAGCCCATCCACCCAACCCCAGGTACTCGACCCTGTCATGAGCTGCCCTTCAAACCAAACCGTTGATCAAACTGCCTCAGACCGAAGACACCAGCGATCCAGATCGATCCATCAGCGGTTTCCACAAGATCCGTCAGACTGCCGTCCCAGAGTTTTTGTACGGAAAAGGTGCGGCCATCATCGACGCTGATCGCCACCATTCCCTGATCTCCCAACAACACCACCCGGCCATCCTTGAGGACACGACCTGCCATCCATGCGACCGTTGTCGGCACAGGAAGGTTCTGCCACTGACCTTGACGCTGCGACTGACGAAAGATCTGGCCACGCATGCCGAATGCGATCCGCGCACCCATCTGCGTGACTAATCCTCCGAAGAAGGATCCTTTGTATGGAGACGATAGTTCCTTCCAGAGCAGCCCATCTGCCGATTCCGCGAGCGTCCCCGCCTCGGCGGTAATCCACCAGCTTCGACTCAGGGGGTCCTGGTGCAGACTGTAGAGATGCCATTCAAAATCATCGCCAAACGGTTTGAGTCGACGCCAGGTCTTACCCAGATCGGTCGAGACCAGCATCATCCCAAATGCCCCTGTGACAAAGACACGCCGATCGGAGTCGATCGCCACCGAGAGCAACGCCTCTTTACGCGGATTCACCGACTCGATGATCTGAGACTCGACCGCTCTCCAGTTCACACCAGCATCGGTCGAGACAAAGATCATGCCGCTATGTCCAACTGCAACAACGAGTCCTTCAGCATGCGCAGCAACCGCCGTAAAGTTTCGATTGGTCGGTAATCGTTGGGTCACCCACTGCCCTTTGGGATCACCCAATCGGGCCACAATCCCCCGCTCTCCGACCGCAATCACGGTATCGGCAACACGAGCAAAGCCTGCGAACGCGGCACGATCGACTTGTATCGGACGAATCATTGGTACTGTAGACGGCGTCTGCGCAATAGCAGTGCCCGCGAGTGCCCCCCAGCCCATTCCAAGCAGAATGCTGGAAACTAAAAACGCAACAGCCACCTGAGCGTTGATTCTCAGGCGGCTGTCAGACGCAGCAGGTCTCGGAGTTGTTATCGCGTGCCCCGACGCCGCAGGGCGTCGGTCTGGAAGTCCGACCATGAAGCCTTCACACCAAATTGAATCGGCTTTTTCACCTCGTTATCGAGGTGCGAAATCAGCACGTTTCCGTTGGTTAGGTCATGCCACAACTGGATGCTGTACCAGGGCACCCCGTGGTCATAGATCTGGATAAAGCCATGAAGCCCAACACGCCAGATCTCGCCCCGCGTGTCGTAACAGTCTTCAGACAAAATCATCCAGCTATCTTCATCCAGCAGGAAGACGCGCTTGCCATAGATATGCTTGCTGTCTTTTTTAAGTGTCGCCTCGACTACCCAGACGCGGTGTTTTTCGTAGCGCATGAGATCGCTGTTCGCGGATCCCTTACCAATGATGTCCGCGTACTTTAGCGACTTGCTCGCGACCTTGTAGGTGTTGTAGGGGACAAACATCTCGCGACGCCCAACAAGCTTCCAGTTGTAGCGATCGAGTGCGCCATTAAATCCAAAGTATTGATCGGTGACCCGCATCCCCTCGGTACCGTCTGCGACGTTATCGTAGGCAAGGTCTGGCGCACGACGCACACGACGCTGTCCAGCGTTGTACACCCAGGCTGCACGGGGATTTTTGATGGGATCGGTGAACTCGTGAACCATGTAGACCGTCCCCGCTAGGGCGGGTGGCGCGGTGTAAGCCGACGTAAATGCAAACTGCAAACCCGTCGACACCTGTGACGGCTCGATATTCTCTGCATAGACAACACGATCGGTGTAGCCCACGCGGTAGGTATCGCCGTTCGCACGGACCGGGAACCAAGAATATTCGCGGTCATAACCACCGCCCGCATAGCGCATGAGAAAGTTCATCATCGCCTGCTCACCGGTCTTCGGGTTCGGGAATGGGATCGTCGAACGCGAGTGTCCTGAGAGCGCCGAGCCATTCAGGCTAATCTTGCCAGCTTCAGCAACAACATCCGCCACCACGCGCTCGGGCAGGGCTGCTGTCCGCTGCGTACGGTAGATCGGCATCTTGAAGTTAGGCTGCTTCTTCAGCAGGGCTAATTGACCGACGGTCAAAAACTCTTTGTACTGATCGGCATTCGCGCCGGTGATCGTGAATAGGGGCTTTTCTGAAGCGAAAGGATCGATGTACCCCTTTTCAGGGGAATATCCCGCAGGCGGCTTCAAGAGACCCCCGGTGTACGCGGGGATCGAGCCATCCGCATTCGCGGCCCGGATGGCTCCCGCGTAGGTGGTCTCTCCGGATGTCTGCGCCTGCGCCGAGGCCACCGCAAACAAACCTGTCGTCGCCGACAACGCAGAGCCCGCAATCACGGGCGACGCTGCCGCCGCAATCATCGCCCGACGACGCGCCGGACGATGTCCGTCCGGCTGCGTTGTGGTCTTCACCAAATCCTTTGTGTTCTGTGCCATTCAGAAGAACCTTCTCTGGATTAGAACGTGGTGCTAAACACGATGCTGTAGAAGTCGCGGTCACGGAACGGGTCGTACTTCGCCGAGTCTGCGTAGCTGATGTAGTTCAGTTCGATGTTATGCACCTTGTTAATGTTCAGACGACCACTCAATCCTAAGGTCTGACGCCCTTCGATAAACTGGTTGTCCACCGAATAGCCGCTCACATCATGTGAGAAGCTCAATGTCGGGTAGAAGGTTGCCTTCGTACCAAGGAATCCCGGGTACTCCATCGACAGTCGCAGACGATATCCCCACGAGTTGTCGGTGACATAACCATCGTTCTGGCAGCCATCCACCTGAGGGTTCAGACCAGCGCCGTTGTTACAGGTTCCACTGGTTGTTGCATGTTTGCCATAACCGAAGATAAATGCGCGACCGAACCGCAGTCCAGAGTAAGAATTGCCGATATCCGCTGTCTGGAAGGCTGCTTCACCGACAAAGACAGACTGTGCAGAGCCAAGGATTCGGGGCAGGATCTTAATACCGTTCACCTGCACCTGGCTCTTGTTCACACGGCGATAACCGCTCACTTCGTTACCAGCACCACGAACCGTCGCGGCAACAGCGGTTGAGGCCATCGGGCCCGCGCCCAGCAGTGCGCCAGCCAACAGGTCGTTACCGTTAATCTGAGCAGGTTGATTGGGAACCACACTGACCTCACCCGCGAGAGACCAGCCGGCAACGTTGGTGCTAGCACTCGCGGCATAGACGTCGATGCTGCCGGGGTATTCCCAGAAGCCTCTAAACGGACGCAGACCGAGCGCAGCGTGTGCAGGCAGGGCATTCAAGCTCTGCAGCGAGGCAGGAATTCGCTGACCGATGATGCTTGTCAGTGAGCCCGCTCCCGACGGCAACCCCATCAGGAACGTACGCACAGTGGGATTGGCGCTATCGCCGGTGATCCCCGAGACAATCGGCGTACGGGACGACAACTTTGCTGCGTAGAAGCCAAGCTCTGCGTCAAGCTTTTCAAACGGCATGCGGAACGCAATACCGTACTGGTTATCTTCGCCTTCACGACCCTTGCCGAGAGGCACATAAAGGCCGCCATTAAAGGCATCCGCATTGCTAAAGGAAGATGTTGCAGCGACCAACATGCGGCCGCAGGCGCCGCCATTGTCGGCCGAGAGTTTGGTCTCAACAACGCCGAAGTAAGTGCCGCAGCTATCGATGTTCGATGGGGTCTGACGGAACTGGTAGAACGCTTCCAGTGACTTACCACCACCTAGACCCAAGTTCGCAGACAGCGAAGCAATCGGCAAGAAGGCATCTTTCACCTCTGCACCGGGCTTACGCAGCGCCGACAGGTCAATCGGATTGATCTGGTTTACCCCTTGAATGAAGAGGCTCTCCCCCCAGTTGAGCACCTGGTTACCCAGACGCAGCTGCAGGGGCATGCCGCCAACGTTGTACGTGTTATAGACGTAGGCATCGAGCAGCGCGATGCCGGTAAATTTCTGGAGCGGCTCAAATCCGTCATCAGACAGCGGCTTGTTTCGTGCGTAGTTGCTACCGTGGTTACCGGCGCGAACATTCCCATTTTCCAGGGCATCGTCATACCAGGCGCGGACACGGGCAAATGCACCCATCTGCCCCTTGGAGAGCGATAGGTCTGACGTCACCTTCACCAACGTCGAAAAGGCGTCGCCTTTTGCATAGTTCAGGGTGCCGCTATCGGTATTGGAGCCGCCGGTGCCGCCCTTGATACCAACGCGCAGGCCATCCGCAGCACTAAAGAGTTTCGGATCCGCTTCTTGAGCGCGAATGCTCGTTCCCGCAGAGACCGTTGTGCTGAGCGTTCCAGTCCAGCCGTTGTCGAGCTTCAGATCGAGCGCCATTGCTGACGGCGCTGCGAGCGCCAGCAGCACAGAGGCTGAGACCGAAGAGAGAGCGAAACGAGAGAAACGCTTTGAGGCTTGGCGCGAAGGATGCACGGTTTGTCTCCTAAAAAATGCAGAACGAACAACGATTATTTTTGGTGGCCTAAGGGTAAGCCATATTGCCTGTCCTTCATAGATTGCCCCATGGCAGTAGTTTCCCCATGAAACCCCTACAACCCGATGGAACTCCTCTTGCAGGACGAGTCATTTTAACGTCCAATTCAAACGAACGTATGAAAGAAAAACCCGCCTCCCTCGCCGTGATTTCGCAGCGCAACATGACGCGCGAAAGAATTCTTGCGACCGCAGAGCGGCTGTTTATGCAGCACGGCTTCGACGGCGCATCGATGCGCCGGATTACAGCGGCTGCGAAGGTCAACCTAGCCGCCGTGAACTATCACTTCGGATCCAAAGAGGCGTTGATCCAAGAGGTCTTTCGACGTCGACTGCACTCCCTTAACCAGGAACGCATCCAAGCCTTGGATCGACTTGAGCAGGAGGCGAATGGAAAGCCGATCAAGCCGTCGAAAATCCTAGATGCCTTTTTCGGCACCCTGCTTCGGATTGCAGAAACAGAGCCCCAAGGGGGGCCAACCTTTCTAAAGCTGCTCGGTCGCACCCTCACCGAGCCCACTGAATTCATTCGTGCGTTTCTGGCCGATGAATATCAGTCCGTGTTGTGGCGCTATCAAGAAGCCTTATTCAAGGCGCTCCCCAACGTGCCGAAGGCCGAGATCGTTTGGCGATTCCACTTTATGCTGGGCGCGACAGCCTACGCGATCGCGGGTACCGATAGCCTGCGGCTGATCACGGACTGGGTCGAACCCGATGAAGATCCGAGTGATGATCTCCATCGCCTGATTCCACGTCTGATGAGTTTTCTGGTCGGCGGCTTACGGGCACCGTTGCCGACATTCGATTCCCCCGAAAAGCCGTCAACCACAAAGACATCTCGTAAATCCCCCCAGGTCCGCGCGGCCTGAACCGTTGATCCCAAAGGAGTTATTCATGACCCTCTTGATTCTGCTCTCGCTCGCCGGCATCGCCGCAATCTTGGTCATCCCTGCGGTGCGTCGCCCACTCTTGTCTGCGCCAATTTTTCGTGCATTTCGTCGGGCACTTCCGACAATGTCAGAGACGGAGCGCGCGGCGCTTGAAGCGGGAACCGTCTGGTGGGAAGCCGAGTTATTTAGCGGCAAGCCCCAGTGGAAAAAGTGGACATCAATTGCCCGACCAGCACTAACCGCCGAAGAACAGGCGTTTATCGACAACGAGGTTGTCCAGGCCTGCGGACTGGTCCGCGAGTGGGATGTCGCTTTCAAAGACTATGACATGCCCAAGGAAGCCTGGCAGTTCATCAAGGACAAAGGCTTTCTCGGCATGATTATTCCCAAGGCCTACGGCGGTCTCGGGTTTTCGGCGTATGCGCATTCAGAAATTGTGGCGCGACTCTCCACACGATCCTCGCCTTTAGCCATCTCGGTCATGGTGCCAAATTCTCTCGGGCCTGCAGAATTGTTATTGCATTACGGCACCGAAGCGCAAAAAAACTACTACCTTCCGCGTCTGGCCAAAGGACTTGAAATTCCGGCGTTCGCACTGACGAGCCCATGGGCTGGGTCCGATGCGGCCTCCATCCCCGACACAGGCATCATCTGTGAAGGGTCTTGGCAAGGAAAAAAAGTAATCGGAATGCGGGTGACCTGGAACAAGCGATACATCACGCTGGCACCGGTCTGCACGATTCTTGGGCTTGCATTTCGTCTCTATGATCCAGACGGACTTCTCGGCGAGAAGAAAGATCTTGGTATCACCTGCGCACTCGTTCCTCACGACCATCCCGGCGTGGAGATCGGCCGCAGACATATTCCCCTGAACACCTACTTTATGAATGGCCCCACCCAGGGCACAGAAGTCTTTATGCCACTGGACTTCATCATTGGTGGCCCCCAGATGGCGGGTCAGGGCTGGCGCATGCTCATGGAGTGTCTGGCGACGGGTCGAGCAATCTCATTGCCGTCGTCGAATGCCGGTATTAGCCAGCTGGCGGCACGGGTCGTCAGTGGCTATGCACGGATCCGTCAGCAGTTCAAGACACCGATTGCTCGGTTTGAAGGCGTTGAAGAGTCGCTGGCCCGAATCGCCGGAAATGCCTATCTCACGGATGCCGTGAGAACGCTCTCAGCCGCCGCGATTGACCTGGGTGAAAAGCCATCGGTCGTCTCAGCAATCGCGAAATATCAGGTCACTGAAAAGGCACGAGAGTCAGTGAATCACGCCATGGATGTCGCAGGCGGGAAAGGGATCTGCATGGGCCCAGGAAACATTCTTGGCCTGGTCTATCAACAGATGCCGATCGGCATCACTGTCGAAGGTGCCAACATTCTGACGCGCAGTCTGATTCTCTTTGGCCAAGGGGCAATTCGCTGTCACCCGTACCTGTTAAAAGAAATGCAGGCCGCACAACAGTCTGATCTCAAGCAAGGGCTCATTGCCTTTGACCGTGTCTTCTGGAAACACATGGCGCATATTGTCGGAAATGGTCTGCGCAGTATCGGTCATGGCCTGACGGCAGGTCGCGTGGCCAGCAGTCCATCCGATGTCGCTCCCGAGATGCAGCGATACTACCGTTCTCTCGCACGAACCTCCGCCGCCTTCGCCTTTGTAGCGGACCTGTGCATGTTGATTCTCGGCGGCACGTTAAAGCGCAAAGAAAAACTCTCCGCGCGGCTGGGTGACATTCTGTCTCAGATGTTCCTCATGTCCTGCGTGCTCAAGCGCTATGACATGCAAGGCCGAATCCAAGAGGATCGCGATGTCGCTCGATGGGCACTCGAAGACTGTCAAGACAAGATTCGGATTGCCTTTGAAGGCGTCTTTGCAAACTTCCCGATCGCCGCGCTCGGACCAGTGCTCAAACGGCTTCTCTTCCCGTGGGGCATGCCGGGACGGGCGCCATCGGACGCGCTGGGACATCGCGTTGCCCAAAAGTTTGCGAATGCAGGCGCAGCCCGCGATCGTCTGACGCCAGTCTGCGTGGTCCAAAAGACGGTAGAAGATCCCGTTGGGGTCATTGAGCTGGCGCTTGATGCAATGCTGGCCTGTGAACCCATCGAGGCAAAGATTCGTGCCGCAGAAAAACAAGGCCGATTCCAGGGAGAGCCGCTGGCCAATGTGCGCGATATGCCAACCCTGGCCGCCCGACTTGGCGTCATCACTGAACTCGAGTTTCAAGAGATGCAGAAGCGTGATGCGCTTCGTGATCGCGTGATTCACGTGGATGACTTCCCATTCGAGATTCGCAGCACCAGTACGGCAGCAGTGTCCGAGCGCCAAAAGCAGGCAGCCTGAACATGGCCTTCACTTCTGTCTATCTGGTCGATGGCGCACGATCCCCTTTCTTAAAGGCTCGCGGCGCACCTGGCCCCTTTAGCGCATCGGATCTCGCTACCCAAACGGGGCGAGCACTGCTGCTTCGCCAGCCCTTCGAACCGTCCGCCTTGGATGAGGTAATTCTGGGGTGTGCGGCCCCTTCTGTCGATGAGACGAACATCGGCCGCGTGCTAGCCCTTCGACTCGGGTGTGGGCATCATGTACCGGGCTGGACGGTGATGCGCAACTGCGCCTCGGGGCTGCAGGCGATGGACTCCGCCATACAAAGTATTCAAACAGGTCGCTCACACCTCGTGCTCGCCGGAGGCGTTGATGCGCTCTCTCGCACGCCGCTTCTCTACTCCGATGAGATGGTCCAATGGTTCGCCACCATGGCGCGCGCCAAGACGCCTACTCAAAAAATTCGTCAGTTTCTTCGTCTTCGACCTGGACCGTTACTCACCCCCGTCATCGGACTACTCCGCGGTCTGACCGATCCTGTCGTGGGACTCTCGATGGGGCAGACAGCTGAAAATTTGGCCTGGCGTTTTGGCATCACGCGAGAAGAGATGGACCAGTTCTCTGTGCGTAGCCATCAACGAGCCACCCAGGCAAAACATCAAGGCGCCTTCGCCGAAATCGTGCCGCTCGTCAGTCACAAAGGAGAGGTCTTTCAAGAAGATGACGGCGTTCGTGAAGACTCTTCGACAGAGCAACTTGCAAAGCTAAAGCCCGTTTTTGATAAACCTTACGGCAATGTCACAGCGGGTAACAGTTCTCAGGTCACTGATGGCGCTGCACTCTGCCTGTTGGCCTCTGAGCAGGCCGTAAAGCAGTACGGTCTCACCCCACTGGCCCGTATTACCGACCTGCAATGGTCGGGGCTTGACCCAAGCGAGATGGGACTAGGCCCCGTCCATGCCGCGACGCCGATTCTTTCGCGCCATCAACTCGGACTTAATGATCTCGACCTCTGGGAAATCAACGAGGCGTTTGCCGCCCAGGTCATCGGCTGCCTTCGCGCCTGGCAAGACGAGCAGTACTGTCGAGCTGCACTGTCTCATGAGCCGTTAGGGTCGTTAAATGAAGGCAAGCTCAATATTCACGGGGGGGCCATTGCAATTGGTCATCCGGTTGGCGCTTCTGGCGCGCGAATTGCCTTACATCTCGCCCATGCACTCAAACAGACCAGTGGCCGCAAGGGACTTGCATCCATTTGTATTGGTGGTGGCCAGGGTGGTGCAATTCTCTTGGAGGCCTGCTAAATGAAACATTGGCATCCCATCACCGATCAGGATGGCATCGTCTGGCTTGGTCTCAAGACCGCCAACCCCGGACTGAATACGCTGTCCAAAGAAGTGCTCGAAGAATTCACGTCACTGCTCGATGGATTTGATCAGACACCCCCCAGAGGACTCATCATTCACTCCGAAAAGGAATCTGGATTCGTTGCTGGGGCAGATATTGAAGAGTTCACCACCCTCGATACCGCCGAGAAAGCGACTGAATTGGTGGCCCGCGGCTGGCATCTGATGAACCGGCTTGCTGCAGTTCGCTATCCGACACTTGCGCTGATTCGGGGTGTCTGCCTGGGTGGTGGCCTTGAGCTCTCACTGGCTTGTCGCTATCGCATCGCCGTCGACACACCCGCAACGCGCCTCGGACTCCCCGAAGTCCTATTAGGCATCGTCCCAGGATGGGGCGGCATGCACCGACTGCCCAAGGTCGTGGGGCCACAGGCAGCCCTCGATATGATGCTCACCGCAAAATCTGTCGATGCACGACGGGCCAAACGAATGGGGCTCGTGGATATGGCTGTGCCTCCTCGACTGATGAACCGATCCGCACGAATGATGGTCATGTCTGGTCGCCCCCCGAAACGCGCGTCGGGACTTGCCGCACTCTTAAATCATCCTTTTGCTCGTCCCCTCATCGCCGCCATGGCACGACGACAGGTCGCAAAACGCGCAAGCCGTCAGCACTACCCGGCTCCTTACGCCATCATTGACCTGTGGCAGAAGACGGACGGTGATCCACTCCGCGCGCCAGAGCTCCTCGATCAGATTGTCCGATCACCCACTGCGCGTAATCTTGTGCGTGTATTTTTTCTTCAAGAGCGACTCAAAGGATTTGGTAAGACATCAGACAGCAAGATTGCGCATGTCCATGTGATCGGATCTGGCGTCATGGGCGGTGACATTGCCGCATGGTGTGCACTGCGTGGCATGCGGGTCACGCTGCAAGACCAGACCATGGATCGTATCAAGCCAGCACTGAGTCGGGCTAATGCGCTCTTTCAGAAACGTGTGCGGGATGCCTTAAAACGCCGAGACGTCACTGACCGGTTGATTCCCGACCCGCAAGGCTTTGGTGTAGCCCATGCAGACCTTGTCATTGAAGCGATCTTTGAGGATCTTGATGCCAAGCACGCGCTACTGCGGTCTCTTGAGCCTCGTCTCAAACCTGGGGCCATTCTGGCGACGAACACCTCGAGTCTGCGGATTGAAGACTTACGCACCGTCTTGCAAGATCCCTCTCGACTTGTCGGGATCCACTTCTTCAACCCAGTGGCGCAAATGCCTTTGGTAGAGGTGATTAATGCTGACGGCACTGCACCGCAGGCGGTCGCGGCTGCCATGGCATTTGTCCGCGCGATCGACAAGCTACCCCTGCCCGTCAAGAGTGCGCCCGGCTTTCTGGTCAATGCGGTGCTTGCCCCGTATATGCTCGCGGCGATGCGGGCCGTCGATGAGGGTCGCTCGCCCGTCGAGATTGATGCGGCCATGCGCGACTTCGGCATGCCCCTGGGCCCACTTGAGCTGGTCGATACCGTCGGACTTGATATTGCGATGGCGGCAGGTAAAGCGCTCGCAGCGGATGGGACATCGCCACCAAGATGCCTGATCTCCAAGGTAGAGCAGGGTCATCTGGGCAAGAAGACTGGGCAAGGGTTTTATCGTTGGGAAAACGGTCGGATCACCACGCCGATTACCGCTGCTCCGGGACCCGCGGGGCTTACTGACAAACTCCTCACGCCGTTAGTGCAGCAGACCCAGCGGCTTGTCGAGAACGGGGTGGTTGCAGACGTAGATCTTGCAGACGCTGGTGTTATTTTCGGAACAGGGTTCGCGCCCTTTCGCGGCGGCCCGCTTCATTGGCAATCGATGACGAAATAGGAGACAACGTGGAACCAATTCGAATTAGAAAGGCGGCCGTTCTCGGCGCCGGCGTCATGGGGGCGCAGATTGCAGCACATCTCGCCAATGCCGGGTTCTCAGTAGAGCTCTTTGATCTCAAAAGTGAACCAGGCGCACCGAATCAGATCGTGGACCAGGCAATTGAACGCTTAAAGAAGCTTGAGCCCTCCCCCCTGGCCACGACCGCAGTACTCTCCCGACTGCGATCCAGCAACTACGATGACCACCTTGATCGCCTGCGCGACTGCGATCTGGTGATTGAGGCAGTGGCTGAGCGCCTGGATATCAAGCGCAGCCTCTTCGCCAAGATTGCGCCCGCACTATCAGCAAACGCAATCGTTGCAACGAACACCTCGGGACTCTCCATTAATACACTCGCCAAAGAGGTCCCCGACGCAGTTCGTCCTAACTTCATCGGAATTCATTTTTTTAATCCTCCGCGCTATATGCCACTGGTCGAGCTCATCCCGACGACGCAGACTCGACCAGAGATCGTTGATGCACTCGAGACCTGGCTCACACAACGAATTGGAAAGTCAGTTATTCGAGCCAAGGACACGCCAAACTTCATTGCTAATCGCATCGGCGTTTTCTCACTCCTGGCAACCATGCGTCACACCGAAGCGTTTGGGCTTGGCCTTGACACCGTCGACGCCTTAACAGGACCCCGTATCGGTCGACCCAAGAGCGCGAGCTACCGCACCGTCGATGTCGTGGGCATCGATACCCTTGCGCACGTCGTGGGCACCATGCGCGACCAGCTCCCGAATGATCCGTGGCACAGCTGGTTCACACTCCCCACGTGGATTCAGACACTGATCCAAGAAGGCGCGCTCGGCCAAAAAACTGGCCGTGGTCTTTATAAGAAAGAAGGACGTGAGATTCTCGTTCTCGACCCCGCATCGGGAAGCTATCTAAAGAGTCAAGGCGAAATCTCCGCAGAGCTCGATGGCATTCTAAAAATTACAGACCCGGCCAAGAAATTTGCCGCACTCAGACAGTCGCAAGATCCCCAGGCAAAATTCTTATGGGCCGTCTTCCGAGATGTCTTTCATTACAGCGCTTACCACCTGCATGAGATCGCTGACAACGCCCGTGACCTGGACCTGGCGCTGCGCTGGGGATTTGGCTGGGCGATGGGGCCGCTAGAAATTTGGCAGGCCGCAGGCTGGCAGACGATTGCTGCGGCGATCACCGATGACATGAAGGCTGGACTCGCTGTGGGTCAGGCGGCATTGCCCGCCTGGGTGACAAGTGCCGACCGTCAAGGGGTTCACACACCCACTGGATCGTTTTCACCATCAAGAAACGCCAATCAGCCGCGATCAACGCTTGCCGTTTACAAGCGTCAACGGTTTCCAGAAACCTGCTTTGGTGAGACACGACCATCGCTTACGCCGGCATCGCTGCAGACCGGCGAGACGGTCTACGAGAACTCGGGGGTGCGACTCTGGCGAGATCCAACCCTGGATTCCGGAATCGGCATCTTGTCGTTCAAGTCAAAGATGCATACGGTCGGAGATGATGTACTAATCGGTCTGCTTGCAGCACTCGCACATGCGGAGCGCCATCTGGATGGTGTTGTACTCTGGCATGAGCCTCCCTTCTCAGTAGGCGCAAACCTGAAGCAGGTCTCCGAGGCCTGCACCCTCGGTGCCTGGGATCAACTGGAGACGATGGTCGCGAACTTTCAGGCGGCGTCTCAGGCCTTGAAATACTGCACCGTTCCTGTTGTGGCTGCAGCCCAGGGGATGGCCTTAGGGGGTGGCTGTGAATTTCTCATGCATGCGCATCATCGCGTCATGCACCTTGAGACCTATGCTGGCCTGGTCGAAGCCGGTGTCGGACTCATTCCTGCAGGGGGTGGATGTAAAGAGTTTGCAGTGCGCGCAACCCACTGGGCCGCACAAAGTCCCACCCCAACAGAAGTCTTTCCGTTCATTCAACAGGTCTTCATGCCCATCGCCATGGCCAAGGTCGCCAGAAGCGCTGCTGACGTGGTTCGCATGGGGTTTGGCAAACCATCAGATCAGATTGTCTTTCACCCGCAGGAGCTGCTCAGTCTTGGCATTCGTGCCGCACGGCAGCTCGCTGACACCGGCTATGCGCCGCCGGCCCCTGCCAAGGACGTGATCGTTGCAGGCCGAACGGGCATTGCGAATCTCGAGATGATGCTGGTCAACATGCATGCAGGCCGCATGATCTCTGATCATGACTATCGCGTGGCCAAAGCAGCCGCAACCGCTCTGTGTGGTGGTGATATCGAGCCGGGTTCTCGCGTCGATGAAGCGTGGCTCATTACGATTGAGCGCGCCGAGTTCATGACATTACTCAAAACACCTGAGACACAGGCCCGCATCAAGCACATGCTTGAGACCGGCAAGCCCCTAAGGAACTAAGATGAACGCAAAACGACAAGAAGCCTATATCGTCTCTGCTCGCCGTCTTCCCGTCGGCAAAAAGGGAGGCGTCTATCGCACCACGCGACCCGATGACCTTCTGGCGGCCGCAATCCAAGCCTGCCTGCACGATATCCCGTCCATTGACACACAAAAGATTGGTGATGTCATCGTGGGCTGCGCAATGCCCGAGGCCGAACAAGGCATGAACATGGCCCGGATTGGTCTGTTACTCGCAGGCCTGCCGAACACAGTACCTGGCATGACGATTAATCGGTTCTGTGCCTCCGGACTTCAGGCTGTTGCACTTGCCGCAGAACAAATTCAATTAGGCCAGGCGGATCTCATGCTCGCAGCAGGTGCGGAGTCCATGAGTGTGATGCCCCAGATCATGGGCAACAAGATCGCGATGAATCCACGCGTGTTTGCAGAGAAAGAAAACCTGGGTATTGCCTATGGCATGGGCATGACTGCTGAAGAAGTTGCACGACAATGGAATGTGAGCCGTGATGATCAAGACGCCTTTGCCCTGCAGTCACATACCCGTGCCTGCGAGGCCCAGAAGCAGGGGCTCTTTCAATCAGAGATCGCCGCTTACGCGCGGGAAACGCGTCACCCGAACCTAGCCACAGGCAGCATTGACGTCAAGACAGCATTGATCTCGCACGACGAAGGCCCTCGCGCAGATAGCTCGCTTGAAAAACTGGCCAAGCTCAAACCCGTTTTTCACGCCAAAGGAAGCGTCACCGCGGGCAACTCGTCCCAGATGTCCGATGGCGCTGCAGCGTTGATGCTGGCGTCAGAGGCCGCCATCAAGGCCTATCAGCTCACCCCGTTGGCGCGATTTGCCGGATTTGCTGTTGCCGGTGTCGCACCAGAGATCATGGGAATTGGTCCGATTGCCGCGATTCCCAAAGTGCTTCAACAGACGGGGATCGCCCAGTCCGATCTTGACTGGATTGAACTCAACGAGGCATTTGCAGCACAGTCTCTTGCCGTTATTCGTGAACTCGGTCTTGATCCCGCACGCGTCAATCCCCTGGGCGGCGCCATTGCGTTGGGACACCCACTTGGGGCAACGGGTGCGATTCGCTCAGCAACCGTCGTCCACGGACTGCGCCGGACCCAGAAACGCTACGGCATGGTCACCATGTGTATCGGCACGGGAATGGGTGCTGCCGGGATTTTCGAACGTGTCTAGCCCCACCCTCGGGACATTCGTCCATGATGGATTCGTGGCGTGAAACTGGCCTGGATTTTTCGGCTGTCGCCACGCTGGCGGGCGCGACTCGTCCGCATTGGATTTAACCTGCACCCTGCCTTTCGAGGCACGGGGGGCAAGATGATCTCGGTGTCGGAAGACCTACAACAGATGAGGGCAAGACTGCCCTTTAGCTGGCGAACCCGTAACATCGTGGGCTCAATCTACGGTGGGTCGCTTTTCTCTGTCACAGACGGGCCTCACCCCATGATGCTCATGGCCGCCCTTGGGCCTGGCTTTGTCGTCTGGGATAAAACAGCGGTGATCCGCTATCGAAAACCCGCCTTCACAGATCTCACCGTTGATTTCATCCTATCGGATGTCGACCTCCGGGATATCCGCGAGCGACTGAGCCAGGCACCGGAGCTGGACCATGTATTTGTCATGGAGCTCAGAGATAGTGACGGCCAGTCGCACGCCACGATCGAACGGACGATTTATATCGCTGACAAGACGTTTTATCTCAACAAAAGCAAGACCAAAACAACAGAACGTGACGTGGACTGACGGGGGGAGATGACAATGGAACGACACTGGTTAAAGAGCTACCCGCAAGGGGTACCTGCAGATATCACCGTGAACCCCGACGAATCGGTTGTCGATCTCTTCGAATCGGCCTGCAAAGAGTTTGCAGGCCAGGTCGCCTACATCAGCATGGGAAAGACCCTGACCTATCGCGAGCTCGATGAACAGTCACTCGCCTTTGCGCGATACCTCCAGTCTCAAGGGCTTCAGCCTGGTGACCGAGTGGCCTTAATGATGCCGAACGTACTGCAGTATCCGATCACGCTTTTTGGCACGCTCCGCGCGGGCGGGGTGGTCGTCAACTGTAACCCTCTTTACACACCGCGGGAGCTTGAGCATCAGCTGTCAGACTCCGGAGCGACCTTTATCGTGATTCTGGAGAACTTTGCCCACACTCTAGAGAATGTACTCACGAAGACGGATATTCGCCACGTCGTCGTGACGCCATTTGGAGAATCGATTGGGGGCATCAAAGGCGCCATCGTGAATCTGGTCGTGCGTCGGGTCAAGAAATTGGTCCCCGCCTGGTCCATCAACGCTGCGATCTCACTGAAGACCGCGTTTGCAAAAGGCGCTTCAACAACCTTTCAACGTCCGAGTCTACGGACCACTGACATCGCCTTTCTCCAGTACACCGGTGGCACGACGGGGGTGTCGAAAGGCGCCATCCTCACCCACGGCAACATCGTCGCAAACGTTCGGCAGGCGGAAGCCTGGATTGATCCTGTCGTCAAACGCGGACAGGAATTCATCGTCACCGCATTGCCGCTGTATCACATCTTTGCACTGACCGCGAACTGCCTCACCTTTATGCGCATCGGCGCCAAGAATCTGCTGATCGCCAACCCACGGGATATTCCTGCATTCATTAAGGAATGGCGGAAATACCCGGTGACGGTGTTTACTGGCGTGAACACCTTGTTTAATGCCTTGCTCAATAACGCAGAGTTTCGTGCCCTTGATTTCAAAACACTGCGGCTCACCCTAGGGGGCGGTATGGCGGTTCAAAAGCCGATTGCGGATCGTTGGCGCGACGTCACCAAGAGCCCCCTTACACAAGCCTATGGGCTTACCGAAACGTCCCCAGCGGCCACGATCAATCCTCTTACAGAGGACCGTTTCACGGGATCGATTGGTCTTCCCATTTCATCGACCGAAGTCTCCATTCGAGACGATCTTGGCCAACCCGTCGAGATCGGTCAGGTCGGCGAGATCTGCGTACGAGGACCTCAGGTCACACAGGGCTACTGGCGTCGACCCGAGGAGACTCGCAATGTGCTCTACCCGGATGGATTTCTGAAAACCGGCGACATGGGCACCATGGACTCCGCCGGATTCGTCTACGTCGTTGATCGCAAGAAAGACATGATTCTTGTGTCCGGATTTAATGTCTACCCCAATGAGGTCGAAGAGGTCATTGCCACGCACCCCGGCGTTCAGGAAGTCGCCGCCATTGGTGTGCCGGACGAACAAAGTGGAGAAGCAGTCAAGGTCTTTATCGTCCGTGCCGACCCCTCTCTGACCAGAGAAGAAATCATCGCGCACTGCCGTGGGCAGTTAACGAACTACAAAATTCCACGTCAGGTCGAGTTTCGCGACGAACTCCCCAAGACCAATGTCGGTAAAATTTTAAGACGGGCACTCCGTCCCGAGACCTAACCGACACCCTGCATGCCCCATGACGATCTTCACCGACACGGCCCACTCGATGCGCTGACCGGTCACACCCGCACCTCGATCAGTCTTCGGGCGCTTGGTCTTGCAGTACTGCTCACGCTCGGATTCGCTGGCGTTGAGTTTTTCGCAGCCCTCATGTCGGGGTCGATTGCACTGATGGCCGACGCCGGTCACATGGTCACCGATGCAACGTCACTTTTTCTCGCCCTCGTTGCGCAGATCATCGCCCTGCGGCCGCCTTCGGATAAGAGCTCTTACGGCCATGGGCGGATCGAAGCGCTCGCGGCCTTCGTCAACTCGGTTGCCATGCTGGGGATTGTTGCCTGGATCAGTATCGAGGCCATTCAACGGTTTTCGGCCCCCCGAGAAATCGCGGGTCAAATGGTGATGATTGTCGCCGCCATCGGTCTTGGGATAAACGTCCTCGTTGCCTGGGTACTATCAAAAGACCAAGACAGCCTCAACACAAAAGCGGCACTGATTCATGTGCTTGGCGATCTGCTTGGATCTGTTGCGGCGTTGGCTTCCGGACTCGTGATCTATCTCACCGGCTGGACCCCTATCGACCCGTTGCTCTCTCTCTTTGTCTGCGTCTTGATTCTGCGATCGACACTGAATCTTCTAAAGACATCTTCGGGCATTCTGCTTGAACACGTTCCCGAGAGCGTTGATTTTCGGCGCGTCGCTGATGACCTCAAGGCAATGCCGGGAATCTGTGCAGTCCATAACCTACACATCTGGGAAATTAGCCCCGGGCATATTGCCCTGACCGCCCACCTGGAGATCAGCGAGATCGGTCAATGGGCTACCACCCTTCAGCGTATCCAGGACATGCTGCGTCGTGACCATGGCATTGATCATGCCACCGTACAGCCAGAGCCTACTTCTCTACAAATGCCCGCTCAAACACATAGTCCCCAGGCTGACCAAGACTTGGCGAAACCTTAAAGCCACGCTGATCCAGCATGTCAGATGTTTCTTTCAGCATCGCAGGACTGCCACAGATCATGCCGCGATCGACCGACGGATTCAGTGGTGGCAGACCAATTTCTTGAAACAACTGACCTGACTCGATCGCTGTGGTCAGTCGGCCTGTATGGCGAAATGCCTCTCGCGTGACAGTGGGGTAATAGATGAGCTGCCGACTCACCGCCTCACCAAGAAACTCATCTTTGGGCAACTCTGTCTTAATGTAATCCGCGTAGGCGAGCTCACTCACCAGACGTACACCATGGATCAAGACGACCTTCTCAAACCGCTCGTAGGTTTCTGGATCTCGAATGATGCTCATGAACGGTGCAAGACCAGTACCGGTGCTAAATAGGTAAAGATGCTGGCCAGGGTTAAGATCATCCAATACCAGAGTCCCCACGGACTTCTCAGACACTAAAATCTCATCGCCCACCTGAATATTCTGTAACCGCGAGGTTAAGGGACCATCCGGTACCTTAATGCTCAGGAATTCCAAATGCTCTTCATAGTTCGGGCTCACGACGCTATAGGCCCGCATTAATGGCTTGCCGTCTACTTCCAGCCCGATCATCAGAAAGTGACCGTTCCGAAAGCGCAGCCCCGGCCGCCGCGTCGTCTTGAAACTAAAGAGGGTGTCATTCCAGTGGTGAACGCTTAACACGGTCTCCTTGAGGTACTTCGACATTAGATCTCTCCAACGTAGGGATTGGTTAACCGTTCTCGACCGAAACTGCTCATCGGACCATGGCCCGGTACAAATTCAATGTCATCGCCAAGCGGAAACAGCTTCTCCTTAATCGACGACAACAGTTGCTGGTGGTTACCGCGCGGGAAATCCGTGCGACCGATTGAGCCAGCAAACAAGACATCTCCGACAAACGCAAGACGCGCTGCAGGAGCGACAAAGACCACATGGCCGGGGGTATGCCCGGGACAATGAATCACCTCCAGCGTCTGACGACCAAAGGAGACGGTGTCTCCGTCCGCTAGCCAACGGTCGGGCGTAAATCGATCGGCACCATGCAGTTCAAATATTTCCCCCTGTGCCTTGAGCTGCTCGATCCAGAATTCATCATCTCGATGCGGCCCCTCAATCGGAATACCCATTCTCTGGGCCAATACGCCAGCCAGACCACAGTGGTCGATATGTCCGTGGGTCAGAAAGATCTTCTCTACGCTGACCTGGGCGTCTTTTGCGACCGCCTGAAGCTGATCGATGTCGCCACCCGGATCTACCCAGGCCGCCCGACGCGTCTCAGGGCAGATCAGTAAGGAGCAGTTTTGTTGAAAATCCGTTACCGGAATAATTCGAAATTCCATGTTCGGATTATCGCAGAGTGCATCAGACGCTCGGGGCCAACCCTGCCAGCCATGCCAGCAGGCATCTGACCCTTACGCGATCAGAGCGTCAGTCCCGAACTCAGAGAATCGCCCCCGAACCATCTCCCGGGCGCTCTCCCGCCTCGTAGACGACATGAGCCCGACCGACAATCAGCGGATCAAGCTTGCCAATCTGCTCGACGTCTTTCTTCTGATAGGGCATTTTGTGCAAGACATATCGCATCGCATTGAGCCGGGCCCGCTTCTTACAGTCACTCTTGATCACGGTCCATGGCGCATCCGCCGTGTCTGTCTCACAGAACATCGCCTCTTTCGCGCGGGTGTAGTCATCCCACTTATCCAGCGATGCCTTATCAATTGGGCTTAACTTCCAGTGCTTGAGTGGATGGACCTCACGTTCTTTAAATCGGCGACGCTGTTCGTCGCGACTTACCGAAAACCAGAACTTGATCAGCCAGACACCACTGCGTACCAAGTGGCGCTCGAACTCCGGGGCTTGACGCATAAATTCCAGGTATTCCTGCTCACTGCAAAACCCCATGACGCGTTCGACGCCGGCACGGTTATACCAGCTACGATCAAAGAGAACGATCTCTCCGGATGTCGGGAGATGCTGAACATACCGCTGGAAATACCATTGTCCTTTTTCACTTTCCGTGGGCTTCTCAAGAGCGACGACACGCGCGCCGCGAGGGTTCAGATGTTCCATGAACCGCTTAATCGTGCCGCCCTTACCGGCTGCATCACGCCCCTCAAACAAGATGACAACACGCTGCCCGGTCTCTTTCACCCAGGCCTGAAGCTTCAGTAGCTCTACCTGGACCTGATACTTCTGCTCTTCATACTTCGAGCGTCGCATCAGGTTCTTGTAAGGGTACCGACCATCCCGCCAGTCCGTCACCAACTCTTCGTCGGGATTCTTCGGACTACGCTGTTTATCCGCCTTGCCTTCTGGCATCTGTAAAAAGGCTTCACGCATCGCGGCGACATCATCCGGAGAGGCACCCTTCACGAGTGCACGGAAATTCTCAATACGCTCTTTCTCAGAGGCGACCGCAGGATTCGTCAGAATCGCCGCTGCGGCGGCTTGCTGCTTGCCGCGTGCCGACACCGTCGATCGCTTGGGAATGAATCGTGCCAGCGCAGCCTCATTTAAGGCAGGCGGTGTATCCCCCTTCTGGGTGCTTCGTACCTCTGCTCCAGCAGGAGTTCGTCGTGAGCGGGTCGTCATAGACTTTGTCGCGATTCGCGTCATAAGCAGGTTCTCTCTGTGGGATCATCCATATTGCTTCGGGACCAGCCGATCCGCGAAGGCGTAAGGATTATTGTGCGCTCGAAACCCACTCCCTCGGGGCTCAACAGTTTGAAATGCATCAAAGATCAGTCAATCAGACCATCCGTCTTAGAACAACAAAAAAGGGGCCTCAGCCCCTTTTTGTTCATGCTCGCCATGTTTCTTTGTCTAAGCAGCTTGAAGTGCGTGGTACTCCAAATCCGCAAGCGCGATGACATCAAGCGCCCGAATATGCGTCGACTCCAGAATGACCGGCGGCGCTACCCCAGCCTCGGCCGCCTCACGCCAGCGGGCGGCACAGACACACCAGCGATCCCCAGGTTTCAGTCCCGGGAATCGGTATTGAGGATTTGGCGTAGACAAATCGTTACCCCGAGACTTAGAGAACTCTAAAAAGGTCTCGGTCATCTGGGCACAGACGGTGTGACTGCCGTAATCCTCGGCGTCCGTATTGCAACACCCATCCCGGAAAAATCCGGTCAGGGGATCCATGCTGCAAGGCTGCAGCGCGCCCCCCAGAACATTCTTCGCGGATATTGCCATCGTCTCGACGCGGTCCGCTTACGCTAGATCTTTCACGAGCGAAGCACGCGTTTCACCCGAGACCGGATCGACTTTAACGGTGTAGTGCGGGTGATCGACCCCCATGGATAGGCTGACCCCATACTTGAGCGCACCGGCCATATCTTCATCAAGTTCAAAACGCATAAAGTGCACCGAAGACGTCTTCTCGTCATTCTCACGCTCAAGATCCTCGTCAGCGATGGCATAGACCTTTTCACGGCCTTCGACCTGAATCCAGACGCGGTCCTCGACTCCCTTTAACTTAGCAAGCTCTACCTTGCGTACCTCGGGATCCGGATACTCGATCATCATGGTGCACTTGAAATTACGGCCCGTAGGAATCAACGGGTTGTATGCATCCAGCTCATCTTGGATGCCAGACTCTTCAAATGTCTTCTCGATCCGAAGCATTTCTTGAATCTGGTAACGAATCGTCTTCTCGTCCTCAAAAAACAATGTGATGTGCTCACCGAGCGCCACCTGACGCAGCTTCTTGTGGGCGATCACTTCCTGACGAAACTGGTTGCGGATCCGAGCGTAATGCTCCAGCGTCCACAACGAATCACGCGAAATTTGTGCCATGCTCATTCTCCAATTACTCCATCAACGTTAGTTCAATTACAGCCCATACGCCCGTGCCAGGAGTGACAACGGGTGGGCGACCTTGCCGTCGGCTTTTCCGGCCATGCCCTGTTCAATGTGATGGCCAGCCAGCTGACAATCTGACGCCACGAAATCGGGTTCGCCACCTTTGCCGTCGTTGGCCTTGGGGTGCTCCCCCATCTGACGAAACACCGGGCGACCAATCTTCATCGCAATCTCGTGGAACTCTTTCTTGACACCCCAGGTTCCTGCGTGACCAGAGCAACGCTCCACCGTATTCACCGCAGTCTCCGGAACCATTTCCAACATTTCACGGGTCTTCTGACCGACGTTCTGAACCCGAAGGTGGCAGGCCACGTGATAGGACACATTGCCAAGACCTTGTTTGAAATCGGTCTTCAATAGCCCATCTTTTTGACGGTTCACAAAATACTCGAATGGATCAAACATCGCCTCTTTCACGGCCTGCGCGTCCGGATCATTCGGAAACATCAGCGGAATTTCCTGCTTGAACATCAAGGTGCACGAAGGAATCGGGGTCACGATCGCATAGCCTTCACGCGCAAGTTTTGCCAAGACAGGAAGGTTCTTCTTGGAGAGCGCTTCTACCGATTCCAGATCACCCATCTCAAGCTTGGGCATACCGCAGCAGGCCTGCTTCTCTACCACGACATACGGGATCTCGTTGTGCTCAAGCACTTTAATCAGGTCATGGCCGATACCGGGCTCGTTCCAGTTCACATAGCAGGTGGAATAGATCGCAACCTTGCCAGGTGTCCGATCACCATCCTTTGCAACCACCGCCTTCGACGGTGCTGCGGATTTCTCAAACGTCTTCGACGCGTATTCGGGGACCCAGGCGTCCTTGTGAACCCCAAGCAGCTTCTCGCCGAGTCCGCGGGCGGTCTTATTCTTCGCCAGGGCATTGACGGTCTGTACAACGATCGGAATCGAGGCGAGCTTGCCGTTTGCGGCAGTGTTAGAGAGGGTGACATCCCGGAATTTTGTCGGGGTGCCCTGCTTAAACTGAATCGCCTTGGCACGAAGCATCAGGTGCGGGAAGTCCAGGTTCCAAGGATGGGGCGGCACATAGGGGCACTTCGTCATGTAGCAGACATCGCAGAGATAGCACTGGTCCACCACTTCCCAGTATTTCTCGCGAGGCACGCCATCCATCTCGCCCGTTTCGCCTTCATCGATCAGATCGAAGAGTCGCGGGAAAGAGTTACACAGGCTCACACACCGGCGACATCCGTGACAGATGTCGAACACGCGCTCCATCTCATCGAAACACGCCTTCTCGTCGTAAAACGCCTCCGATTTCCAATCAATAGGGTGCCGGGTGGGCGCTTCGAGGGAACCTTCACGAACCGTCATGGTGAACTCTCTTTAAAGGGGATGATCAACAGAAACAACTAGACCAAAGCATCTGCTCCGCAGGGCCTTGGATTTCCAGGGCCCTGCAGATCAACTGCTTAACAACAATTAGGCAGCGAGTGCGTCCAGCGCTTTCTGGAACTTGTTGGCGTGGGAACGCTCAGCTTTTGCCAGCGTCTCAAACCAGTCAGCGATCTCGTCGAAACCTTCTGCACGGGCATCCTTTGCCATGCCAGGGTACATGTCGGTGTACTCGTGCGTCTCGCCAGCAACAGCGGACTTCAGGTTGGAAGCGGAATCACCAATCGGCATATCCGTTGCAGGATCACCTACCTCGGCCAGATAGTCGAGGTGGCCGTGCGCGTGGCCGGTCTCGCCTTCAGCGGTCGAACGGAACAGCGCAGCGACTTCAGTGTAGCCTTCTACGTCAGCCTTGTTCGCGAAATACAGATAACGGCGATTTGCCTGGCTCTCACCTGCGAACGCATCTTTCAGATGCTGGTGAGTTTTTGTACCTTTGAGTTGAGGCATCACATCTCTCCTTTAGTTAAACATTGCAACAGGGTTGCACCGGTGCCGATTCCCTGGGCGGCATGCCCTAAATGGGACACCCCTGTGAAATCGAACGAACCCAGTCTAGGACCGGGATTTAGAAAAGTCCAATTGAAAGTTTCTTATTGATTGATAAGGTTAATCAATTAGACGTCTAGGACAGTTTATAGACAAATCAGATTTCTCGCGTCCGCGGGACGGGACCTAAAATGGCTGGTATGCAGATCCCCTCCATTCGTCAGACAAGGCGACTTCTGGCGCAACGCAAGCTTTCCGCCCGTGAGCTATTGCAGGCCCATTCCGCTAGGGTCGCTTCTCTCAACCCAACGCTCAACGCGATTCCCACCCTTTGCTTGGATAGGGCCGACGCTGAGGCGAAGTCGATCGACAAGGTCTTATCCGGACAGGTTTCCCGGCAACGACTCGGACCACTGACCGCCCAGCCCTACGCTGCAAAGGACATGTTCGATACCGAAGGGGTTCGCACCACCTACGGCAGTCCCATATTTTCTGATCGCATCCCGGAAAAGGATGCCGAGATCGTCAAAAGAATTCGCCATGCAGGGGCCGTGCTGATCGGCAAGTCCAACACCCCCGAATTCGCAGCGGGCTCTCAGACCTTCAACACTGTCTTTGGGGCTACGAAAAACCCCTGGGATCACACGAAGACCTGCGGCGGCTCAACAGGCGGCGGTGCGGTCGCCCTTGCCACGGGCATGGTGACGGTCGCTGATGGCTCTGACCTGGCGGCCTCGCTTCGCAACCCGGCCAACTTTTGTCATGTGGTGGGTCTTCGCCCCTCAAGCCATCTCGAACCACGGCTGCAGACAGGTCTTAATCCGTTCAACACGCTGTCGATGGTGGGCCCAATGGCCCGAACCGTGGATGACCTGCGCGAAATCTTCCTCGCGATCTTTGATCCCAATGGCTGCGCACCCGATCGCTCATTGTCTGACTGGGTCTGGATTCGCGACGCGCAGGCCAAGACACAACCCCGTTGGCGTGGGCGCAAGAAACTGCGCATTGGCTGGGCACCCACATGGGGCGGGCTTCCCATTGACAATCAGGTCGCAGAGGTGATGGCAACAATCGGAAGCCACTTGGCGGGCCATCAGATCGAACTCATCGAGGCATTCCCGACCCTGCCTGATTTCCGATCTGCATTTCTGAGCCTACGAGGTGAGTACTTTGTTGCCGAGTTCAATGAGCTACTCCAGCATCACCGTGACCGGTTAAAAGACACCGTGATCTGGAACATCGAGCAGGGTCTTGCGCTAAAAACGGCCGAGCTTGTTCGCGCGCAAAAGATTCGGCACCTCACGCGACAGCGGTTAGAGCAGTTCATGAGCCTCCATCAGCTCGATGCCATCGCAGGGCCGTGTAATCAGGTGCTTCCTTTCGATGTCAACACGCCCTACATCAGCGAGATCAACGGCGTCCCTTTGGAGACCTACATTGACTGGCTAGCCTCGAACTTTATGGTCACTGTCGCTGGTCTGCCAGCGCTATCGCTTCCAGCGGGATTTGCGCGAGATCTCGGGACCGGATGCGATCTTCCTGTTGGCCTCCAACTGATCGGGCGTTGGTCTGAAGATCTTCATCTAATGGCGGTTGCCGAGCACCTTGAATCTGCACTCAGCGGCATCAGTCGACGATCCCCACCAGTGTCATGAACGATTTGTTCGCCACGCCATCCGAGTGAGTCTCTCCTATGCCAAACCCCATGAAGAACCCGCAGCGTCTCGCTAACCTGAGAAAAGACTATGCCCAGGCATCGCTCGATCTACCGGATGTTGATGCCAATCCTATTCTCCAGTTTGAGCGCTGGTTTCAAGAGGCGATTGATACCGAAGTGCTTGAACCCAATGCAATGACGCTCTGTACGATTGACCCCGACGGTCGACCCTCGGCCCGAATCGTCCTGATTAAGGGAATCGATCAGCGAGGCCTAACATTCTTCACTAACTATCTCAGTCGTAAAGGCAAGGCACTCGAGCGGCACCCGCAGGCATCTGTTGTGTTCTTCTGGCCGGAGCTCGAACGTCAGGTCCGCATCGAGGGACGTGTTGAGAAGGTCGCCGCAGAGGAATCCGACGAATATTTCCAATCACGCCCCATCGGTAGCAAGCTCGGTGCATGGGCATCCCCGCAGAGCGAAGTGATTCCAAACCGTGAATGGCTGGAACTCAGACAGAAAAATCTCGAATCAACTTTTCCCGCTGAATCATCGGTAGAACCCCCTCGCCCAGAGCACTGGGGAGGGTACCGATTGATGCCCGATCGATTTGAATTCTGGCAAGGGCGTCGATCGCGACTGCATGATCGACTGCACTATCAACGTCAAGGCCGCCTCGACAGCAGCCCTGCCGAATGGACTATTGAGCGATTAGCGCCTTAAATTCTTTTTCTGCCTTCGTGACTTTCGGCGCCACCACCATGGCGCAGTAGCCCTGGTTTGGATGCAGATTGAAATAGTTATCGTGCAGTTCCTCTGCAGGCCAGAACACCAGGTCTACCGGACGCGTTGCTGATGCAGACAAATCATCTGCCCCAGGACCCGACGCATCCACTAGCGCCGTGACGGCGGGCTCAGCCCGTTTGCGGGGCGTTAGCCGCTCGACCAGTTCGGGCGGACAACGGGCAGGGTCCACCGCACGATGAGCCATGAGATCAATCGCAAGCCCCGCAAGCTGCATCTGCTCAGAGGTCGTTGCAAAAATGATGGACCGATATTGCGGTCCAACATCATCTCCCTGACGATTAAGGGTAGTGGGGTCATGAATGCCGAAAAATACGTCCAGCAGGTCTAGGTAGCGGACCTGCGTGGGATCAAAGTCGATACGCACCACCTCGGCATGACCGGTCGTTTTTGTGCAGACCGCCTCATAACTCGGCGCTGCAACGTGCCCGCCCATGTACCCCGATTTCACACGAACAACCCCTTTGATCTTTTGATAGACCGCCTCTACACACCAGAAGCATCCACCACCAAATACTGCTGACTCCAACCGGTTTGTCATTCAGAACTCCTTACAAGATAACGGGATGCCCAGGCCAGACCGGACTCGGTCTCACCCACAGGCCGATACTCACATCCAACGAATCCCGGATAGCCCAAGGCATCAATCCATTCCAATAAATAGTGAATATTGAGCTCGCCGCGATCAGGCTCTTGTCGTGCTGGCACAGAGGCAATCTGGATATGCCCAATCCGCTCGATGAAGTGCGAGAGCCTGCGCGAAAGATCGCCCTGAAGAATCTGCAGATGATAAAGATCTGCCTGGATCTTAAGATTGGGGCGACCGACCTGCTCCAGAATACCGGCGGCCTGCTCGATGGACGTCAGAAAATATCCAGGCATGTCACGACCGTTGATGGGTTCAATCATCAAGGTGATGCGTTCACGGTATGCCTGATCGCAGGCCCATGCGAGGTTTTCCACTAAACGGTCATGCTGGCTTGCGACTGCGGTGTTCGGATCGACAAGGCCGCTCATCACATGAATTCGTGCACAGTCAAATGCGACGGCGGTTTCAATGGCCAGAAGCACCGACTGACGGAACCGCATCTCTTGGCCCGCCCGACAGCCCAGACCCCGCTCGCCCTTTTCCCAGTCGCCGCAAGGTGCATTGATTAGCCCCATCGTCAGGCCGTGTCGGGTCAATAGTTCTGCGATCACTTCTTTGGGATCGTCATAAGGGAATAGACACTCCACCGCCTCAAAGCCAGCCCGACGGGCGGCCCCAAACCGTTCCAGGAATGGAACTTCCGTGAATAGAAAACTCAGGTTGGCCGACAGGCGTGGCATCGCTTATTCCAATCTCTGCAAAGGTCTGCACGGATTATAGAAACCAAATCGAGTGATTTCCCTTATCCTTGGCGTCCTGATCCGATCCACCCTAGGCCTATCGGCCAAAAAAGCCTGTATGGAACGCCTGATAATGAACCGACTCCTTCGATTTTTCGTGATCCCATTCGCGGTCGCCCTCACCGGCCTGTCCTCCGTCGCCGTCTTTGCCCAGACTAATAGTCAACCCAGCGGCCAACCCGTCAGCCCCCTCATTACACCTGCCGCACTCAAGCAACTCATTGAACGCAAGGCGGTCCGCGTCTTGGATATTCGAGAGCTCCTACAGAACGACGACAAGACCCCCAATTACGCCGCAGGCCATATTCCGGGCGCAGTCGCAGCACCCTACTCCGACATCCGCGGTAACGAGGATAACCCTGGAGCGGTGATTAGCGATGAGGACCTCTCTGGGCTACTGAGCAAGTGGGGCATTCAACGTGACACTTATGTCGTCATCGCCCCCACGGGATCCGATGGCAGTGATTTTGGTGGTGCAGCGCGTTTTTACTGGACGTTAAAGCTTGCCGGGATCCCCCGAGTGTCGATTCTCGAAGGCGGTCTCGGTGCCTGGGGCGCAGCAGGATACCCGCAGGAGACCAGCACACCCGAGATCAAACCAACCGGGATTAGAGTCAAACTCGACAAGTCACAGATTGTGACGACAGAGCAAGTCGCCCATCTGATCAAGCAACGCACCAGCGGCGCAAAACGTCTTGTCCTGAGTGACTCACGAAATGAGGACTACTTCAAAGGCACCGAAAAACATTCGGCTCAGGCCCGCGCAGGGACGCTTCCCGGTGCTCAGAACTTTGACCACGAGGAATGGTTTCAGCTCAACACGGGCAAGCTCTTGCCTAAGGCACAACTAGAAAAGCTGGCCAAAGAGGCAGGACTACTCACCAATGACGAGGTCATTACGTTCTGCAATACCGGTCACTGGAGTGCGACAACCTGGTTTGTCTTAAGTGAGATGCTTGGCCAGAAAAATGTCCGCCTGTATCCAGAATCCGTAATCAGCTGGTCGAAGACCAAATACCCCATGGACAATGAACCAAAGCGCTCGAAGGTCTTAATAGACCAGCTGCGTCAGGCCGTCGCTAATCTTCGCAGCTAAATGAACCGACTTCTTCTCAGCCTGCCGGCGCTCGCAGGCGTGCTGTTCGTGACCTGGTACGCAGGTCTACGATCGGGTTTTCTTCTCACACTCGGGCTTGGTTTTGGCGCCGCCCTCAGCGGTGCCAAGTTTGGTTTCACCACCGGCTGGCGTAATCTCATCGTCCAAAAGGATCCCTGGGGGATGGTGGCCCAGATGGTTCTGTTGGCGCTCTGTAGCCTCTTAGCCTTTCCTTTATTGCAGTCGAATCCAGACGAGATCGTCGGTGCCGTATCGCCGATTACCTGGGCGTTACTCCTTGGGGCTGTCCTGTTTGGATTTGCCATGCAGCTTGCCGATGGCTGTGGTTCAGGAACGCTCTATAAGGCAGGATCAGCATCGCCGTTCTCATGGGCCGTCCTGCCTGCGTTCGTTGCTGGAAGTTTCGTTGGGGCCTCGCATCAGCCCGGCTGGGAGTCGCTTGGCGGCCCGCTTCACCAACCAGGATCGGCACTATCCGCATCCGCGATTGATCTGTTATCGACCTTCGGCTTATCCAATGCGTTACTACTCACGCTTCTTGGATGTCTTGTGATTGCCGCACTCAGCATTTTCTACAGCCGCCAACACCACGCAACGCATGGACGCCCGCTTCCAAAAGTACCCCCACGCTGGCTATGGGGAGCGCTCTTTATTGCCCTGCTCTACGCGGCGCACTTGGTGATTGCTGGTCAGCCGTGGGGGATCGTCTATGGACTTGGGCTCTGGGGTGCAAAACTGGTCACTGCCGTTGGCGTCGATCTCTCACAAAATGCATTCTGGGGGACTGCGCCCCATGCAAGCAGAATCGTTGAGCCAGTGCTTTGGGACATGACGTCCGTCACGAATATCGGGCTGCTCTACGGCGCACTAATGGCCAGTCGATGGAATTTCAAGGCCTCCAGTGCGACACCCTTGCCAGGCCCTGGACAGTTTGCAGTCAGTATCCTGGCTGGGCTGCTGATGGGGTACGCCTCACGCATGGCCTATGGCTGTAATGTCGGCGCTTATCTCGGGGGCATTGCCTCCGCAAGCCTTC
>JACCDI011993762.1_pt1 | contig 31719 bp, 20 predicted proteins | sample 7442791 | NCBI WGS metagenome assembly JACCDI01 (sample SAMN15323434, study PRJNA562643) | freshwater metagenome | isolation source: river surface water | place: USA:Blue River Watershed | collected 2017-08-15
AACTTGTTAAAATCAGAGATCTTTTCAATAAATAAATGAGACAGCTTAAAATATCCAAACAGTTTACCAATCGTGAGAACAAATCACTTGATAAATATTTAAATGAAATTTCCAAAGTGCAGATGATTGATGCACAAGAGGAGGTTGAACTGGCAAGAAGAATTCGCGAAGGCGATCAGGCTGCTCTAGAAAGATTGGTTAATGCCAACTTAAGATTCGTAGTATCTGTTAGTAAACAATACCAAAACCAAGGTTTAACTTTGGGCGATTTGATCAACGAAGGTAACTTAGGTTTGATCAAAGCGGCTAAGCGTTTCGACGAGACCCGTGGTTTCAAATTCATCTCCTATGCGGTTTGGTGGATTCGTCAGTCTATTCTTCAGGCTTTGGCTGATCAATCCCGTATCGTACGTTTACCGCTTAATAAAGTGGGTTCCATCGGTCGTATCAGCGCTGCTGCTGCCAAATTGGAGCAGGAGTTTGAGCGTGAACCTACTGCTGAAGAAATTGCTACTGTATTAGAAATTCCTATCATTGAAGTAGAAAACGCCTTGAAGTCAAGCGGTCGTCACTTATCGATTGACGCTCCTTTAACAGAAGGTGAAGACAATACTCTTTTAGGGGTTTTGGATAACAACGACGAGCCAAATCCGGATGTGCCTTTAATGAACGAATCTTTGCAGAAAGAAATCAACCGTGTCATCTCTACATTAAGCGAAAAAGAGCGCGATGTGTTAAGGTACTACTATGGTCTCGATGGCGGTCCTGCTCATACCTTAGAAGACATCTCTGAAAAAGTGGGGTTAACCCGCGAACGTGTGCGTCAGATTAAAGAGAAAGCACTTCGCAGATTGAGAAAATCTTCAAAAAGCAAAATCCTGAAAACCTATTTAGGTTAATCAGATAAGATACAAAGAAAGCCTGACTCTAAACCAGTCGGGCTTTTTTTATGTCCATCTTTTATTCCCTTTAAAGGTGCTAAACTTGTTTATAAACTGATACCCGTCAAGTCGGGTGACCATCATTGAAAAGTCATTAAAAAAAATTACATTTGCACCACATTTTAAACAACCTATTTTCAATGAAATTACATACCGGTCAGACCGACCATTTCGTAAATCGTCACAACGGTCCAGTTGCGCAGGATGACATCAGCAAAATGCTGAAAGTTATTGGTGTTGGTTCAGTAGAAGAACTGATAAATAAAACGGTACCTCAGGGTATTCGTATGCAGGGTGAGCTGAAGGTAAGTGGTGGTACTTCGGAGCAGCAATTGTTAAAAGATCTTAAAGCCGTGGCTTCACAAAATAAGATTTACAAAAGCTATATCGGTATGGGCTATTACAACTGCCACACGCCTGGTGTAATTCTAAGAAATATCATGGAAAATCCAGGATGGTACACTCAGTATACGCCTTATCAGGCAGAGATTGCTCAGGGTAGATTAGAAGCCTTGTTGAACTACCAAACCATGATCATCGACTTAACGGGTTTGCCAATTGCCAATGCCAGTTTATTAGATGAAGGTACTGCAGCTGCTGAGGCTATGGCCATGTTCAGAAGCTTGCACAAAAGCGATCACGCTACCAAGTTCTTTGTAGACAACAGTACTTTCCCTCAAACCATTGATATCCTCATCACCCGTTCTGTACCAATGGGCATCGAGTTGGTTTATGGCGATTATAAAACATTTGAATTTACCGACGATGTATTCGGTGCCTATATTCAATATCCTAACAACGAAGGTAGCATAGAAGACTACAAAGCCTTCACTGATAAAGCCCACGCAGTTGGTGCTTTAGTATGTGCTGGTTCTGATCTTTTAGCATTGTCGCTTTTAACCCCTCCGGGTGAATGGGGTGCTGATTGTGTCATTGGTACTTCACAACGTTTTGGTGTGCCACTGGGTTACGGCGGTCCGCATGCTGGTTTCTTCGCTACTAAAGATGATTACAAACGCCAAATTCCAGGTCGTATCATCGGTGTTAGTATCGACAGACATGGTAACAGAGCCCTGCGTATGGCGCTTCAAACCAGAGAACAGCATATCCGTCGTCAAAACGCTACTTCAAATATCTGTACTGCTCAGGTATTGTTGTCTATCATGGCTGGTATGTTTGGTACTTACCACGGTCCTGAAGGTGTTAAAGCCATCGCAGCTAAAACCCATGGCTTGGCCAAAACATTAGAAGCGGCTTTGAAACAAATCGGGTTCAATCAATTAAACGCTAACTATTTTGATACCTTATTAATCAATAGCAATGGTCACGCTGCTGCTATTAAAACTGCTTCTGAAGCGGCTGGTATCAACTTCAGATATTTTGACAATGGCAATATCGGTATCTCTATCGACGAAACCTGCGAGGTATCTGATATCGCTGATATTGTTGCAGTATTTGCTAAAGTAGCAGGTGCTTCAATGGATGCTTCTTCTGTTGCAAGTTTAGCCAATGCACAAGAACTTACATGGCCTTCTCAATTCGTTAGAACAAGTAACTTCATGTCTCACCCTGTGTTCCACAACTACCACAGTGAACATGAAATGCTAAGATACATCAAGCAATTAGAGAGCAAAGATTTATCACTTTGCCATAGCATGATTTCTTTAGGCTCTTGTACCATGAAACTGAATGCTACCACCGAGATGATTCCGGTAACCTGGCCAGAATTTAACCAGATCCATCCGTTTGTTCCGGTAGATCAGGCTAAAGGCTACAAAGCTATTATAGATGAGTTGTCTAATGACCTCATGGAGATCACTGGTTTCGCAGGTATGAGTTTACAACCAAATGCCGGAGCTCAAGGTGAGTACGCTGGTTTGATGGTAATCAGAGCTTATTTAAACGACATCGGACAGTCTCATAGAAACATCGCTTTGATACCAGAATCTGCTCATGGTACTAACCCTGCTTCTGCAGCTATGGCGGGTATGAAAATCGTAATCGTTAAAAACTTACAAAACGGTAATATCGATATCGAAGACCTGAAAGTTAAAGCGGCTCAGCATGCTAACGACTTAGCGGTATTTATGGTGACTTACCCATCTACCTATGGCGTATACGAATCAGGTATCAAGGAAATCACTGATATCGTTCACCAGCACGGCGGTCAGGTATACATGGACGGAGCTAACATGAATGCTCAGGTTGGTTTGACCAGTCCAGGTTTAATTGGCGCCGACGTATGTCACCTGAACTTGCATAAAACTTTCTGTATACCACACGGTGGTGGTGGTCCTGGCATGGGTCCAATCGGTGTTGCCAAACACTTGGTTCCATACCTGCCTGGTCACCCTGTCGTTAAAACAGGCGGCGATAAAGCCATTCACGCTATCTCTGCTGCGCCTTATGGCAGTGCCAGTATCTTATTAATCTCATACGTATACATCAAATTGATGGGCGGTGTAGGTTTAAGACAAGCCACAGAAGCAGCTATCCTGAATGCAAACTATATTAAGTCACGTTTAGAAAAAGACTTCCCAATTTTATTCACTGGAGAAAACGGGTTCTGTGCTCACGAGATGATTTTAGATACCCGTTCTTTGAAACAAACCGCTGGTATTGAAGCAGAGGATTTAGCAAAGCGTATGATGGACTATGGATATCACGCACCAACCTTGTCATTCCCTGTAGCAGGTACTTTGATGATAGAGCCAACTGAGAGCGAAAGCATCAGCGAGTTAGACAGATTCTGTGATACTTTACTTGCCATCAGAGCAGAGGTTGCAGAGATTGAAAATGGTGTTGTAGACAGAGAAGACAATGTGTTGAAGAATGCGCCGCATACGGCTATGGAAATCAGTTCTGACAACTGGAACCACAAATATTCAAGAGACAAAGCCGCCTTCCCACTGCCATTTGTAGTGGCTAAGAAATTCTGGCCAAGTGTTGCGAGAGTGAACAACACTCATGGCGACAGAAACCTGATCTGCGCTTGTTTGCCAATTGAAGCGTACGTTGAGGCAACAGCCAACAACTAAGATTTAAATATTTAAGTATAGAAAGTGCCACCCATAAAGTGGCACTTTTTTTATTGTACACATTGATTGGGAAGCAATAAAAACCTGAAACATTAAAGTCAGACATGCAAATCATTAAGTCGGCATAAAGGTGGAAATATTATTGATTTCATTTATCCACATAGCATAAAAATGCAAGGGTAATATCCTAATTTTGCGGGATTTTATTCTATGCCAAAAGATCCTTCCATCAAATCAGTTTTAATTATCGGTAGCGGCCCCATCATTATTGGTCAGGCTTGCGAATTCGATTATTCCGGCAGTCAGGCTGCCCGTTCACTTCGCGAAGAAGGAATTGAAGTATCACTCATCAACAGCAATCCTGCCACTATCATGACCGATAATGTGACAGCCGACCATGTGTATTTATGGCCGCTCACAGTTCAGTCGATCGAGAAAATTTTGCAGGAGCGTCAGATCGATGCCGTTTTACCTACCATGGGTGGTCAGACAGCACTGAACCTGGCGATTGAAGCTGAAGATTTAGGGATTTGGGAAAAATACAATGTGCGCATTATTGGTGTTGACACTGCTGCTATTCAAAAAACTGAGAACAGAGAACTGTTCCGTCAGTTGATGATAGATATTGGAGTGGGCGTCGCTAAAAGTCGCACCGCGAACTCTTTCTTGGAAGGAAAAGAAATCGCACAAGAAATTGGTTACCCACTGGTAATTCGTCCATCATTTACCTTAGGAGGCACCGGTGGTGGTTTTGTGAAAACCAAAGCTGATTTGGACGAAGCATTACGCGTTGGCTTAGAAGCTTCACCAACACACGAAGTTTTGGTTGAACAGGCTGTATTGGGATGGAAAGAATACGAATTAGAAGTACTGCGTGACAATAATAACAACATCGCCGTTATCTGTACCATCGAAAACCTCGACCCTATGGGAGTGCACACTGGCGACAGTATTACCATTGCACCAGCCATGACATTGAGTGATACCTGCTTCCAGGAGATGCGTGACTTGTCATTTAAAATGATGCGCAGTATTGGTAATTTCTCTGGTGGCTGTAACGTGCAGTTTGCCGTAAATCCTGAGAACGAAGAGATCATCGCTATTGAGATTAACCCGCGTGTATCTCGTTCATCTGCATTGGCTTCTAAGGCCACTGGTTACCCTATCGCAAAAATAGCGGCTAAACTGGCTATAGGTTACAACCTGGATGAATTGAAAAATCCGGTAACTAAAACGACATCGGCCTACTTCGAACCAGCAATCGATTATGTGATCATTAAAATTCCTCGTTGGAACTTCGATAAATTTAAAGGCGCTAACAAATACCTTGGTTTGCAAATGAAAGCTGTAGGAGAGGTAATGGCTATTGGCAGAAGCTTCCAGGAGGCTCTGCAAAAAGCTTGTCAGTCGCTTGAAATTCGCAAATTCGGTTTGGGTGCCGACGGTACCGGTTCAAGAAATCTGGAAGAGATTGTACATAGTTTGGAGAATCCAAGCTGGGACAGATTGTTCCACTTAAAAGACGCCGTTGAACTGGGTGTGCCACTTACCACCATACAGAAATTAACGCGTATCGACCGTTGGTACCTGGAGCAAATTCTGGATCTGGTTAATACCGAAAAAGAAATCAAACGCCATACCCTTGATACCTTGCCGGAAGATTTAATCCGTAAAGCAAAACAAAAAGGTTACTCTGATTATCAGATAGCGTATCTGATTAAAAACTGCACCGAAGATGAGGTGTACGAAAAACGTAAAAAACTGGGCATCACCAGAACTTATAAAATGGTGGATACCTGTGCCGCCGAGTTCCCGTCTCCAACCAATTACTTCTACTCTTGCTTCGAAGGAGAAAACGAAAGTTTAGTCACCGACAAGAAAAAAGTCATCGTTCTTGGTAGCGGTCCAAACCGTATCGGTCAGGGTATCGAATTCGACTACAGCTGTGTGCACGGTTTATTAGCTGCAAAAGAATCTGGTTACGAAGCCATCATGGTGAACTGTAATCCTGAAACGGTAAGTACCGATTTCGATATGGCTAACAAACTGTACTTCGAACCGGTATACTGGGAGCATCTTTGGGAGATCATTGAGCTTGAAAAACCAGAAGGTGTTATCGTTCAGTTAGGTGGTCAGACAGCCCTGAAACTTGCAGAGAAATTACACGAGCGCGGTATTAAAATCATCGGAACTTCTTTCCCTAATATGGATATGAGTGAAGACCGTGGATTGTTCTCTGATTTGCTGAAAGAACTCAATATTCCTTATCCAAAATACGGTGTGGCAGAAACTGCTGATGAAGCTGTTAAAATTGCACACGAGGTAGGTTATCCTGTTTTAGTTCGTCCGAGTTATGTATTGGGTGGTCAGGGTATGAAAATCGTCATCAACGACGAGGATCTGGAAGCTGCAGTAATTGGCTTGTTAGGCGATTTGCCAGGCAATAGGGTTTTAATTGACCATTTCCTTGACAGAGCTGAAGAAGCAGAATGTGACGTGATTTGCGATGGCGACGATTACCATGTTATTGGTATGATGGAGCACATAGAACCTGCCGGTATTCACAGTGGTGATAGCAGCGCGGTTTTACCACCATTCAGCTTAAGTCAGAATGTCATGGATAAGATGGAAGAGTACAGTAAGAAACTGGCCTTCTCTATGGGTATTCGTGGTTTGTTGAACATACAGTTCGCTATCAAAAACGAAGAAGTGTATGTCATCGAAGCTAATCCAAGAGCAAGTAGAACAGTGCCATTTATTTGCAAAGCATACGATGTGCCTTATATCAATATCGCCACTAAAGTAATGTTGGGCGTCAATAAACTAAAAGACTTCAACATCGAACGCAAGTTGCAAGGTTTCGCCATCAAGTTACCAGTATTCTCTTTCAACAAATTCCCAAATGTTAACAGAGAACTGGGACCAGAAATGAAGAGTACTGGAGAAGCGATCTTATTTGTTAAAGACACCAAAGATCCTGAATTCAGAGAGATTTACAGCAAGAAAAGTATGTATTTAAGTCGCTAATAAGCGTTTATAAAAATAGTCAACCCGGAGGACCAGTTCTCCGGGTTTTTTTATGTTATTGGAATAATTTTTGTGTTAAGAACATCAATGAATAGTAAAAAAATGACCCTTTCGACCGGGTTGCTGGCGACTTTGTTAATAGGTTCTGGAATTTATATCAGTTCTTGCACCTATGATGTTGCAACGCCGAGTATATGTTTTCAGGAAGAAGTTTTACCAATTTTTGTTAGTAAATGTGCGAATGCAGGTTGTCATAATCCTATAGATTTTGAAGAGAAATTAGACTTCACGACTTACGAAGGTATCATGAAAGAGGTGACATCTGGAAAGCCATTTAGCAGCGAAGCATACACTGAGATAGCCTCAGGTGAAATGCCACCATCATCGCATACTCAGCTAACGAAACTTGAGAAAACCATTATCAAAAACTGGATTAAAAGTGGAGCACCAAACAGTTCTAACTGCAACTCCTGCGATACCACCCACAAATTTGCTGCACGTATTCAGCCGTTAATGAATAAATGGTGCGTTGGCTGTCATAATGCTGGCAATGCAGGTGGCGGTCACGATTTAAGCAATTACACTGGCGTAAAAGCCAGTATTGCCACTGGTCGTTTCCTTGGATCTGTTCAGCACACTGTTGGCTATTCTCAAATGCCAAAGAGCGCTTCTAAATTATCCGACTGCGACATCACAGCTATCACCAAATGGGTGAATGCCGGTGCCTTGAATGATTGATATTGGGGATCCAGGATAAAGGAAATAGGCGATAGGATATAGGGGGGGGCTGACGCGCGCATAACCATAACCCAATTATAGCCGTCGGACCTGCGGTCCACGGTTAAAGTGTCTGAGCTCCGTCGAAGTACGTTCACGCAAATGTAAAAATAGGTTGTACAGTGTCTATCGACACCTTAAAACCATACATAGACTTTGGTATGCCCCTGTTGCACAGATTTTTTTGTGTCAAACTAATTCATAAAATCACATTGATTTCCAGATGTCAGAAATAATAATTCAACAAAAAACCCGATCAGAATGATCGGGTTTAATAGTGGAAAATTTAAAATATTTTTACTCCTTCTCAGCTTTAGGCTTTCGGCCTTTCTTGCTTCCAGAGTCTTTCTGAACTTTTAAAATATTGTTTTCTTTGTCGAGGTCTACCGTTACTGAAGTACCTTCTACAATCTCACCCTTAAGGATTTCTTCCGCTAAGGGATCTTCCAGGTATTTCTGCATTGCTCTATGTAAGGGACGAGCACCAAACTTACTGTCAAAACCATGGTCGGCGATAAACTCTTTGGCCTCATCACTCAGTTTAACAGTGTATCCTAAATCTTCAATACGTTTTAACATCTTGCTGATCTGGATGTCCAGAATGCGAATGATGTCTGGTTTCTCCAGGCTGTTGAAGACAATGATGTCGTCAATACGGTTCAGGAACTCTGGAGAGAAGAACTTTTTCAAAGCACTTTCTATCACTTGCTTGCTCTCTGAATCTGAGTTAGAAACTTTATTGCTTGTAGCAAAACCAACACCAGTGCCGAAGTCTTTTAACTGACGTGAACCAATATTGGATGTCATGATAATGACAGTATTTCTAAAGTCTACTTTTCTGCCTAAACTGTCAGTTATATGACCTTCATCCAATATCTGCAACATAATATTGAACACATCCGGATGGGCTTTTTCAACTTCATCAAATAACACAACCGCATAAGGTTTGCGCCTTACTTTTTCTGTCAGCAATCCACCTTCTTCGTAGCCTACATATCCAGGAGGCGCTCCCACCAGACGGCTAACTGCAAATTTCTCCATGAACTCACTCATGTCGATGCGAATCAAAGCATCGTTGTTGTCAAACATGTATTCACTCAAAGCTTTGGCAAGCTCTGTTTTACCCACACCGGTTGGTCCGAGGAAAATAAATGAACCTATTGGTTTATTTGGATCTTTCAAACCCGCTCTGGTTCTCTGAATGGCTTTAGAGAGTTTTTCGATGGCTTTATCCTGACCTATGACGCGTTGTTTTAAATCGCTCTCCATAGTAAGTAATTTCTTGCCTTCGCTCTGTCCGATACGTTTCACAGGTATACCTGTCATCATCGCCACTACCTCTGCCACATTTTCTTCTGTCACCACAAAACGGTTACTCACTGTTTCTTCTTCCCATTTCAGTTTAGCAGCATCCAGCATGTTGATCAGATTTTTTTCCTTGTCTCTGAGGCGGGCGGCTTCTTCGTATTTCTGACTTTTAACTACGGCGATTTTTTCCAGTTTAATGGCTTCGATCTGTCCTTCTAATTCGACAATTTCTTCCGGTACGTTGATGTTGGTGATGTGAACTCGGGCACCAACTTCATCCAGAACATCAATAGCTTTATCAGGGAGGTTTCTATCTGTGATATAGCGATTACTCAGTTTCACACAGGCTTCAATCGCTTCTGGCGTATAGGTTACATGGTGATGGTCTTCGTATTTTTCCTTGATATTGTTAAGGATTTCAATAGACTCTTCTGGAGACGCTGGTTCTATCATTACCATCTGGAAACGTCTTTCAAGGGCGCCGTCTTTCTCAATAAACTGACGGTATTCGTCTAGGGTAGTTGCACCAATACATTGAACTTCGCCTCTGGCCAGAGCTGGTTTAAACATATTGCTTGCATCTAAACTGCCACTGGCACCGCCAGCACCAACGATGGTATGGATCTCGTCGATGAATAAAATCACATCATTGGCTTTTTCCAATTCTGACATGATGGCTTTCATACGTTCTTCAAACTGTCCGCGGTATTTAGTACCTGCAACTAAAGAAGCCAGGTCGAGTGTTACCACACGTTTGTTGAACAATACTCTTGAGACCTTTCTTTGTATGATACGTAGTGCCAGACCTTCTGCGATGGCGGTTTTACCAACACCCGGTTCACCGATAAGTATCGGATTGTTTTTCTTACGTCTAGAAAGGATTTGTGAAACGCGTTCAATTTCTTTTTCACGACCAACAATTGGGTCGAGTTTACCTTCCTCACCCAGTTTAGTTAAATCTCTTCCGAAATTATCAAGAACAGGGGTGTTTGATTTAGGATTTTTCTTTTTGATATCCTCAATTTTGCGGTCCTCAGGCGCCTCAGCACCTTCATCTTCAAACGCATTGCTTGGAGTGTCTTTCGGACGGTATGAACCACTACCGCCATCCAGCAAAGTTTGTTTGAAAAAATCATAGTTGATTCCGTATTGAGCCAGTACCTGAGAAGCAATATTGTCTTCGTCTCTTAAAATAGACAAAAGTAAATGTTCGGTCCCAATGGTTTCTGTTTTGAAGATTTTTGCTTCAAGATAAGTGATCTTTAACGCCTTCTCAGCCTGTTTGGTAAGAGGGATATTGCCAAGATTGCTGACACCTGTAGCAGTACCTTTAATGGTATCTTCTATGGTTTTCTTGAGTCGGATGACATCTATTTCTAGATTTTTTAGTGTAGTAAGAGCAGTGCCTTCACCCTCACGGATGATACCTAATAATAGGTGTTCGGTACCTATGTAGTCATGTCCAAGGCGAATTGCTTCTTCGCGACTGAATTGTATGACTTCTTTGACTCTCGGAGAAAATTTTGCTTCCATTTTTATTGCTTTAACAAAGTTAAGGATTATTTGTGGTTTTTATTTGAGACGATTAAACGTTTAACGCTTTTAAAGGCTCTCTTGTTTTATGATGATTGTTTTTTATTTGTTGCTATAATAATGCCAATCTGTTTTTTTAAATCTGCTACATGACATTTCGTCTTCCAAAAGTCATTATGGCAAATCTAACCTATTTTTTCATTGGCAATTGTCCAATTTAGTTTTTCTCTTAAGGATATTAACAATGTTTGAACAACATTATCTGCATAATATAAATTGTAGATTCCTTTTAAAGAAAGTAGTTTCGCATCATGTTAGAAAGACCAAGTGTTAGAAAGAATAGAAAGATAGATATCACCACACTTGATGCGGGCGGTAAGATGGCGCCTCAGGCCACTGATTTTGAGGAAGCTATACTTGGTGCCATCATGCTGGAGAAGGAAGCATTGAAAGATGCGATGGAAACTTTACAAGCGAAGCATTTCTACCTCGATAATCATCAGTATGTGTATGAATGTATGCTGGATCTGTATAATGAGAATCAGCCGGTAGATATTTTAACGGTAACAGAAAAACTTAAGTCTAAGGGCTATTTAGATATTGTCGGTGGTCCGTATTTTATTGCAAAACTAACCAGTAAAGTATCTTCTGCGGCAAATCTTCAGTACCACGCCCATATTGTTATTCAGAAATTTATTCAGCGTGAGCTGATCCGTATTTCTGGTAAAACTATCTCAGATTCATACGATGATGGTGCAGATGCTTTTAAACTTCTTGACGCAACCGAGAAAGATTTATATGAAGTAAAGAATGATGGTATGAAACGCTCTTACAAAGAGATTTCTAACATCATCAACGAAGCAATCAGTTTAATTGAGGCTAACGTTGCAAAGAAAGATGGCTTAACGGGAGTGCCTTCTGGTATTCGAAATTTAGATTTTATTACCGCAGGTTGGCAAAAGTCGGATTTAGTAATTCTAGCCGCTCGTCCTGGTATGGGTAAAACAGCTTTGGCCTTAACTATGTTAAGAAATGCTGCTGTTGATTTTCAGAAACCGGTTGCAATCTTCTCTTTAGAGATGAGCGCCACTCAGTTGGTAACAAGGCTGATAGCTTCTGAAAGTGGATTGTCTTCAGAAAAACTTAAAAAAGGTCAATTAGAAGAACATGAATGGGCACAGCTTCACTCGAAAATACAAAAACTGGCTAAAGCCAAAATTTTCATTGATGACACACCATCTCTTCCTGTATTCGAACTAAAAGCTAAATGCCGTCGTTTACATAGTAAGCATAATATTGAAATGATTGTTATCGACTATTTACAGTTGATGCGTGGCGACGATACAGGGAATAAGAATGGTAACCGTGAACAGGAGATTGGTTATATTTCAAGATCTCTGAAAGGTTTAGCAAAAGAATTGAACATTCCTATCATCGCGCTCGCACAATTAAGTCGTGATGTTGAAAAACGTGGAGGAGATAAAAAGCCGCAGTTAAGTGACTTGAGGGAATCTGGTAGTATCGAGCAAGATGCAGATATGGTAGGCTTTATCTGGCGTCCAGAATACTATAAACTTGGAGAAGGAGGCGGCTTTGATGGTGATCCGAATCAAGGTGAGGTAATCATTGCCAAACATAGAAACGGGCCTACCGGCGAAGCCAAAGTTCGATACATCGCAAATCTCGCCAAGTTCGAAAATTGGGATGAAGATGGATACATGGGAGGTGGAGATGATAACTACTCTAATGTGGTTACTTATTCAAGTAAAATCAATACAGATGGTGATGATGCAGGTTCTTCTAAGCTGGATTTTTACGAACTCGGAAAAGTTGCAAATCGTGAAACTCCTCCACCTGATGATGATTGGTTAAACGATACCGGAGCTAATATCACCACTGATGGCTCTAATCCGTGGGAATAATTATTTAATGGATTTTTTTTCTGCTTCAGTCAGACTTTTTGACTGTTGCAAATAGGCTTTCATGGTTTTATAGAACGCATGAGATGAGGTAAGATTAGTAAGAATCATGGCCTTGTCTCCTTTAACATGACTGGTAAAGGAAACGATAGAAGGGATATTCTCTTCTACTGTAAATCTCAGAAATCTTATTTCAACATTGATAGCATCTGCCAGTACAGCGTCATTTAGAAAAGACAAACCTTTTTTGACATAATCAAGTTTATTGACAGGGTTATTGCTATGCTTGGCCATAAAGCCCCATGATACTCCGTGATACGCTTTGTAAATGGCTTCTGTTTTTCCGCTCGTGAGTGTCTTTAGCGATTCTGCTGATTTCGAGTCGGTACTACCTTTTAAATAATACGCTCGCACATTTTCAAGTGTGTTATCTGATGCCATTGACATCAAAATTAAAGCAGATAATAGAATTTTAAAGGGCATTGAATTTAAATCTGAAGAATGATTTTGCAAGAAGTGCCATCTTTTCAGAATTTGCTACCCGAATTCTTTTTTCCAGAATGTCTTTAGCATTTTTTCTTTCAATTTTCTCCAGCAGTTTCAAATAGTAGATATAGCTGGTATAGACACCAAATCTGCAACTCATAGGCAATTGTTTAATTCCCTCGTAGGCGTCTCTGAAATCGTTTTTAACATCATCGATGATGGCTTGTTTGATGTCTTCGTTGAACTGAGTCAGGTCAAGGTGAGGGAAATATACTCTTCCTCTGTCTTCAACATCGCTTTTCATATCTCTTAAAAAGTTGACTTTCTGAAAAGCTGCTCCAAGTGAACGGGCTGGAGCCTTTAGTTGATTGCAAGCCTCTTCGCTGCCATCGCAGAAAACCTTCAAACACATTAATCCTACTACTTCTGCGCTGCCATAAATGTAAGCGCCATATTGAGATTCATCGTATGCAGTTTTACTTAAATCTGCTTCCATACTGTTGAAGAATGGTTCTATTAGATCTTTGCCAATATTGTATTGTCTGGCAACTTTCTGAAAAGAATGCAATATAGGGTTTAGACTAATGCCTTTTTCGATGGCATTGTAAGTGTCTTTTTTGAAATTCTCCAAAAGTTCGGCTTTGTCGTCTCTGTCAAAAGTGTCAACAATTTCATCTGCCAATCTTACAAAGCCGTAAATACCATAAATGGCCCAGCGGTAGTCTTTGGCAATCATTCGTATGCCAAGAGAAAACGATGTGCTATAAGTATTTGTTGTAATCTTACTGCAACTCTCTGAGGTCTTTTCGTATAATTCAAACATAGTCTGTTTTTATAAACATCTTAACTTTAAAAAAGTTTTTGATGGTATTTAAATTTGTCCTTTTGCAATCAAGCGATTCATTTCTTTGGCTGCTATTCTTCCAGAAATGATGGCTGGTGGCACACCTGGTCCGGGTACTGTCAACTGTCCGGTGTACAACAGGTTTTTTATTTTACTGCTTTTTATTTTGGGTTTTAGGAAGGCTGTCTGCATTAATGTGTTAGCTAAGCCATAAGCATTGCCTTTAAATGAATGATAATCTTTTTCGAAATCTCTCATAGCATAAGAGCGTTTCACAACGATACTGTCTCTTAAAGTCTGACCAACACGTTGCTCTAAGCGATCCATCATGATGTTAAAATACTTTTCTCTTTCCTCGTCACTATCTTCCAGCCCTGGCGCTAATGGTATTAAAAACACCAAATTTTCTGAACCTTCAGGTGCAACACTTGGGTCTGTTTTAGAGGCTGCTGACATGTAGAATAAAGGTCGTTTTGGCCAACGTGGATTTTCGTAGATCTCTTTTGCATGGTCTTCGAAATCTTCATCGAAAAATAAAGTATGGTGCAATAAACCATCTACTTTTTTATTCAATCCAACATAGTATAATAAAGCACTGGGAGACATGGTGCGTTTTTCCCAGTAGTCGTTACTATAAACACGTGTATCTTTATTGAGTAATACTTGTTCTGTGTGTCGGTAATCGGCGCCTGAAATAACAGCATCAGTTTCGATAACACCATGTTTAGTGGCAACAGACACGATTCGATTGTCTTTAGTGTTAATGGCAGTTACTTCGTGATCACATAAAATTTTAACACCTGCTTTTATGGCTACACCAGTAAAACCTTTTACAATTTCATACATGCCTCCCATTGGATACCAGGTGCCTTTTACCAAATCTGCATAGTTCATCATACTATACAGTGCCGGAGTTTTATCTGGTGTTGAACCTAAGAATAACACTGGAAATTCTAGTAAACTAACAAGAAGAGGATCTTTAAATTCTTTTCTGACTGCTTTTCTAAGTGATGAGAAAAGATTTAGCTGTAAGGCTTTAATCATCAGTTTTGGTTCCAGAAATTCGGTAAACGAATTAGACAATCTGCTCACATAATCAGCCATAGCTGTGTGGTATTTGTATTCAGCATCTTTAAGAAATGCTTCAAGTCTTGCGCCACTGCCTTTTTCTCTTTCTTCAAAGGCTTGCTTGAGTGCCTCTAATTGAGCAGGAACAATGATAGATTGATTGTTTTTAAATTCAATTTTATAACCTGGGTCTAGGCGTTTTAGTTCATAATAGTCGGAGGCTTTCTGACCGAAGTCGGCGAAAAACTCTTCGAAGACTTCAGGCATCCAGTACCAACTCGGTCCCATATCAAAAGTAAAGCCTTTGTCTTGCCAAACAGAAGCACGACCACCTGTTTGCTGATTTTTTTCGAGAAGGGTGACATCGTGACCTGCTTTAGCCAGATATGAAGCAGCCGTGAGGCCAGCGAATCCACTTCCTATTACTACAATTCTTTTTTTCATGGATTATTTCTGACGGTATTTGTCTAAATATTTTTTGCTTACATACAAAAAGCCAAATGCTTCTGCACCGTGTTTCGAACTCACTTTATGATGTATCTTGTGAGCAAAGCGCATCGCTTTGAAATAAGTGCTATCGGTGTTTTTTAACCAGGGCATTCTTTGATGCACAAATACATCGTGTACCAGAAAATAAGCAACTCCGTAAAAGAAAATGCCTAAACCTAGATAGAATTTCCAGTCGGGTGTACCACTTAGTGTTCCTGTTATAATCAAACTGGCAGAAACGATAGCGAAAACAATACCGAATAAGTCGTTTTTCTCGAAGCGACCTTTGCGTGGTTCGTGGTGACTTTTATGCCAGCTCCACATGAAACCATGCATAATATATTTGTGTGTAAACCAGGCGGTGGCTTCCATGAAAACAAATCCGCCGAGAACAATCATTATGTTCCAAAAGATACTCATACTATTTAAAACAAATTGATTGGTAAAAAGTTTGCTAAAAGTAGTTTATTGAACTACAAATTTTTTGGTCATCATTTGTTCTCCCTGGGTAAGTGTTACAGAATATAACCCAGCGGCTAAATTGCTTACACTAAACTGTTCGTTCTGCAAGCTGCCATCTTTGCTGAAAATTAGCTTTCCTGTTGGGTCAAATACCTGCACTTTATATGGTAGAGTATTGATGGTTTCTATACTGAAATTAGCGCTTTGAATGCCTGGATTTGGCAGAATGTCTATCTGCATACCTTTTTCATTATTGCTTTCTTCAATTGACATGTTGAATGAGGTATAGAAATTCAATAAGTGTTTGGTTCCAAAATCTGCACTAAAGTTTTTTAACATGGCATTGGTTTTACCATTTCTGATTTGGATATAACCTGTTCCGTCGTTAGGATTAGCCCACCAGTCAAGTCCGTCTTCGTTTAGTGGGTTGTTGCCTGGTGCAGGACCTTCATCCGAGAATTCAAAGGTGTAGCAAATGTTGTTTTTCAGGTAAACTGTATCTCTGTAAATGGTATTGGCCGCAAAATTATTTCTGCTGAATACTACGTTGCCTCTTGAATCAGTAATTTTATAACTGTTCTCAGTTGGAGCATTGTTAGATTTGAATACCACATAGATTTTATCTGGGAAAGTTTGAGATCTTGTAATAGTAGAATACAGTGTATTGTCGATGGTGTTCTCGTCAGCAAAATCATTAACCTTGGTGATGGTTGCAAAGAATTTATTGCTGGCACCACTCCAATTGTAGATAGCTTCCAGTTCAACAACGCCATTTTCAAACGGAGCAATATTACAAGGCACCCAGATATTCTGAGTATCGCCACCAACTTTACCATAATCAAATACTAAACGTTTAATAGTATCTCTACCCAGGTTGCGCACTCTGATAATTGGAGCACCACAAGTTGGATTTAATCTCAGGTAATCCAGGTGTGTTGAAGGTGCAAGAATATCTTCAATCGCAGCATCTCTTTGTTTACGATTGTCTTTAAAGAATAGAGCATAGGTGGTTAAGTCGTAGTTGGCAGATCCTCCGGTAGTATTTGAGTAATCCTGCATTTGTAAATGGAAGTTATGGTTAGAACCCGGACTAAGATTTCTGAACAGATCGCTAGGGTCTACAGGCGCACCAGGACACCAGCCAGCGCGGTCATATATCCATGTGCCAGCTTGAGGGTAGAGTGAGTTGAATCCACAATCGTTTCTCCATACATTCATTTTAGAAATGACGTTATTGTCTAATAAAACAGTTCTTTCTTTGGAACAGAATTCTGCGCAGTTTTCCTGCTGGTCCATGCCATGTCCGGTCTGAATAATTTTAAACGCCACCATATCGCTGCTGTCCGGCATTTGGAAGCTTTTCTCAGTCACTACATTGCTGAAAGGATTGTTAACATTGCCATATGGAGCGTTTACTCTGTATAAAGTGTTAAGTCCCTGAGGTATTCTTGCTGGTTCGCCATGCACCATTGTGAAATCCATCGTAACGGTCCATCCTCTGTCTGTATTACCCTCGTAGCCAGAGTGCTGATAAATGATATCAAATGAATCGTGGAGCAGATAAGAGAAGTCGGTTAGGTCGTAATACCAGCCATGTTTCCAGTTCATAGAGCTATTCCAGTAAAAACCATAAGGGGTTATGAAACGTGCAATTTCGTATCGAACGCCATTTTTCTTTAAGTAGACATGGTTGCCATAATCCCACTCTCCGCATTTTAAACCTGGCGCGCAACCAAATTCGAGATACATGTATACCTTGCGGTATTGTACTGTAGAATCTGGGAATTTAGTAGAGGCTGGATATTCGGTAACGCCAACACTTGGGTTAGTTTTAATTACTACCTTGTTGTGTGTGGTAATTCTGGTAGTATCGGCCGCGTGGGCAGTAAAAACAAAAATAGAAAGAATGAAAAGAGTAAAAAGGTTTTTCATAACGACTTAAATAAAGTCGCAATATACAAAAAAATAAATGACAAACTGTCAAACCAGATTAACCAACCATCCAGCTGTTGTTCGATTTTAACAACTGATTAAAGGCTGCTTTTTTATCAGCAATTTGTTTGCTTTTTATCTGAGCATTGATGCCATCATCAAAAGTCTCTCTGTTGTTGTTGCAATATAAAACGCCAAAGGGACGTGGCAATTCTTCATTGTCGAAGAACCTTGAAAGTATATAGGCTTTTATGGCATCCTGCTCATCATGATGCCATAGATGGTCAACCTGATTGTCTATAATATCTACAACTTTGGGCGTCATTCCTTCGAGGATAATTCCTTTGCTTCCGTTATCAAATACCATTGGTTTGCCATGCTCGAGAAACAAAGTATTTAAAGGCTTAGAACTTTTTTCGGTAAACACTTCGAATGCACCGTCATTGAAGACATTGCAGTTCTGATAGATTTCTACCAGTGATGTTCCTTTGTGCTCGTAGGCTCTTCTGTAAATTTCCTGTTGGTGTTTCGGGTCGCGGTCCATGGTTCGTGCCACAAATGTACCATTAGACCCTAATGCTAATGCCAGTGGATTAAATGGTAAATCGACTGTTCCTATAGGCGATGATTTAGTGATTTTACCTTGCTCACTGGTAGGCGAAAATTGGCCTTTGGTAAGTCCGTAAATCTGGTTGTTAAACAAGAGGATATTGAGATCTGGATTTCTTCTTAGGGTATGGATCAAATGGTTGCCTCCGATACTTAGGGCGTCTCCATCACCTGTCACTACCCAGACGCTGAGTTCTGGTCGCGCTGATTTTAATCCAGTAGCAATAGCGGTCGCACGACCATGAATAGAGTGCATTCCGTAAGTATCCATGTAATAAGGGAAGCGCGATGAGCAGCCTATGCCGGAAATGAAGACAAATTCGTGTTTTGGTCGTCCGAAGTCTGGCAGTACTTTTTGCACACTTTTTAATATCGCATAGTCACCACAGCCTGGGCACCATCTCACTTCCTGATCGGTTTCCAGTTCTTTAGAAGTAAATATTAATTTATGTTCTGTGAGTTCCATTAGAATTTAACTTGATTGATATGTGCTTTAAGTTCGGCCACCTGAAATGGCTGACCTTGAATTTTGTTAATGCCGATACAGTCTTTCAGATACTTGTCTCGCAACACTTTAATCAGCTGGCCATTGTTGAGTTCTGCCACAAAAATTGTATCAAAGGCTGAAACGATTTCCTGAAGATTTTTTGGGAACGGACTTAAATATCTGATATGGATATAGGCAATGTCCAGACCTTCTTCTCGCAATTCTTTGACTGCTGTTGAAATACTTCCGAACGTGCTGCCCCAACCAACTATTAGTGCTTTAGAATCCTTGTTGCCGTATTCAAAAGTTTGTTCAGGGATATAGTTGGCAACGTTCTCAACTTTTTGAGCGCGTATCTTAACCATCATCTCGTGATTGGCAGGATCGTAACTGATATTACCACTGATGTTTTCTTTCTCTAAGCCACCAATTCTGTGTTCCATGCCTGGTGTGCCTGGAACGGCGTGGTATCTCGATAAATCGTCGTTGCGTTGGTATGGCAAATACGCTTTAGCGTCTGGATTTTCTGTGATAAAATGCGGTGTTATTGCTGGTAAATCTTCCAGGTTTTTAATCAACCATGGTTGTGCACCATTAGCCAAGTAGCCATCACTCAGGAACATCACGGGGATGGTATGTTCAAGAGATAATTTAACAGCCATATAAGACATTTCGTAGCAATCAGATGGACTAGAGGCAGCCACTACCAAAATAGGACATTCACCATTTCTGCCGTACAGTGCTTGCAGTAAATCGGCCTGTTCAGTTTTTGTAGGTAATCCGGTTGATGGTCCGCCGCGCTGTATATTGCAAATTACCAAAGGTAATTCAAGCATTGTTGCTAAACCGATGGCTTCTGTCTTAAGCGCTATACCCGGTCCGGAGCTCGTTGTAATCCCTATCTTACCACCATAAGAAGCACCAATGGCAGAGCATATACCAGCTATTTCATCTTCAGCCTGAAAGCTCATCACGTCAAAGCCTTTGTGTTTCGATAATTCGTGTAAGATATCTGAGGCTGGTGTAATAGGGTAGGAGCCCAGGAACAAAGGTAAACCACTTTGCACAGATGCTGCCATTAAACCTAAAGCAGTAGCTTGATTACCATTAATACTTCTGTAGATACCTGGCGTATATTCTGCTGCACTTATTTCAAAACGGTTACCAAATAATTCAGAAGTTTCGCCAAAATTATATCCCGCTTTCAGTGCTTTGATATTGGCTTGCGCCACCAATTCATTTTTTTTGAAATGCGTTTCAATAAAGTGTATGCTGTTGGCTGGATCACGGTCGAATAACCAATAGACGATACCTAGTACAAACATGTTTTTACAACGCTCTGCCTCTTTATTGCCAAGTCCTGAGTCTGCAACAGCCTGTTTGGTAAGTTTGGTAATGTCTGCCACATAGACGGTATAGGCATCTAAGCTGCCATTTTCTAAAGGATTATTTTCCTCTTCTATACCAGCTAAACGCAGATTCTTGTCGTCAAAACCATCCTTATTGGCAATGATGATGCCATTAGGTTTTAATGTCTTGAGATTAGTTTTTAAAGCTGCGGCATTGAGGGCCACCAGTACATCGTATTGATCGCCAGCGGTTAATATTTCGCTGCTTCCGAAATGGATTTGGTAGCCTGATACACCAGGTACAGTTCCTATTGGGGCTCTGATTTCAGCAGGGAAATCAGGAAAGGTTGCGATATCGTTCCCAAACAAGGCGTTGGTTTCGGCAAACTGAGTGCCGGTGAGCTGAACACCGTCTCCGCTGTCGCCAGCAAATTTCACCACCACATGGTCGATTCGGGTTGTAATTGAAGACACTTACGTATTGTTATTTTGAATGCAAAATTAGTCCTTTTAAACCTATATTCAGTTGATATTGATATAAATCAGGTTTATAAGACACAAGCACTTCACACTGAAACATTTCCTTTTAAAACAAACCCATAGGGATGTCTTTAATGTGCAGTTCAAAATAATAATAACCAAGAGATTGGATGTTTCTCTGCCAGGCTTTTAACTTAAATTTCGCTTTCACCGGAGCAATATATTTTAAAATAGATTCATCCATTGTGACATAAGTTCCAATACTATTGTCAAATTGATCCATCAAATTAGTGTCTGCTTCGTTGAAGTTAGAAAAATACCCTTTTCTTGGTCCATCAAACAACATTGCACAGGCTTCAATCGTATCTGTTTCCATTTGTATCACTTCGCGTTTATTGAAGTTGTCGTCGTATTCATAATGGATGTGCTTTGTGCTAACCGTTTTCGGTCCGTTCATGTACAACAAATTCCTGTGATTCTTAAAATCGAATCGTTCAAAATTATCATCATCGGCGCCTAAACCACACAGAAAACCTAGTCGACTGATGTAGGCGTTTAATGGGTTGTTGATTTCGCTACTCACGGCTGTGTAAAAGGTATTGGTTGGAACAGACAGATCTTTCTGGTCAAAAGGAAACTTGCCATTGGCTGCCAAATCTGACGCAGTAATCGTTAGATTTTTGTTTCGAAATTGTACCAAACCTTTGATGTCGCTCTTTGAAGCCACCCATTTTTTGTCGGCATAAAACCAAATACCTGCACTGTCATTGTGCGCCTGTGTGTAATGGTCGCTTTGTTTGAAACTTTCCTTGTCAGGGACGTTTAACAGAGTTTGAATGAGGAGGTCACTCACGACATTCTTATCTTGAAAGATGATGGCGTAGTGCTCGTTAAAGGCAATGCTAATTCCTCCAACTATAGATTTGTATTGAGTAAATTGCAAAACATTTTTGGCGTTGTAATTCGTCAGTTGGTCAGAAAAAACGGATGGTCTTTGCTGAAAGTACTGCTTGAATTTTTTAGCATCACTCAAAGGAATGATGCCGTACATAATATTGTAAGCACTCACAAAAGCGGCGCCTGAAAAGATATCAATGCCCAGATCGCGTGGATCTTTAATGCCTTTGAAGTAAGGCGAGTTTTTGAGGGCTTCTCTGAGTGCACGTAGTTGACCTGTATCAGTGTCTCCACCTAAACTTTTCTTAATTAAAATCTGGGTATTGACATACACCACCAAACTGGCATTGGCAGGAATATGTTCGGGAAGATGACTGGTTTTATTGAAGAGATAATAGACATATAAAATGCCTGTTATCGAGATCAGGATAATGATGCTAATGATCCATATAAAAGTCTTTTTACTTCTCATTCACGTTCATGAGTTTCAGTAACTGATAGAAACTGTTCTCGTTGGTGTTTTGTAATTTCAAAACAGCTTCAATTCCGTAACTGTTATTCACAGGCTTGGTATCATGGAACTGTAAATCGCCCATGCTGGCAGCGAAATTCGTAATGCGTTTCATTTGTCTTGAATCGCTTGGGAAATTATCATTGATGCTGTTAAGTAATTTACCACTGTATACTTTCATGGCAATATTATGGTCAAGCATAAACTTCATTTCTTCTTTTGAAAGCATTTTATCTTTTTCAACACCATTCTGCTGATTCATTGCCAGATTGTAATCGTTTGTAACAACAATAGCATCTTCGGTTTTAAGTATGTATAAATTAATCTGGAAATCTCTGCTAGGCTTCAGGTGAAGCACATTGTCTTTTAACTTTTCGAAGTATTTATATTTGCCAATAATTTCAAATAGTTTGGCTGCGTTTTCTTGATGGTTAATGGCCATTGCAAGGACCATTCTAGGTTGTTTTACAATGCGTTCATCCATACGCTCGGTGCGCTTGAAATCTTCATCGTAGTCGTATGTTTTAAAACTAACTTTACTCTCAATCATCCCATTAACAGCTAAAATCCATTGATTGGTGATGGTGCCAAATAACATGTCTTTGTCGAGCATGTTCCAGAATAATTCAGCCGATGGCACCAGATCTTCTTCCCAATCACCCATATCTGCATTGTTTAGTAGTTCGAAGTAAAACTTCTCATAAAAAGATACCAGCTCTTTTGTGTTTGATGAATGGGATACATAAGCCATCAAATTTGAGCCATCAATATATTTAAATAAGTTCTTGTTCTGCTTTAATTCATAAGCTTTAGAGATGTATTCAAATGCTTCTTTCCCAAAGGTACTGAAAGTGTTAATTTTTACTTCACCATTATTAAAGTTCATGGTATAGCTACCGCTGATATCAGCTGTATAAACTTGTTTGATGGGTTTGTTTTCTTTTGGCACTTTGTCGTAGGTATATCTTCTGGAGAATGGCGACATATAATTGCTCATAAAATCTACTGGCGTGTTGTAAAAGAAATACACATCGTTTTTGTCTGCATTTAAACGGCTGAAGTTTCTATTCTGCATCATAGAAGCTGGTTGAGGTGCGAAAAGGATTTCGAACTCACGGGTAATTTTTTCAAACTTCAAATTCAATGCTGCAATTTTACGATCAGTGTCACGGCGTTTGGCGCGATTGACAATGCCAGTATCGACATATTCGTATTCGTTTAGCTCGTCGTTGAAGTCAAGCGATTTGTTTTTGTTAAAACGGGTATATATAATACTGTCTGAAATTTGTCTCGCAGCTTTTAATTCCATGTGGTAAATTGAATCCATATAAGATTCTTTTCCATAAGAATAACGGTCATACTCCTCGGAATAGTCATAATCATAATCACCTTGGTAAGCGGGTGTTTCAACAGTTGTTTCCACTTCATTATAATCTCTGAATTCATAGTTGTCATTGGCAAAAATAAAAACCATATTGTTTCGTATGCCAACTACTTGTCTCTCGGTCATGTATAGTTTAAGGTCGCCCTGCTGTTTAACCACTTTCTCAGTTGGCTCATCACAAGAGGCATTCATCGCTGTTTCAAATTTTTTGCTGTCGGTCAACTGAAAGAGATAGACTCTGCCATTAAAAGCCTTACTAACTTTGTAATACATATAGGCATTGCTATTGATATCAACGCCATAAGAACCAGGTAAATTAATAACTTCTGATAGTTTAATCAGAGGGCAGGCTGAATTGCCGTAGTAATAATTTTCGCCAATGAATTTTTTAAGATATTTGAGGTAATCCAATCCATTGCTTTTTTGATTGAGTTGATTGAAGTTGATACAAAAAACAGATGTTGCGTTTGACGGAATGTAGTCTGTTAAGTTAGCACTGAAAAGGCTTGTGCTTAATAATAAACTAAGGGATATAAAAAAGGATTTCATTTAAATAGTATGGTGTTAGAGAATAGTGCGGGTTTTTTAACGATATCGGTCACTGGTTGTTTTAGCATAACAGCCAGTTTGTTTTTAGAAATTAGTGCTTTGGTATTACTGGTGCTTTTAACGGGTTGGGTAAAGCGGTAAATCGAGGTAGCAGTTGCTCCGGTAATCAGACTCAGATTGCCTTGTCTGACAGCTTTAGAAGCGGTACTGTCATCAGGCACTTTCAGACGTGAAAATTGTCCGTTTGTTTTTTCGTAAATGTTATAATAGGGGATGGGGTGCCTGGTACTTTCAACCTTTGCAATTGCATTTAAGGCTTTGTTAAGAGAGGCAGTGCTGTCAAAATTAAATTTTACAGTAAAAATGAAGTTTTCAAAATCGCTGCTGGTGATAACTGAATTAATGCCATCTATTTCGCCAATGAGCACTTTAGCTTTAATGATGTCAATTTTAACCTGTTCAATATTAGGAATATTCAGTCCCATAAAAGTGTCCAGTTTCATCAGGTTTTTGAGTTTGATTTTACTCTGACTGCAATTAAGAGTAATCAGACACTGACCTTTTTCGTTATCGGTGTAAGTAATTTCCTCAATAAACTCGAAGCATGAACTCAAGAAAACAAGAGGAATAAGTAACAAAAGTGTTTTCAGTTTCATGCCTGAACTGGAGACTTGTTATAGTGCGATTAATAGTCCGAAGTTGGCTTTAAACTGTACACCTTTTTGAAATGGCGAGAATAAACCAATGTTTAGGTCTTTATGATCAGATCCAGACACTGGTAAAAAGATACCACCACCAATACCTGCATCCAAATAGATGTTTTCGAAAATCGATTTACGGGTTCCTAACATGTAACCTAAAGCAACAGTGGTAGCACTTTTTGTTGTAGATGTAACAATGCTGCTACCACCGGTGTAGGTGGTTTTATTTAAGTCGGCTGTCTGAGTTTTGAAATTTACAAAAGGCGCTAAATACACATTTTTAATGTAGTTATTGTTTTTTCTGTAAAAACGGTATTGCATTTCAACGCGCATACCACTCATGTTGGAGTAGTCGTCTTTCAGATCCAGAAATCCGGCTTCCTGACTTAGGTAATAACCAGCCATGATTAAGAAAGATTCTTTGTGAGTTGTTGCCGTTTCGTATCCAATCTCCATACCACCTATAGTAAGTGCCAATGGATTGAAGTGAATCATCTTTTTGTATGGCGATTTTTTAGTGGTAACTACAGGCTCGTCATCATCAAAAGATTTGAAAGAGTGAGCACTGGCATTTAAGGTAGTGGCCAGAAGCAAGGAGAGGATAATAGTTTTCATGTTATTGAGGTAAGTAAGGATTAAAGGAAAGGGATTTTACAAACGCTTGCTTTAAGCGACTTGTCTCTGATTTCGATAAAGATTTCTGAGCCAGCTTTGCTGAATTCTGTAGCTACATAGCCCATTCCAATTGCTTTTCCAAGAGTTGGAGATTGTGTACCTGAAGTTACTTCACCAATGATATTACCAGCAGCATCTTTGATGTTGTAATGCTGTCTAGGAATGCCACGGTCAATCATTTCAAAACCTACCAGTTTCTTCGAAACACCGTTTTCTTTAAGTGATTTATGGTAAGAACTGTTAACGAAATCTTTGGTGAATTTAGTAATCCATCCCAAGCCTGCTTCAATTGGTGAAGTGGTATCGTTGATATCGTTGCCATATAAGCAGAAGCCTTTTTCTAAACGCAGGGTGTCTCTGCAACCTAATCCGCATGGAAGTATGTCAAATTCTTTACCAGCTTCAAAAACTGCATCCCATAATTTGCGAGCGTCTTTGTTCCAAACATAAAGTTCAAAGCCACCAGCACCAGTATATCCTGTATTAGAAATAATCACATCTTCGCAACCTGCCATAGAGCCGGTTTTGTAGGAGTAATATTCCATGCTGCTTAAATCTACATCAGTTAGTTTTTGAAGCACCTTTATGGCATTCGGACCCTGAACAGCGAATAAACTTAGTTGGTCGCTTAGGTTTTCCATCTGTACACCAAAAGTGTTATGAGAGGCTATCCAATTCCAGTCTTTTTCAATGTTTGACGCGTTTACTACAAGATAGTATTCGTTTTGGTTGTATCGGTAAACCAATAAATCATCAACAATACCGCCAGTGTTATTTGGCATACAGCTGTATTGAACTTTGCCATCTGTTAATTTAGAAGCATCATTGCTCGTTACCAGTTGAATTAAGTCGAGCGCCTTTTCTCCTTTTAATACAAATTCACCCATGTGAGAAACATCAAAAACGCCAACATTATTTCTCACAGCGTTGTGCTCCTGAATTAAATTACTGTACTGTACAGGCATGTTAAATCCTGCGAAAGGCACCATCTTGCCACCTAAGGCAATATGTAAATCGTTAAGTTCAACCAGTTTAAGGGATTGCGTATTGTCCATAATATTGGGTCAAATATAGGAATATACTATGGAAGTTAAAAGTGAAAATTTTGCAGGATACGCAACTGGTAAGTAAATGAGTTGCAGTAAATACTTCAAAGACAACTTAAAACTTTAATCCGAGCTCTTTGGCCAGGAACCGCGCAGTGTGACTGTTTTTCACTTTTACGATATCCTCAGGAACGCCACTGGCGAGAATCTCACCTCCTCCATGTCCGCCTTCGGGACCTAAATCAATAATGTAATCTGCTACTTTGATAACGTCCATATTGTGCTCGATAACCAGAACTGTATTGCCTCTGTCGGTAAGTTTGTTCAATACCTGTAACAAGACATTGATGTCCTCGAAATGCAAGCCTGTCGTTGGTTCATCCAAAATGTAAAATGTCTTACCTGTGTCTTTCTTAGCCAATTCTTCTGCCAGTTTTACACGTTGTGCCTCTCCTCCACTTAAGGTGGTTGATGACTGTCCAAGGGTGATGTATCCTAGTCCCACATCGCGCAATGCTTCAAGTCGACGAGCTATATTTGGCATATTCTCAAAAAACTCTACCGCATGTTCTATTGGCATGTCCAAAACATCGTTAATGCTCTTGCCTTTGTATCGAACTTCCAAAGTTTCGCGGTTGTAACGTTTGCCATGACAGGCATCACATAATACTTCTACATCTGGCAAAAAGTTCATCTGTATGATTTTATAGCCCCCGCCTTTGCAAGTTTCACATCTGCCTCCACTGACATTGAACGAAAATCTACCTGGTTTATAGCCTCTTATTTTGGCTTCTGGCAACATGGCAAATAAGTTTCTGATATCACTGAAAACTCCGGTATAAGTAGCAGGATTGCTTCTTGGCGTTCTACCAATCGGTGCCTGGTCGATGCGTATAACTTTGTCAATATGCTCCAGTCCGCTGATACTCTTATATGGCAAACACTGATATTTACTGTTGTATACATGTTTTGCCAGGATAGGGTAGAGGGTTTCGTTGATCAATGAAGATTTACCACTGCCAGAAACACCACTGATAACAACAAAGTTACCTAATGGGAATTCTACACTTACATCTTTTAGGTTATGTCCGCTACAGCCTTTCAGTACTAATTTCTCTTTACCAATTTTTCGTCTTTTTTCGGGTACAACAATAGCCTTTTTGCCATTGATGTATTGAGCAGTTAGTGAGTCTTGTTTGATGAATTCATCATAGGTGCCATGGGCTGTAATTCGGCCTCCGTGTATGCCAGCTCTCGGACCGATATCTATGATATAATCACTCTGCTCTATCATGTCTTTGTCGTGCTCTACAACAATGACACTATTGCCTAAGTCGCGCAAGTCTTTTAATGAGGCTATCAGTTTTTCGTTGTCTCTTTGGTGCAAACCTATGCTTGGCTCGTCGAGAATATATAACACGTTAACCAGTTGAGAACCTATCTGTGTGGCCAAACGAATTCGCTGCGCTTCGCCACCACTAAGGGTATTCGAAGGACTGTTTAAGGTAAGGTAATCTAAACCTACATTGCACAGGAATCCAACTCTGGTGCTGATTTCTTTGATAATCTCTGCTGCAATAATTTTCTGACGTTCCTGCAATTTGCTGTCCAGTGTTTTTAACCATGCACTTAAATCGCTGATGGACATATTCGACAACTGCGCTATATTAAAATTGTCAAGCTTAAAATTGAGTGCTTCTTGCTTCAAACGAGCGCCCTTACAAACTGGACATTCTTTGCTGTGCATAAACTCTTCGGCCCATTTGCTGAGTGATTCACTTTTGCCTTCGTAGTATTGCTCTTCTATGATTGGAATAATACCTCTGAAAACAGTATCTATGGTTTGTGTTTTTAATTCGTAATTGGTATAAGTAACAGGAAAGGCTTCTTCGGTGCCATGAAGGATGATGTCTATAATTTCGTCACTTAGTTTCTCAATAGGGTCAGCTAAACTAAATTTAAATTTTTTGGCAAGACCTCTTAACTGAGCGAAGGTAAAGTTTTCTCTTAATTCGCCGATAGGAACTATGCCACCTTTATTAATGCTTTTACTTTTGTCTGGGATAATGCTCTCAACAGCAATTTCGCTAACAATACCCAGGCCGTTGCAATTAGGGCATGCGCCATAGGGGCTGTTGAAAGAGAAGGTGTTGGGCTGCGGTTCGTCGTAACTAAGACCTGTTTCAGGGTCCATCAAAAACATTGAGAAAAAGTAGACTTTGGAATCGGCGTTATCCATGATAGACAAAGTACCTTTTCCCATTTTAAAAGCTGTTTTAATGCTGTCGTTGATGCGTGTTTTGTTGGCTTCACTGGGTTCTATGCGATCGATGACCACATCCACATCGTGGATTTTATATCTGTCAAGCTGCATGCCCGCTTCAATTTCCATGATTTCACCATCTACACGTACTTTGCGGTAACCTTGTTTTCGAATTTGCTCAAATAGTTCGCGGTAATGTCCTTTGCGACCTTTTACCACAGGTGCCAGAACAGTAATTTTTTTAAGGCTGAATTGTTCATTGATGAGTTGAAGTATCTGAGACTCACTGAACTTTATCATTTTTTTTCCAGAAACATGGCTGTAAGCATCAGCCGCTCGTGCAAACAATAAGCGCAGAAAATCGTATACCTCTGTGATGGTACCGACAGTAGAGCGCGGGTTACGACTAACAGTTTTTTGTTCGATACTGATAACTGGAGATAAGCCATTGATTTTGTCCACCTGTGGGCGCTTCATGTCACCAATGAACTGACGGGCATAGGCCGAAAAGGTTTCGAGATAGCGTCTCTGACCCTCGGCAAAAATGGTGTCAAATGCCAGACTGGATTTACCACTGCCGCTCAAACCAGTGAATACCACTAGTTGATTGCGGGGGAAACTCAGATCCACTTGCTTCAGGTTGTGTTCTGCAGCACCAATAATCTCAATAATCTCAGGCTTGTCCATACGGTTGTGTTAAAGCGCAAAGGTCGGGAATTTTAATCAATTAAAAATGTATCTTTGCCCTTTCTTTGTGTTTAAAAATCTCGTCATAGCCTTGTTTGTCCTATCGGTCCTGTCACAGTCCGGATTTTTGGCGATGCATACTGTAGTTAAAATCAAAGAACACAAACGTTTGGTGAAAAAAGAAATGAAAAGGCAGCTAAAAGCAGGGAAACATAATAAAGACCTGGTTTGTTTCTCTTCACTGCAACTTAAGGATGCTTCCTGGGTACATTCAAAAGAGTTTTTTCTTGGCAATGGTAAATATGATGTCGTGAGAATCGAAGAAAAAAATGGCAAAACATTTTTCTGGTGTATTAATGACAGCAAAGAACAAGATCTCTACAAGAAACTGGATAAAAACCAGACAGATCAAAATAGTTTTACGGATGTTTTTAAGAAGTATAATCAGATATGTCAGGTTCCTCTGGCTTTGTCCTCTCTTAGGCGCTCACAACTAGATATTCCATTTTCTGAGTGGAGTAATTTTTATCAATATCAGTTGTCGCTTTCTTTATTCAGGCCGCCGAATACTTTGGCAATTGTCTGAATTAATGTCTGCAGTGTAGGGCAGGCCTTCCCAGATTCACGAACTTAAGGGTTCGGACTTACAATTTTACATCAATTTATTTGTCGGTGATGCACCGCTGACGCACAACTTATATATGAAAAAAATTTTAATATTAATAATAGCACTTCAGGCTGTATGCCTCGGTGCACAGACTATTACAGTCAAAGATAAATCAAGTTTACAACCATTAGAAGGTGTAACAATTACGGCATATTCTAAAAGTACGCCTTCAGGTTCAAACGCTTTAAAAGGTACAACCAATTCAAAGGGGCAGCTGGTTTTAAATATTGGGGATGTCATTTGGTTGAAATTTACAAAACCAGGCTACTTCTCAGATTCCATGTCAGTAGAGAACAATACCTTGAAATCCATTGATTTTACAGTATTCTTAACCGAGAAATCAAATGATTTTTCAGGTGCTGTTGTATCGGCATCCAGATTCGAAGAGAAAATGGAAGATGTGTCGCAACAGGTAGCAGTAATAAATAAAAAAGACATGCAGTTTTTGAACCAACCAACCACGGCAGAATTGATTCAACAAAGTGGCAGAGCTTTCGTACAGAAAAGTCAGGCTGCCGGTGGTAGTATCACCATGCGTGGTTTTGAAGCCAATAAGGTGCTGATGGTAGTAGACGGAGTGCGCATGAACAATGCAATATACCGCGGTGGACACTTACAAAACGTCCTCAGTGTCGATAACAACATGCTGGATAAAACAGAGATGTTGTTCGGTCCGGGTTCTGTTGTATACGGCTCTGATGCTCTCGGTGGTGTCATACATTTCTATACCAAAAATCCGATATTGTCCAAAGATGGTAAACAGTTAATCAAAGGAATGGCCTTTAGCCGTTTTGGCACAGCAATGAACGAAAAAACCAGCCATTTTGATTTTAATATTGGTTTTAAGAAAATAGCATTTTTAAGTTCTTTAACCTTCAGCGATTTTGGAGATATGACAATAGGGAAAAGAGGTACTAAAGGTTACGAATCTTGGGGTAGAAGAACCTTTGTCGCTCAACGTCTTGGCAATGTAGATAGCATGGTAATGAATCCAGACTCGTTTAAACAAATTCCGAGTGGTTACAAGCAATGGGACTTGATGCAAAAAGTATTGTTCAAGCAAAATGCCCACATCACACATTTGCTGAATTTGCAACACTCTAATACCACTGATTTTCCACGTTACGATCGTTTAACAGAACTTGCCAGCAACGGTAAACCAAGTCAGGCTCAATGGTATTACGGCCCGCAAACCAGAACCATGGCATCTTACAAATTGTCTATCACCAAAATGACCAATGCGTTTGACAATGCCAATATTATTGTGGCGTATCAGGATATCAAAGAAAGCAGACACAACCGTGGCTTTGGTAGTTCTAACTTAACTCATAGAAAAGAGCATGTTAAAGTGATCACATTAAATGCCGATTTTCAAAAAGAAATCAGTAAAAAAACTGAGTTGCGTTATGGCGCTGAGTTGATGGACAATGATGTGCAATCAACTGCCAGCAGAGAAAATGTTAAAACTGGTGCTATCACCGCTCAAAGTACCAGGTACCCGGATGGCGGTTCGGTGATGAGAAGTTCTGCAATATATTTAACTCAGAACACCTATTTTTCGCCAAGATTTATTTTGAATTCAGGTATTCG
>JACCDI010920171.1_pt1 | contig 31687 bp, 27 predicted proteins | sample 7442791 | NCBI WGS metagenome assembly JACCDI01 (sample SAMN15323434, study PRJNA562643) | freshwater metagenome | isolation source: river surface water | place: USA:Blue River Watershed | collected 2017-08-15
ACTGGTGATGAAACAGGGCAGTGATAACTTTCGCGCCTCTGCCATTCAGGGCGTAATGAAGCGCATCAAGGCCAAAGGCGTCGAGGTCATCGTCTACGAGCCAGCGTTAAAGGATGCAAGGTATTTTCATTCTCGCGTGGTGAATGATTTGGCTGCTTTCAAGCAAGAGGCGGACGTGATCATTGCCAATCGACAATCTCCTGAGCTGGCCGATATTTCAGGAAAAATCTACACCCGCGACCTGTTTGGATATGACTGAATTGATTCAACCTGTCATTCTTTGCGGCGGCTCAGGAACACGGCTATGGCCTCTGTCACGTTCGGGCTTCCCTAAGCAGTTTCTCTGCCTGACAGGCGCTGAAAGCCTGTTTCAGCAAGCGGCCAAGCGATTGGTCGGTCTGGGGTCGGCAGACACGCAGGTTGCCAAACCGATTATTGTTACTGGTGAAGAGCACCGCTTCCTGGCCGCAGAGCAGTTGCGCGAGGCCGGCATTGAGCTGGGAGCCGCCTTGTTGGAACCCGTGGGGCGCAACACTGCGCCGGCGCTCACCTTGGCCGCACTGGCGGCAAAAGCTGACGGTTTGGACCCGGTGTTGGTGGTCACGCCTGCAGATCAAACCGTGGCCAACACGGTTGGCTTCACTGAAGCTATGCAAGCAGCAGTTCGCGAAGCTGGCGGTGGCAGTATCGTCATTCTCGGAATCACGCCAGACTCACCCGAAACCGGCTACGGCTACATCCAGTCAACTGCGGATGCGCAAGAACCCGTGATGTTGGTCCAGCGCTTTGTGGAAAAGCCCAATGCAGCCACTGCCCAGCAGTACTTGGCAGAAGGCGGCTATTACTGGAATGCCGGCATGTTCGTGCTCAAAGCTTCCGTCTGGCTAAAGGCACTAGAGCAGTTCCGTCCAGACATTCTGCACACGACCACGCTGGCCTGGGCGCAGCGCAGCACCGATGCCAGCCCGGCGACACCCTTCGTACGCCCCGGTAAGGCCGAATTCAGTGCCGTTCCATCTGAATCCATTGACTACGCCGTCATGGAACGTTGCCCCGGCAGTGAATGCCCGATCAAGATGGTTCCGCTCGATGCCGGCTGGAGCGATCTCGGCGCGTGGGACGCCGTGTGGAGCGTATTGCCCAAAGACCCAGATGGAAACGCCCATGTAGGCGATGTGCTGGCCACCGACAGCCACAATACCCTGGTGCATGCCACCAGTCGCCTTGTCAGTCTGGTGGGCGTTAAGAATCTGGTAGTGGTGGAAACGCCCGATGCTGTGCTGGTGGCCGAACGGTCGCGCAGCCAAGACGTCAAGCACATCGTCAACGACCTGCAGCAGCAAAAGCGCGAAGAGCACACCTTGCACCGCAAGGTTCACCGCCCATGGGGCTGGTACGACAGCATCGACGAAGGCGGACGCTTCAAGGTCAAGCGCATCCAGGTCAAGCCCGGCGCCAGTCTCAGCCTGCAAAAGCACCACCACCGGGCCGAGCATTGGGTGGTCGTTAGCGGTAGGGCCGAAATAACCTGTGGAGATAAAACAGCTATTTTGACTGAAAACCAAAGCACCTATATTCCACTGGGGCAAATTCATCGCCTAGCGAATCCCGGGGAGGTCCCGTTGGTAATCATTGAAGTGCAGTCTGGTAGTTACCTTGGAGAAGATGACATTATCAGAATTCAAGATTCGTATGGGAGGTCGTAGATGGTTGTTGAGGGTTCTCGGAGAGCGTGATGATTAACTTTGATAATGAAAAAATTGCCATTATTGGTCTTGGCTATGTCGGCCTGCCACTTGCAGTGGAGTTTGGCAAGAGGCGTCCCGTCGTAGGCTTTGATATCAGAGCTGACCGAGTAAATGAATTGAGGAGCGGGGTAGACGCTACACTGGAACTTGCGCCTGAAGAATTAGATCAAGCACGGTATCTGACTTATAGTGCTAATCCAGAAGATTTGAGTCAATGCAAGGTTTTCATAATAACAGTACCAACTCCGGTTGATAAGAGCAATAGACCGGATCTTACGCCTTTGATTAAGGCTAGCGAACTGGTGGGCAGGAACATGCTTGTTGGCTCGTTAGTAATCTACGAATCGACGGTTTATCCGGGCGCTACGGAAGAAGTATGCGTGCCTGTGCTAGAAAGAGTTAGCGCCAAGAAATTTAATAAAGAGTTTTTTTGTGGTTATAGCCCAGAGCGTATTAATCCAGGTGACAAGGATCATCGTCTATCCAACATTAAGAAGATAACCAGTGGCTCGACGCCCGAGACAGCACAAATCGTAGATCACTTGTATCGACAGATCATTTCAGTTGGAACTCACCTCGCCAGTAGCATTTGCGTTGCTGAGGCTGCCAAGGTGATTGAGAACACACAGCGAGATCTGAATATCGCGCTGATGAATGAACTGAGTCTGATCTTCCATAAACTTGGTATTGACACATTGGATGTACTTGAGGCGGCCGGCACGAAATGGAATTTTTTGCCCTTTCGTCCGGGCTTGGTTGGCGGGCACTGTATCGGCGTAGATCCTTATTACTTGACGCATAAGGCGCAGGAGGTCGGCTATCACCCTGAGGTGATCCTAGCGGGGCGACGAATTAATGATGGTATGGCTAGTCATGTGGCAGACAGAGTAGTCAAACTGATGCTGCGAAAGAACATACCAGTGCTAGGTAGCCGAGTGTTAGTTTTAGGAATGGCTTTTAAAGAAAACTGTCCGGATGTACGCAACACCAAGGTGGCAGACATGGTGGCTTGCTTGCAGGCATACAAAGCGCTCGTCGATGTTTACGACCCTTGGGTCGATGTGGCTGAAGTCAATTACGAATATGGTTTGAACTGTCTAAAGGAGATGCCGACAACTGGTCATTATGCGGCGGTTGTGTTGGCGGTGGGGCACCGTCAGTTTGTGGCCTTGGGGGAACGCGGTATCAAGGCGCTGGGTCAGCCGGATGCAGTTCTGTTCGATGTGAAAAGCGTCTTGCCACCCGGTGCATCGGATGGTCGACTGTAATTTTTGATTTTGGAGTAATGATGCAAAAAGTTGCACTTATAACAGGCGTTACTGGTCAGGATGGCGCCTATCTAGCCGAGTTCTTGTTGAGCAAGGGATACATTGTGCATGGAATCAAGCGGCGAGCGTCATTGTTCAACACTACCCGAATTGATCATCTCTATTGCGATCCGCATCTTGAAGGCGTCCGTTTCTTTCTACATCATGGAGATTTGACCGACTCTTCCAACCTGATTCGTATTATCCAGCAAACGCAACCTGACGAGATCTACAACCTGGCAGCACAAAGCCATGTGGCTGTTTCGTTCGAATCTCCTGAATATACCGCTGACGTTGACGCGGTAGGTACGCTGAGAATGCTGGAGGCGATTCGAATTCTTGGACTCGAGAAGAAGACACGTTTCTATCAGGCTTCGACTTCTGAGCTTTACGGTTTGGTGCAGGAAACTCCCCAAAAAGAGACCACACCCTTTTATCCCCGCTCTCCATATGCTGTCGCCAAACTCTATTCTTATTGGATAACGGTGAATTATCGCGAAGCCTACGGTATTTACGCGTGTAATGGCATTCTCTTTAACCACGAGTCTCCGATCAGGGGCGAAAACTTTGTCACCCGCAAAATCACTCGCGCCTTGGCACGCATCAAGCTTGGTCTGCAGGATTGCGTGTATCTAGGCAATCTATCTGCTAAACGCGACTGGGGGCACGCGCGTGACTACGTCGAGATGCAATGGCTAATGCTACAACAAGACAAACCGGATGATTTCGTGATCGCCACTGGCATACAGTACAGCGTGCGTGAGTTCGTAGATGCAGCGGCTAAGGAACTCGGCATCATCCTTCGCTGGTCTGGTGAAGGCGTTAACGAAATAGGCACGGACAGTCGAGGTAAAGTTATCGTTCGCGTCGATTCGCGTTACTTCCGTCCGACCGAGGTCGAGACCTTGCTTGGTGACCCTTCCAAGGCAAGAGTCAAACTCGGCTGGTCGCCCAAGACCAGTTTCGAGGAACTGGTCAGCGAAATGGCCCGGGCCGATCTTGAACTTGCCGAAAAGGACGAGCTGGTCAAACGGCACGGCTACGATGTCTTCAGGACTCACGAATAACGAGCATCGGCATCCATGAGTCAGCCAGAAAGCGGCAGCGCGCGGGGTAGCCTTGCGGCGTTGCTAATCCGACTGTGGCATCACCTCGGCAAGCGGCGGCAAGCGCAATACCTGGTGCTGCTCGCCTTGATGCTGCTCGCCACTTTCGCGGAGGTGCTGAGCCTCGGGGCTGTGCTGCCCTTCCTCGGCATCCTGATCTCCCCGGAACGGGTTTTTGCAAACCCGGCCGCTCATGGACTGATCGAGTTCCTCGGTATCGACACACCAGCCGGACTGGTGCTTCCCCTGACTGTTTCCTTTGCCGTACTCGCCCTGCTCGCAGGCGGCTGCCGACTGCTCCTGCTCTGGTTCAGCACGCGTCTTGCCTTTGCCAGTGGCGCCGACATCAGCATGCAGGTCTATCGCAAGACGCTGTACCAGCCGTATCAGGTCCACGTCAGCAGGAACAGCAGCGAAGTGGTCAGCAGCATCATTCACCGGGTTAACGGTGTCGTCTTCTGGATCATCCTGCCGCTTCTGACGCTGATCAGTTCTGCCGTCCTGCTGGTCGCCGTGACCGCTGCGTTGATTGCCATCGACCCTGTCGTCGCCTTGACCGCCACAGCGGGTTTCGGCTTGAGCTACGGTGCCATCACACTGATGACCCGCAAGCGCCTGCTGGCCAACGGCCATTGCATCAATGACGAACAGACCAGAGTCATCAAGGCCCTGCAGGAAGGCCTGGGCGGAATCCGTGACGTGCTGCTGGACGGTACGCAGGCTTTCTACTGCGAGCTCTATCATCAGGCCGACCGACGCTTGCGGCATGCATACGGCGACAACAACTTCATTGGCGGCTGCCCCAGGCCGACGATGGAAGCGCTGGGCATGGTGTTGATCGCTGGGCTGGCCTATGTCCTCGGACAGCAGGAAGGCGGAATATCCGCCGCATTACCGGTGCTGGGCGCGCTGGCGCTCGGGGCTCAGCGCCTCCTGCCAGCCCTGCAGCAGGCTTACGGCTCCTGGGCCAGCATCGTCGGCGGCTATGCCGCGCTCGCCGACACCGTCGAATTGCTGGAACAGGAAATCTCCGTCGAAGACCAACGTGCGCAGCCGCCCCTGCCCTTCAGCAACTCAGTTGCACTCCGGGAAATCTTCTTCCGCTATTCCAGCGAAGCGCCGTGGGTCCTCGACGGCCTCAACCTGACGGTTCGCAAGGGCGAGCGCGTCGGTTTCGTCGGCAGCACCGGCAGTGGCAAGAGCACAGCCCTCGATGTCCTGATGGGACTCCTGCCGCCGACCCGGGGACAACTTTGCGTGGACGGCAACCCCATTGAAGGTAGCGACGTCAGGGTGTGGCAGAAAACCATCGCCCACGTTCCCCAGAGCATCTATCTCGCGGACAGCACCTTGGCCGAAAACATCGCTTTCGGCATCCCGCGCGACCAGATCGACATTGACCGGGTCAGGGAGGCGGCGGCGAGAGCCCAGATATCCCAGTTCGTCGAGAACCATCCCGATGGCTACTCGGCTCACGTCGGAGAGAGAGGCATACGTCTTTCCGGCGGTCAGCGTCAGCGGATCGGTATCGCCAGGGCACTGTACAAGCAGGCCGAGATACTGGTGCTCGACGAAGCCACGAGTGCGCTCGACAACATTACCGAACAGGATGTGATGGACGCCATAAGGGGATTGGACAGGAATCTGACAGTCATCATCGTCGCCCATCGCTTGACGACCGTGCGGCACTGCGATGTGATTTACGAACTTCAGGGCGGCAAGGTCGCAGCGTCCGGAACTTACGCCGAACTGCTGCAGGCCAGCGAAACCTTCCGCAACATGGCGGAACAATATTCATGAAAAAGTTTGGCTCTCCCGATTATTACGGTTCCGGTTTCAGGCGTCTCCTGTGGCGCTTCGGGCGCAAGCTTTACTGCTGGGCGCGCAACGACCTGACACAAGGCCCGGAAAACAACGGCGAATACCAGTTCCTTCACGTATTCCTGAAAACCAGCCAGGCGCCGGTCACGCTGGTCGACATTGGCGCCAACAAGGGCGAATGGGTCTCAGAAGCATTGTCGGGAGCCAAGGCTCTCGGCAAGGAAACCGCCACTCACATCTTCGAACCGTCCAACGACTCCTTTCTTCGCTTGCAGAAGCTCTTCCAGTCTTCTGCGATCAGATTGAACAAAGCTGCCGTGTCGGACACCACAGGCACCACCCGCCTGTTCGTACGAGGAACGCTGTGCGGCATCAACTCGTTGTACGCCGACGACGGGGGGATTCCGGAAGAAATACATACCCTGACCCTGGACGATTACGTCGCCGAACAAGGGCTCGACAGGCTTGATTTCGTGAAGTCCGATACCGAAGGACATGACTTCTACGTCATGCAAGGCGCCAAGCATCTACTCGGCGCAGGCAAGGTCACCATCTGGCAATTCGAGTACAACCACCGCTGGATCAATGCCCGCTGCTATCTGAAGGACGTCTTCCAGTTCATGGCTGACAAACCCTACCTGATTGGCAAGCTGAGCAACCGGGGGATCGAGATATATCCGGAATGGCACCCCGAACTTGAGCACTATTTTGAAACCAACTTCGTGCTGATCCACAAGGATTGCGAGGCCATCCGCAAGATCGCCGCCGTTTCCCGGTTCGGACCATGCAATGTGCCGATACCGGAAACCCCTGCACAGGATTGTGCATGCGCCTGACCAAAGTGTCGGAACTCACGTTCGAATATCGGATGGCGTTGGCAAACGCCATCGTATTCGTACTGCTTTCCTTTGCGGAGGCCGCATTCCCTCCGGAACATCTGCCGCTGGTGTTGCTACCCGACGTACTCTTCCTTTTCGGCTCCCTCGTGATCTGGATGCAGATGATGAGGAACGGCTGGGCACTGGTGCCCATCTGCTGGTTCATTCTCGGGACCGGACTGTTTTTCGGATTCGGCGTCATTACCGGAGGTCTGCATGCACACCCCTGGTCTGAAAAGATTTATGGGGACAGCACCCAGCACCTGCTCAGGGCAAACACCCTGAACTCCCTGTCGGTACTTACCGTGCTCGCGATCGGAGCACTCTTTGTCCCATCGGCAAAAACAGGCCTGCACCGAATATCGCTCCCAGGAAATCCGGACGAATGGAAACGGATGTTCCGCTACCTATCCATCTTCGCATTAGCCGTCGTCACGCTGAGACTGAGCTTTTTCCCGGAAGCGGAAAACCTGATGCTCAGGAGCATCCTTGCCAAGGCGTATTTCGTTTCCCCGTCAGCCTTCCTGTTGCTCGGAATATTTTTCCGGGAACTCGGCAAAACCGAATTGGCTTTATTGGGCGCGGCCTTTGCCCTACAAACGTTGCACGGCATCCTGCTTTTCAACAAATATGAAATATTGATGCCCAGCGTTGCGCTGATGATGGGCCTGTGGGTTTCTGCGCGCTCCTACAAATTGCCCTTGGCTGCACTCATGCTGCCGATCGTCATTTTCTGGGTCGCCAATCCACTGGTCGCGATGGGACGCCTGCATTATCGATACGACGCCGCAAACAATACGCTGTCGGAACGCGTCGAGATCCTGAGAGAAACGATCACTGCCAGCCTGATACAGAAAAGGACCTGGTTGAACCCGAAAGGCCAGGTCAGAGACACCATAAACATCAGTGAACGCCTGAGCACCGGCGAGCGAATCCGGGCGGTTGGCATCCGGTTTGACGTCGCATCGGTTCAAGGCTTCCTGATCAACGAATATGATGCAGGACGCCCGGGAAATACCTTGACGGACTTTCTCGCCGTTCTTGTCCCAAGGGTTTTCTGGCCGGAAAAACCAATCATTACAAGATTTGGTAACGAGCTCAGCGTCAAATATCACAACGACCCCGTTCAGGGATCGAGCGCCATGGCGCCAACATATACCGGCGAGGCCTACTGGAACATGGGATGGTTCGGCGTCCTCGCCATATCCGTGTATCTGGGGGTTTGCTACGGACTTCTTTCGCGACCGGCCCTCGCCGCCGCCCAGGGAAAGAACCTCGCCTATCTCTTCATTGCCTATCCATTGCTGATATCGGCAGCTTTCGTTGAATCATGGATCACCGCCACCTACATCGGCGGCATGGCCATGATTGTTTTGTACTATTTTGCGATCAAAATTACGCTTTCGATGATCGCCAGAGGACTCCAAAGTGCTTGAACGAGTAGCCAACAGAAAAAGAGTCTTGGTCGCCGGTGGCGCCGGATTTCTCGGTTCGCATCTGTGCGAGCGCCTGCTTGCGGACGGTTGCGACGTCCTGTGTGTCGATAATTTTTACAGCGGCACCAAGGAAAATATCGTTCACCTGATGAACAATCCGCATTTCGAAGTCATGCGGCACGATGTGACCTTCCCGCTCTACGTCGAGGTCGACGAGATTTACAACCTGGCCTGTCCCGCCTCGCCGATTCATTACCAGTGGGATCCGGTCCAGACGACCAAGACGAGCGTGCATGGCGCCATCAACCTGCTTGGTCTGGCCAAGCGGACCAAGGCGAAGATTTTCCAGGCCTCCACCAGCGAAGTCTATGGCGACCCCTCGGTACATCCGCAAAGGGAGGATTACTGGGGCAATGTCAATTCTATAGGCATCCGCTCCTGCTACGACGAGGGCAAGCGTTGCGCCGAAACGCTGTTCTTCGACTACTGGCGGCAACACAAGGTGGCCATCAAGGTCGCCCGGATATTCAATACCTACGGCCCGCGCATGCACCCCAACGATGGGCGCGTGGTGTCCAACTTCATCGTTCAGGCGCTGAAGGGACAGCCGATCACGCTGTATGGCGACGGCAACCAGACACGGTCCTTCTGCTATGTCGACGACCTGATCGAGGCCATGATCCGCATCATGGCCACCGGCTCCGACGTGACCGGTCCGATCAACATCGGCAACCCGGTGGAATTCACGATCAAGCAACTGGCGGAATCGGTCATCGCCCAGACCCAATCCGGCTCGACGATCGAATACCGGGATCTGCCCCAGGATGATCCCAAACAGCGGCAACCGGATATCACCCTGGCTCGCAGCACCCTCGGCTGGGAGCCGTCCATCCAGCTCGCCGAAGGTCTGGCGAAGACCATCGCATATTTCAAGACCATCGTCAGGTAAGCAACGGCATGATCGCGAAAGCCCTGTACCTATGCGGCGACATGTCGCGCATCGGCGGCATCGAGAAATACAACTGCGACTTCATTGCCGCCCTCCAGTCGGCCGGCGTCGAGGTTCGCGCCGTGCAGCGCCGTGTCGGCGGACTGGCAAGCAAGGTCCGGTTTGTCCTGGAAACGTTGCAAGCACTCCTGTTCTTCCGGCCGGACTACCTGGTCTGCGGCCACTTGTATTTCTCCCCGCTAGCCCTGATCGCCAATACCCTGCTGGGCTTGCGTTATTCGCTGTCGCTCTACGGGATTGAAGCCATCCGGATCGACAAGCCGATGCATCGGAAGGCTGTTTGGCGTGCCGACCGTGTGATCGTCATATCCGAATACACGAAGCAACTGGTCTCCCGCCAGTTCCCGCTCGAACCGGAAAAGCTGTTCATGCTGATCAGTTCGGTGGATGAAGAACGCTGCTACCTGCTTCCCGACAGGGAAAAACTCAAGGCGAAGTACGGTCTCGAAGGCCACCCGGTCGTACTGACACTGTCACGGCTGTCTTCCGGCGAGGAAAAGGGGCAGCACAGGGTCCTGGCAGCCATGCCGGAGGTATTAAAGCGATATCCCGAGGCAAGGTATGTCGTTGCTGGCCCGGGCACCGACGAACGCATGGACAAGGTGCTTGCCGACCACCCAGGTCTGGAGAGAAGCCTGGTCCGCACCGGCCCCGCCAGCGAGGAACAGAAGCTCGAACTCTACAACCTGTGTGACGTGTTCATCCTGCCCTCGAAGAACGAAGGTTTCGGAATAGTTTTCATTGAAGCGCTGGCCTGCGGCGCACAGGTCATCGCTTCGGACGCCTACGGTTGCCGCGAAGGACTGCGCGACGGAAAACTGGGCGCCCTGGTCGATCCTGACGATCCCGTATCGATCAGCCGCGAAATTCTGTATGCGCTCGACCGTGCTTCATCCGGCAATGAACAACAGAGAGCGTCCCTCCGCCAGGACAGCCTGAAAATTTACGGTTACCGGGCCTGGTACGATACCGTCAAGACGCTTGCAGAAAGAATAGGTGCCAGATGACCCGGCTTGGCATTTTCATGTCCCATCCAATCCAGTACCAAATCAGTCTGCTCCGTAACATCTCCAAGCACGACGGCATTGATCTTCTAGTCAATTTTTACTGGGACTTCGGCATCAACGAAAGCTACGACCCGGAATTCGGCAGCAAGATCAAATGGGATCTGCCGCTGCTGGATGGCTACAAGTCGCGGTTCATCAAGAATTACGCCAAACACAAATCGACCAGCTTCTTCGGATGCATCAATCCCGGCGTTGTTCTGCCCATCCTGCGCAAGGAATTCGATGTCGTCCTGATCTTTGGCTGGGCTCTGTTCTCCAACTGGCTGGTGGTACTTGCGGCATTTCTTTCGCGTACGCCTATCCTGCTTTGCGCGGAATCCCCGCTGTCGCACGAGGCTCCCAAGAAAGGCCTGTTCGGGAAAATCCGGCGCGCTGTCCTGAAAACCCTGTTTTCGATGACCAGCGGCCTCCTTTATATCGGGCAGGAAAATCGCCTGTTCTACGAGAGTTTCGGAATCTCGCCGAAAAAGCTGTTTTTCGTACCTTATGCGGTCGACAACACCAGACACGTCGAAACCAGAAAGGAAACGCCAATCGACAGGAACACGGCAGCACCCGTGAAAATTCTGTTCGTCGGCAAGCTGATCGAGAAAAAGCGGCCTATGGATCTGCTGCAGGCCTTCCACAGGCTGCAAGGGGAGTTAGGTGAATCGACCGCCGAACTCTGGTTCGTCGGCAGCGGCATCCAGCAGGCCGATCTGGAAGCTTATGTCGTCGAGCACGATGTCAAGGCAGTCACGTTCTGGGGTTTCCAGAACCAGACCGAACTCCCCCGTTTCTATGCCGATGCGGACATCTTTGTCCTGCCATCCGGATATGGCGAAACATGGGGCCTCGTCGTCAACGAAGCGATGTGTCATGGCAAGCCGGTGATCGTTTCCGACCTCGTCGGATGCGGCAGGGATCTGGTCACGGAAAACAACGGTTTCCGCTTCCCCTACAAGGATGTCCCGCGGCTGGCTGAAGCCCTCGGCAAACTGGTTTCCGACAGCGCACTGCGCAGCCGCTTCGGACAGGAGTCATTCCGGATCATCCAGGGCTACAGCCAGGAGGTTTCCGCCGGCAACATCGCCAACGCCGCCATCAAGGTCGCCCCAGGCGCCGGAGCTGAAGGCCATGCGTGATCTGAAGGACAAGACGGTACTGTTTGTCGGGGACCTCAATGAAGGCACCCGCTCGCTGATGCGCGCTCAAAAGCTGAAAAGCCTTTGCGGCGACGTGGTCACCCTCAGCAATACCACCGTCCCCTTCATTGCAGGCATCGACAAACCCACCTTCTTGGCCCGCGTACTGAACAAACTCCGCTTGCCCCACGACGAAAATGGCATCAACGATGAGCTCAGAAAAATGTCGCGCAGCAACGGAACGTTCGACATCGTCTGGATTGAAAAATCCATCATGCTGCGCCCGGAAACCATCCGAGCCCTACGGAATGCCTTTCCTGAAAGTTGCCTGATCTCGCTATCGGAAGACGATATGTACGCGCCGCATAACCGCAGCCGCTACTACGAGAAATGCCTTCCCTTATATGATGTGGTTTTTACGACCAAAATTTACAATCTTGAGGAATTGAAGCAACTCGGTGCCAGACGCACGGAATTCTTTCTCGATTCGTACGATGAAAAACTGCATCGGCCACTGGCCGAATACGACGCGATCGAAAAGAAGGATATCGATGTCAGCTTCATCGGCACCCATGAAGCCGAGCGTGCAGCAACGATCCGCTGGTTGGGCGCCCAGGGAGTACGGATTATCGTTTTCGGAAACGGTTGGGATTCGCTAAAGGAAGGCAATCCGAATATCGAAGTACAAAACCGCCCAGTTTATGGAGAAGAATACGTAAAAATTATTAATCGCAGCAAGATTAATCTTGGTTTTCTCAGAAAGATCAACCGGGATCAGGTCACCAGCAGATCGATGGAAATCACTGGCGCAGGAGGCTTCTTCCTTGCAGAACGGACGGCGAGACATACCGAATTGTTCGAAGAAGCGGTTGAAGCAGACTTTTTTTCTAGCGATGAAGAACTGTTGGCAAAAATCAGGATGTATCTGAACACTCCCGAGACGATTCGCAGTATCGGACTCGCCGGACGGCAACGATGCCTGCGCTCGGGATATGGAATGAAAGAGCAGATTATTGCGATGCTGAATCGCGCTTGAACCACGTTTTAACAAGTCATTAGAGAATCAAATGGATACCCAAATGTACAAAGAGATTTCATGCTGCCGCGTCTGCCAGTCCAAGAATCTGACCGATGTGCTGTCGCTCGGCGACCTCGCGGTTTCCGACTTTGTCGACGATCCTGTTGCCGAACCCGGCATCAAGGCACCTCTTGAACTTGTTCTGTGCGATGCCAAACAGAGCGGATGCGGCCTGCTCCAGCTTCGGCATACGGTATCCAGCGAAGCCATGTATCGGAATTACTGGTATCGCTCCGGAATCAACCAGACGATGACCAACGAACTGGCCGACATCGCGGCCAATGCAGCACATGTCGCCAATCTGCAAGCGGGTGATTTCGTCATCGACATCGGCGCCAACGACGGCACCCTGCTACGCGGCTACAAGATCGCCGGGTTGAACACGGTTGGTTTTGAACCGGCGCGTAACCTGTACGAATATGGCAAGGAAGGGACGACGAAAATAATCGTCGATTTCTTTAACCAGAATGCGTGGAGTTTAGAGTTTGGGCCAGCCAAGGCTAAAGCGATTACCGCGATTGGTATGTTCTACGATCTGGATGACCCGAATACCTTTGTTGCCGATGTGTGCAAATGTCTTGATGAACAAGGCGTCTTCATTATACAAATGATGTACATGCCACTGGCGCTCGAAAAGAATGCTTTTGATGGCATTTGCCATGAGCATCTTGAGTATTACACAATGAAATCCCTAGAAAATCTGCTCGCAAGGCATGGGCTCGAAATCTTTGACGTGCAAATGCGGGCAGAAATCAATGAAGGGAGTGTGCGATTCTTCATCCGTAAGAAAGACGCTAACAATGGCCCACAATCAGAGGGTGGCCTCGGACGAGTGGCACAACTGAGGCTGTCCGAAGAGAAGCAAGGCCTTGAAAAGCTGGAGACATACGAGGCGCTGGTGGAGCGTATCCAAGAAGCAAAACAAAAAACGCTCGATTTCCTTCGCCAGGAGAAGGCAAAGGGAAAAGTGGTTCATGGATATGCTGCTTCTACCAAAGGGAACACCACGCTTCAGTTTTACGGAATAACGCCTGACCTGATGGAGGTAGTTGCAGACCGAAATCCGACAAAATGGGGTAAGTTCACTGTGGCATCGGGTATACCGATTGTTTCCGAAGAGAATTCAAGGCAGAGTAAACCTGATTACTACTTCGTGCTTGCGTGGCACTTTTTGCCTGAATTTATGATTCGTGAGGTTGACTTTCTAAATATAGGTGGACGGTTTGTAGTTTCCATGCCTGAATTCAAAGTCATAGAAAGAACTTATGGCGGCCTCTAAATTAAAATTGTCAATTTGTGTGCTGGCGTATAACCAGTCAGAAGATGTTGACAAGTTATTAGCGGGACTAGAAAACCAAATCGGCCCAGATGTTGAGGTCGTTATTAAAGATGATAGCGAAAATGATGAAACATCACGAGTTGTCTCAAACTATTCTGGAATAAATAATTTACGCTACATAAAAGGTGTTAAAGAGGGTATTGATAAAACCGTCGCTTTCTTGGTTGAGGAAGCGCGCGGTGATTTTGTCTGGTGGATGGGAGATGACGAGATTGCCGATGGTGGCGTTGGCAAAGTTATAAGTGTGATTGACACTGTTGCGAACGTCGGCTTTATATGGGCGAATTACGAGCTCTTTGGCACCAATATTAGAGGGATCAATATTCTTGAAAGTAGGCCATTTGTTGATCCTGATGAAATATTGTTAGAGGCTGGCGCAGGACTTGGTTTTATCTCTGCATGTGTCTTAAAGAAAGATGTCGCAATGCAAGCTTTGAATAAAGCGAAGGAATATTATGGAACAGCATTCGCTAATTTGTACATTGCACTATTTACTATTTTTAACAGCAAATGCAGCTACTATATAGCCGAGCCAATAGTCATATGCCATCCTGCTTCTAGTGCAGAGATTAAATCTATAACTGCGAGAGACCCTGAGGCTATTAATAATAAAGCATTTCAGGTTTTTGGTATAAATTTCTACGAAATTGTAAAATCGTTCTCTTCAAGCTTTAAAAGAAGCACAACATTACGTAGGGTAATAAGCAAGAGCTTTGGCCAGACATGGCGAGGCGTATTGGTTGGCTGGTCTGGTGGTTGGGACACTCCTAAAAACAAAAGGATTTTGTTGCTAAAGCACTTTTGGAGTTTTCCAGAAGCGTGGATTGCTTTTGTTTTGTTTTGCATGCCTTCATGGGCCAACAAATTTATGTATGGTATTTACAGAAGAGTGAAGTATAGCTGGCAGTCAAAATGAAAAAAGCATTGATTACGGGTGTCTCTGGGCAGGATGGTAGCTATCTGGTTGATTTGCTGAGCGCTAAGGGTTATGAAATCCATGGGGTAGCTAATCCGCTAAGAAATGACTGTTATCCTCATTACCTTGCGCATGAAAAAATAAAATTTCATGCAATAGATATTCAATCTGCATCAGAAGTGGCCGATGTTATTAAAAATATCAGACCGGATGAAATATATCATCTTGCTTCTGATGTTGAACCAAGAGTTCTTGCTCATAAGGAGCTCTCTACATTTAGCGGAAACTTTATTCCTGGAATGAACATCTTAGACGCTGTTCTTGCCCATAGTATACAAACAAGAGTCTATGTGGCAGGCTCAAGTCTTATGTTTGGGAATTCTGATGTAGCCAAACAAGATGAGCTGACACCGATGCGACCGAATACACCGTATGGTATTGCAAAGACCGCTCTTTATAATTGCATTTCGATGTATCGGGAGGTTTATGGAATTTTTTGTGTGTGTGGAATACTCTATAATCATGAATCACCACGAAGATCTCCTCGCTTTTTGCCTAGAAAAATCACTCAAGCTGCAGCGAGAATAAAGCTTGGGTTGGAGACGGGTTTAGAGTTGGGAGATATCGAAATTCAGCGAGATTGGTGCTATGCCGGTGACGTTGTACGCTCCATGTGGCTTATGATGCAGAATGGTATTCCATGTGATTATGTGGTTGGAAGTGGTGAACTAAGAAGTGCAAAAGATATATTGGATGTGGCATTTTCGCATGTGGATTTAGACTGGAAAGACTTTGTTGTAATAAACAAAAAACTTTTCAGGAGAATTGAATATAAGAGCCCGTGCGCTAATCCCGCTTTGATAAGACAGGAACTGAATTGGAATATTTCAATCGGATTCGAGGAATTGATCCAGAAAATGGTAACAAATGATCTACTAGAGGCAGCATATGAGAATTAAGTTGCAAAAGTCAACATTTTTAGAAGAGCATTCAACAAAGATCGCATTGTGCGATTTTTTGATGAAATCAGACATTCTAAGCATGTCATTAGAATGCAGTAAATTTCAAGAAAATTTTGCTCGGTGGCACAAAAGATCTTTTGCTACTATGGTAAATAGCGGAAGTAGTGCAAATCTTGTGCTTATACAAGCGCTTCTAAATTGTGGTCGTCTTAAGCTTGGTGATAAGGTTGCGGTTTCAGCGTTAACATGGGCGACTAACATCATGCCGCTCATCCAGCTTGGGCTAATTCCAAGGCTGGTTGACTGTGAGCTAAATTCCTTAAATGTGTCCACACGGAAACTTGTGCAAGCGTTAGGCCATGATCCGGATATCAAAGCGTTCTTTGTAACGAATACTCTCGGCTTCTGTGATGATTTGGATCAAATAGCAGATTTATGCAAGAGCAAAAAAATTCTGCTCATTGAAGATAACTGCGAATCGCTTGGTTCGGTACATAAGGGCAGGTTGCTTGGGAATTATGGCCTAGCGTCTACGTTCTCATTTTTTGTCGGGCATCACCTTTCTGCAATTGAGGGGGGGATGGTTTGTACGGACGATGAAGAATTGTCAAATGAAATTACAATGTGCCGAGCCCATGGTTGGGATAGAAATTTGTCACGCGAGTGCCAAACAAAATTAAGGGATAAGCATTCAGTCGATGATTTTTACGCGAAATATACCTTTTATGACCTTGGATATAACGTAAGGCCAACGGAGATAAATGGGTTTGTTGGAAATTTACAGTTGAAATATCTAGATGATATAGTCAAAAAAAGAAGTGAAAACTTCTCGGTTATTGCAAAGGTTATTAACAGTGATGAAAGATTGATTCAAATCAACGCGAGTCACATGGATGTGGTGTCAAATTTCGCGATGCCAATCGTCGCTAAAGAAGATTATGTGGCAGCAAATTTCAAAAGCAAATTAGAAAGATCTGGTGTCGAAATCCGGCCAATGATTGCTGGAAACATGTATCGCCAACCCTTTTTTAAGAAGTACTGCGAGGGTTCGCTGTTTCCTGAAAACGCAGAGTTTATTCATTTAAATGGAATGTATTTTGGAAACCATCCAGAGCTTTCGAAAGATGATTTGGAGTTTATAACCGCCACGCTTAAGTCGATTTAATGCCATTTCTTTCAATTTGCATACCAACATACAATCAGCCTATCGCTGTCGATCATTTGCTTAATACTATTGTTGGGCAATGGCGTGCAGATATTGAGGTTGTGGTTTGTGATGATAGTCAGAATGATGATACTGGCTTCATCGTTAACGAATATTCTAAACTTATCCCGATAAATTATGTAAAACGGGATCGGGGTGGGCTTGATAAGGCGGTAATTGATCTTGTTGATATGGCGACAGGCGATTATGTTTGGTGGATTGGTGATGATAAAATTTTGCCAGGAGGAATTGCAACTGTTATAGAGTTTTTGAAGAAAAAGGCTCCAGATTTTCTCTGGGTAAACTCATTTGACGAGCTAAACCCCTCGCAACGAACCTTCGATCTTCCGGATGACGTTATTACATACAATCCTAACGAACTTTTATCTTTTGATCTTGGGCTCTTAGGTTTTATAACAGCGACAATATTCAGAAGAGAGTTAGCGGCGAAGCATCTGAATGCTGCCTCTTTATACCAAGGGTCCGCTTGGGCATGCCTTTATTTGATACTGTGCGTTGTTACATCAGGTGGGAAGCTTGCGATTCTCAAGGCCCCTTGCTTCAGTAGTCTTCCGAAGCCATCGGGCGAGATAAGATGGTATGACCAGTTTCAGGTTTTTGGCATCAATCTCTTGAATGTCGTTCTTAAGTTTTCCGAGTGCTTTGATAAACAAAAATTCAAATTCGCATTGAACAAGAATTTGGAAAGAGTTTTAAAGTCGATTCTGGTTGAAAGGGCTCTTGGATATAAAACAGGATTTGCTTCCTCGTCAATTAGTTTGAAGCCGCTTTTTGTAAATTATTATAAGTTTCCCCTATTTTGGTTGTATTTGCCATTTTTAGTGATTCCTTCGTCTTTTTTGAAGGTTCTTTATTCGCGTTATAAGAAGATGAATGGGGGGGCGTAGTAGTGTGCGGTTTGGCTGGCGCCATCTTGTCCCCTGACTTCTCGGCGTCATCGGATGGCCGTCGGGCGGTCGAGCGCATGTGCGATGCCATGTCCAGCCGAGGGCCGGACGCCGCAGGTTACTGGCAGGCAAACAATGCGCTTGTCTTTCTGGGACATCGCCGGCTGTCGATTGTCGACCTCGAAGCCAGGGCAAACCAGCCTTTCGTGTCCGACTGCGGGAACTACGTCATTGTCTTCAATGGGGAAATCTATAATTTCCTCGAGTTGCGCTCGGCATTGTTGGAACAAGGCGAGGTTTTTCGAACCACCAGCGATACCGAAGTCATCCTGAGGCTCTATATCCGCGAAGGTGCGCAAATGCTTGCCCGCTTGCGCGGGATGTTCGCCATCGCCATCTGGGACACCAGGAAAAAAACCTGCTTTTTCGCCCGCGATCCCTACGGGATCAAGCCACTTTACGTTGCCAAGACCCGGGGAGGATGGCTGTTTGCCTCACAGGTCAAGGCACTTTTGGCGAGCGGCATAGTTTCCGGCGAGACCGATCCATTGGGCGAAGCAAGTTTCTGGATGCTCGGCAGCGTCGCCGGACCGAGAACCTGGTTCAAGGATATTTCCGAAATCCCACCGGGAAGCTGGGCAGAGATCGATGGGGAAGGCAAGTTCACCGGCCCGGAGAGCTACTGGAATATCGGCGAAAGCTGGTCGGTCTCTCCGCAGGACGTCGGCCGCGAGGAGGTCCGGGAACGGGTTCGCCAAGCGCTGCTCGAGTCTGTCAAATACCATCTGGTCGCTGATGTGCCGGTCGGCGTCTTTCTGTCCGGTGGTATCGACTCCGGTGCGCTGGCCGGCCTGATGGTCGAATGCGGTGTCCGCCAGCTGACTGGCGTGACCATCGCCTATGAGGAATTCCGCGGCACTCATGAGGACGAAGCCCCGATTGCCGCCCGCATTGCTCAGTACTACGGCATCGACCATGTCGTACGACGAGTCACCCGTGCTGAATTCGAAGCCGATCTGCCTGCGATCATGGCCTCGATGGACCAGCCGACAATCGACGGCATCAACACTTGGTATGCCTCAAAAGCCGTTGCTGAAACGGGGCTGAAAGTCGTGGTTTCCGGTGTTGGTGGTGACGAACTTTTTCTCGGATACAACGGATTCCGCCAGATTCCGCCACTGGTTGGCGCAGCCCGTGCCATCGGACACATTCCCGGAGGCATGGCGCTAGGCAGGCTGCTGGCTAACATGCAAACGAAAAGGACGGGTAACCATCGCTGGCAGCATGCGCCGCAATGGTTGCAGACTGTGGGGGGAGGATGGTGGCTGCGCCGCAGCACCTGCGCTCCCGGAGATCTGTCCAAACTGATGGGAAGACCCATGGGGAACATGCCGCCTGACGATAGCCTGCCCGAACACTGGCTCGCCGACATGGTCGGCAAGCTCTCTTGCGACTCTGTAATGGCCCTGGCCCAGATTGAATCGATGACTTATCTCAGGAACCAGTTGTTGCGTGACAGCGACTGGGCCAGCATGGCGCACAGCGTCGAACTACGTACGCCGCTTGTCGATGCACATTTGCTGAAGCAATTGGCCCCGTTATTGGGGCAATTCAGAAAATTTTCGAATAAGACCCTGCTGGCTCTTGCTCCGGCCAAACCGTTGCCGCAGGACATCATGACACGCAGGAAAACCGGTTTTGGTATCCCGGTTAAGCAGTGGATCGAGAGTAGTGCTGCTGTCTCGTCTGGCAGGGCAATGAGCTGGGCTGAACGGGTCAGTGGCAGTTATTCGTGGCCCCCTGGTTTGTAGAGCTCATATCCTGAAAAAAAGCCACCATTGAAGCTGATACATACCATTCCCACCATCAACGAAGAAGCCAGCGGTCCGAGTTATTCCGTTGTTCGTCTGTGTGAATCTGAAATGACCCAAGGCGCTGATTTGTCTCTCGCCGCACTGGACTGGGCACCTATGCTGAGTCCTCCTCGGTTCCTGAAGACATTTCCACTCGGGATCGGGCCGCGCAAGCTTGGTGGTTCTCCGGTGATGCGTAAATGGCTACAGGTACAAGCGAGTAGCGGGAATATCGATCTGATTCACAACCACAGTCTCTGGATGATGCCCAATGTCTACCCGGGGCCGATTAGCCGGGCGACGGGCGTTCCGCTGATACTCTCGCCACGCGGGACTCTTTCCCGCTGGGCCATGCAAAGCGGTTCGTTGGTCAAGAAATTCTTCTGGCCCTTGGTTCAGCGTCCGGTGTTGAAAAACACTGCCTGTTTCCACGCTACTGCATATTCCGAATACGACGATATCCGGCGACTTGGTTTTCGCCAACCTATTGCCGTCATTCCGAATGGCATCGATATACCAATGGTTCTTGGGAACAAGTCGGAAACCGGGCGGACGCTGTTGTTCCTGGGTCGGATACATCCGGTCAAGGGGCTTGATATGCTGTTGCCGGCCTGGAAGATACTCCAGTTGCGCTTTCCAGAGTGGCGGCTGCAGATCGTCGGTCCAGACAATCGGGGTCATCAGGAAAAAATGCAAACATTGGCGCAAAACCTGGGTTTGCATCGGATTGAATTTTGCGGTCCTCGCTATGGTGAGGCCAAAACTCAGGCCTACGCCGATGCAGATCTCTTTGTCCTGCCGACCTATTCCGAGAATTTTGGTATGGCTGTAGCCGAGGCGCTGGCCGCGGGTATTCCTGCGGTTGTTACCAAAGGTGCTCCGTGGGCAGGCTTGGTTGAGCAGCAGGCTGGCTGGTGGGTGGACACCAACACTGAAGCGCTGGTTGCCGGTCTGGAGGCTGCGATGGCCAAGAATCGGAGCGAATTGTCACAGATGGGGCAAAACGGCAAGACCTGGATGGCCACCGAATATTCGTGGACGGAAATCGGTAAACGCATGCTCCAGACCTATGAATGGGTTTTGCACGGCGGTAGTGCGCCGGAATGGGTGCTAGAGGTTTGAATGACATATGAACCGTTGATCCCTGAGGCTGCACGCTGGATTGCTGGTCGTGCGCCGGTGGCCGTTGTCCTGATCTCGCTGAACGAGGGGCACAACATGCGGGATGTGCTCGAGAATATTGCCGGATGGGCCCAGGAAGTCTTTCTGGTCGACAGTTGCAGTCAGGATGTGACCGTCGATATTGCTCTCGAGCTGGGCGTTCATGTCGTCCAGCGCCGATTCCGAGGGTTTGGTGACCAATGGAATTTTGCTCTGAATGAGTTGCCGATCACAGCCCCGTGGACAATGAAATTGGATCCGGACGAGCGCCTGACCGACGAGCTGAAAGCCTCGATTGAAGGGATCATCGCAAGTAATCACGCAGATGGCATTATTCTCGACCGGCGCCTGTGGTTCATGGGCTGCGTCCTGCCGGTGAATCAGTCGATCCTGAGAGTGTGGAAAACAGGCATTTGTCGTTTCACTGATGTTGCAGTTAATGAGCATCCGCTGGTTAATGGCAACATTGTCAAAGCCCACGGCTATATGGAGCACCAGGACAGCCCGGATCTGGACCATTGGTTGGTTAAGCAGAACCGCTACACCACCGCAGAGGCGATTAATCAATCGAAGGGGGGGGCGCTGGCTGTGACGCCACGCTTTTTCGGGTCATCACTTGAGCGACGGATGTGGCTGAAGCGTCATTTCTGGAACATCCCGGGGCGTTATGTGATCCTTTTCCTCTACCATTACCTTGTGCTGGGTACTTGGCGGGCTGGAAAAGTCGGCTGGATCTGGTCGCATTTGCGGGTCGAGGTCTATCGCTTGTGGGAATACAAGCGCTACGAGATTAGGCGTCTGGGACGCATGCCCGCAAAAGTGCCATCTGAGTCAGGACCTCGGGATGCGCGCGTTCCATTTGCTGATTAGGTGCAATTTATCTAAACTTAACTAAGAAATAGAATATATGTTCTCGGGTAAGACACTGATGATCACAGGAGGGACGGGGTCGTTCGGCAATGCTGTCCTGCGCCGTTTTCTCAATTCCGGACTCGCGGAGATCCGTGTGTTCAGCCGGGACGAGAAAAAGCAGGACGACATGCGCAAACGCTACGCGCATCCCAAGCTCAAGTTCTACATCGGCGACGTGCGCGACATGCGCAGCGTGGGCGCGGCCATGCGCGGCGTGGACTACGTCTTCCATGCCGCAGCCCTAAAACAGGTACCGTCCTGCGAATTCCATCCCATGGAGGCCGTGCGCACAAACGTGCTGGGGACCGAGAACGTGCTGGAGGCGGCCATCGCGGCCGGCGTCAACCGCGTGGTCTGCCTGAGCACGGACAAGGCCGTCTACCCCATCAATGCCATGGGCATCAGCAAGGCCATGATGGAGAAAGTCATGGTCGCCACCAGCCGCAACCTGGAAGGTACGGTCATCTGCGGCACGCGCTACGGCAATGTGATGGCTTCGCGTGGTTCGGTGATTCCGCTGTTCGTAGATCAGGTGCTGGCGGGCAAGCCGATCACAGTGACCGATCCGGGCATGACGCGTTTCATGATGACGCTGGAAGATGCGGTGGACCTGGTGCTCTACGCCTTCGAGAACGGCCTCAACGGCGACATCTTCGTGCAGAAGGCTCCGGCGGCCACGGTCAGCGTGCTGACACAGGCCCTGCTGGAGCTACTGGGGCGCACGGGGCATGCCGTGCACGATATCGGTACGCGGCATGGCGAAAAGCTCTTCGAGACCCTACTTAGCCGCGAGGAAATGGCCTGCGCCGAGGATCTGGGCGGTTATTACCGCGTGCCGCCGGACGGCCGCGACCTGAACTACGCCAAATTCGTGGAAGTGGGCGAGCGCCGGCTGACCCAGAGCTCCCATGGGGAAGACTACAACTCGCATAACACCACGCGCCTGGATGTGACCGGCATGAAGGCCCTGCTGCTCAAGCTGGATTTCATGCAGCGCATCGTGCGCGGCGAAGCCGCCGTCGCGGAGGATTGACGCGATGAAGGTATTGATCACAGGGGCCAACGGTTTTGTCGGCCGGAATTTGCAGCTGCGCCTGAGTGAACGCAAGGATGTGCAGGTCGTCTGTTTCACCCGCGAGCACGGGGTGCAGCAGCTGCCCGACATTTTGCATGGCGTGGATTTCGTCTTCCACCTGGCGGGTGTGAATCGGCCGGATGACCCCGGCGAGTTCACAATCGGCAACGTCGATCTGACGTGCGCATTGTACGCCGCGGTGGTTGATGCGGCGCGTGCCGCTGGTCGCCAGATTCCCATTCTCTACACCTCGTCGACGCAGGCCGCGCTGGACAACCCCTACGGCCGCAGCAAGCGCGAGGCCGAGACCGCCCTGCGTAAGGCCGATCCCTTGGTGCCTGCCCATATATTCCGGCTGCCCAATGTGTTCGGCAAATGGTGCCGGCCTAACTACAACTCTGCCGTGGCCACCTTCTGCCACAACATCGCACGCGGCCTGCCCATCCAGATCAACGATCCGAAGGCCGCAGTGACCCTAGTTTACGTGGACGACGTGATCGAGCGTTTCCTGCAGCTGATGGACGGCGTCGATGCGGCTGTCGGCGCGGACGGTTTCGACACCGTCATGCCGCAGTACACCGTGACGGTGGGTGAGCTGGCGCGGCAGCTGGAGTCCTTCTGTGACAGCCGGACCACGCTCATGACGGATCGCGTGGGGACCGGCTGGGTCCGTGCGCTGTATTCGACCTATGTGAGCTACCTACCGGTTGAGGCCTTTGACTACGAGGTGTCCCGCCACGCGGACCCGCGCGGCGTCTTCGTGGAGATGCTCAAGACGCAGGACAGCGGTCAGTTCTCCTATTTCACGGCGCACCCGGGCGTGACACGGGGCGGCCACTACCATCACAGCAAGACGGAAAAGTTCCTGGTCATCCAGGGCGAGGCGAAGTTCCGCTTCCGTCATATGCAGAGCGGGCAGGTGCACGAGCTGACGACCCGCGGCGAGGTTCCACGCATTGTCGAGACCGTGCCGGGCTGGACGCACGACATCACCAACGTCGGCCAGGGCGAGATGGTGGTGATGCTGTGGGCTAACGAAGTGTTCGATCGCGCGCGGCCCGATACCTATGCGTGCCCGGTCTGAGTTCTAAAGGAAAGGGCGCGTATGTCACTGAAGAAACTGAAGGTTATGACGGTGGTGGGTACACGACCTGAGATCATCCGTTTGTCACGCGTCCTGGCCCTGCTGGATGAGCACTGCGAGCATATACTGGTGCACACTGGCCAGAACTACGACTACGGACTCAACCAAGTATTCTTCGACGATCTGGGCCTGCGCAAGCCCGATCACTTCCTGGACAGTGCGACCAACTCGTCAGGCGCCGCGCAGACCATCGGCAACCTGATTACGGCAGTCGATCGAGTTTTGGAGAAAGATCAACCCGAAGCCCTGTTGGTGCTGGGCGACACCAACAGTTGCCTATCGGTGATACCAGCCAAGCGGCGCAAAGTGCCAATTTTTCACATGGAGGCTGGGAACCGATGTTTTGACCAGCGTGTGCCCGAGGAGACCAACCGCCGTATCGTCGATCACACGGCCGACATCAACCTGACCTACAGCACCATTGCCCGCGACTACCTGTTGCGCGAGGGGCTGCCGCCTGACCAAATCATCAAGACCGGCAGCCCTATGTACGAGGTGCTGCACCATTACTTGCCACAAATTCAGGCTTCTAACGCCTTGAGCCGCTTGGGGCTCCAGCCTGAGCAGTACTTTGTGGTCAGTGCCCACCGCGAAGAGAACATCGAATCGGACCAGTCGTTTGCCAAACTGGTAGCAGTGCTCAATGCCGTGGCCGAAGACCATGGATTGCCGGTGGTGGTGTCCACCCACCCGCGCACGCAGAAGCGGGTAGATGCCACGGGTGCCCAGTTTCACCCATTGGTACGCCTGATGAAGCCGCTTGGTTTTCACGACTATGTGAACCTGCAAATGAAAGCCAGGGCGGTGCTATCTGACAGTGGCACCATCAACGAGGAATCGTCCATCCTCAACTTTCCGGCGCTGAATCTGAGGGAAGCTCATGAGCGCCCTGAGGGCATGGAAGAGGCTGCCGTCATGATGGTGGGCTTGGAGGTGGATCGTGTACGCCAAGGTCTGGCCATTTTGGCTGACCAACCCCGCGGCACCGAACGGAGCCTGCGACTTGTGGCCGACTACAGCATGCCCAATGTGAGCGACAAGGTGGTGCGCATCATCCACAGTTACACCGACTACGTGAACCGCGTGGTGTGGAAGAAATACTGAGGCGCAGTTGCGGATTCTTGTCGTCAGCCAGTACTTTTGGCCGGAAAACTTTCGCGTCAATGACTTGGTGAAGGAGTGGATGCAGCGTGGCCACGAAGTCACGGTGCTCACCGGCATACCAAATTACCCGGCTGGCAAAGTATTCGATGCCTACCGGGAGCAACCCAGCGCTTTCATTGAATATGAAGGCGCTGAAGTAGTCCGAGTGCCCACGCTGCCTCGCGGTACTGGCGGCTTGCGCCTGATGCTGAATTACATGAGTTTTGTTCTGGGTGCGTGCATTTTCGGGACTTGGCAATTGCGAGGCAAGCCAGCTGATGTGATTTTTGTGTTTGAGCCTTCACCCGTAACGGTGGGGTTGCCTGCAGTTTTGCTGAGCAGGATCAAGAATGCCCCGGTAGTTTTTTGGGCCCTAGATTTGTGGCCAGAGACCTTGGCCGCCATTGGCGTGATCCGCTCTCCCCGGGTGCTTGGGTGGGTCGGGTACATGGTGCGCTTCATCTACAACCGCTGCACCTTGGTGTTGGGGCAGTCGAGCGGATTTTTGGGGAGCATTGCCAAATACTGCGATGACAAAACCAAGATACGCTACTTCCCCAGTTGGGCGGAGGACGTGTTCACGGATGCCAGCGTTCAGCTGGCGCCAGAGGTACCTGAATGGGCTGATGGCTTCACCGTGGTGTTTGCCGGGAACATTGGCGAGGCGCAAGACATGCCGGTGGTGCTGAATGCAGCGGAGCGTCTGAAAGACAACGCCAGCATTCGATGGGTCATCGTGGGTGACGGGCGCAAATCCGACTGGCTGCAGTCTGAGGTGAGTCGACGTGGATTGGAAAAACAGGTCTTGTTGCCCGGGCGTTTCCCTGTAGAGCGGATGCCTTCCTTTTACGCACATGCCGATGCACTGCTGGTATCGTTAAAGCGCGATCCAGTGTTCAGCATGACGATCCCTGGAAAAGTGCAGTCTTACCTCATGGCTGGGATACCCTTGCTGGGAATGCTTGATGGCGAAGGTGCAGCAGTAATTCGTGAAGCCAATGCAGGGCTCACTTGTGATGCGGGGGATGGCTCGGGTTTGGCACAGGCAGTACTAACCTTGACGGCAATGCCCCCAGAGAAACGGAAACAGATGGGTTTGAATGGGCGAAAGTACGCTCAACAAGAATTTGGGCGTGCCCAATTGATGGACCGCCTGGAGGCGCTGATGGCTGAGGCAGTGGCCACCAGTAAAGCAACGGCTTGAAATACAGAAGAATGATTTTGGTCACGGGAGCCACCGGTTTTGTGGGCGGTGCATTGGTGAGGCGATTGGCCGCTGACCCCTCATTCAATGGTGTAGTGGCAGCGGTTCGTCGCAAGGCGGAATCACTGCCCCATGGAGTACAGCAAGTTCCGGTAGGCGATCTGTTGCGCACCACAGACTGGAGCATGGCGCTACAGGGCGTTGATGCCGTTGTACATTGCGCTGCTCGTGTGCATGTCATGCAGGACGATGCGACTGAACCCTTGCAGGCCTACCGTGAGGTGAACGTGAGTGGGACGCTTAACCTAGCTCGCCAGGCTGCTGATACGGGGGTGTGCCGGTTTGTGTTCGTCAGTTCCATCAAGGTGAATGGTGAGGTCACCCAACTTGGTCACCCATTCAGTGCTGATGATGTGCCAGCGCCTTTGGAACCATATGGCGTGTCCAAGCTGGAGGCCGAGCAGGGCTTACGGGAAATTGAATTGCAAACTGGCATGGAGGTGGTGATCGTGAGGCCTCCTCTGGTGTATGGCCCCGGGGTAAAGGCCAACTTCGCCTCCATGATGCGCTGGGTGGCACGCGGCATTCCCTTGCCTTTGGGCGCTATTCAAAACGCTCGTAGCATGGTTGCTCTGGATAATCTGGTGGACTTGCTGGTCACCTGCGTAAAGCACCCCGCCGCTGCAGGTCAGACCTTTTTAGTGTCAGACGGGGAAGATGTGTCCACCACCGAGTTATTGCGACGCACCGCCCAATCGATGGGGAAGCAAGCCTTTCTGTTGCCAATACCAGTCTTCGCGTTGGAGTGGGGTGCAGCCTTGTTGGGTAAACGCGCCGTCGCGCAGCGCCTGCGTGGCTCGTTGCAATTGGACATAAACAAGACCTGCCAACTCTTGGACTGGACCCCACCTGTGTCTGTAAATGAAGGTCTCCGGCGTGCGGCTGAAGGGTTTACCAATGAAGCGCGTGTTTGACTTGGCGGTGGCGATAGTGGTCGCAGTAGTTCTCGCGCTGCCAATTCTGATCGTGGCGATAGCCGTAAGGCTGACTTCTCCTGGGCCAGCCCTGTACTGGAGCGACCGTGTGGGCCGCCACAACCGCATTTTCAAAATGCCCAAGTTTCGTAGCATGCGGATTGACACCCCGGCTGTGGCCACACACCTGCTGCAGAATCCTGATCAGTGGCTAACACCCATCGGCTCATTTCTTCGCAAATCCAGCCTGGACGAATTGCCCCAGTTGTGGAGCATCCTGAAGGGCGATATGAGCTTTGTGGGGCCACGCCCCGCATTGTTCAACCAACAAGACCTGATTGCTTTGCGTACAGAAAAGGGCGTGCATGAACTGGTGCCCGGTTTGACTGGGTGGGCGCAGGTCAATGGACGAGATGAACTGCCAATTCCTCAAAAAGTGGAATTTGATGCAGAGTATCTGCAGCGTCGGTCATTGCTGTTTGATCTGAAGGTACTGTGGATGACAACTTTGAAAGTGCTGGCCAGAGACGGGGTGTCACATTGAAAAAGAACATAGATCAGCCTGAGGACACAGGACACAGCGGGTTGCACGCCATGAAACAGCCTCTGTTTAAGTTGGCCGTCCCCATCCTGGCACTGCCGCGAGCGGCGAAGCGCTTTGTGGCCTTGTCCGTTGATCTGGGCCTCTGCGTCCTGACCGTGTGGCTGGCTTTCTATCTGCGGTTGGGTGAGTTTGTCGCCCTGTCTGGCACTGCTTTGTGGGCAGTGGCTGCCTCCGTCGGCATCGCGTTGCCCATCTTTGTCGTGTCTGGCCTGTATCGCGCCATCTTCCGCTACAGCGGCTGGCCTGCGCTGCTGGCTGTTGCCCGCGCGGTGGGCATTTACGGCTTGCTCTATGCCTCCGTTTTCACGGCCATTGGTGTTCCAAGTGTGCCGCGCACCGTTGGCATCATTCAGCCCATCCTGTTGCTCCTGTTCGTGGGTGCATCTCGCGCACTTGCCAGAGTTTGGCTGGGCGATCAGTATCTGAGCATCCTGAAGCGGGCATCGCGCTCAAAAGTTCTAATTTATGGAGCAGGCACAACTGGACGTCAGCTGGTTGGAGCCATGAACAACAGCCACGAGATGCAAGTTGTCGGGTTCCTCGACGACGACGACCGTCTCCATGGCCACGTATTGAATGGCCAACCCATTTACAACCCTGCAGACCTGTCCAATCTCGCTTCCACATTGACCATCAATGATGTGTTGCTGGCTATGCCCAGTCTCAGCCGCAAGCGCCGCAATGAAATACTGACCCAGATACGGACGGCGCGCGTAGCGGTGCGCACGCTGCCGAGCGTGACCGATTTGGCGCAGGGCAAAGTCAGCATCTCTGATCTGCGCGAACTGGACATTGACGACCTGCTTGGCCGCGAGCCGGTGATGCCCAATCACATTCTGCTGGCCATGAACGTGCGCAGCAAGGTGGTGATGGTGACGGGCGCTGGTGGCTCTATCGGTAGCGAACTTTGCCGCCAGATCCTAACGGTCGGCCCAAGCAAACTGCTGCTGATCGAGCAGAGTGAATTCGCCCTCTACGGCATCCATCAGGAGCTCGAGGAAAAGCTTGCCGATCGAAATATCGTTCTGGTTCCGCTTTTGGCCTCGGTACAAGACAATGAGCGTATGCACGAGATCATGTCCACCTGGCATCCGGACACGGTCTATCACGCAGCAGCCTACAAACATGTGCCCCTAGTCGAGCACAACCCGGCCGAGGGCATCAAAAACAACGTGCTCGGAACACTCAAAACAGCACAGACAGCTGCTGAAAACGGCGTTTCCGACTTTGTGCTGATCAGTACCGACAAGGCGGTGCGCCCGACCAACATCATGGGCGCCAGCAAGCGTCTCGCGGAAATGGCCCTGCAGGCAATTGCTGCAACTAACCCCGGCACCAAATTCAGTATGGTGCGTTTTGGCAATGTACTGGGTTCTTCGGGATCGGTAGTGCCAAAGTTCAGGCAGCAAATCCGTGACGGAGGACCGATCACACTGACGCATCCTGAAATCACCCGCTACTTCATGACCATCCCTGAAGCTGCGCAGCTGGTGATCCAGGCGGGTGCCATGGCCAAAGGGGGGGATGTTTTCGTGCTCGACATGGGCCAGTCGGTCAAGATCATAGACCTGGCTCGCCGGATGATTGAGCTCTCTGGTTTGACCGTCAAAGATGAGCAAAACCCCGATGGCGACATCGAGATCGAAATCACCGGCCTACGCCCGGGTGAAAAGCTCTACGAAGAATTGCTGATTGGCGACAACCCCAAGACCACATCGCATTCGCGGATCATGAAAGCCCACGAAGAGTTCATCCCGTGGGCAGAGCTTGAAGGCCAGCTCAGATCGCTGGAGACGGCGCTCAACGTGAATGACGTTGGCGTCATCCGGTTAATGATGGAAAAGATCGTCAGTGGCTACACGCCGAGCGATGAAATCGTCGATTGGGTCTATCTGGAGCAAGAAGCCGAGGCACAAGCCTTGGGGTTGGCTGGTTAAAACGCACAGTCAGCCCAGCCACCTGGCTATGCCTGCCTTTCCTCAATCCAATGCGATTCTGGGCCGTAGGACTCGTTGCCAGACTCCATGACGATGACCAGCGTTTCCCGGTTCTCGGGCGTGTCTGGGTGCCAGAGGCCACCTTGGATCGGCTCGTCGGCAATACTGCGGCGACCAATAACGTTCCACGCAACTCGAATTTCGTTCATGGCACCACCCCAGTGTGATCAGGCAATGCTTCGATTCTGAACTACTGGAGGGAGATTTCCAAGAGTGGCGAGAAGATAGGGCGTAGTTCTTCTCGGAAGGAGTGAGCGGGATTCAGCGGGGTAGAGACCGACCCGTATACAGGGGGCGCAGGCGAGTACTGCGAGAACCAGCGCGTAACCATATGGTGACAGGCCGTATGGGACGATTTGTTGCTTGGGTCTTACGAGTGGTTGGCTGAGCTGAAGCTTCTGGTTGAGTCTGAATTACTTCGCCGTGAGGCTTGGTCGAAGTCCGAAGCATTTCGGCCTCGAATGCTTCAACATCTTGGACCCGATAGCGTACCTGGTTGCCAAGCTTGAGAAACAGCGGACCGCCCGCCTCTGTGCGCCAGCGTTCTAGCGTTGCCTCACTGATTTGCCAACGCTCGGCCAACTCAGTCTGTGTCATACATCGTCTGTTCATCGTAATCACCCTTCCGTAACTTTTGCCGTGACGCGACCAGCGGGTGGCGTTCGTTCATGATGCGAGGAATTTGGTCACATCACACGCGTTAAGCCCGGTTGGATGTCCCCAAGAGAGATGATTCGATGTGTCGTCTGATTTTTGCTTTCAGATTCGCTAGTGCGTCGGCGTGCCCAATCTAAGATTTCATCGAGTTTGAAGCGCACCATTTTCCCGACGCGATAGTGCGGCACTCCGCTCTTTTTGCGCTCTCCCGGGTGAGTCAGTAAGTAAAGCGGGATGTCAATCTTTGCGGAAATTTCTCGGGCAGTCAGAAAACTCGGGTTGTTGAATTGTTCCGGATCGCAAGTGACTCCATCGGTTGATTCGTGTAGGGATTCAAACTCGAAGGCCAAAATTTCGTCGATGGGATACGAAACCCGTTTCGACAGTTTAAAGTATTTGGGTCCACGCCCTTCGCACCTCCAGCGTTGCAGGGTTTTAGGGCTGATTCCCCAGCGAGTTGCAAGCTCATTTTCGTTCAGGGTGATTTTTTGGCTAAATTGAAACGTATCCATTGGGATGCTCCAGTAGTTGCAGGGATGACCATTTATGCGTACTGATGGGAGAAAGCCAAGTGAAATGTGGCCGAGTTGCTGAAATCTGACTAATGTTTCACTTCTCAAAATTGCTGTCCGCCGTTACGCAGCCAATGTTCTGAGTCGTTTTGTGATGAGCAAGTGCGCTGCTGGCGTTGAAGTGTTGGCGCAAACCGGCTTACTGCCACACCCGCAATCGGTTGGGATGAGTGTTTAGCGTAGTGCTAGCCAGCATTTGCCCGGTGAGCAAATTTGGATAGCGCAGAAGGGATGCCGTGGAGTCTTGGACTTTTCCCTTACAACCCATTCCTTTTGCTTCTTCATCTTGAAGGTCGGCTTCACTCTCTAGCGCTACCTAGCATGATTGAGCGTGAATAGAAAGTTGGTTGGCGGCCCGTCACCCGCTACCATTCACACCAACAACCAGGCCCGCTCATCACCCAGCGGGCTTTTTTGTTTCTGGGCTCAATTGGCCCAGTCAATGGCCGCAGGCACATTGCCCCATTGGGTGGTGATGCTTCGCGCCT
>JACCDI010829115.1_pt1 | contig 31617 bp, 29 predicted proteins | sample 7442791 | NCBI WGS metagenome assembly JACCDI01 (sample SAMN15323434, study PRJNA562643) | freshwater metagenome | isolation source: river surface water | place: USA:Blue River Watershed | collected 2017-08-15
ATGCTGCGTTCGAGACCAATCATACCACCTACAAACGCATTGATGATTACCAGAACGCTGAACTGAAATAAATTTTCCTTCAGTCCGGGCTTTACTGACTTAGAAAAAGATAAAATATTGGAGTTGAAACGAGCTTGATTTTGCAAAGTGGTAGTGAATTCAACTGCAAAATTAGCGCAGCCAAAAATGAATCTACTTTACAAATGATAAGAAATTAGTGAGAAGCTCGGATGCGACTTAAGCTAACGGGAGTAATGCCCAGGAAAGAAGCGATGTATTTAAGTGGTACACGTTTGATGACATCTGGTTGTTCATTGATAAGGGCATTATAGCGTTCTTCAGCCGAGTGGAATTGAATGCTTTCTAAGCGACAGATATTATCGATAAGAGCTTGACGAATGATAGCGTTAAAGACCTTTTCGAGATCTGGGAAAGCATCGAAAAGCTGAAAGAATTTTGGAGCATTGATACTAACGACATCAGAGTCTTCGAGCACTTGAATAGCTTTTCGGGAAGGCTGACCATTGAAGAGGCTTTCGTAGCGGACGACGATACTATTTTCGAACGAAAAAGATTCGGTGATATCGGTATCATCTTTAAAATAATAGATACGTGCTACACCTTTTTTGAGGAAATAAATTGTTTTGCAGGTATGTCCGATAGGTTGAAGTTCGCTGTATTTTTTAAGGGAGACAACTTGAACAAGTTTACTGACTGCTTCAGCCGCATCTTTAGAGATCGGAGACAAAGAGTTGAAGTAGTCGATAAGTACTTGCATAGTTTATAGATCAGTTGGCATCGTATTGCAGGCTAACGGTAATAGAAGCAGTTTTATATTTTGCATTAGTGTTAAAGGTACCACCCCATGAATAATCTTCAGAAGAATTTTGAGCAACGATTTGGAAGACCCCCATAGTAGCTGATTTTAGTTTACCCAGGCTGGCATCAGCATTTTCTGCGATTTTTTCAGCGCGGATATTAGCATCTTTAGTCGCTTCGGCGATCATTTCCACTTTCAGTTCAGCGAGTTGGGTGTAATAATATTCAGGACTTTCGGAATAGAATTCCACGCCAGAGTTAATAAGTTCGCTGACCTCTCTTGATATTTTCTCAATTTTATCGACATTTTTAGATTCAACGGTTACGCGTTGAGTAAGGTTATAGCCAGTGAAGTAGGAGGAAGTCATGTTACCATTATCGTCGTAGGAGTTAGAGAAATCTTTATTAATATCTATGGAAGAGAACACCAGTTCTTTTTCTTTCACACCTTTAGAGATGAGGTATCTTTTGATCGTTTCGCGATCGCGATCGAGTTCAGCGTAGGCATCTTTAAGGATCATATTTTTTTTAGAGAAGGAACCTGACCAGACGATGAGATCGGAGGTAAAGTCTTTAGATCCGAGGCCAGTAACGCTGATACTTTGTTGAGCTTTATTGCGGTTCATAAAAGCATTACCCAGGAGGAAAGCGGCGACGATAATAGAGAGAGCGATGAGCGCGGTATTGAGGTGTTGTTTCATGTTAATGCGAAGATGGGGAGAATTTTTGAATTTTTTTAGGGAAAATTGGTGTTTTCCAACCTGGAAGGTTGAACAACCTTCCAGGTTGTCGAATTTTGCTAGCCGTTTTAAAATTTTCGATATAAACTGAGGATTGGTGGGGGTAAAGCCGTTTACGAAAAACACCGACCTTCCAGGTTGTCAACCTGGAAGGTCGGGTTTTTACACCATTTCGCCATAAATTTGCTGAAATCGATTTTAACAATGGCTCAATATATTTTTCATTCTTCAGATTCCCGTGGGGATGCGGATCATGGCTGGTTGCACAGTAGGCATACATTTAGTTTTGCCGGATATTACAATCCGGAGAGGGTGCATTTCGGGATGTTGAGAGTGCTCAACGACGATTACGTGGCAGCCGGTATGGGTTTCGGTACTCACCCACATGATAACATGGAAATTATTTCTATACCACTGGAAGGTGATTTGGAACACAAGGATAGTATGGGAAATGTTACCGTGATAAGGAAAAATGATATTCAGGTAATGAGTGCTGGAACTGGAATCACTCACAGTGAATACAATCACAACAAAGACTTACCGGTTAAATTTCTTCAGATATGGATTTTTCCAAATGCTCGCAATGTCACTCCGCGATACGGTCAAATTACTTTGAATATCAATGATAGAATTAACAAGCTTCAGCAGGTGCTTTCACCTTCGGAAGATGACGAAGGTGTTTGGATTCATCAGCAGGCTTGGTTTCATATGGGCAAATTTGATGATCAGGTAAGCACCACTTATTCTATTAAAAAAGCGGGTAATGGTGTTTATGCCTTTGTTTTAAATGGCGAGTTTGAAGTGGACGGACAAAAGCTTGGTCATCGCGATGGGTTAGGAATTTGGGAAACAGATTCAATCGACATAAAATCTTGTTCACCAGGAGCAGAAATTTTGCTGATGGAAGTACCGATGAGGTGATTTAGAACCTGGAAGGTTGTAAACCTTCCAGGTTGAAGAATTTTGCTAGCCGTTTTACAATTTTCGATATAAACTGAGGATTGGCAGGGGTAAAGCCGTTTACGAAAAAACACAACCTTCCAGGTTGTCAACCTGGAAGGTTGTTTAAATCCTAAATAATACAACAAAAATCACCCGGTTTTCTTTCTTTACTAAATCAGGGCGCCAGTCTGCCGGTAGTGTCGTTGTGGTATAGCCACTCGGTGATGTTACTCCGCCAGGGCCAGCGAAATAGGCAACACTCGAATGTCGGCTAACATATTCTATTCTGAATGTAATACTTTGATTAGGCATATAGTCAAGATTTGTCGAATAATCCCAACCAGTAAATTCGTCTCCTGGATTAGCGGTAAATGGAAATACTCCTGCTGTCTGAACTGGATTGCCAGGGTTTGGAAGGGCACTTGCCTGTCCAGTTGGTAGGAGTACCAAATATCTTCCTGGATTTGTCATATAGCCGCCTCCAACAGTGAATGCCATTTTGTTTTTAAGAAACCAGATTCTGTTGTAAAACATGGCACTTAAAAAGTGTTGAGATGGCGTCGCAGAGTCGCCTTTAAAGGCTTTAACACCACCACCATTTTCGAATCCAATATCTCCCGTTAGTGAAAATGCCATTTTTGAAATGCCTTTTGACAGAGGTTGGTCATAGTATTTTAAAAGGATACTGTTGTCGGAGTGAAATCTTTTGCGTTCCGGGAGTCCTGCAGCATCTGTTCCATAATAATTGTTAGTAATAAGCTTTAAATTCTTTCTCATGTATGTGATACTTCCACCAATGCCTGGCATTTTGTTGAACTTGCCATAACTCTGCCAACCATTGATAATCCAAGGTTCTATTTTAAGATGTTTGGTGGGATGGATCTGAATTCTCAGTCCGTTGAAAAACCATGGTGTATTATCAGATGTAAAAGAGGCCTGATATTCCCAATTTTCGGACTGATAATAAGAATTCAAACCGATGTAAGACATAAACATTCCTGCATCGATGTTAATTCCATGCCATTTGTTGATGTGGTAGCCGGCATAAGCTTCGCTGAGGTAACGGTATACTGTTGGTAGATCGTACTGACCTTTAAACTGACTGTAATCGTTTCTCGGAACTACAGTTGTTCTGGTCCCGAATTGTGTCATTATTCTTGCACGTGCACCTTTGTAGTTAAAATCGCCACCAAAATGTATTGCTGATAATTGTGTTTCATTATTTCTTGCCAGTGCTGTTGAACCAACCACGGTATTGTCTATCGGTTTATTAAATGAATGCGTGTAATTGACGTCTATCATTACCGAAGGTAAGAAATACAGATTGTTGAACAGACTGGTGTCTCTTCTGTCATTTCCGTTTTGCCAGGTGGCATCTATGCCTTCAAATGGAAGTTTGTTTTGGGCAATAGTTTGTTGAATAATCAGGCAAAGTAGTCCTGTTATGAAAGTGTTTTTCATTGAAATAAAATTTATTTTTGTTGGCTTTTTATTTTTCCTGTCTGTCGAGTTCTACAGAACTTGCGGGGTGGTATATTAATGGAACTTGTTCAATCTGTACATCGCTTTTTTCAAGTCCGAATGCCCTTTCATCGCTTTGTCCCAGACTTTTTAATTTGAAATAGGCATTCATCAGTAATCCTTCCCTGACTGTAAATTCATTTTCAATAGAAATAAATTTTTCAAGAATAACGAATTTGAAATCTGGTTCCGAATTGTATTTTGTGGAGCCATCGGGGCGAATATGAAGTTTTAACTCGCGTTGTTTTACAAGGTCTTGTACGATTTTTTTGAAGTACATTTCTGTTCTAGGCTTAATTCGGAAGCCAACATTTATATTGATCCGAATTACTTTATCATCAATTAGTTCAGAAACGCTGTAGTTCAGGGTATACGGACTTTCGGTTCTTTGTAAATGAACAAACCAGTAGACATCCGCTCTTTTGGGTTTTTTAGCGAAAATAGATTTGATAATTTTTTCTTCGATGTCCGATCTTCTGTCTGCTTTTGTAAGGTATATAAGGTGGGTTGAGAATTTAGGGATATTGTCATCTGAACTAAGGTCGATGAATTGCTGAGAGTACTTGCCAAGGTCTTCAAAACGCATGAATTTATTGTTCACTTTGCGGGCATAGTACCAGATATACATCACCATGAAAATGAATAGTTCGAAAAATAAAAACATCCATCTTTCTTTAATTTTAGCAACATTGGCAATAAAGAATGAAAGTTCTATGCAACCGAATACGATCAAAATTGTCCATACCAGCCATTTGCTCCATTTTAGTCTGAATAGCATAAAATAGCCAAGTAGAACGGTTGTCATAATCATAGTAATGGTGATTGAGAAGCCATATGCAGCTTCCATATGCGTTGATGATTTGAAATATAAAATCATCATGACACAGCCAGCCCATAAGATGGTGTTAACGCTTGGAATGTAAATTTGTCCTTTAAGTTCAGTAGGCTGTCTTACGGTAACTCGGGGCCAGAAGTTTAGGTTGACAGCCTCGTTAATCAAAGTATAGGAACCACTAATTAAGGCTTGGGAAGCAATGATTGTGGCAGCTGTGGCGATAAGAATGCTTGGGAGTAAAAACCAGCCAGGGATAATTTCAAAAAACGGATTTCTTCCCTCAAGAAAAGATTGACCTTGCATAAGCCATGCTGCTTGGCCGAGGTAATTAGCGACCAGACAAATTTTTACAAATACCCAGGTTATCCGGATGTTTTTTCGTCCACAGTGACCCAGATCGGAATACAAAGCTTCTGCGCCAGTGGTGGCAAGGAATACAGCCCCCAGTAACCAGAATCCTTTTGGATATTCTGCTAATAAATGGTAGGCATAATAAGGATTAAGTGCCTGCAATATGGCTGGGTAAGTAATGATTTTACTTATGCCGAATGTCAGTAACATTGTGAACCAGATGACCATTACTGGTCCGAAAAAAGTTCCAACTTTCTGAGTCCCGAATCTCTGAAAGAAAAACAATAAAGTTAAAATGACAATAACTATTGGGACTATTGGAATATGTCCTAAACCTTTTACCATCTCCAGGCCTTCAACTGCCGAAGCAACTGAGATTGGGGGCGTGATGATACCGTCTGCCAGCAGAGTAGTAGCGCCAAGAATTGTTGGGATGACCAGTTTCTTGCCATATCTTCTGACGAGTGCATACAAAGAAAAGATGCCACCTTCACCCTCATTGTCTGCTTTTAAAGTTAGCCAGATGTATTTAAAACTGGTTTGGAAAACGAGGGTCCAGAAAACACAGCTGATTCCACCAAAGACCAGGTGTTCTGTAACTGGTTTATCGCCGATTATTGCTTTAAGAACGTAAAGTGGACTAGTGCCAATGTCGCCATATATAATACCAAGAGCAACAAGTAAGGAGGCGGTAGTAATTTTATTTTTATTAAGATTAGTTGAGCTCATTAGTGTTAGGAAAATAACACTACAAAATTCCGTTAAGTTTTATAAGCAGAATATAAAGACTTAAATGATGGGTATAAAGATTTTATAAAGATTTTTTAGAGTCAGTAAAACGATAGCCTACTCCACTTTCTGTAATGATATAGGCAGGATGTACAGGGTCGTCTTCGATTTTTTTTCGCAACTGAGCAACATATACTCTAAGGTATTGAGATTGGTCCATGTAGCTATTGCCCCAGATGTTTTTTAAGATGTATTGATGAGTTAGAACCTTGCCTTCGTTTTTAGCCATTAAACTAAGTAATTGGTATTCGGTAGTAGTTAATTTAATCAGCTGTTTGTTTTTTTTCAAGGTTCTTGCTACAAAGTTGATTTCCAAATCACCAATATTTTTTATTTCAGAATTCGGCTCTTGTAAATTTTTGCGAAGGCAGAGTCTGATTCTTGCCAGAAGTTCGCCAGTTCTGAAAGGTTTAGTCAAATAGTCGGAAGCGCCATGGTCAAGTGCATTGACTATATCATCTTCGTTATTAAGGACAGACAAGATAATGATTGGCTGATTATACCATTCACGAAGCTGAAGTAAAACATCATGACCACTCATGTCAGGTAATCCTAGGTCAAGTATAATGAAATCAGGGGGATGATTGGCACTTTGTAAAAGACCTTCATGGCCATTGGCAGCGAGTCTAACTTCGAAATCATTATTCTTCATTGTTAACTCAAGAAGTTTTCTGATTTGTGGCTCATCATCAATTATGAGAACAGAATGCTTATTCATTTTTTAGTTGATTGATGTAGGAGCCTTGAGTAGGGATTGAGATAGTGAATTTAGCACCACCTGTGTCGATGTTGTTCACTTTTATTGTTCCGTTGTGAGCTTCGGTATAGCCTTTTGCTATAGATAGTCCCAGTCCAGTTCCGCCGCTATAACTATGACTACCGCGATAGAATTTTTCGAAGATAAAATCAATTTCATTGTATTGGAATCCTTTACCATTGTCCGAAATATAAATTTTACAGAAGTTAGCTATAAAATCTAATTTAATTGTGATTTCTGAACCTTCCGGAGTGTGCTGAACAGAGTTTAATACGATATTATGAATGACAATTTCAATAAGTCCGTGATCGAGTTTTAAAAGTGGTAGTTTTTCGTTGGTGTTAAATTTAATGGTATGAGTTTTTATATGAGAGAAGTATTTTTGGATAAGGTTCTGAATCAATTCATTTAAATCGCACCATTCAGTTTTTATTTTCAGGAAGCCAGATTCCAAACGACTAACATTCAGTAAGTTTTCCACCTGTCTATTTAGTCTGACAGCTGCTATTTCAAGTTCATTAATTAAAAGTTTTCTTTGAGCTTCGTCGTATGGGGCAGTTTCATGTTTAAGAGAATCAACGCCAATTAGAATTGTTGAAATTGGCGTTTTTAATTCATGTGAAATGGAGTTTATCAGCGTATTATAAAGTTTAATAGTTTTTTCTTTTTCTTCTTTTTCAGCAGCTTGTTTTTCTGCTTTTCTGATTTTAAATGTAAGAGCAGTATGTACACCAGCGATTATGAAATACATCATGAAGAAGATGATATCCTCGTTATTTTCTATATGGAAATTAAAGCGGGGTGGGATAAAGAGGTAGTTCCATAAGAGTGCAGAAATAAAAGCAGAGGCGAGCACTGGAAGAATTTCAAAACTAAGGGCAAGGATTGAGATCAATAGAAGCTGTATAAAACCGACCATTTTATAACCTACGATACCATGGAGTAACAGGCCGCCAACAGAGACAGTAGCAACGGCGACTAGGCTGATGACAAATTGCTTTAGGATAGAAAATTTCTCTTTAAACACTTAGTCAAATTTAAAGGGATTGGTATAAAGATTTTATAAAAATTATAGGAATCGAAAACCTTCCAGGTTGAAGAATTTTGCTAGCCGTTTTATAATTTTCGATATAAACTGAGGATTGGCAGGGGTAAAGCCGTTTACGAAAAAACACAACCTTCCAGGTTGTCAACCTGGAAGGTTGAAGAATACACCAAAATTTTCATTATATTTGAATTTTAATTAAATAGTTAAATGAGAAAATACATTAATTTTTTGTTGTTCGCGACTTTCGTTTTCGTGTTGTTGCAGTCGTTTGATTTTGATGGTGGAAGTAAAAGAAGAAGAGATGGAACAGAACCTGGCTATACGGGGTCTCCTGGAGATTCATTTAAAAATTGCACAGCTTGTCACGGTGGTACTACAGCAAATGTTGAAGGTTGGGTCGTTTCAAATATCCCTTCTACTGGCTGGGTGCCTGGTCAACGTTATACGATTACCGCAACAAATACTAAAATGGGAGCTACTCGTTTTGGCTTCGAGGTTTCTCCTCAGGCTTATGATGGAACTTTGTTGGGTGAAATGATTATTACAGATACCGCAACTACCAAATTGGTTGGCAACAATAAGTATATAACTTATAAAGCAGCTGGTGTAGATGGCGTCGATAGTCGCAGTTGGTCGTTCGATTGGATAGCTCCAGACAGCACAGTTAGTGAAGTCGGATTTTATGGTGCATTTAATTCTAACCCAGGTCATAAAGGCAACGACATTACTTCATTAAGTGTGTTAAGAGTTTGGCGTGCGGGACATAAATCAAATATTCATTCAAATAAAGTTGATTCTAGATTAAACGTTTACCCAAATCCGGTGAATTCTAATTTAACAATTTCATTTGATCAGAAAATAGGATCATTATCTTCTGTAGAATTATACGATTTGAATGGTAAGCTCGTAAAAACTCTTCTTTCTGAAACATTTGTTCCAGAGGGTGTTTTTCATTCAGGATTTGACATAAGTGATATTTCAGCCGGTTGTTATATATTGAGTATAAATAATAAAGTAGGCAGAATCTATCAATCTGTAATCATTACTGGTAAGTAGGCAGAGTATAGCGTAAAACTGACGTAAGTCATACGGTTTTAATTACGTAAAATGCATTAAGTTAAATATTTAGGTAATTTAAAGTGATAAATATTATATTAACAAGTCCAAGTTTTATTTTATTTTTGCAGTCGTAAATACATAAATAACTAATGATCAACCCTGAAAAAATAGATTTAGCCTATATTATAGACGATGATTTCACCACTATTGAGTTGGTGAGAATGAATAATGACCGTTTTGGATTTTGCGAGAGATTGGTTTCTTTTACAGATCCTGTTCTTGCCAATCACACCTTAAGTGATGCGATAGATAAGGGTGTAGATGTTCCCCAGATGATTTTATTGGATATTAATATGCCAGTGATGGATGCCTGGGATTTTTTGGACAAAATGAATGATATTTTGACAGACACCGGTGTTTCAGTGTTCATTCTCTCTTCTTCAATTAATCCAGAAGACATGGAGAAATCCAAACTGTATTCTTCTGTGCTTAAGTATATCTTAAAACCATTGAGTTTAGATAAGATTGGGACTATACTTGGTTTGATTCAGAAGAGTGGCAGACTTAAAGAGTAAAATACATTAAAGATAATATAAAGCCGTTTTAAGACGGCTTTTTTTATGTCATTTCTGGTCTTTCATCCGCATTTAGTATGTAAGAATGCTGATTGACGCCTGTTGGTGGGTAGTATTCCATATGTGTAAAACGAAAACCCAATTTCTTCAGAAGATTGGCAGATGAAACATTTTGTGGATGATGTCCAGCAAAAATACTTTTAATATTTAAGGTGTTAATGGTGTATTCTATGATGGCTTCGCTTGCCTTATATCCATAGCCTTTATGCCAGTGTTCAGGTAAGATTTGTATGCTAAGTTCAAAGATTCCTTCAAAAAGTTTATAGGGACGTAAGCCACAGACTCCAATAAATTCATTGTTTTCTATTTTGAAAACAGGCCAGTATTGGACGCCGAATTTTTTTAGTGTGGTAATTTCTGTGCTTAAGAGATTTTGGATGTCAATATCAGAAAGCTGAGTGTCTTCAAAAAGCGTGTGAGTGACATCAGGATTACTCCAAAGTTTTTTTGCCAGATGGAAATCACTCTCTAACCAGTTGCGAAAGCCTAGTTCGCTGGTTTCTAGGAAATAAGTCATTATGTATGTGTAATTGTGTAATACTACAAAAGTACAATATAATTTTATTACGAATGTGAATTTGAGACAAAAGTTAATTAACATATGATAATAATTTTGCAAGAAAGTGACATTATGTAATAGTTGAATCATCATAATAGACAAGTGGAATTTTTACTCTGATAGTTCAATTGGAGATTTTGCCAAATGAGATTTAGCGGGTTTTTATAGTTAAAAATTGGCTTAAAAAAGGAAAATGTATGTTTTAAAAGGAATCTGACCTTAGCTGTTTACAGAATCTACTACTATTGATAAATTAGCGATTATGAATTACAATCAAATTTATCATGTTTACAACCATGCCAATGCTTTTGAGGATTTATACAAGGAAGATTTTTGCTATAGGATATTTTTAAATAAGCTAGTGAAGTATATTTTGCCTTATGCTGATTTATTGGCTTTTTGTTTAATGCCTAATCACTTTCATATAGTCATAAGGATTCGATCTGAAGATGAGGTTAAGGCGGCTGTAGAATTCAATTATAACCCGGCTAAGCGCAAGGATAGAATAGAAATTGTCAAGTTAAAAATGAAGCAACTGGAAACCAACCCCTCCTTGTTTTTTAGCAGGCGTTTTTCTGATTTTTTTAATAGTTATACTAAGACCATTAATAAGTGTTTTAATAGGCGGGGGAGTTTGTTTTTAAAGAATTTCAAACGAAAAGAGGTGGATTCAGAGCAGTATCTGAAATATTTAATTTATTATGTTCATGTTAACCCAGTCAGGCACGAGTTAATGCGTAATATTAATGAATGGCCTTGGTCATCTTATAAGTCGTACTTTAAAGAGGAATTTAAGATGGTAGAAACTTCATATGTGCTTAAAAAATTTGGAGGGATTGAACCTTTTCTTGAGCAGCATTTGAAGCCATATCGTCGACCAGTAGATAATTCTGACGATCACGACACAGAGGTAGGTTTCTTGAGTAATTTTAGGTGTTTTTAGGTTAAACGTTTTAAGGATTTTTAAAAACAGGGAGAATTGGCGGGGGGAAAGCCGTTTGCGAAAAAACACAACCTTCCAGGTTGACAACCTGGAAGGTCTAAAATTTACTTAAAATTTTAACCGTCCGAAAGTTGTTATTCCCACTTACCACGATGAAATATATCCCCGTCATTAGGGTATTCATGTCTATCTGAATGGAGTTGCGGTTGAAATTGTTCAGGATCCTCTGCTCCCACGTCTTGCCGTACATGTCTATGATTTTGATATCGGCATTGCCGTATACAAATTCTGGATAGGAGAGGTTGATGGTGAGGTCGCTGCCAGGTCCAACAGGATTCGGCAGATAATCGACGTCCAGTCCGGCACAAACACCACTCATCCAATTTAATACACCATACTGATTAAAGGCTGTGCATTGATTACGATAAGTAACACCATTACATCCACAAACGGGATTGTAAAATGGGTCGTTGCATTGAAACATGGGATTCGATCTTCCTGAATCCACACAGAGGTTAAGTTGCGCCTTTGCACTCGGTCCCGAAAGGTAAAGAAGCAATATTAGCGCAAACTTTCTCATTATATTTTGGTGAATCCAAGATAAGGATGCAGACATTCAGGCAAGTTGATGCCATCTTCTGTTTGGTAATTCTCTAAAATAGATGCTACGATTCTAGGTAATGCCAAGGCACTGCCATTTAAAGTGTGTACCAATTCGTTTTTGCCATCTTTATTTTTAAAACGACATTTTAAACGATTGGCCTGGAAAGTTTCAAAGTTTGAGGTAGAACTTACTTCTAACCATTTTTGTTGAGCACCACTCCATGCTTCGAAATCGTATGTCAATGCACTTGCAAAGCCCATATCACCACCACATAATCTCAGAATTCTGAATTTTAATCCGAGTTTGGTCATTAATCCCTTTACGTGGTCGACCATCTCTTCCAATATCTCGTAACTTTGATCAGGACGGGCAATCTGAACGATTTCTACTTTATCAAACTGATGCAATCTGTTTAAGCCACGCACATGTGCACCATAACTACCAGCTTCTCTTCTGAAACAAGGTGTGTAACCTACATTTTTAATTGGTAACTCGTCTTCTTTCAAAATAACATCTCTGTAAATATTGGTGATAGGAACTTCGGCTGTAGGAATGCAATACAGATTGTCGATGGTTGCGTGGTACATCTGACCTTCTTTGTCTGGCAACTGACCAGTTCCGATACCACTGGCTTCGTTTACCAGGATTGGTGGTTGAATTTCGTAGTATCCAGCTTTTAAAGCTTCATCTAAAAAGAAGTTGATTAATGCTCTCTGCAATCTGGCACCTTTACCTGTGTATACAGGGAAACCTGCACCAGTAATTTTATTTCCAAGTTCGAAATCTACAAGTTGATATTGTGAGGTTAGTTCCCAATGCGGTTTAGCGTCGGCTGGTAATACTGGTTCTTCACCCCATTCGTATACCACTTCGTTGTCATCAGCACTTCTACCCATTTTAACTGCATGACTAGGAGCGTTAGGAATTTCGTAAAGTTTATCCGTTAACTGCTTGTCCAGTTCAGCCAATTCAGCTTCCATTACTTTATAAGCTTCTTTAATCTGAATAGATTCTTCGCGTTTAAGGTCGGCTTCAGCTTTGTTTCCAGATTTGAAAAGTTCGCCAATCTCTTTTGCCAGAGTATTGCTTTTTGCCAGATTTTGCTCGAGTAAAGTTTGTTTTGAGCGTTTTTCTTCGTCAAGTCGGATGACTTCCTGAATGTCTGTTGAACGGTCGATTCCTCTCTTGGCTAATCTATCAATGATCTCTTGCGTGTTGTTGCGAATGGCGTTTAAAGTTAACATATGCTTCTGTTTGCAAAATAAACACCATTTTGCCGATAAATGAAGTGGTTTTTTAATTATTTATAATGTGCTTTTTTTAAGGTTTAAAAATAAGCGTTTGGAAGATTTTGTAAAAAGTTGAGTGTTGACGGGGATGAAGCCGTTTACGAAAAAACACAACCTTCCAGGTTGAGAACCTGGAAGGTCGTAAATATAGCCTCAGCAGGTTTCAAACCTCTGCTGTCAATCTTAGAAATTAATTGTCTTTTGGATCCTGATTAGGTTTGCTGCCGTTGTATGGCTTCATCGGTCGGTCGTCTTCTTTACGTTCCTGTGGTGGACGATCATTGCCAGGTCGGTTGTTGTTTGGTCGGTTATTGTTGCGATCGCCCTGAGGTCGGTTGTTATTTGGACGCTCGTTGTTGTTGCGCTCACCGTTGTTTGGACGGTTGTTGTTGCGGTCGCCCTGAGGTCGGTTGTTGTTCGGACGCTCGTTGTTTGGACGCTCGTTGTTTGGTCTGTCGCCTCCGGAACCGTTGTTGTTTCTATTAGTAGGTCTGTTGTCCGGACGGTTGTTGTTGTTCGGATTGTTTGGCCTGTTGTTTGGTCGCGGTCCCTGTCCCTCAGCATTCTGTCCCCTGTTTCCGTTGTCTCTGAAATTCTGAGATTGTCCAGGCTTCTTCTTCTTGTTGTTGTTTGGCTTTTTCTTGTTCTTATGATCGAGGCGGGTGATGTCTTCGTTAGCCAAATCGCTTGCGGCAATTGGAATATCCAAATCGTCGCTACCACCTTTGATTTCCATAATTTCGCCAATCAGTTCTGGTGATTTCTGACCTTTTGCGTTCATCTCCAAGTACTCGTTGATGGTGTCTAATCCTACACAAATCCAGGCGTGTTTGTCTTCGTAAGCAAACCAGGTTAATCGTTTCAAGATGTCAGTTTTCATCATGTAAGCAACGCCAGTTTCGGTTTCAATTCTAACTGTTTTCGCTTTAGGGAATTCTTCTAAAGCCTCCATATAAGTATCTAACTCGTAGTTTAGGCAGCATTTAAGTTTGCCACACTGACCAGAAAGTTTCAACATATTGATGGATAGATTCTGATATCTTGCAGCAGAAGTATTGACTAGTTTATAGTCAGTTAACCAGGTGCTGCAACACAATTCTCTACCGCATGATCCAATTCCACCTAGTCTTGATGCTTCTTCTCTGTAGCCAATCTGACGCATCTCAATTCTGAGTTTGAACTCATCTGCGAAGCGTTTGATTAGTTCTCTGAAATCTACACGACCTTCAGCTGTGTAAAAGAAGATGACTTTCTTATTGTCGCCTTGAATTTCGATATCGCTGAGTTTCATTTCCAGCTTCATCATCAATGCTATGGTACGCGCGCGTTCCAGTACTTTTTCCTCACGAGCTTTAGCTTCGTTGTATCTTTCAAGGTCTTTTTCAGTAGCCTTTCTCTGAATGTTTTTAATGTTTTCAGAGTCCTCGCGCAAGCCGCGCTTCTTTAACTGCAAACGAACCAGTTCGCCGCTTATAGATACGTGTCCAATATCGTAACCCATATCAGAATCAAGAACAACTGGGTCGCCAGCATAGAGTTCAAGCCCGTTTTTGTTTCTGAAAAATTCTTTTCTACTGCCTTTAAAACGAATTTCAACAATATCGAAAGGCTTATAATTATCGGGCATAGCGGTATCGCTAAGCCAGTTGTACACGTTTAATTTATTGCAACCACTGGTGCTACAAGTGCCATTGCTTTTACAGCCACTTGGCGCACAACTACCGGTTGTTCCGCAACTTCCACATCCCATGAGTTTCTTTATATTTAATTTGTCGGAGATACCACCTTTGGTCTCAAACTATTTTTAAGTTTCAAAGATAGGTTAATTAATATTAATTTTACACTGCCGTTTCTGTCAATCTCAAAGATGGCTTCGTTAAAGGCGTTGTATATATTTTGAGTGCTTTCCAGTTCGATTAGTTTAGAGAGTTTTCCTGCAAACTCCAGTTCTGTTGCAGTGAGTTTATCACTTAAGTCCTGGTGCTTAATCAGCATCGCTGAACGCAACATTTGCAGGCCATATTGGAAAAATAATTTCAATCCTTCTTTTCCTTTGTCGGAGTAGTGATCCATTTCACTAATGATCTTTCCAATATTTCCCTGATAACAATCTAAGAGCCAACTTCTGAAAATGTCAAACTGAGGATCGCTGATTTCGGTCGCCAGTTTACTTGCCTTGTTTAGATTTCCATCGCTCATTAATGCAGCATTCTTCGCGATATCACCTTGGGCAATGCCTTTGTCAGCAAGATATTGTTCTACTTCGTGATAAGAATAACGGGGAACTTTAATGAACTGTGTCCTGGAAATGATAGTGGTTAAAATGTTTTCAGGCTGCTCAGTTACCAATAAAAATAAGGTCTTTTCCGGTGGTTCTTCCAAAAGTTTTAACAACACATTACCTTCTTTACCCAGATATTCTGGTAACCACATGATGGATACTTTATAATCGCTTTCATAAGATTTCAGAGAGAGCTTACGCATCACATTTCTGATTTCTTTGATGTTGATATTAGGTTTTTTGTTGTCTGCGTCGATACTTCCAAACCAATCATTAAGGTTCATGAGTGGGTTTGACAGTATAGCTTCTCTAAAATCGTTGATGAAATCGTCGCAGGTTTCATTTGAACCAAAAATAGGGAAGGTAAAATGCAGATCAGGGTGAATGAGCTGTTTGTATTTGACGCATGAAGAGCAGACGCCACAACTATCATCTTCTCCTTTATTCAAACAGGATGCGTATTGTGCATAAGCGATTGCCAGAGGAAGCGAAGAAGAGCCTTCAGAGGAAATAATTAATTGGGCATGTGGTATTCTTCCCTGTTGAATTGTATTCATCAGGTTTTTTTTCAATTCAGTATGTCCGTGTATTTCCGAGAATTTCACCAGTCGCAAAAATATTAAAAAACCCCTTAGTATTTCAGCATTGTTTCAAATATTTATCCATAAAAAAAACCGGCGATTAACCGGTTTTTATAAAGAGTTTTAACTCAATTATTTTTTAATGCTATCCAATTTCATTGTGAAGATTAAGGTTTGGTATGGCTCCATGCCTCTTTCGAGGTAGCCAGTTTTGCCATAACCTAATTGGTAAGGGATTACAACTTCGTATTCAGCACCTTCGTCCATTAAAGCTAAAGCTTCCAGGAAACCGTCCACTGCACCTGAGTTCATGGCAGTTTTGTATGGTGGGCGTCCGATATTAGAATCGAATGTGGTGCCGTTAATGTATTTTCCGGTATAGTACACCATTACAGTGTCTGTGATAGTTGGTTTTACGCCATTACCTGCTTTGATTTTCTTGTACAATAAACCACTGGCAGTTTTAGTAAAGCCTTCTTTTTGAATTTTGGCCATATAGGCTTCACCTTCGGTTTTGTTTTTGCCGTATTTAGCATCTGTCAGGTATTGGTTCATCACCTTATAAACAGTTTCTTTGTTCATTGCTAAGCCACTGTCGCCAGATACCATTGCTTTCTCTACTGCAGATTTAAAGATATCCCAGTTGATTTCTTTAACATTGTTTTGTTTGAACATTTCAGCACCCACAATAACACCAAAGGCGTATGAGAATGAATCGTTAACGTTTTTCATGGCCACTTTAGAGCCGCTTTTTTTGTCGCCACAAGAAGCCACTAAAATGACTGCAAGTGCTATGATAGATATTTTTTTCATCTGTAAAATTTGGAGCTGCGAAATTAAGAATAATTTTAAATACTTGTTACGCTTTCTCAAAGCCTTATTTATTGCCTTTTTCTGAGGCTAATGTGTTTTTTAGCACCTTGTCAATAAACTTTAAAATCTCCTTCTGACCAGTTTTCTGAGTGGCAGAAGTGATAAAGATATCTGGCAGTTCTTCCCAGGTTTCTAATAGTTTTTCTTTATATAAACTGATGTTTTTCTCTATTTCGGCAGGTTTTAATTTGTCTGTTTTGGTGTAGGCAATGGCGAATGGTATGCCAGTAACACCAAGCCATTCCATAAATTCCAGATCGATTTTCTGAGGTTCCAGGCGGCTGTCAATCAAGACAAATACACAAAGCATATTTTCTCTTTCCAGCAGGTATTCCTGAATCATTTCGCCGAAAATCTTACGTGAATCTTTTGAAACTTTGGCGTAACCATAACCTGGTAAATCGATCAAATACCATTTTTTGTCTATTTCAAATCTGACTATATGCTGGGTTTTACCTGGTTTTGAAGATGTTTTAGCAAGGTCTTTATGATCGCATAACATATTGATCAGCGAGCTCTTGCCTACATTACTTCTTCCTATAAAGGCAAATTCTTTGAACCTGTCTTGAGGCATCACTTTTAAGGACGGATACGACCCTTTGAACTCGGCTTTCATTTTATGTTATATAATGGGATGAATGGATTATCTTTGCGAACAATTTTTGCAAATTTAAATTAAATTATCCATTGACCGCGATAAAACCTATACAATCGTCTGAAAAGAGTAAGAAGCAGCAAGTAGAGGAGATGTTTGACAGCATTTCTGGTCGCTATGATTTTCTGAATCACTTTCTTTCTCTTGGTATTGATAAAATATGGCGAAAAAAAGCTGTAGCGAATCTTAAACCGCTCAATCCAAAATATATGTTGGATGTGGCGACTGGGACAGCCGATTTAGCCATAGAATGTCTTAAGTTAAATCCTGATAAAGTGATTGGGGTCGACCTCAGTGAAGGGATGCTCAGTATGGGCAGAAAGAAACTTTCAGGCGCCGGACTATCGGATAAAATTGAATTAAGAAAAGGGGATAGCGAGCGTTTGTTGTTTGATGACAATACCTTTGATGCTTGTACTGTAGGTTTTGGTGTTAGAAATTTCGAGAATCTTGATCAGGGTCTGGCAGAAATCTTCCGTGTGTTAAAACCGGGTGCGATGCTGGTGGTTCTGGAGTTTAGTAAGCCAAGAGTCTTTCCGGTGAAGCAGGTATACAATCTTTACTTCAATACAATATTGCCTTTATGGGGGCGTTATATTTCTAAAAATAATTCGGCCTACTCGTATTTACCTGAGTCGGTTAAACACTTTCCTGATGGTGCAGATTTTATTAGCCATCTTCAGTCTGTTGGTTTCAACAACTGTAACATGAAAGCTTTGAGTTTTGGTATATGCAGTATTTACACGGCAGTAAAAAAATAATTTTAGCCATTGTCTGTTTTCTGACATTGGAAGTTTCGGCACAGGAGCACCGACCGAATGATGATAACAGAAAGTTTCACTTTGGGATTTCTGTTGCCCCTAATTATGCTAAGGCTAAAGTAACTCTGGCTAAAGACTTTTATCAACGCGACTCAGTAAGAAGCATTGGTGTACAAGGTTTTTCAGGATTAAACTTTGGGGGTATTGTCGATTACAGAATTGGGAAATATTTTACTGTACGTTATTTGCCTCAAATCGAATTTTCTCAGCGAAACTTCACTTTTAATTTTAGTGACAGACAGCAGACTGCTAAAACAGAAACAGTTTCTTTAAATCAGTGTTTTCTTGTAAAGCACCATTCTACCAGGCACCGCAACCACCGCTTTTATGTTCTGGGTGGTGTTCGCTATTCACACGATTTTCAAAGTAATGAAAACACCATCCGCAGTCCGAATTTACCCATAGTAGCCTTCAAAGCCAATTCTTTGTATTACGAAATGGGTTTTGGGTACGACCATTATGGATTATGGTCTTTGATTTCTACAGAAATAAAAATGAGTAATAGTTTAGGGAATATGCTGAGCACTGATCCTTATATCTATTCCAGTTCAATTAGTCGCATTCAGGCTCGCCTGTTTCAAATATCATTTCACTTCCACAATTGAAATTTCAGTTACAACATACAGATGCCGGCAGCAAAGCCAGAGCTGGCGAAATTACTACCGATCACGGTACCATTCAAACTCCGATTTTTATGCCTGTCGGTACCATCGGCAGTGTTAAAGCTATCAACCAGGGGCAGCTAAAAGACGAAATAAAAGCCCAGATTATTCTTGGGAATACGTATCATTTATACCTTCGCCCAGGTACAGAAACGCTTCAGGCTGCAGGTGGCTTGCATAAATTTATTGGTTGGGATAAGCCGATTTTAACAGACAGTGGAGGCTATCAGGTATACTCTTTAGCTGAGCGTAGAAAGTTAACTGAAGAAGGTGCCAAGTTTCAGTCGCATATCGATGGTAGCAGACACTTATTTACGCCAGAGAATGTTATGGATATTCAGCGTCAGATAGGTGCAGATATTATTATGGCTTTTGACGAATGCCCTCCATATCCAAGTACATACGAGTATGCTCAGAAAAGTATGAACATGACCCACCGCTGGCTCGACCGTTGTGTGGCGCGTTTTAATGAAACTGAAGGTTTATATGGCTACGATCAGGCTCTGTTCCCTATTCTACAGGGCAGTACTTTCAAAGACCTCAGACAGCAGAGTGCTGAGTATGTTGCTAAATTGGATTCTCCAGGTAATGCCATCGGTGGATTGAGTGTTGGCGAACCTCATGACATTATGTACGAACTCACTGAGGTGGTTTGCGATATCCTTCCGACCAGTAAACCCCGCTATCTGATGGGCGTAGGTACTCCAGAAAATATACTTGAGTGCATAGCGCTTGGTGTAGATATGTTCGACTGTGTAATGCCAACAAGAAATGCCAGAAATGGTATGCTTTTTACCAAGGATGGTATCATCAATATAAAGAATAAACGCTGGGAAAGAGATTTTAGTCCGATGGACGAGTTACACCTGCCATCATATTCCAAAGCGTATCTAAGGCATTTGTTCGTAGCAGGAGAAATGTTAGGTCCGCAGCTGGCTAGCTTGCACAATTTGAGTTTCTATCTTTGGCTGGTGGGGCAGGCTCGTGAGCATATTTTAAACGATACTTTTTCCAGCTGGAAACCTCAAATGGTACAGAAATTGAAACAGCGTCTGTAAAATGATAAAAAAACTCGATTGGTATATTATAAAGAAGTTTCTGCTCACATTCGTTGTGACGCTGAGTCTCTTTATTATTATCATTATCGTGTTTGATGTCTCAGAAAAACTGGATGATTTTCTCAAGAAAGAAGCTCCGGTTTCTGAAATAATGCTGAATTATTATTTGAATTATGTGCCCTTTTTCCTCAATCTGTTTAGTCCGGTTTTTATTTTTATTTCTGTCATATTTTTTACGTCTAAACTGGCAAGTCGCAGCGAAATAGTTGCTACCTTATCTGCTGGTGTAAGTTATAACCGACTTCTTCGACCGTATTTGATGACAGCATTTTTGCTCGCCATTGTCTCATTTGTTCTCAATGCCTATGTAATTCCTCATTCAGATAAAATTCGTCTCAAGTTTGAGAACAAATACATTAGAAATACTAAGGAGGATTACACCAACAATGTACATAGTCAGATATTGCCCAATACCTATTTTTACATGGAGTATTTTGGTTATGGCGATAGCATGGGAGGTGGTGTTTCTCTCGAGCTTTATGATAAACTCAAACTGAAAAGTAAATTGTACGCCAAGCGTATTTCATTTAATCATAAATTAAACAAATGGCATCTTGAAGAGTATCTGATTCGTGATTATAAAAAAGATGGCTCTCAAACCATCACTCGTGGTCGCGCCATGGACACTCTGATCCCTTTTAATCCCGCTGATTTCTTTAGACATAACGATGATGTACAGTCGCTGGATATCTTTGAACTCAATGATTTTATTGAAAAGGAGAGGATGAAGGGCTCCGAAAATCTCAATTACTATATTACTGATAAATACAGAAGGTATTCTTCGCCTTTTTCTACATTTATTCTTACCGTTATTGGAGTTTGTGTATCCAGTAAAAAGAGCAGGGGAGGCGTAGGTCTAAATTTAGGCATAGGGATCTTCTTAAGTTTTATTTATCTGTTTGTGATACAATATTTCCATACCTATGGAAACACTGGTAGGATTTATCCATTAATTGCTGTATGGATTCCAAATCTGATTTTTGCCGGAGTAGCATATTATCTCTACCGCAAGGTTCAGAAGTAGAAAAATTTATATTGTTGATAGTCAGTTATTTGAAAAATAATACTGTTTAAGTGCAGCGAATATTTCGGCACTTTCGTCTAAAATTTAGATTAATCTATTCAGCTATGATTCGTTTATTTTTACTTTTCATCATCAGCCTATTTTATCAGGCGCTTCAGGCTCAGATTCTAAATGGAGGATTTGAAATTACTCAGTCTAATTCGCGCGCTGCTTTTTGGGCAGGTAAAACCTATTCTTTTCAAGTTGTTTTAGATAGTTCTGGGCATACCAAAAGTGATTCAGTGGTCTTTGACAAAACTAATTATGCCATTTCAAGAACTAAGGTACATTCAGGCGAATGGTCTTTGGAACTCAGAAACGGATATAATTTTACTAAGTCGCAGTCACTTCCAGGGCAAGCTTTTGCCTCTGTAGACACTTCAGGGTATGTAGATTTTCAGAACACAATGGTGCCTGTTAGTTCAACACCAGATGCAATGAGATTTTACTGCTCATTTCTACCAAAAAATAGTGATACCGGACTTGCAGTGATCAAAGTTTATGATGCTTTGATGAATGAGATTGGTTCAGGAATATACCGTATTGAAACAGCTATACTTGATTGGGAGCAAATTACAGTACCAATTGAATATGGTAGTACAGCAGAAGCGGCATATGTGCAGTTGAGTTTTGCTTCGTCTACCGGAGGAGAGAGAGAAACATTAGGAACAGTGATGTTTGTAGATGATGTAGAATTAGTGAATTTCACTTCAATGGATGTCGATTACTCTTTAAATCCAATCAATGTGTTTCCAAATCCAAGTACAGGCAATATAAAGTTGGCCGTTCAGAAGAATGTAAAAGTTTCAGAAGTCTTTTTGGTGAATATGGCTGGTCAGGTCATTACCGTACAGTCAAGCTCAGAGGGTGTTTACTGGTCCAATAATCTTGATGATGGGATTTATATTGTCGTTGCGAAAGGCAACAATTTATTTTATCGGTATAAGCTGGTAGTAAGACGTTAAATCTTGCCTGAAGATACCTTCAGGATACCATCCATGATATGGTTCCAGCTAAAGCGTTTTTTAAATTCAGCAGCATTGGTACTAAAGTTAGCTTCTCTTTTATTGTCATAGAAATCATTTAAAGCCTTTGCAATAGCCTGTTCAGATTTCTCGCAAACATAACCCACTTCATTGTGCGGAACTGTCTCTGCAAGACCTCCAACATTTGTAACCAGCATTGGTTTATTAAAATGATAGGCAATCTGAGTAACGCCACTTTGGGTTGCAGAGTGGTACGTTTGAACGACCATATCGGAAGCCGAAAAATAAGTCGCTACTTCGCTGTTTGGTATGAAATCATTGCGTTCAACTACGCAATCTCTAAGATTTAAATCTTGAATCAATTGTTTATACGGACTTGCATCTTCGTAGTATTCACCTGCAATTAGGAGTTTAACTTTCTTGTTTTTTAGTCCGCTTTCAGCAAAAGCTTTTAGTAATAGATCCAGTCCTTTATACTGACGAATAAATCCAAAAAACAACAGATAGTGGCAGTCAGTATCGAGTCCGAGCGCCAATTTAGCCTCTTGTTTATTTAAACCTTCGCCAAAATTATCGTACATAGGGTGGGGCACATAAAGAGAAGGTTTTTGAGGAACCAATGATTTAAGATCTCCTAAAACAGACTGACTCATCGTGATAAATCCGTCAATACTGTTGACGAAATAGTTGGTGCAGGGTTTGTCATAGAAATGTTTTTCGTGCGGATAAATATTGTCTGCAATGGCCACCATTCTGGTTTTGCCGTTGCCTGAAGCGATGCGGGCAATAGTACCAAGGGCAGGAGCCATAAAAGGCATCCAGTATCTGAACACCATAATGTCTGGAGCAAGTTTGCGGTATTTTAATCCCACTTTTATCCAGTTAAACGGATTGACAGAGTTAATGGCTGTGTCAATATCGGTGTTTGCAGGTGCAGGATCGCTGCTATATTGTGTTTTTCCAGGAAAGAGAAAGTTAGGGTATTGCAAACTAAAGCTTAAGATTGAACATTGGTCGCCCTGTTCGTTGAAGCCTTTGCAAAGACGTTCATTATAGGTGCTCAGACCGCCACGCAGGGGGTAAGCCGGACCAACGATAACGACTTTCTTACCCATTACAGATTTACTTTATCGGAAACAGAATACTGATTGCGTTCACCACTTGAGCGACTGATAAGTTCGCCCAGGAAGCCAGCCAGGAATAATTGTGTTCCAATGATCATACTTACCAAAGCGATATAGAAGAGAGGAGAATCGGCAACGAGAGCAGCTTTTTCATGTCTCATTAAATGCAGCATTTTATCAACCAGCATATAGATGGTGATGGCAAATCCAATGATGAAACTCAGCATACCATAGACGCCAAAGAAGTGCATTGGTTTTTTGCCGAATTTACCCATAAAGAAAATGGTCAGTAAATCGAGGAAACCATTGACAAAGCGGTCGAGTCCAAATTTAGTAGTGCCATATTTTCTGGCTCTGTGTTCGACAACCTGCTCACCTATTTTTTTAAATCCTGATGATTTAGCAATCACTGGAATGTATCGGTGCATCTCGCCGTATACTTCGATGTTTTTGATAACTTCGTGACTATATGCTTTGAGTCCGCAGTTAAAATCGTGGAGATAAATGCCACTCATTTTGCGGGTAGCCCAGTTGAAAAGTTTGGTTGGAAGTGTTTTGGTAATTGGGTCGTAACGCTTCTTTTTCCAGCCAGAAACCAGGTCATATTCCTTAGAAATAATTTTCTGGTAGAGGGCTGGTATTTCATCGGGACTGTCCTGGAGGTCTGCATCCATGGTAATGACTACTGCACCCTGAGCTTCGGCGAAGCCAATATTAAGGGCAGCAGATTTACCGTAATTACGTCTGAATTTTAAACCTTTGACTGAAGGGTTTTTCGCAGATAACTCTTGAATAAACTCCCAGCTACCATCATTACTTCCATCATCAATAAAAATGACTTCATAAGAATATTGATTTGCGGTCATGACACGGCTGATCCATTCTTCCAGTTCAGGAAGCGATTCGCGTTCGTTTAATAGGGGGATGACAATTGAAATGTCTAACATATTTTTTTGCCTGATCTGGTTCAGGTAACCTTGTTATATCGCTGGTGGGTTTCTTTTTAAAATGGCCGCTACAATTAAAGCATACAAAGCCTGAATAGTTAAACCATATACGACAAGAATGATAGAAGAGAATTCAATCGTTCTGGTAAATTTCGGCGCCATGTTCATTTGTTTGTTGATTTGTTCTTGTGTCAATCCTCGTTCTTTTAGCATTTTTACAGCCATATCTGTTTGTTCAGACATCACCTGGTCGAAGTCAACTTGATAAGTATGAAATACATAAATAAATATCGCCAGTATAATTGATAACAATATTCCAGTTAGGTATGATACTTTAAATGCTTTTCCGAAAGTGATATAGTCTTCTTGTTCTTTCTTTCTGAACTCAGAAGTACACAGGTACATTGTAACAATCACCAATAGAATATCTACGAAAAGTCCTAATAGTCCTCCCGCCTGAGGATTGTAATGATAGTCGTCGTAAAACCATGTGGCGTAAAGTTTTAAGACATAGGCAGCACTTCCGATCAATGCCCATTTATAGGCATAATTAAACATCCCTACGGGAGCTTTTTCATTAGTGTTAAAGTCTATGTTTGACATATTAGTGGTGGTTGGTATTAAAGAGACTATTAGAATTTAAAAAAGTTGCCTCGATAAAATATGGCAATGGTTTTTCCATATAGTAGGTATTGGCAGACTCTGATAAATTGTTCTTTTTATTAAGGATGGTCTGTTTATTAGGATTGATTAGAGTCAATGATGCCTCTGATCCAATTGCTATACTTGGGATTGAAATATTAAGGACATCTGCACCACCGTAATTTAGCTTTGAGAAAAGTGTATCATCATCCATTTTAGGGCAGAATCTGTTGCGACCTTCGATAGACAGACTTAATGCGATTTGCAGAGAGATAGCACCATTTGCGGCATATTCAAATTCCACATTTTTTCTCTCAATCTCCTGAGGGTGATGGTCTGTACAAATTGCATCAATAGTACCGTCGAGCAATCCTTCCCACAAGGCTTTTACATCGTTTGCCTGTCTGAGTGGAGGTGTTAATTTCAGGTTACTGTCGAAATCCATGATGGTTTCATCTGTCAGTACCAGATTCATTATGGCCACATCACAAGTCACCTGAATGCCCTGAGCTTTAGCTTGACGAATATATTCAACAGATTTTTCAGTGCTTATTTTAGATATATGCAAAGATGTCTGGTGATAGTCGGCCAGCTCAATATCTCTTTGAACCTGCAGGTATTCTGCCATCTGTGGTATGCCTTTTAGTCCGAGGCTTACGGCAACAGTACCTTCAGCAACATAAGCACCTTGAGTAAGTTCGTGTTGTTCGCAAAAGCTATAAATCAAGCCATCAAAACTCTTGCTGTATTGAAGTGCTCTGCTCATAGTGCCGATGTTTCCAATGGAGTTATTGGCATTTGAAAATGCGATAGCTCCAGATTTTTTCATATCAAAGAGTTCACACATATCATCCGTTTTTAAGTCGCGCGTAATGGCCCCAACAGGCAAGAACTTAACGGGATATTCAGCAGTTTGATTGACTAAAAACTCAATATCTGATTTGGTTTGTCTGGTAGGTTGACAATTTGGTAGCACGGCAATGTTGGAAAATCCACCAGCCATGGCACAGTTATTAAGTGATTTAAGTGTTTCGCGGTGTTCGTATCCTGGTTCAGAGCTGTTGCATCTGACATCAACAAAAGCTGGTGTTGCGATGCATTCACTGAAGTCAATAATTTTGTCATAATCCGCTTCGTTGAGGTCGATTCCAAAAGCGTGAATTTTACCTTCTTTAATTCCCAAATCGCCTAACTGTCCGTTTAGGGCCGACCTTTTGTCGCTAATTTGTATGTTCTTAAGCAGATAGCTTTGCATTGTTCCTGAAAAATCTGATCAAAAGTATCTCAATAAGTAGGAAAAACAAAACAAAAATAATGCACCATTTCCACAAACTGATGCCTTTCTGGCTTTTAGTAAACTCTGCAGATAGCTTTTCAGAACTGCCTTCAAAAGTTTCAACCATAAAGTTTTTGCTTACATCGTTAAATGCTTGTTCTGTTAAAGTCCTTGTATCGCTTTCATTTCTATTGATATTAAATGAAATTGAGGCCAGTGCTGTATCAGATTTTTTGTCCAATAAATCGTAATGCCCGGCAGTTTCAATTTCACCATTGGTGTTTAAAATCATCTCTCCATCCATGTTAATAACTTCCGGAACATAGGCAGTCTTTGGTCCTTTTAGGCTAATGCCGTTCTCGTTCGTATATGGCAGTCCGGTGTAAATTGGTTTTGTCTCTCCACATTGATAATACAGGGTGGTTTTATAACTACCCATCATAGCGGATTTGAGGAGGGTGGGTAAGAAGAGCGCGTGACTTTGAAGGTTGGTCCATGACTTATCCAAGGCAGACGCACAGACAATAAAATGACCTTTGCCTATACTCATGTCCTGGATAAAAGGTTTACCATTTGCCAGTTTCATTAAGGTATTTCCCCCTTGAGCTTTTAGAGAAAGATATTTGCTGACACTTGGTAAGTCCGGATTCTTAGGCGTTTTTTCGAAGATGTTTTTGTAGATAGGATGCTCGAGGTCGAGACTTCCGACCTTTAGATTTTCTGTATAAAGATCGGATTCAACAGACATGTTGAAAGTATTGCAGAAGGCATTCAGACCCTGATTGTCGTTGATGTTCGGAAAAACAAAGACTGTACTGCCATTCTGAACCAGCTTTTTAAGTTCAGAAATCAGACCGCTGGGATAATTGCTAATGCCTTGGAGGACTATCAGATCATTGGTTTTTAAGGCCGTATAATTGATGCTTCCTGCAAGTTCTTTTTTGTAAATGAAGCCTGGATTGTCAGAGAATACAGCATCGGCATATCGTTCTCCTGATTCGCTGATAACATCTACTTTGTAGTTTTGATTAATTCTAAGAGCAAAGTACAATTCGTCATCATTAGGGATATTATCACCAGGTAATTTAAGTGCACATTGATGATTGCCACCATTTTCGAGGGTAAAGCTAAGAGACTGACGTGATTTGCCGTAGGCAGGAATATTGAAGTTGGCAATTCCTTTAGGTTTACCATCTATTTCGAGTTCTAATGTTAGGCCCTCTACCTCTTTTTCAGTATAATTGCTAACCTGTGCAGTAAGTGTAATGGTTTGTCCGGTTTGAAGGATTGGCGATTCAAGGAAGCAGGTATCTACGCTAAAATTGTCGTGTTCTGCGCTAGGCAGTTTAATCCATGTTTGGAAGATACTGGTATCAATAGGGTTATTTAGAATTTTATGGGTACTACTTTGGAAATCGGAGATACAGAAGGCTAATTTGTCGCCGTTTTTTTCTTTGAGACTACGGTTTTGAACAGCCAGTAAATCAGAGAGAGGGTGAGCCCCACTGCTGATTTTAAGTTTATCTATTGATTCGAGAGTAGCTTGTTTGCCATGGAAATGCAAAAGAGAAGCATTCATGTCAGCGCTGATGATATTGAATTCATCGCCGGCTCCGGCAGCATTAACAATAGCTCTTGCTCTGTTTTTTGCTGCTTCAAAAAGCTGACCTTCGTTGCCGTTCAGGTTCATGCTATAGCTATTGTCCAGAATAATACTGATGAATTTTTTTCCATTGTTGAGTGACTGACCTTTTCGAAGCAGGATGGGTTGAGCGAAAGCAAAAACCAGAAACATAATGGCCAGGAGACGTGATGCCAGAATAAGATATTTTTTAAGTTTGTTTCCACTTTTAGTCTGGCGGTCGATTTTGCGCAGCAGACGGACATTTGAAAAGATTAATTTTTTGTATCTTCTAAAATTAAAAAGGTGAATGGCAACAGGAATGAGCAATGCCAGAAGGGCCCATAAGAATGAAGGATACAGCCAAACCATAATTTACGCAAACTTAATAAAAAAAAACCACTCTTTAGGAGAACTCATCCTGACAAATTGATATTTCTCATTTTTTTGTCGATACAAGTGTTTTTGAGCGTATTTTAATTAAATTTGCCGCTTATAATTTTTATAAAAACATCATGAACCAGTCACAAGAATTCAGAATTGAACACGACACCATGGGTGAGGTAAAAGTACCAGCTAATGTATATTGGGGTGCTCAGACTCAAAGATCATTACAAAACTTTAAAATTGGCAATCAACGCATGCCGATTGAAATAATAAGAGCATTTGCAGTATTGAAAAAAGCTGCTGCTATTACCAATAACAAATTAGGAACACTTTCGCTTACCAAATGCGATTTAATCTGTTCTGTTTGTGATGAGATTCTGGAAGGTATGCACGATGATCAGTTTCCTCTGGTAATTTGGCAAACTGGTAGCGGTACTCAGAGTAACATGAACGTGAATGAGGTAATTGCCAATCGCGCTCACGTACTAAACGGAGGTAAATTATCGGACGAAAACAAAGTACTTCATCCGAATGATGATGTTAACAAATCACAATCAAGTAATGATACTTTCCCAACTGCAATGAGCATTGCGGCATACAAGCAGGTGGTAGATTATACCATTCCAGGTTTGCAAGCCTTGAAAACTACTCTGAAGCATAAATCAAGAGAGTTTATGGACATCATCAAAATTGGCAGAACCCACTTTATGGATGCAACACCAATTACCTTAGGTCAGGAGTTTTCAGGTTATGTTCAGCAGTTGAAAAATGGCATCAATGCTATTAACAGAAGTTTAGAGCCTGCCAGAGAGATTGCTTTAGGCGGAACTGCTGTGGGTACTGGCATCAACACACCAAAAGGATATTCTGAACTGGTGGCAAAAACGATTGCAGAATTATCTGGATTGCCAATTATTACTGCTGAAAATAAATACGAGGCTTTAGCTGCACACGATGCAATGGTTGAGTTACACGGTGCTTTAAAGCGAGTGGCAGTAAGTTTAATGAAGATTGGAAACGATATCAGAATGTTAAGCAGCGGTCCGAGATCTGGTATTGGTGAAATTTTTATTCCAGACAACGAGCCAGGAAGTAGCATCATGCCGGGTAAAGTTAACCCAACTCAGTGTGAAGCCTTAACTATGGTTTGTGCTCAGGTAATGGGTAACGACGTAGCTGTAACAATAGGAGGTTCTAATGGACATTTTGAACTAAATGTGTTTAAACCATTAATCGCTGCTAATGTTCTGCAATCAGCACGTTTGCTTGGTGAAGCAGCATTAAGTTTTGATACTAACTGTGCAGTTGGTATTGAGCCAAATCTTCCAGAGATTAAGCATAAGCTCGAAAATTCATTGATGCTTGTAACGGCTTTAAATACCCATATTGGATACGAGAATGCTGCTAAAATTGCTAAGAAAGCTCACAAAGAAAATACAAGCTTAAGACAAGCTGCTTTGGATTTAGGGTTATTGACTAACGAGCAATTCGACGAGTGGGTTCGTCCGGAGCAAATGGTTGGAGAAATTTCTCACAACTAAATCATATTAAATTTTTAAAGAAAAGCCCCGTGAAAGCGGGGTTTTTTTATTGCCCAAAATTTTGGTTCATCATGCATTTAAAGTGACCTTTCGGGCAAGTGTCGAAGCCAATTTTGCTACATGGACGGCATTTTAAATTGTCAACTTCCATAATGACACTGTTGGCATCATCGAAGTCAGAAGGATAATAGGGCGTCATTCCAAATTCTGGGATAGTATTGCCCCAGATAGAGACAATAGGTTTGCGCAAAGCCGCTGCAATATGCATCATCCCGGTATCGTGAGCATATACTTTAAGAGCATTTTTCATTAAAAGGGCACTTTGGTCAATGCTTAATTGTCCGCAGAGATTAATGGTGTTGTTGCAGGCAGAGTTGAGTTTGTCGCCAGCTTCAGTATCTTCTTTTCCACCTATTAGAACAAGGGTATGTTTAACACTATTGCACAACTCTATCTGTTTAGATAAAGGCAGTTTTTTAGTGTTGTGCTGAGCCCCTAAAGCATAGACCATATAATTTTCTGGTAGATTAAAATCAGAAAGTGACGTATGATCAGGAATAAAATAATCCAGACCTTTTTCATCGTTAATGATCCCAAGATCTGAGACAGTTTCCAGGTAGCGATCGACAATGTGTTCATAGGGAAGCATATTGACTTTCAATCGTACCATCAACCATTTCTCCCAGTTTAGTTTATCGAATTTTACTCTTTTAACTCTTAACTGCGACCAAAGGTTGACGGTTCTGAGGTTGTTGTGAAGGTCAACTATTAGGTCGAAATTTTCTTGTTTTAGTTCTGCTGCCAAATCAGTCATGCTCCCATCAAGGAGATGGATTTTATCTATATATGGGTTGTTAACTAATAAGCCACTGTATTGTTTTTTTGTGGCATAATGGATTTGAAACTCTGGTTTCTGAGTTTTAAGGCATCGCACAACCGGAGTGGTTAAAACGATATCGCCAATGGAACTGAATCTGAGTACAAGTATTTTCAAAAGTTATGTTACAAAGGTAAGTATTTCGATTGTATTGATTTTCGATTACTTACTGCGTTTGGTTTTTGCGTTGTTTTCAAGCCAGAGAGAGAAGTCGTTAAGGTCTTTAGCATTCAGGCAGTTTTCTGGTGTCAGATAGCCTTTTCTGGCAACGTTTACACCGTATCGCATGTCTGCAAGTCCTTCTTTCTGGTGAGCATCCGGATTGATGCTGATCAAACCACCTTTGCTAATAGCATAGTCAATCCAGCGCCAGTCCAAATCAAGACGGTAGGGGTGTGCATTTAATTCTATCACAACGTGGTTGGCTATACAAGCATCGATGATATACTGATGGTCGATTGGATAGCCTGGTCTCATAAGAAGGAGCCTGCCTGTTGGGTGACCTAAAATAGTCGTATACGGATTTTCTATCGCCTTTATTAAACGCTGATGAGCTTTATCCTGCTCCATTTTTAAATTACTGTGAACACTTGCCACAACAAAGTCGAATAACTGAAGGATATCATCAGAGTAATCCAGACTTCCGTCGCCCAAGATATCACTTTCAATCCCTTTAAATATTCTGAATGATTGATTGTTTGCAGCGTATTTGTCGTTTAGTTTATCGATAGCCTGTAATTGGTCGAGCACTCTTTCAGGTTTTAATCCACCCGCATAGGCAGCAGTTTGAGAGTGATCGCAAATACCGATATAAGAAAGGCCCATGTTTTTGGCATGTGTAGCCATTTCTTCGAGCGTGTTAAGTCCGTCGCTGTAGGTAGTGTGATTATGGAGTACACCTTTAAGGTCTTTGTAGGTGATAAGTTTTTCATGCAAAGATACCGTTTCCAATTCTCTGAGACCCTCGCGTAGTTCAGGTAAGATATAAGGTAAGTTTAAAGACTGGTAGAGCGCTTCTTCAGAATCAAATTGAGAATTTATAGCGCTAAAACCAATAAGGTTTAAATGATCTTCAGTAGAAGTTCTGCGCAGAAGGTCGTTGCCCCAGGTATCGTAAGTCGATTTGAAAAGATTGATGGTAACAGCTTCAAGATAGAGTAAGGAATAGAAATCATCAGCACAATCGACAAGTTCGAAATTGCCATTGCACAAAGCTTCGGATATACTTTCAAGATTATCTGCTACTATCAGATAGTCAATACTATTGACGA
>JACCDI010414464.1_pt1 | contig 31609 bp, 27 predicted proteins | sample 7442791 | NCBI WGS metagenome assembly JACCDI01 (sample SAMN15323434, study PRJNA562643) | freshwater metagenome | isolation source: river surface water | place: USA:Blue River Watershed | collected 2017-08-15
AGTGAACAGAATGGTTTTCTGATGTCTAGTGAGTACTGGGTTTACGGGTTACAGGGCAATGCGTTGTTTGGAGCGGTGTAGATAAGAGACAAGGTCGTCAGTCGAACGAGACGATGGCGCAATGTATACCGACTCCAACGAGGCTGTCCAGAACAATTTTGTCTTTATTTGTGACCTGAAAACAGCGGTTCCAGAGCCCTGGGCGAGGGGCTCCGGACAGCTTGCGTGGTGTGCCTGTTGCACACTTTGGACGCGCCCGGTCGCAGCCGGACAGAGGAGTTCAGATGACGCTGTCGATGAAGGCGGCGAGCTGCGAACGCGACAGAGCGCCCACTTTGGTGCCGGCCACCTGGCCGTTCTTGAAGATGATCAGCGTGGGGATGCCGCGCACGCCATACTTCGGTGCAGTCGCCATATTTGAATCAATATTCAGCTTGGCGATCGTCAGTCGACCTGCGTATTCCTCGGCGATGTCTTCCAGCACAGGAGCGATCATCTTGCAGGGTCCGCACCATTCCGCCCAGAAGTCCACCATCACAGGGCCGCTGGCCTGCAATACATCCTGTTCGAAACTGGCGTCGGTCACTTGAACGATATGGTCGCTCATAAAAACATTCCTTCATTGGTGGGGGAGATGTGAAGCCCGTTCCAGACGAGTCGAGCGTCACGCAGGTGCCTATCATAAGGCCTGAAGTGCCGGTTTCAAGTCGCAATTGCGCGGCACGCAGGCTCGCCTTCACTGCCGCAGCAGGACGGCCACCTTCTTGGCGAAGTAGGTCAGGATGGCATCGGCCCCGGCGCGACGGATGCACAGCAGGCTTTCCAGCGCCACGGCCGACTCGTCCAGCCAGCCATTGCGGGCCGCGGCCATGTGCATCGCATACTCGCCACTCACCTGATAGACAAAGGTGGGCGCACCGAACTCATCCTTCACGCGGCGAACGATGTCGAGATAGGGCATGCCGGGCTTGACCATCACCATGTCGGCGCCTTCGGCGAGATCCAGCGCGACCTCATGCAGCGCTTCATCGCTGTTGGCCACATCCATCTGATAGGTGTGCTTGTTGCCCTTGCCCAGCGAGGCACTGGAGCCCACAGCATCGCGGAACGGGCCGTAGTAGCTGGAGGCGTACTTGGCGGAATAGGCGAGGATGCGGGTGTGAATGTGTCCGGCGTCTTCCAGCGCAGCGCGGATCGCCCCGATGCGGCCGTCCATCATGTCCGACGGGGCCACGATGTCGGCGCCGGCCTCGGCATGCGACAAGGCCTGGCGGATCAAGGCGTCGACTGTCACATCATTGAGCACATAGCCTTCGGCATCGATGATGCCGTCCTGCCCGTGCGTGGTGTAGGGGTCGAGTGCCACGTCGGTGATGATGCCCAGATCGGGAAAGGCCTGCTTGAGCGCACGCACTGCGCGCTGCACCAGGCCGTCGGGGTTCCAGGCCTCGCGTCCGTCCAGGGACTTGCTGGCGGGGTCGGGCGAGGGAAACAGCGCGATGGCCGGAATGCCCAGGTCGACGATCTCGGCCACTTCCTTCAGCAATTCGTCCAGACTGAAGCGATGGATGTCGGGCATGGACGCGATGCTCTGCCGCTGCCCGCTGCCCTCGACGATGAACATCGGGAAGATCAGGTTGTCCGTCGTCAGCTGCGTCTCGCGCATCAGGCGACGGCTGAACGCATCGCGGCGCATGCGCCGCATGCGGGTGGCAGGAAACTGGCGGGACATCGGCGCAGTGGGCTTTGTGGTATCGTTCGGCACGTTGCGTTTCTCGGTCTGGGTCAGGAAGCTGGCCTTATAACACAAACCGCTGCAGGCAGAAATAAACCCGGCCTTCCCCCGCCGCGGCACTCCTGCGTCAGGTGCCCCACAAGCCCTCTGCGAGACTTTCCATGAAATCGATCAAACTGCTCGTCGTGCTGGTGATTGTCTCCCTGGTCGCCGCCTTCTTCGTGCTCGACCTTGGCCGCTACATGACGCTCGACTTCGTGCAGTCGCAACTGCAAGTGCTGCAGGAATACGGACGCGACAACTTCTTCACGCTGGCCGTGGTCTACTTCCTTGTCTACGTGGCGGCAACCGCGCTGTCCATTCCCGGTTCCGTGGTCATCACCCTGGTCGGGGGTGCCATCTTCGGCCTGTGGTGGGGCACGCTGCTGGTGTCCTTCGCCAGCACCATCGGCGCGACGCTGGCCTTTCTCAGCGCGCGACTGCTGTTGCGCGACTGGGTGCAGGCGCGCTTCGGCAATTCGCTCAAGGCGATCAATGCCGGCATGGAAAAGGACGGCAATTTCTACCTCTTCAGTCTGCGCATCGTGCCGATCTTTCCGTTCTTCCTCGTGAACCTGGTGATGGGTCTCACACCGATTCGCGTGCTGCCGTATTTCGTCATCAGCCAGCTGGGCATGTTGATGGCCACGATCATCTACGTGAATGCCGGCGCGGAACTGGCGCAGATCGAGTCCGTGTCCGGTCTCATCAGTCCTTCCATGCTGCTGTCTCTCGCCGCACTGGGCATTCTGCCCTGGCTCGCCCGTGGCCTGCTCGGCCTGCTGCGGCCGGCACGCACGCCGGTGAAGTTCAAGCGCCCGTCGCGCTTCGATGCCAATGTGGTGGTGATCGGCGCGGGTTCTGCCGGCCTGGTGTCGTCCATCATCGCGGCGGGAGCGAAGGCGAAGGTGGTGCTGATCGAGCGTCACCGCATGGGCGGCGACTGTCTCAACACCGGGTGTGTGCCCAGCAAGGCGCTGATCCGCAGCGCGCGCATTGCCGATTACCTCAAGCGCGCGAGTGAGTTCGGGATCGACGGGGCGAGCGGGCAGGTGAACTTCGCCCGCATCATGGAGCGAGTGCAGGCCGTGATCACGCGCATCGAACCGCACGATTCCGTCGAGCGTTTCACCTCGCTGGGTGTGGAGTGCGTGGCCGGTGAAGCCGTCATCACTTCCCCCTGGAGTGTGCAGGTGGGCGAGCGCACCATCACTACCCGCGCCATCGTGGTGGCCACGGGGGCGCGCCCCTACGTGCCGCCGATTCCCGGACTGGACCAGATCGCGTATCTCACCTCGGACTCCCTCTGGGAGCTGCGCGAGCTGCCGCGCCGCCTGCTGGTGCTCGGTGGCGGCGCCATCGGCTGCGAGCTGGCACAGAGCTTCGCGCGGCTGGGCTCGCAGGTGACCCTGGTGGATCAGGCGCCGCGCATCATGCCGAGGGAGGACGAGGAAGTCTCGGCCGTGGTGCTCGAGCGCTTCCAGGAGGCCGGCATCACGGTGCACGCCGGCTGCCGCGCCACGTCCTTCAGCGCGACGTCCGAGGGCGGGGTACTGCATGCCGACACGGCGACAGGTGCCCTGGCGATCGACTTCGACAAGGTGCTCGTGGCCATCGGCCGCAAGGCCAACGTGGAAGGCTTTGGTCTGGAGGCCCTGGAGATGCCGCTCACCGAGCGCGGCCTGATCCAGGTCAACGCGCAGCTGCAGACGGTCTACCCCAGCATCTTCGCCTGTGGCGACGTGGCGGGGCCGTACCAGTTCACCCACATGGCCTCGTTCCAGGCCTGGTATGCCACGCTCAACGCCCTGGCCGGCGGGCTGAAGAAGTTCAACGTGAATTACCGCGTGGTGCCCTGGGCCACCTTCACCGACCCGGAAGTGGCGCGTGTCGGCCTGAATGAACAGGAAGCGCGGGAGCAGGGCATCGCCTTCGAGGTGACGCGCTATGAGATCGACGATCTCGACCGTGCCATCGCCGACGGCGAGGCGCATGGCTTCGTGAAGGTGCTGACGGTGGCGGGCTCCGACCGCATTCTGGGGGCGACCATCGTGGGCTATCACGCGGCGGAGCTGATCACGGAGTTCGTGCTGGCCATGACCCATGGCCTCGGGCTGAAGAAGATCGGCGCCACCACGCACATTTACCCGACGCTGGCGGAATCCAATCGCTTTGCCGCCAATGCTTGGCGCAACGCGCGGATTCCAACCCATCTGCTGCCCTGGGCCGAGCGCTACTTCCGCTGGCGCCGGGGCTGAAGGGCGAGGCTCAGGCCTTGCGCAGCGCCTGATACAGGCACAGCACGAACAGGCCGATGAAGCCGCCGAGGGAGAGTTCGGCAATCGAGAAGATGCCCAGGAAGCGCCAGGTCACTTCCGCGCAGTTGCCGTCGCCCTTGAGCAGGAAGGACAGCATGTCCATCAGCGGGAAGTTCTCCATGATGTAGCTCAGGCCCGGGCCGCAGGCCGGCACCTGATCTTCCGGCAGATGCTGCAGCCAGATCTGGCGCACCGCGAAATAGCCGCCGCCGATGCACATGCTGGCGGCCGCGAAGGCATAGTTGCGGCGTCCGGCTTCGCCGGTCTTGTGCAGGGCCGAGGCCAGGCAGATCAGGCCCACCAGAATCACGAACACGCGCTGGGTGATGCACAGGCCGCAGGGTTGCAGCAGCATCACGTGCTCCATGTAGAGCGCCACGCCGATGATGGACGTGCAGGCGATGAAGATCAGGAAATTGAGGTTGCGGGAACCGGGAATTGCGTCCAACAGGGATGTAGCCATCGTTTCACTCACTGCCTGCGAGAGGCCTTCTGGGTTGTCGGGACTCGGCGCGAGTCGCCGGGTGCATTGTAATCAAAACCTTGCGCGGGCGTCCTCTGCCGGATCTGCTCACGAAATCGTCGCTCCGGACGATATATGGCATACTGCCTGCGGCTGCCGGAAGCGCCAGCCGTTCCTGTTCGACTTCACGCAAAGGGTCACTGCCATGCCACGCCTGCACGCCAACTCCGCGCGACTCTCCGCCCGTCTGCTGCTCGCTGCCGCCTTGATGCTGGGCCTGGCCACCAGCGCCTGGTCTTCGTCGGCACCGCCCCCTGGCGCCAACAGCGAGTTCCCCTACGTGGAGCTCAGCCCCAGTTTCGTCACCAACTACGATGGCGGCGGCAGGCTGCGCTATCTCAAGGTGGATGTGTCGGTGCGTACGGCGCGCCCGGGTGACGAAGTGCTGCGTCATCACATGCCCTATGTGCGCAGCCGTCTGGTGGAATTGTTTTCCGGCCAGCTGGAGGAGAACCTGACCTCCACCGAAGGCAAGGAAAAACTGCGTCAGGACGCCCTGGCGCTGATCCGTGAAGCCATAGACCTGGTGGAAGGCGATGGCTCCGAGAACATCCTGGACCTGTTCTTCACCTCGTACGTGATTCAGCAGTAAGGTTCCACTGCTGCACGTACGCGTCGAAACTTTCCGTATCCGAGGCCTCGATCTCGACTTGCTTCTGCAAGGACAGGCGCGAGGCCTCGCGCATTTCAGCCAGTCGCTCCGCACTCAGCCCTGCCTGCTGGAAATGAGTCAGCGTGGCGGCTGACTGCGCCATGGTGTAGGCGCAGAACGGTTTGCCCGCTGCCCGCATTTCCCGCAACACCCGCGCGGAGGGCGTCAGTTCCGGATCAGCCAGCTTCGCCAGCTGGCTGGCGACGGCTGCTGCGTGATCCTGCGTCTGCTGTATGCCATCAAGCAGCGCGGCGGCCAGTCCGACATCCTGCAGCAATTCGTTCGCCCAGCCGGCAAAGGCGACCTCGTGCCCCTCGCGGCCCAGCATCAGACCTGGCTCGCGGCCGCGGTTCACCACGCGGGACAGATTCTCCTCGCTCTCCTGATGGCTCACCCGCGTGCAGGTCGGGCTGTCCGCCAGCAGGCAGTGCAGCAGGAAGGCGTCCAGAAAGCGGATCTGTTCGGCGTCGATGCCCAGCGGCAGGAAGGGGTTCAGGTCCAGCACGCGCACCTCGATGTACTGGATGCCATGCTCGCGCAGCAGGGTGAGGGGGCGCTCGCCGGAGCCCCCGACGCGCTTGGGCCGGATGGTGCCGTAGAACTCGTTCTCGAGCTGCAGCAGGTTGGTGTTGATCTGCTGCAGCTGGCCGTCACGCCGATCGCCAACGGCCACATAGGGCGGGTAAGGCGTGGTCAGCGCCTTCTGCAGGCTGTCCAGATAGGAGTCCAGTTCGTTGTAGCACACGAACAGGGAACGCTGCGCCTCGCTCTTGTAGCCCAGATTGCCCATGCGCAGGGCCGTGGCGTGGGGCTTGTACCAGGTGTTGTCGTCGAAGGCCTCCAGGTCGTGTGCGCGGCCGCGGGTGAAGCAGCGTGACACCGCCGGGGAGGCGCCGAACAGATAGGGCAGCAGCCAGCTGAAGCGGTGGAAGTTGCGGATCACGTGCAGGTACTGCCGGGTCTGGAACTGCTCCAGAGGCTCGCTGGAGCCCTTCAGTTCCCGGTAGTCGGCCCAGAAACTCTCGGGCATGGAGAAGTTGTAGTGGATGCCGGCGATGGTCTGCATCACCCGGCCGTAGCGCAGCCCCAGCCCTTCGCGGTAGAGCGTCTTCAGCCGCCCGATGTTGGAGCTGCCGTAACGTGCCAGGGGAATCTGCTCGTCGCTCTCGATCAGGCAGGGCATGCTCGATACCCACAGCCGCTCGCCCGCGGGCAGGTTCATGCAGGTGTAGGCGTGCAGGTCGTGCAGCTGTTGCAGACAGTCGTCGATGGAGTGGCTGGCCGAGGTGATCAGCTCGATCAGGGCTTCGGAATAGTCCGTGGTGATGTTGGCGTGCGTGAGTGCCGAGCCGAGCGCTGCCGGGTGGTCGGTCTGGGCCAGCCGGCCCTGGGGCGTGACGCGCAGGCTTTCCTTCTCGATGCCGCGCAGGATCTCGCCCCATTGCGGTTTGAACTGCGTCAGGCCGAAACGCCGCAGCGCCTTGGATTGGGTGTCTGTCATGCTGCGCCCTCTGCGCCTTGGCTCTGCGGGCCGGCCGCCAGGATCGACTCGGGCACGTGGAACTTGATGATGTTGTGTTGAAACTGCGCGGCCAGCTCGGCCGCCTTGGCATCGTACTGCGCCGGGTCGGCCCAGGCCGTCCTCGGGTTGAGCAGCGATTGGTCCACGCCCGGTACAGACCGGGGAATGCGCAGATTGATGCCTGCCAGCCACTCGGTCTCGGCCTGCTGCAGGGCCCCGCTCTGGATCGCGGCGATCACCGCCCGCGTCTCGGGAATGGTAAAGCGCCTGCCGACGCCGTGCGGCCCCCCGGTCCAGCCGGTGTTCACCAGATACACCTGACTGCCCGCGCCCTCGATTCGTTTCATCAGCAGCTCGGCATATTCCGTGGCGCGGCGCGGAAAGAACGGGGCGCCGAAACAGGTGGAGAAGGTGGCCTTGATGCCGCTGCCGGCGCCGACTTCGGTCGATCCCACCAGCGCGGTATAACCGCTGAGGAAATGATAGGCCGCCGCCTCGCGGGACAGAATTGCCACCGGCGGCAGCACGCCGTGCAGGTCGCAGGTCAGGAAGATGATGGCTTCGGGCTCGCCGGCCCGATTGTCCGGCATGCGGGCCGGGATGTGGGTCAGGGGATAGCAGGCACGGGTGTTCTGCGTGAGCCGGGCATCGGTGTAGTCCGCCTGTCGCGTGTGCTCGTCGATGATCACGTTCTCCAGCACCGTGCCGAAGCGGATGGCGTCCCAGATCACGGGTTCGTTCTTCTGGCTCAGGTCGATGCACTTGGCATAGCAGCCGCCTTCCAGATTGAACACGCTGCCCTCGCCCCAGCCGTGCTCGTCGTCGCCGATCAGCCGGCGCTGCGGGTCGGCCGACAGCGTGGTCTTGCCCGTGCCCGACAGGCCGAAGAACAGGCAAACATCGCCCCCGCGCCCGACGTTGGCCGCGCAATGCATGGGCAGTACCTCGTGTTCCGGCAACAGGAAGTTCTGCACGGCGAACATCGACTTCTTCAACTCCCCCGCGTAGCGCAGGCCGGCCAGCAGCACGCGGCGGCGGGCGAAGTCGATGATCAAAGCACTCTCGGAGCGCGTGCCGTCGCGGGCCGGATCGCAGACGAAGCCCGGCGCGCTGAGCACCTGCCAGACGGGCTTGTGCAGCGGGTTGTAGTCCTCGGGGCGGATGAACAGAGTGCTGGCGAACAGGCTGTGCCAGGCGACATCGGTGCAGACCTGCACGCTCTGGTAATGCTGCGGATGGGCGCCAACGTGCAGGTCCGAGATGAACACGTCCTTGTCGGCCAGCCAGAGGCTCACACGCTCCCAGAGGGCATTGGCCTGGGCCGGGTCGAAGGGCTGATTGACGTCGCCCCAGTCGATCTGCGCTGCGGTGGAGGCCTCGCGCACGATGAAGCGGTCCTTCGGACTGCGACCGGTGCGGGCGCCGGTTTCCACCACCAGGGCTCCCGTGTCGGCCAGACGGCCCTCGCCACGCTGCACGGCCAGCTCGATCAGATGGCTGTTGCCGAGATTCTGATAGAGACGGCGCCCGTTCCCGGAACGGATGTCCGTGCTGCTGTTCGGCATTGGCTTGGTCTCCTGACTCGTCAAGTTCTTGTTCCTGGGCGCGGCGGCCGGATTATGCCAAAGATTCGCGACGCCCGGTAAGGCGCGGCTGGCCGCGTTGCCAAGGCTACTCCGAGCGCTGCTTGAGGGCCTGGCGGGCGCGTCGGTCCTTCTTGTCCGGTTTCGCCAGGGGCTGCAGCAGCAAGGCATGCAGACGCCGCTGCTCGCCCTGATTCTCGCGCCGGGCGATGCTCTCGGCGGTTTCCTGATAGAGCAGGGCGGCTTCTGGCGCTCCCCGGCGCTGCTCGGACAGGCCGGTGACCACCAGAGTGCGTTCATCCCAGCCCTGGCGCACCGTCAGCGTCATGCCAATGCTCATCTCGCGGCCGGGCTTGAGACGTTGCCCCTCGGCCTGCACCTTGCCGCTCTCCACAGCCTGCTTGGCCAGGGCCCGGGTCTTGAACAGGCGCGCCGCCCACAGCCATTTGTCCAGGCGCACGCCGTCGTCGTCGCTGGCGTCCTTCGTGCTCATCGTGTCTGCAACCCCGGCAGGAGGTCGGTGAACTGGTGTATCTGGCGGAATTCCGGCGATGGCTGCAGGGGTGGGCGCTGGCTGTCGGGCTGTTGCACCCCGAGCAGATGAGCGATGCCTTCCGTGCGCGCCTGGCGCAGCACCGCCAGATTGTCGTCGATCAGCAGCGTGCGTGCCGGTTCGAAGGGGTGCTCTTCCCGCAGCGTGTGCCAGAACCCGGCGTTCTCCTTCGCCAGCTGCAAGTCATGGGAGCTGATCGTGCGGTGAAAATGCCGGTCGATGCCCGTGGTCTGCAGCTTCAGCGCCAGACTCTGCGGATGCGCATTGGTGACCAGCAGCACGTCGCGGCCGCTGTCGCGCAGCTGCTGCAGGAATTCCTCGGCGTGCGGACGCAGCGCGATCTTGTGGCGGATGTCTTCCTTCAGGCGCGGGATGTCGAGTGCCAGGCTGTTCGACCAGAAGTCCAGACAGTACCAGTCCAGGGTGCCCTTGACGTTCTCGTAGCGTGCCCGCAGCAGGCGCGCGGCCTCGTCGGCCGCCAGCCCGTGCAGCTCGCCATAGCGGGCAGGGACGAATTCCTCCCAGAAGTAATTGTCGAAATGCAGGTCGAGCACGGTGCCGTCCATGTCCAGCAGCACCGTGTCGATATCCTTCCAGTCCAGCATGGGGATGCGTGTCTCGTGTCAGTAGGCGTCCAGACCCTCGGTGAACTCGATGTAGACGCCCGTCGGGTCGGTGATGAAGGCGATCTTCAGTTCCAGCGCCTCCACCTCGCGGTACGCGACGTCGAAGGCGATGCCCTTCTCCTCCAGCAACTTGCAGAAGGCTTCCAGGTTCTCCACCTCGAAACCGATGTGGTCGATGGAGCGGCCCTTTGTGGGCAGACGCTCTTCCTGTGAATTGTTGAAGCTCAGGTTCATGCCCGGGACATTGGTCGTGGTGGCGATGGAGCCGCGTGAACGCACCTCCAGACCGAGCAGCTGCGTGTACCACTGCAGCAGCTCTTCATGACCCGGGGTGAAGAAGTGGATGTGATAGGGCACGACTTCAAGGGGCAGGGCCTGATCTTCCTGCAGCTCCACGTAGACATCGTCCGGCATCATCACATAGGCATTGGGCTGGCCTTCGGCGCCGATGAACTCGCGGCCCACCCAGAGTCCGTCGGCACGCCATTTCTCGAGGAACTTCGCCAGATTGCGCACCTTGAAGCCGAAGTGGTCCATCACCGTGCCCTGGGAGCCGCCGGTGGGTTCGCGGTTGGCCAGCAGGATGGCCATGTTGGGCATGCGGATGGCGGTGAGTGTGCCCTTCTGCACCACGGTGCCGCCGAAATGCTTCACCCACAGCTCCTTGTGCCGCTCCATGTCGGTGACATTCAGATGCACGTGGCCGTAGGTGAGACCGGCTTCATTGGGGACGGCGAGCTGGGCGTGTGCCTGGCCGGCGGTGAACGCCAGCAGCAGGAAAAGGACGAGTGTGCGCATGGTGATTTCCTTCTTGTTATGGGCGCCGGGGAGGCGCGCAGGCATGCTAGCATCGCGACGCTGGATTAGTCGAACGTCCCCGGAATCCGCCGCGGACAGCACAGGAGCAGGCAGCATGCGGGACCTGAAAGCCCTGGCAGAGAGCGTGGCCGCAATCGCCATGCGGGCAGCCGAGGGGATACTCGCGGTGTATGCCGACCCGCAACACGCGGCGGCGCAGCTCAAGGCCGACCACTCCCCCGTCACCCTCGCCGATCTGCGCGCCCATGCCCTGATCCTGCAGGCTTTGCAGGCGTTGACGCCCGAGCTGCCCGTGCTGTCGGAAGAAGGCGCGCTGCCGCCGTTCACCGAGCGCCGGCGCTGGCAGGAATACTGGCTGGTCGATCCGCTCGATGGCACCCGGGAATTCCTCAGCCGCAACGGCGAGTTCACTGTGAACATCGCCTTGATTCGCGAGGGGATTCCTGTGCTGGGTGTCGTACAGGCGCCGGTGTCCGGCAACTGCTGGATGGGGATTCCCGGCCTTGGCGCCTGGAAGTCTGCCGCTGGCAGCCAGTGGCAGGCCATTCACACCGCGCCCCTGAACCCGAGCCTGCTGCGCGTGCTGGGCAGCAGGCGTCACGGGGGGGATGCCTTGCAGGCGCTGCTGACGCGTCTGCGGCCGCATTTCACGCAGCTCAGCCTGTCCACCGCGGGCAGCTCGCTGAAGTTTTGTTTGCTGGCGGAGGGGCTCGCCGATTTCTATCCGCGCCTGGGCCCGACCAGCGAATGGGACACGGCTGCCGCCCAGGCGGTGCTGGAGGCGGCGGGCGGCGCGGTCTGGCAGGAGGATCTGCAGCCTTTGCGCTGCAACCGGGGCGAGAGTCTCACCAATCCCTCGTTTCTGGCGGTGGCGGATGCGACAGCCGACTGGCGCCGGCTGCTGGGTTGACGCTCTATTCGGGGACGTGGATCGGCAGTTCGGCGGCAAACAGCATGCTGCGGTCGCGGTCCTTTGCGGCCCACTGCAGCAGTGTCTGCTCACTCGCCTCGACCTTGCGCGCCAGCACGCCGGTGCCGTTCACCAGCACCTGCACCGGCTGCTCGAAATCCACTTCCTCCGGGCTCAGCAGCAGCGTGAAGTCGCTGACGCCGAAGGCCGTCACCGTGAAGGTGTTCCCTGTGCGCTCCACCATCACCCGTCCCGGTTGGCCCGCCTCGCGCAGGCCGTCCACGCGCAGCCAGTGATTGCGGTTGTATCGGTCGGTGCGGTCGGTGGCCCATTGCAGGCGCTCGGGCAGCGGGTCTCGCACATGCTCCGCCTTGAAGCGTTCGATGGCCGGGCGCTCCTCGGGCAGCCAGCGGGTGTCGTGACCGCCCTGCGGGATGATGCGGAAGATGTGCTCGACATTGGCGCGCACCATCAGGTCGATGTAGGGCTGGATGCGGGCGGCGGGGTAGAGCGGGTCATTTTCGCCATTGACGATGTAGAGCGGCTTGCCGGCCAGGTTGTCGAACGACAGCGGGTAGCTCACCCGCCCGGCCGGATTGCGCAGCACGGCCAGATTGCCGATGTAGGGCAGGAAGGCCGCCCATTCGGTGGGCTGCAGGAAGGCGAAGAAATAGGAGCCGGTGCCCCCGTCGGACACGCCGGAGAGCGTCACCCGGTTGTCGTCCACATGGTAGGTCTGCTTCAGCGCATGCAGGATGGCCGGGATGTTGTCGGCCTGATTGTCGAACCACCAGAAGGCTTCGTCCCAGGCGGCCGGCACCACCACGATGCGATCCGGCTCGCGCAGCCGGTCGTAGCCGTTGCGCCAGAAGCTCTCGCCGGCCTCGGGTTTCGGCCGGCTGATGCCGCCGTGCAGATTGAACTCGACGGGCCAGGCGTGACTCGGGTCGTAGTTCTCGGGCACCAGCAGCACGTAAGGGAACTCGGTACCCTCGGCATCGGTGCGGCTGCGGTGCAGCTCACCGGTGGGGGCATCCTGCGGCCACTGCGGGCCGGCTTTCAGCCAGGCATGCAGGGTGAGGGCATCGGGGGCGGCGTCCTGCAGCTGCTGTGCAGTCACAGCGGCGTCCTGCGGGGAGGCAGTCCAGAACCGGGTGACGAGCGCCTGGGCGGCCTCGTCGACGGCGATCGCTGACTGACACTGGGTCAGCAGCAGGGTGGCACAGAGGCCGAACAGGCGTTTTGTTGTTTTCATGGCGGCATCATAAACCAGCCCCCGAGGGCCACCAAACTTTCCTTTTCACGGCATTGGGACTAGCATTCAGCCCCAATCCAGCGCCGCTGTGACAGGCGCCTGCAACCACACACGACAACACGCAACGACTGCCCCGGCAGTCCAGACGAAGGGTAGGAAAATCATGTCCTTGAAACGCATCCACGGAATTTGCCTGGCCCTGTGCCTGCTCGGCAGCAGCGCTCTGGCGCAGAACTTCGGCGTCGACGAACTGCGCCAGCGTGCCGAGTCGGGCGACGCCGAGGCGCAGAACAATCTGGCCGTCCTCTATCACACCGGTCAGGGCGTGCCCGTCGACATGAACGAGGCGATCCGCTGGTACAACGCGGCCGCCGAGCAGGGTCGCGCCAATGCCCAGCTCAATCTCGGGGTGCTCTACAACTTCGGCATGGGCGTGCCCCAGGATCACGCCGAGGCAGCGCGCTGGTTCCGTCTGGCGGCCGATCAGGGCGAACTGATGGCGCAGATCAGTCTGGCGGCTCTCTACATCACCGGTCAGGGCGTGCCCATCGACTACATCGAGGCGGCCAAGTACTACACCATGGCGGCGGAACAGGGTGATCCGGGAGCGCAGATGACGATGGCGGAAATGTATCTGAGCGGTCAGGGCGTGGCCCAGGACTATGCCGAGTCCGCACGTTTCTATCGCATGGCCGCCGAGCGCGGCGAAGTGGCCGCCCAGTTCAGTCTGGCGATCATGCACCGCGATGGCATGGGGGTGGAGCAGGACATGGAGGCGGCCGCCGAACTCTATCGCATGGCGGCCGATCAGGGGCACATCGCTGCCATGTTCAGCATCGCGTCCATGTACGAGACCGGTCAGGGAGTGCCGCTCGACCTGACAGAGTCCTATCGCTGGTACAAGGCCGCCGCGAGCCAGGGCCACCCGGGTTCACAGAACAATCTGGCGCTGATGTATGAATCCGGTGAAGGGGTCGCGCAGAGCCTTGTCCATGCCTACATGTGGATGGACCTGGCGTCCAAGCTGGCCGACGGCCCCGAGCAGGAAAACTACGAAATGAACCGTGATCAGATCGAGGTGCGTCTGAGCGCCGAGGATCTGGTGAAGGCGAAGGGCATGTCCGACCGTTGCCTGGAAACCCGCTACGCCGAATGTGATTGAGCCACCCTGCTGCCCGCTGCGCCGCGCTCAGTCGCACTCGGCGTAGCGGGTCTCGAGGCAGCGATCCGCCAGGGCTCGGGCCTCGGCGATCTGCTCTGCACTCAGACGCTCGCCAATCGCATCGCGGTTGCGTTCCGAACGGCCCTTGCGCGTGATCGGCGAATTGCGCGCTGACAGCTCCGACCACATATACCCTTTCAAGTCATTCTGGGTCACGCCATAGCCGGCGGCATACATCTCTCCGATGTTGTACTGGGCTTCCGGGTGACCCTGTTTGGCCGCCGCCAGAAACAGGCGTCCTGCAATCGTGTAGTCCCTCTGCACGCCGCTGCCCGCGATGTAGAGATCGCCCAGCTCGAACTGGGCCGACATGTGCCCGCGCTCGGCCGCCAGCTGATACCACTTCGCCGCCTCGGCGAAATCCTGCGTCACGCCGGTGGCATTGGCATACATGGCGCCCAGATTGAACTGTCCGGTGGGGTAGCCCCCTTCCGCCGACATGCGCAGCCACTTGAGGGACTCGGCGTAATCCTGCTCCACGCCATAGCCATACTTGTAGAGCACACCCAGATTGTTCTGGGCCGCGCTATGCCCCAGCTCGCCGGCGGCGCGATACCACTTGGCGGCCTCCGCGTAGTCCTGTTCGACGCCCTGGCCGTTGTCATACATGAAACCCAGGTTGTACTGCGCCCGCATGTGGTTCTGCGCGGCGGCCAGCCGGAACCAGTTGAGCGCTTCCGCGAAGTCCTGCTCCACGCCGAAGCCGTTGGCGAACATGTTGCCGTAGTTGTACTGCGCGTCCGCATAGCCCTGCCGTGTGGCGGCCAGGAACCAGCGCAAGGCCTCCTGGAAGTTCTGCTCGACGCCCTGGCCCACGGCATAGACATAGCCGAGCTCGGTCTGCGCCTGCGCGTCACCGGCCTGGGCCCGTGCCATGAGTTCTGCATCCTGGGCATGCCCCGCCGAGAACGGGAACAATGCCGTCAAGATGACGGCAAGTAATTGTTTAAAAAGGAATTTCACGTTTATTTGCGACCTTGAAACATTGATTATGGATAATGCTCACAGTTCAATTTTCATCCATGTGCTTTCATTTAAGCATGTGCTTACATAAAAACTACGACGAAATTTCGCTCAAATCACGGGAAGCGACCGATGTCCGACCAGGACGATCTTGAACTCAGCGAACAAGAAATGCAGGCGCTCCAGGAGTTGTTCGACAGCGACGACTCCGACCGCTGGTTCCTGCTCAAGTTCCAGTTGGTCCTGCTGGTGGCAGCGTACTATGTCGCGGCGCTGGGTGCCTATCCAGAACTCATCGTGGCCTGGCTGGAGCTGGAACAAGGACCGCAGGCGACGGACTGGGAGTTCATCTTCCGCCTGCGCGGCCTGTTCATTGGCATCGCCATGGTCGTGGCCATCCAGTCCTACCGATACGACCTGCAGATGCGGCTGATCTTCGGCGGCGCCGCCGCCGTGGCGCTGATGAACTTCGTGATGGATGTGCCGGTGTTCTACCTGGACAAGCTGGCCGAACCGAGTGCGCTGCTGTTCGCGATCCTGCTGGGGCGGATCAGTGTGGTCACGCTACTGTTCCTGATCTATGCCAATCTGGATCGCATCCCGCCCGGACCGCGCCGGGTGCTCGCCAATCCCTTCGCAAAAGCGTGAGCCCCAAATGAAAAAGCCCCGCTTGCGCGAGGCTTCCGAATGATGGTGCCAGGGGCTTACTGGTAAAAACAATTTATCCTATTGATTTTTAATATCTTTAATGACCTTAAATTAAAGGCATGCCCCCAAAAGTGCCCCCAGCTTGCTCTCATTTCCCAAGTGGGAATGGAGGCGGCGATCAGCCTGTTTTTTGCAGCTTCTGCGGATCAGGATCTCGTTCCTCACTTTGCTTCGACTGCCGGTAAAGTTCCACTGCCATGCTCTTCAGCTCGGCGGTAGCAAATCTTTGCAGCATTTTGCGAATCAATGGCTGGTACCCGATCTGATTGTAATCGGCAATCATCTTGAAATCTTCGATCAAACTTACTGGCAGTCGGATTGAAATCAGCTTGAGTTCCATGCACTTGTCCAAAGCGTCATGAGTCTCTTGCGATGCAACTTTTACGAATGTTTCATCCGTACCAAGTTGACCAGACTCCCATGCTTCTGCGGTGCCTTCGATTTTCTTGCTCACTGATCAATCCTCAAATTTCGGTGGGTCTTACGATATATCGGCTAGAAGCCACATTTCTTGTATATACGAATACTCGTTTCGTCTGCGTCGTAAGCAGACTTTACACGAATGTCCCCATCAAGAATGAATACAACCTTCAGTTTTCGTCTTTTGTCAGTTTCGGCTACGAACCAAAGCGTTGGAGGGTTGGTTTTGTGATTTTCTCTTGTATCCTCAAGTAGTTTTCCGCGCCTGTTGTAAAAGCATTGCTCTACTTCTTCCATCCGCACATTGTGCTTAGTAAGCAGCTTTTTCTGAATTTCCGGAGAAAAGGTGATTTCCATGGATTGATCATACACACAAAATTTGTATATACAAACGGGAGCTGGATTCTACCGAAAGAAAGCCTCGCATCAAGCTTTTTCTCACTTAGCAGGCGGAAATCACCGATCTGCGCGAAATCGGGGTGCTCGTTTGTGGAATTTCTGCTGCATCGCCTAGATTGGACTGGATTTGACCTTTTGAAGCATTTCTTCCAGCAGGCTTTCTATACTTAGTCTGGCACTGCCCGTTGCGCGGCTCGTACCAAGTTTCCGCATCACTTCAGATTGTCTTTGAGGCTCAACATAACCATAGCTCAAAAACGTCGTCAGCACCTGTTCATGCCCCAGATTCTGGCTCCAGGCCTTGTAGTCCTCTGGCGTCTGGCAAAGCGTCTGGCCATAGCGAGCCAACAAATGCCGAATGCTGTGCGGGTTGTAGTAGGGAAGGCCAGCGCTCTCGAAGGCCTCTTTGAATATCTTTCGGATCGGCGTGGCATTGCTCCAGAACTTCCGATCAAGCCCCGCTGCTTCGAACTGACGGGTCTCGCCGCACACAACGAGCGTTGACGGAAACAGCGGGTCGTCCATTCCCCAGAGTTTCTGCTGGATAAGGTATTCGGCCCAGTCCTTCACAATCACTTGTATTTCCTCGCCGACTGGAAAGAAATAGGTTGTGAATGTCTTGCTGAACTTTGTTTGAACTTCGCGGCCATCCTGGTAAACGCAATTGGCGACGGTGTCGAGGTGTTTGATCCGCATCGACGCGATGGCCCTGTCTCTCGCGCCCGTAAGCAGCGTAAATGCCACCAGGGCTTTATTGCGACGTTCTATGTCGCTTCCAGCGGGCATTTGGGTAATGACGTGCTTTACCTGCTCTAATGTTGGCACTCTGGACTCTCTTCGCGCGGTGGCGATCCTGGTGTCCTTCTCAGACAGGTTGAAGAATTCCGCATCGGAATACTGCAGGCGAGATTTGTAGCCAGGTTGTCCCGCCAGCCAATGGAAGAACCGACGCAAATTCGACAGGGTGGCGTGAATCGTCGCTTTGCTCAGGCGTTCGCCTGACTGCCCGGTTTGAAGCGCCAGTTTATTCTTGAAAGCGACTGCCTGCTCTTGGCGAAAGGTCTTGAAGTCACGGTGGGCGGTGTAATCTTCAAACCTCGCCAATGACTTTGCCACAGCGTCAACTGACTGCTCGCTTTGCCGCATGGCCTCTTTCAAATAGCTGAAGTATTCCCGCTTGATTCTCACGTTTTGTGCGTTGTGCGTTTTCATGTTTTTACTTTCTCGTTAAAAGTCACTATTTAGGGAGAGTTGGACACTCTCAGTTATATGTTTCAGTGCTTGCGGGAATGTGATCTGCATTTCTTGCGAAATCGTCAGGGCTTTGGTCAGATTCGTGCGCCGATTGATGATGCTGCTGCAGTCTGGGCAAATGGCTATCAGGTTCCCCAATGACACAGTGACAGGCACATATTCGACGAGCCCAGGTAGAGGTTCTTTGGGCGATCTGCAGCGCAGGCAGAAGATTTCATTGTCCTTGCAAGGGCGCTTCCTGCGTTGCTTTCGGAGTTTCAGAAACTCGACCGCTTTGAGCCCCAGGATCAACGTGGGGCGTTGCTCATCGACCGTTTCCAGGCCGTCCTGAATCCAGTGCCGTACAGTGTTCTTGTGAACACCATAAAGATCTGCAAGTTCCTCGATCTTGTAGGCGCGATGGATCTTCGCCAGGTTCGGATTGATCCGCCGCTTTTTCACAGAGCAAGTTTCCTTTCGCATTCAAGCTGCTGAACAAGCGTGCGAATTTCCTCGTCTGTCTTTCCCGCGATCCTTGCCGCATTCAGGATGTCCACTTCGCTTGATGGCCAGCCAACTGCTCGCCCACCTAATGAGATGGGTTTTGGCCAAAGGCCTTGCTTCATTCGGAAGTAGAGAGTGGAGCGCGGAAGCCCCGAGTTTTCGATGACAGTTCTAAGTCTATGGATCGGTGTAGACATGATTGCATCCCAGTAGAAGTTGCATTACGTGATGCAATGTTCGGTGTGGGAAAGGATCAGAAAAAGCTGGCGAAGATATAGAAAACTTTCCTCCCAAAAACTGGTAGGGGTAGGAGGGCTAAGCAGGGATAGTTCGAAGGAAATTTCGAATTAAATAGAAAATGCTTAATAAACAGTGTGTTAAAGGGAGGGTGGATTAGGTGTCTGATGATTTTGGCGCACCACCAGTCAGGCTCCAGTTAGCCACTTTGCTGCAGTCCTCTACGGCCTGATTGACGGGATTGCCGTCGTCATCCACCAAGCCAAACTCAGCAGCGTGCTCTCTTAACCACTTTTCCAAGGCTTGCTTCGGGCTCCGTTTGCCTGGATTTGTGACTGCTTGCCAGGCACCGATTGCTGCTGCAAGTTTCGGAGCATACCGTGCATCTTTAGGGTTCAAATAATTTGGGGCCTCTGTTTCTCTGAGCGCAAAGAAACCTGACTTCAGTCCTCTCTTTGCGAAATAAGCTCGCAGAGATTCCACGTCTACTGTCGATTCGTTTATGTCAATGCTGCCCTCAATAGAGCCGATTGTGTTTCCATTGTTGTCGTATTCGAATCGAGGTACCAGGTTTCCTTCGATTGTTCCCCTTTTCAGTGCATTTGATATTGATGTTTTGGCAGCCTCATACCCTCTCGGTCGTTCGTGTGTTTGCCAACTCTCACAGTAGGCACCATCACCACTGCCAGGATCAACGCCGATGGTTAGCAGTGCTGCCTGCATTACAGACAATTCGTCACATAGACGCCAATAGTCGAAATTGTCGGTGTTCTCGAATTCCGAAAATGGTGGCGTGAAATTCGGCATCAGATATCCAGCCTTGGGAGTGAATTGACGATTTTCATGGTTTCCATGCTCACCGTGATCACGCGCAAGAACAGTTCCAGCGGGTATTTGGGGTTGCCCATCGTTTCATAGGCCCAGTCATTCGCGTCATTGACGATGCCGCTGGCCTTGTCGGTACGTACGGCTTGGCGCTCCATTACCCAGTCGAGTGCAGCTTTGCCATTGACTACATAGTCCCAGGCCGCGTTGGGGATACCCTTGATTGTGATGCGGTTGTTGTAGATGACCGAGCTCTTGTCACCCTTTTTGGCGAACTTCATCTTCACCACGCGGTAATCCGAGTCGGTGAGGGGGCCCTTGGCTTCGATGGTCAGCGGGTAGGGCTCGACAGTTTCATAGTTCAGATGCAGATCAGCCAGGGCGCGGCCCGCTTTGCTGAAGGCCCAGAAGTCAGCGGCCATCCTCACCTCGGGGATGCGCGGCAGTTCTTTGCTCAGATTATCGGCAAAGCGCTCACGGTAGTCCTGTGAATGGAGGATGCCATAGATGTAGTAGAACAAGTCTTCCTTGCCTATCTGCTCATCAGGATAGGCACTTTGGAAGTGGGTCAGGCTAGCATCAGGGATCGCGTCACGACGGCGCAATCCTTCCCCCCTAACCGAGTTGGCAAAGAGATCGTCATCTAAGGCTTGGGCGGCTTCGTCATACAGGTAGAGCGGAAAACATTGTGTTACGCCTATATCTACCATTCCCAAATTTGGAAGCGTGTCTGTGATTATGCAGCAGAAGCTGTGTTTTGCTCCGGCTCCGGCCAAACAGATCACCAAGTTCTTCGCTGTTGCGTCTGGAAAGACTCGCGGCATCTGGTAAACCATTTCGTTAAAACGACGGTTGAAGTACAGCCATTGCTTGGTGAAGGGGCGATACATGCTGGGAACCATGCATTTGCCCTCGAAAGCGTAAGTGTGGCCCTTGCTAAGATCTTGCTTAAGGGCGCGTGTCCAGCTGATGCAAGTTGGGTCGGTATCAATAAATCCATCTACCTTCGCCTGACGCGCCTTGCGGTCGTGACCTGGGTGCGAAGCATTGAATCGCCCTACTTCGGCGTTGTAGAAGTCAATCATATTGCTCATGTTGACCTCCAGTTTGCTCCGACTTGCGTTGTAGGCCCAGGCATCGCGGTTTGTCACGACTCCTAATGAGAAATTATCGAACAGTATGGGTGCGCTGCCCTTCTTGTCCCCCAGGACAATGAATTGGTTGAAGCTATCATCACGCTGTTTCAGCCAGTCTCCGTACTCATCGGGGGTGATCCGCTGCCACTGCGCTATACCGTTTATGCTCTTATAAGTAGCGATCTTCTTCAGCTTTTCCTCGCGGCTGAGGTAGTCTCCAATATCGTGGAATTGAATCTGGCCATGACTAGTGGCTTTCGGATTTTTGACTAGAAGTGATATGGCAATCGGCGCACGGCTGCCGCTGCCAAAAATCTTTCCACCTTCTTTACGTGAGGTTTCTCCGCTAGTGAGCTGGTTTCCGCGGAGGTGAAACACATAGATGCTAGAAAATTCATCCGCGAGGCATTTACGCAATCCGTCGAAAGTATTTGTGGAAATCCACCCAGCGCCAGTAACAAATCCAATAACCCCTGAATTGCCGATTCTGTCACTGGCCCAGCGGATCGCCCTGATGTAGCTGTCATAGAGTCCCTTGGCGAGTGTTGCGTTAGAGCGTGCCGCATAACTTGAGCGTATTCGCGCATCCAGTGTTGGATATGCGACTCGCTTGGTATCCTCGCTCTCCTCTTTCTGGCCGATTGAATAAGGTGGATTTCCCACAATCACACGTATATCCAGCTCCTTTTGGCGCTTGCGGCGTGCGCTGTTGTCCTCCAACAGCGTATCCACCAAATCGTCCTTCTCATACATCTGGAAGGTGTCAGTCAGACAGATGCCTTCAAACGGAGTGTAATTTCCCAACACTTTGTCGTGGTAGGCGGCTTCGATGTTGATCGCAGCAATGTAATAGGCTAGCAGTACCAGCTCGTTGGCATGGATCTCATGCTGGTACTTGTGCGGAAGCTCTTCCGGCTGGATCAGACCTGACTGAATCAAGCGAGTGATGAAGGTGCCGGTACCGGTGAACGGATCAATGATGTGTACGCCCTTGCTTCCCAGCGTCTGGCCGAATTCGGTTTGCAGAATGTGGTTCACGCTGTGGATGATGAAATCCACAACCTCCACGGGAGTGTAGACAATGCCCAGGCGCTCGGTCATTTTTGGAAAAGCGTTGCGGAAAAATTTGTCGTAAAGCTCCACCACGATTTTCTGCTTGCCCTCGGCATTGGTGATGCCTTCGGCGCGCAGCTTCACACTGGCATAGAACTTTTCCAGCGTGTTGGCTTCCTTGTCCAAGTTGTGTTCATGCAACACATCCAGCACCCCTTGCATGGCCTGGCTCATGGGATTGTGCTGGGCAAAGCTGTAGCCTTCAAAAAGCGCATCGAACACCGGTTTGGTGATCAGATGCTGTGCGAGCATTTCTACAATCTCTCCGTCCGTAATGCTGTCGTTCAAGTCGTCGCGCAATTCGGCGGCAAAACGATTGAATGCGGCTAGTTCATTGGCATTTGCTGGGTTGCCCAATATGGCGTTGATACGGTCTATATGAGTGCGTGCAATTTTGGCGATGTCATTCGCCCAGTCCTCCCAGTGGCTTCTGTTGCCGCACTTTTGTACTACTTTGGCATAGAGGGCACGTTCGATTTCACTGACTTCAAACTGTAAATCCAGGTTGTCACTTTTACTGTATTTCTTGACGGGTTCGCCAATGGTGTAACTGCCCTTGGCGGTTCGATCTGCGGACTTGGTTTGCTTGCGTTGGATCTTGTCGGTGATGGCGATAACTTCCATCTTCGACTTGTCGTTTCCTGCCAGTTCCAGCTTGTTGATCATGGCGTCGAAGCGATCATCGTGGGAGCGAAGTGCCTGAAGTACCTGCCAGACAACTTTGTAAGTCTTGTTGTCGTCCAGGGCGATGTGCGGCTCTACGCCCGCCGGGATTACAACGGGTAGAATCACATAGCCGCGCTTTTTCGTGCCATCAGGTGTCTGGCGCATGACGCGACCAACTGACTGCACCACGTCCACCTGCGAATTACGTGGTGTGAGAAAAATTACTGCGTCGAGCGCTGGAACATCGACGCCTTCGGACAGGCAGCGCACATTGCTCAGGATGCGGCAGGTGTCATCCGGAATGGAGGCCTTCAGCCAGTTCAACTTTTCCTCCTTTTCGCCAGCGCTCATGCTGCCATCGACGTGCGCCGCTTCGCAGATCAACTTCGCGCCTGCTTCGACTTCTTCCTGTTGCTGGTAGGCTTCCACTACCTGCTGGAACATGCCCGAAATTTGCTTTGAGCTGACCTTGTGCACCTTTCCGCCCTTCTGCGCTTCAATGACTTGGCAGAATGCCACAGCGCGGTGCATGGGCTCTGAGTCGCCCATCAGTTCTTCCTGTGTTCCGAGCTTCGCCAGCGCTTTCCAGCAGCCGACGATTTTTGCGGCGTCATCCACCTTTAGCGTGTTGTTTTCATCTTTCAACAGTGACTGAAGGCGGCGATTGATGTGGGACTCTTCGACAGCCAGCACGATCACTTTGTAGTCGCACAGCAATCCCAGCTTCACGGCTTCAGAGAAGGTGATGACATGAAGCTCATCGCCATACAGTGATTTGTCGTCCATCGAGAAAAGCGCAACATTGTCCTGGTCAGCTTTTGCTTTAGCGCCTTCACCGTAAATACGTGGCGTCGCTGTCATGTAAAGACGTTTTCTGGCTTGCAAGAAATCATTGTCGTGAACTTTCACGAAAGCGCTTTCGTCGTCCTCGCCAAAGGTCGCGCCGGTTGTGCGGTGGGCCTCGTCGCAGATGATCAAGTCGAATTCGCTCAGCGCGTACTCACGCTGAGCGTCGCTGATTACTTGAATCGAGTGATAGGTCGAAAACACGACGGTCATGTGCTCGTCGTCGTGGCGATTGTTCATTTCGACGGCCAGGCGCTTGGGTTCTGTTGTGGCCGGGTAACGAAGCTCGTGAATCAGCATTTTGAAGTCATCGTCATCCGACTTCTTCTTGCCGACGTCGCCATCGGAGCACACAGCAAAACTGTGCAGAGGGATTGCACTCTCCTGCGTCCATTCCGTGAGTGTTTGAGAAAGCAGAGACAGGCTTGGCACCAAGAACAGTACGCGTTTGCCTTTTCCGGCAAGAGTTTCCGCAACTTTTAGAGCTGTGAAGGTCTTGCCCGTACCACAGGCCATTATCAATTTGCCGCGATCAGCTTGCGCCAGGCCTGCTTGCACGCGTGACAGTGCCGTGCGCTGGTGCGTCCTCAGTGTCTTCTTTTCCTTCAGCACAGGGGGCTTGTTGGTCTGATACTTCGACCAGTCAATCAGACTGGCCTCCAGATCGGTAAGTGACACGATGTTTACGGGTTTGTCCCGCTTCTTCATCAGGTCGATGACATGGGCGCTTGCCTTGTAGGTCGTGAGAAACAACAGGCCATTGGTATAGGGGTGTTTGCCCATGGCGCTGAGAAAAGAGTCGATGCCGTCGTTCTTGCGGATCTTCGAGTCTTCCGCATAGAACTTGGCTTGTATGGCGAACACGCGAGGGGTATCAGCAACATCCTCGACTGCTACCAAGTCGATGCCGGCATCGGGACCGGGGTCGGTGTGGCCTTGGGACATCCGGTGTTTTCGCCACTCTTCCCAGAGATAGACCTTCCCGTTGAACAAATCCCGGTAGGAGGGCTCATTGAGCAAGTAGGTTTTAACCAACTGCTCGAAGTAGTTTCCTTTCTCGCGCTCGGTGACGGCATTGCTTCGAAAGGCGTCCAGCAGGGATTGAAGTGCTGACATTGTTTGGCTTCCTGGTCGTTATTCTGGTTCCGTTTGCTTTGGACTTTACAGCGAACCTTGCCGAAGTGGCAGTACCTCGGCGCCGCTTTTGAGCTTCGTCAGGTAGTCCCCCCACGCTTGCATCATCTTTATGCGCTGGGGCAGGTGGGAGGTGCGGTTGTAGGCTCGCCCCAGTGGGTCGCGCACGGCGTGACTGATTTGCTGTTCGATCAAGTGCGGTGGGAATTCCAGAATTTCGTCCAGCATGGTTCGCCCCATCGCCCTGAAGCCATGGCCAGTCAGCTTGTCGCTGGTGTACCCCAGATTGCGAAGCGCCTTGTTGATGGTGCCGTCGCTGACAGGCGTCTTCCGGCTTCTCTCATTAGGAAACACATAGTCGCCCCATGCTGTGAGTGGCTGGATGTCCTTTAGGATCGCAATGGCTTGTGAGCAAAGCGGAACAATGTGCGGCTCCTTCATTTTCATCTTGGACGCAGGGATCTCCCAGAGGCCTTTGTCGAAGTCGATTTCCTTCCACTCCATTCGCCTGATTTCTCCGGGGCGCTGGAATACCAATGGCGTGATGGCCAGCAGCGCTCTGACGATGTAGGTGCCCCGATAGCGATCAATGTCGCGCAGGAGTTTGCCGACTTCCATGGGATCTGTGATGGCGGGGTGATGCCGAGTCTTTTTGGGGGCCAGAGCGCCTGACAGGTCGCGTGTCGGGTCGCTTTCGATCAGCCCAGAGGCGACGCCATATCGGAACACTTGCCCAGCAACTTGCTTGGCGCGGTGCGCGGTTTCGATGGCGCCGCGACTTTCAATGCGGCGTAACGCCTTCAGAATGTGCGTGGGCTTCAGCTCAGCCAATGGCACCGATCCAATCCACGGAAATAAGTTCTTCTCAAGAAGCCAGAGCTGCTTGTTCGCCGTGGTGTCAGTCCATCGCGGCTTTGTCAGCTCATACCAGTCGGTTGCGACGCTTTGGAAGCTGTTGGCGTGGGTTTCTCTCAGGAGGGATTTTTGCGTCTGTTTAATCTGGCTGGGGTCAATGCCATTGGCCAACTTGACGCGGGCCTTCTCGCACTCAAGTTTTGCTGTCTTGAGGCTCACTTCTGGGTAAACGCCCAGGGCCAGTGTCTTTTCCTTCCCGGCAAAGCGGTACTTCATGCGCCAGTATTTGGCGCCATTCGTCTTAACGAGTAGGTACAGCCCCTTTTCTACACTGAGCTTGTAGTCCTTGTCCTTCGGGAGCGCCTGCTTGGCAGCGACATCTGTAAGTGCCATTTGGGGGTATCTCCAAGTCAGCTTTGTCAGATACCCCCGATGGTACCCCCAAAACGAGTTGGATGGCACGGGATAAATGAAGACGCCGTTGGACGCTATTTGGCTCTAAGCCTTGTAATACTTAGGGGCTGTTGGACGATCTGGGAAGTGCTGGGATTTGTGGTTGGTGCCCAGGGGCGGAATCGAACCACCGACACGAGGATTTTCAATCCTCTGCTCTACCGACTGAGCTACCTGGGCGTCAAGAAAACTGCGGGCTTGCGGGCATGTGCCTGCCGCCGGTTTTGACAAGGCGCGTATTAAACCTGCGAACCGCGGGCCGAGTCAAGCGCGAGATTTCAGGCCTGCGGGGGCACGTAGCCGGCCGCCGTGTCGTGGCTTTCGTTGTTCAGGAACTTCTGCATTTCGTCCTGCAGATAGCGACGATGATCCGGATTCATCATGCTCAGCTGCTTCTCGTTGATCAGCATGGTCTGCTGCTTCAGCCACTCCTGCCAGGCCTGGCGCGACACCTGCTCGAAGATCTCCAGCCCCTTGCTGCCCGGATAGGGTGGCGCATCGAGGCCGGGCAATTCCTGCTGATACTTGCGACAGAACACGGTTCGGGACATGGCGGTTTCCTTGCAACTTGCAATGAGTGGGACGTTGATCTGGCGGTCCGCGTCAGCCGGCACGCTGGGCGGCACTGCGCCGCAGCAGCTCCAGCACCGGTGCCGCGAGGCCGACTGTGGCGGCGGGCGCGGCAGCGTCCGGGCCAGCAGCGTACCAGAGCCGGCGCCCTGTCTCCATGACGCCGGGCAACTCGTTCGGGACCTGCACCAGCAGCGGCGTGATCTGCAGCTGAAAATGGCTGAAGGTGTGCTTGAGCACGGGCCAGGTCTGCTGCGGCAGGTCGTGTCCGGGCCATTGCCCGACCAGAAACTGCTGCGCCGCAGCGACATCGGCGAATTCCGGAAAGCTCCACAGCCCGCCCCAGATGCCGCTCTGAGGGCGCTTTTCCAGCATAACCTGCCCAGAGGGCAGGCGGCACATCAGCATGCAGACGGCGCGCTGCGGCACGGCGCGCGTCGGCTTGCGCGAAGGCAGTGCCGCCACGCTGTCGGTTGCCAGCGCCTGACAGCCCGCGGCCAGCGGGCACTGCTGACAGGCGGGACGGCTGCGCGTGCACACGGTGGCGCCCAGATCCATCATGGCCTGAGTGTAGGCCGCAAAGCCCTCTGCCGGCGTGGCCGCTTCCGCCAGCCCCCACAGACGTTTCTGCACCGCGGGCTGATCCGGCCAGCCCTCGATGCCATGGAAGCGACACAGCACGCGTTTCACGTTGCCGTCCAGGATCGGCGCCCGCACGCCGCAGCCCAGCGCGAGAATGGCGCCGGCCGTGGAGCGGCCGATGCCGGGCAGATCGCACAGCGCGTCAACCGTGCGCGGGAACTCCCCTTGCCACTGGGTGCAGAGAATCTGCGCGCTGCGATGCAGATTGCGGCCGCGGGCGTAATAGCCAAGGCCTGTCCACAGATGCAGCACCTCGTCCAGCGGGGCGGCGGCCAGGGCCTGCACATCGGGGAAGTGCGCCATGAAGCGCTGGAAATAGGGGATGACGGTGCTGACCTGGGTCTGCTGCAGCATGATCTCGGACACCCAGACGCGATAGGGTGTCGGGTTCTGCTGCCAGGGCAGGGTGTGGCGGCCATGCTCGGCGAACCACTGCAGTACGGTGTCGGTGAAGGCGGGGCTGGGCATGTGCGGCCTGTCTCAGCGCAGGGCGCGGTCGAGCAGGCTGCGCGCGGCATCCTGCAGATCGGCCGGCACCTGGTCCGTGACGGCATCCTGCACCCGGCGCTGCACCTGATTGCGCGAGATCTCCACGAACAGGTCGCGCACGCGGGCGAAGTCCGGTCCGCAGTACTGGCTGTACTGGGCGTCGAAGCGAGCGCTGCACTGCACGGGCCAGCCGACGTTCTGGTACAGCGGCGCCACCGGAATGGTCTGCACCGCCGGTTCGCCATAGACGGTGATCAGGGCGGCATAGTCGAAGCGCTCCTGCGCCAGGTCCATACCGCCGCTGGCGGTGATCTCGAAATTGTCCATCTGCAGCTTGAGCTGCTGGCCGCTGGCGATGCCACTCGCGAAACTCAGGCTGCCCTCGACACTGGCAAAGTTCACGACATCCGGCCATTGCTGAGCCAGGTCGCCGGAACCTGCCGGACTGAGCACGGAGATCGCCGAGAAAACCTGCTTCACGATGCCGATGTCGATGGCATTGTCGGCCAGGCTGAAGCTCGTCGAGCCGTTCAGCGAGCCGAGCAGCTGCCCACTGCTGCTGCCCTGGGCGGTGTGGAAGGACTCCAGGTTGAGGCGTCCCTGGGCGAAGCCGGCAGCCGGGTATTGTCGGGCCAGCTGGGCGACATCCAGATTCTGCAGCGACACGATGCTGCTCATGGCCGGCGTCGGCTGGCGTGTGTCGTAGTTCAGCGCCGCGGTCAACTGGCCGCCGTAGAACTCGGTCGGGCGCAGGTTGAGGCTCAGGCGACCATTGCTCACGGTGAGGCGTGCATCGACGGTGCCGAACTGCAGGCCGCCGACAGCGAGAGAGGCAATGCTGTGCGTGCCTTCCACGTCGAGGCTGCGCAGCAGGTCAACGGGCAGGGCGATGTCCGTGGTCGCGGTAGTGACCGGCGGCGCCACGGCGGGGGGCGTTGCCGGCTCTGCGGGTTCTGCGGCGGCAGGCTCAGCCGCAGGCGACGCTGGCGTGCCGTTGAAGTCCAGGGCATTGCCGATGAGGCTGTAGGTGAGACGCGCGGGCGTGGTCGGGCCGGCCCCCGTCCAGGTGGCCCGGATGTCGATCTGCTTCTCGTCCAGCAGAAGGCGCAGGCTGGGGATGTCGAGCGCACTGGCGTCCCCGCTGAAGTCGATGCTCAGGCTGGCCTGGTCGCGGGTCGGGTCGAAGTCCTGCGCCAGCGCTGCGGCGGCGGGCTCGGGAGCGTCCGGTCGCACATGCAGGTCCAGGAAGTCGTTCAGCGGAAACCGATTGCTCTGCAGGCTGCCCTGCCAGCGGGGAGTGCCGTTGAGGTTCTCCACGGCGAGCCTGCCCTGCAGCTGCAGCGGATTGAGCTTGAGTGTCAGCTCCTCGACGCTGGCGCTGCCGGCGGCGCGGTCCACGCGCAGCTGCGTCGCGATGTCGAACACGGCCTGCCGCCCGGAGTCGTCCCGAGTCAGGGAGAAAGCCAGCTGCAAGGGGAAGCGGCTGCCGCGCAGATTGGCCCCCGTGGCATCCGCGCGCAGATCATGCAGGCGCAGATTGAGGCCACGCTGACGATCCTGCAGGGCCAGGCTGGCGTTGCGCACACCGATGTGCTCAATGCGGCTGGAGTCCACGAGGCTGGCGCTGGCGGCGCCCCCGCCAGCACTGGGCGTGGTGCTGGCGGTGCTGCTGGCAGGGGTGCCACGTTGCCAGTTGCTGCGGCCGTTCTCGTCCACCAGCCAGTTCATGTGCAGTCCTTCGATCTGCAATTCCTGCAGCGCCAGCCGCCCCTCCAGCAGCGCCCGCGGTTCCAGCCGGATCTGCAGCAGCGGCAGCGAGGCCAGTTCCATGGGCGAGTCCGGGCTGCGCAGGCGGACATCGTTCACGGTGATGCCGAATTGCGGGCGCAGCGTCCAGGCGATCTCGCCGGCCATCTCGAGCTGCAGGCCGCTCTGGCTGTTGAAGGCGGACTCCAGCGCACTGCGGTAGCGCGCCGGATCGATCAGCACGAACGCCGCCATCACGGCGATCAGCAACAGGATGCCCAGAGAGGCCAAAGCGAGTGCAAGTGTCTTGAGCAGTTTCAACATCGTGTGGTTCCGGCGTGCCCGTGCGGCCTTCCCGCCATGAATGAGGAGGCGGAAGTGTAACCCATGGCCGCCACAGGGCGCATCGCTCGCGCAGCGGAAGTGTCGGGAAAATCACGGATTCCGGGGCTCCTGTGGGCCGTGCGCGGCGGTATCCGCGCTTTCAAAAGCCGCAGGCCTGCCCGTATAATGCCCGCCACCTGAAACCGGCCGCATGCGATGGCCAGGGCGCGAATGCGAGGAGCATTGATGTCATCACGACAAGCCACAGTGGAACGCAACACGAAGGAAACCCAGATCAAGGTGTCCGTCAATCTCGACGGCAAGGGCGATCTGCGCTGCGAGACGGGGCTGCCCTTCCTGGACCACATGCTGGACCAGGTGGCGCGCCACGGGCTGATCGATCTCGACATCAAGGCCGTAGGCGACCTGCACATCGATGCGCACCACACCGTGGAAGATCTCGGCATCACCCTGGGCATGGCCTTCAACAAGGCGCTGGACCGCAAGGGCATCCGTCGCTACGGCCACGCCTATGTGCCGCTGGATGAGGCGCTCTCGCGCGTGGTGATCGACTTCTCCGGTCGTCCCGGCCTGGAGTATCACATTCCCTTCACGCGCGGCGCCGTGGGCGGCTTCGATGTCGATCTTTTCCATGAATTCTTCCAGGGCTTCGTCAATCACGCGCTGGTCACCCTGCACATCGACACGCTGCGCGGCGTGAATTCCCACCACCAGATCGAGACCGTCTTCAAGGCCTTCGGTCGCGCTCTGCGCATGGCGATGGAAATCGACCCCCGCAGCGCCGATGTCATTCCGTCCACGAAAGGCGCGCTCTGATACCCGGCGCCGCGCCAGCAGGTCAGCATTATGAAGAAAGTGGCCGTGATCGATTACGGAATGGGCAATCTGCATTCCGTCGCCAAGGCGCTCGAACACGTCGGTGACAACGTGAAGGTGCTGGTCACCAGCGATGCCAAAGCCATCGCGCAGGCCGACCATGTGATCTTCCCCGGCGTGGGCGCGATTCGCGACTGCATGGCCGAGATCCGCCGTCTGCACATCGACGAGATCGTCGCCGAGGTCAGTCGCACCAAGCCCTTGCTCGCGATCTGCGTGGGCATGCAGGCGCTCATGGATTCCAGCGAAGAGAACGGCGGCGTGCCCTGCCTGGGGCTGGTGCGCGGCGAGGTGCGTTTCTTCGGCAATGTCGATGCCAATGCCGCAAGCGACACCACGCGCGCCTGCAGCGGACTGCTCGATGATGACGGTGCGCCGCTCAAGGTGCCGCACATGGGCTGGAACTGCGTGCAGCAGACGGACCAGCACCCGCTGTGGCGTGGCATCGAGAACAACACCCGTTTCTACTTCGTGCACAGCTATTACGTGGCGCTGGGCGCCGGCGAGAAGGCCTCGGGCCTGACGCGCTACGGCGTGGAATTCACGGCGGCTCTCAACAAGGGCAATCTCTTCGCCGTGCAGTTCCATCCCGAGAAGAGCCAGCATGGCGGCCTGCAGTTGCTGCGCAATTTCCTCGCGTGGGACGGCACGCACTAGATTCCTGACCGGACGATTCATTATGTTGATCATTCCCGCAATTGACTTGAAAGATGGGCAGTGCGTGCGCCTGAAGCAGGGCCGCATGGAAGACTCCACCGTGTTCTCCGACGACCCGGTCAAGACCGCCGGCCACTGGCTGTCCCAGGGCGCCCGTCGCCTGCATCTGGTGGATCTGAACGGCGCCTTCGCCGGCACCCCTGTCAACGGTGGCGTCGTGCAGGCCATCGCGCGGCACTATCCCGCGCTGCCCTTGCAGATCGGTGGCGGCATCCGCGATCTCGGCACCATCGCCCGCTATCTCGCGGCCGGCGTGTCCTGGGTGATCATCGGCACGAAGGCCGTGCGTGACCCGGGATTCGTGGCCGAGGCCTGTCATGAATTCCCCGGTCAGATCATCGTCGGCCTGGATGCGGTCAATGGCATGGTGGCCACTGATGGCTGGGCCAATGTCACCGACGTGAATGTGATCGACCTGGCACGACGCTTCGAGGACTACGGCGTCGAGGCCATCATCTACACCGACATCGCGCGCGACGGCATGATGCAGGGCGTCAATGTGCCTGCCACCGTGGCGCTCGCCGAAGCCACGCGCATCCCCGTGATCGCCTCCGGCGGCATCAGCCGCATCGAGGACATCCACGCGCTGCAGGCGGTGGCGAAGACGAAGACGGGCGGCGGCATTGCCGGCGCCATCACCGGTCGCGCCATCTACGAGGGCGCACTGAATCTGGCCGCGGCGCAGCGCTACTGCGACGAGGCTGCCCGCGCACACGCGGCCACCTGAACAGGACGAGACAAGCCATGGCGCTGGCCAAACGAATCATTCCGTGTCTGGATTGCGACAAGGGTCGCGTGGTGAAGGGCGTGAAATTCCTGGATATCCGCGATGCCGGCGATCCCGTGGAAATCTCGCGCCGCTACAGCGATGCCGGCGCCGACGAGATCACCTTCCTCGACATCACGGCCAGCCATGAAGGCCGCGAGACCACGGTGCAGACGGTGGAGCTCATCGCCGGACAGGTATTCATCCCG